>WNGB01012635.1_pt1 | contig 15297 bp, 10 predicted proteins | sample 5400681 | NCBI WGS metagenome assembly WNGB01 (sample SAMN13153367, study PRJNA577476) | soil metagenome | isolation source: 115 cm soil or saprolite under grassland replicate 2 | place: USA:California | collected 2016-06-15
AAGATCAGGACCGGCGGGGCGTCCTCTTCGAGGCTGAGCTCATAGAGCGCGCCGATCTCGAGGTCGGGATCGGCGCCGTCGACGTATTCGACATTGCCCATCTCCTCGGCGAATTCGAGCGTCTTGCGCAGGTCGCCCAAGGCTTCGAGCACGATGGTTTCACGATTGCTGACCGGTTTGTTCACAGGCTTTCCCTTCCAGCGTGTTGCTCTAAGCGGGCACGGCGTCGGCCCTCGCCGGACAGGCGGCGGCCATCAGGCGGGCGATGTCGGGCTGCTGCTCAAGCGTCAGGATCACGGTTTCGAGACGTTCGATTGCGGCCTGCGGCAGCACCGCGCCCGCGCACTGCCGGAACTTGGCGCGGATGTCGTCGCGGGCCGAAAGCCGCGTCACCGGCCGCACGTCGGTGGTCACGACCCGGTTGCCCTTGAGCGACACCGTGATGGTCTCGGGCGCGCCGGCCGGCACATGGCGGATCTTCTGCATCAGCGCCTTGACGCGCGGATCGCGCACGACCTCGTCGGTGAGCTGGTCGAGCGCGAAGCGGCCATGCACGAGCGTTGCGGCGATGAGGAAGGCGCCACTGAAGCCCGCGCTCTCGTCGTCCCAGGGCTCCAGGCGCAGCAGCGAGAACGTGTGCAAATCGGCCGCGATCGACTCGACCTCCTCGGCACGGATCGCGTGCTCGTTGACGAGGCGCAAGGCTGCGTCGATCAGCGGGTGGCCGGGATTGCAGGCCGGAAAGCGCTTGATGCGCAGGAGCCCTTCGAGCACGAACGGGTGGCCGAGCCGTTCGGTGATCGCCGCAAGGTCGCGGTCCTCCGGCAGCACCACCGCCTGCAAGAAGCCGAGCGGCTCCTCGATGATCGCCGGGTCGGCAGTGAAACCGCGCCGCGCCAAGGTGGCGGCCTCGATCCCGGCACGCGCTGCATTGCCGGAGTGCAGCGCCTTCGCCATCGTGCCCATGTTGCGGCGGAAGCCACCCGAGCTGCAGGTCGCGATCCCGATCGCGGTCGCGGTCTGCCTGCGGTCGAGCTTGAGCAGCCGGCAGGTCGCCATCGCGGCGGCGATCGGGCCGACGAGACCCACGTGCCACCAGCCGCGATGGGTCGGTCCGCNCGGTCCGCGCTGCTGACGTCGTTTGGCGTCGATCGCCTGCGTGAGCCGCGCGCTCGCCTCGTAGACCACGACGAACGCGTCGAGCACCGCCTTGCCCGGCAGCCGATGATGCTCGGCGACGGCGAGCGCCGCCGGCAGGATATGGGTCGACAGATGCGAGCCGTCGTCGAAGTCGAGCGCATTGGCGAGCGTGCCGTTGGCGAGCGCGGCCATCTCGGGCGAGGCCTTGAGACTCGAACCGAGCACACTGGCGCTCGCCGGCGAGCCCGGCGCCTCCGCCACGTGACGGGTGATGATCCGGCCGATCTTGCGGTCGGTGGCAGCGAGCGCAACGCCGATCGTGTCGAGGATCACGGTCTTGGCGGGTTCGACCGCCGCCTGCGGGATATCCGCCGTTTCGGCGACGAACGACGCGAGCATGTCGGTCAGCGGCGGCAGCGGCATTACTTCTTCTCGGTCAGCATGCGGGTGACGCGATCGATCACGGACCGCGGCGTCTGCGCGACCTTGGCCACCAGCGCCGCCACCTCCTCGCCGGTCATCGGGCCTTCGAGCGCGACATTGGCCTTGCTGGCGAGCGCCGCGAATTTTGGATCGCGCACGGTCGCGTCGAACGCGCGCCGCAGGATCGCGAGTCGTTCCGGCGGAACATCCGGCGGCGCGAAATAGGGCTTGGCCACCTCCTGGCGCGCCAGCATGAACACCAGCGCCTGTCGGTCGGGCTCGCTCTGCGCCAGATCGATGAACAGCGGCACGTCCGGCAGCTCGGGCAGCTTGCGGAACCCGTGCTGCACGATGATGCGGATCTTGTGATCGCGCAGCCACTCGGGCTCGGCGGTCTTGATGCTGCTCCAGCCGTTGGCGAAGGTGCCCTGCACCTCGCCGCGTTCCATCGCGAGCTTCACGTCGTTCGAGGCCTTGTAGCCGGTGACGATCTTGAACTTCAGACCGAACATGTCACGCGCCAGGATGGCGTAGTCGATGCTGGACGAGCCGACGCTCACGCCGCCCATGATCACTTCCTTGCTGCGCGTGTCGCCGAGCGTGCGGATCGGGACGGTGTGCCAGACATAGCCGATGAACGGATCGGTGGTGATGCTGCCGATCCAGGAAAATTTGATCGACTCGAAGGTGGCGGCGCCGGGTGAGGTGAGTTGGGTCGTTAGGATGCTGGCATGTGTGCTGGCGATGACGGTGCCATCGCGCGGGGCCGACGCGTACATGAAGTTCGCGGTCTTGAGCCCGCTCGCGCCCGGCATGTTCTGGATGATGATGCTCGGATTGCCGGGGATGTGATCTTTGAGTACCTGTACGATCAGCCGCGCATAGGTGTCGTAGGCGCCGCCGGCGTCGGTGCTGACGATGAGGCGGATCTGCTTGCCCTTGTAGAAGTCGTTCTGCGCCCAAGCGCCAAGCGCGCTCGCGAAGAGCGCGAGCCCGGCAGCAGCCACAATCCGGCAAAGACGCACGACGTTTCTCCCTGGGCGCCATGTTAGGTCAAAGCGTTTCGCGATGCCAACGGCCGTCCCGAGACAGCGTCCGGGCCCGGTGCTATGCAAGATGTCAGGCGGCCGGATGACAAGGCTGCCGCAGGGAGCATGCGATGAACCGCCATAGACTGGCCATCGCAGGGTTCGCGCTGGCCGCGGTGGCGTTGACAGAGCCCGTGGCCGCGCAGGACTTCTACGCCGGCAAGACGCTCAGGATCATCGTCGGGGTCGAGGCCGGCGGCACCGTCGACACGCTCGTCCGCACGATGCTCGGCCACCTGCGCCGGCACATTCCGGGCAATCCCACGATCGTCGTTCAGAACATGCCGAGCGCCGCCGGCGTCGGCGCCACCAATTTCGTGTACGAGAAGGCGGAGCCGGACGGCCTCACCATCCTGTTCAATTCGTGGGACCCGCTGGCGCAGGCGCTCGGCGACCAGGGCGTGCGGGCGCGCTACGAGAATTTCGAGTACGTAGGCGGTATCGGCGACTATCGCGTGATCTACGGCCGCACCGACATGGTGCCGGGCGGCGTCAAGAAGGCATCCGACCTCATGAGGGCCGAGAACGTGATCCTCGGCGCGCTCAACTACACCAACCATTCCGGGCTGCTGCCGCACCTCGCGCTCAACGTGCTCGGCGTCAAGCACAAGATGATCGTCGGCTTCCGTGGTGGCGCCGGCGTGTTCCTGGCGATGCAGCGCGGCGAGGTCAACATCCATTCCACCAGCATCGCGACGTTCCGCGGTCGCAGCGGTGGCTTTATTACATCGGGCGAGGGCGTGGGGTTCGCATATTTGATTCCGGTCGACCGGAACGGCCGCTACGAGCGCAACACGCTGATTCACGAAATGCCGTCGTTTCCCGACCTCTATCAGGAGGTGCACGGCAAGATGCCAGCGGGCGCCACGTGGGACGCGTTCAACTGGCTGACCAACCAGATCGGCGAATTGACCTATATCGGGGTTGCGCCGCCGAAGACGCCGGCGGCGCCGGTCGCGGCGCTGCGCAAAGGCTTCGAGGGCGTCGCGCAGGACAAGGCGTTCGCCGACGAGATGGTGGCGAGGCAGGGCATCCCCTACAGCCACATCGGCGCGGAGCAGGGGCAGGCGATCTTCCGTTCGCTCGCCGAGGTGTCGCCGGACATCATCAAGACGCTGCACGATTCGACCAAGGCGCCGAAGTGAGCGCGGCGCAGAGCCAGTAAGGATCGCGTCCGTAGGATGGGTTGAGCGAAGCGAAACCCATCACTTCTGCTCGCGGCCCATGATGGGTTTCGCTTCGCTCAACCCATCCTACGGACTACGCTCCGCTCAACGCCCCGCAGAGCCAGCGCGGGTCGAGGCGGTCGAGGTCGCGCGACATCGCGATGATCTCGCCGCAGGTTTTACCCGCGTCGAGAGCTCGTGGGTGAATCGCGCCTCGTGCTCGGCGGGGGTGAACGGCTGGCCGGGGCTGCCCTTGGGGGCCGGCACGAGCTCCGAAAGCGCGCGGCCGTCGCGCAACGTCACGCTCACGCGGGCGGCGGTGGAGAGCTCGTTGCTCGCGGCCTCGACCTCGTCGTCGAGCGCGATGGTGGTGCGGTCCTCGAGCGCAAACAGGCCTCGGTCGGTGAGGCCGGCCTCGAAGTCGGCGACCGTGAGATCGGGCAGGTGGCCGGCCGCGAGCGGGACCTTGGCGGCGAGCGCGACACTGAACGGCAGACACATCTGCGCCGCCTGCAAGTCGACTGGGTGCGGGTTGGTCAGGCGGCCCTGAATGATGCGCGGGATGCCCAGCGCAATCGACGCGATGTCGTCGAGGGAAAAACCGTGCTTTTGCCGCAGCGCCAGCATGGCGTTGATGCCGGCCGCGACCCGGGCGGCGGCGGCGTGGGATTTGACCAGTACGTCCATGAGGTGGAAGCGCTTGCCGAGGCCGTCCTCGATCACCCCCGCGTTCCAGCCATCGCCATAGGCGCGGGCGAACCCGCCGGCGCCTTCCAGAATATCGGCGGGGCCGGAGAAGCCCTGCTGGGTCAACAACGCCGCCGCGACCCCGCACTGCGCCGAATGCGCGGCCTGGATGCGCTTGCCGGATGAGCCCGAGTAGTAGAACTGCGCGACCCCGGCCGGATAGCTGCCGGCGAGCCCGATCGCCTGTTGGATCTTTTCTTGGATTCTCCGCGCCGTGTCCTTGCCGCCGAACAGCAGCCGCCCCGCCGCCGCCGCGGTGCCAAAAACGTCGCAGGTGCCGGTGCTCTGGAAGCCGCGCTTGAAATGGCCGGGCTGCATCGCAAGCCCGATCCGGATGATGGTCTCGTAGCCGGCCACGACCGCGGCCAGAACCTCGTGCCCCGACGTCTGCGTGTGCTCCGCGGTCGCAAGCGCGGCCGACCAGACCGCGACGCCCGGATGCAGCATGGCGCCGACATGGGTGTCGTCGGCGTCGAAGCTCGAGCCGAAGGTGACGTTGAGGAAGGTCGCGTGCTGCGGATTGAGCCGCTCGCGCGAGAACAGCACGTGCGATGCGCCGGGGCGGGCGACGACGCCGGCATAGCCGCGCGCCCAGTCGCTCCACGGCAGCCGCGCGCCGAGCGAGGCGACGCGCAGGAAATCGAGCAGCAGCCAGCCGAGCTTTTGCCGCACTCCGTCCGGCAGCGTGGCGGGATCGAGCTCGGCGGCGAAGGCGGCGAGCGCCTGGGTTGGTTTAGGACCTTCGCTATTCAATGTTTGATTTCCATTTTGTCGACATCCTCGGTCTCGTCATGCCCGGCCTTGTGCCGGGCATCCACGTCTTTCGTGCAGCAAGCAAGACGTGGATGGCCGGGACAAGCCCGGCCATGACGGCGGAGGGATTTCGTAACCGTTCACTGCGCGCCCTTGAGCAGGTCGCGCAGCTTGCCGTACTTGGCATAGTCGCTCTCGATCACCTGGCGGAATTCCTCGGGCCTGCTGGTGACGATGTCGGAGCCGTCGCGCAGCAGGATGTCCTTGACGGCGGCGACCTGCATGGCGGCGTCGAGCCCGCTCCACAGCTTGTCGAGCAGGGGGCGGGGCGTGGCGGCGGGCGCCAACAGGCCGATCCAGGACGCCGCCTCGTAGCCGGGCACGCCGGCTTCGGCGACCGTCGGCGTGTCGGGCAGCACCGGCGAGCGCGCGCGGCCGCCGGTCGCGAGCACCTTGAGCGTGCCGCTGCGGATATGCGGGATCAGCCCGGCGAGGAAGCCCCACATGGCGCCGACCTGGTTGGAGATGACGGCCGGGATGGCGGCGCCGGTGCCCTGGTAGGGGACATGCACGATGTTGAGCCCGGTCATCTGCTTGAAGATTTCGCCGGCAAGATGGTTGGGCCCGCCGACGCCCGATGAGGCGTAGAACATTTCTCCGGGCTTGGCGCGCGCCAGCGCGATGTACTCCTGCAGCGTGTTGGCCGGCACCGAGGGATGCACGACCAGGATCACGACGTTGCGGGTGAGCAGTGAGACCGGCGCGAAATCCTTGAGCGGGTCGTAGCTCATCGGCACGCCCATGTGCGGCGCGATCACGATCGAGGATTCCGTCGTCATCAGGAACGTGTGGCCGTCGGGCTCGGCTTTGGCGACCGCGTCGGTGCCGATCCGCCCGGCCGCGCCGGCGCGGTTCTCGATGTAGAACGACTGGGAGAGGATCTGCTGCAGGTGCGGCTGGAGCAGTCGCGCGATCAGATCGGCGCCGCCGCCGGGCGCGAACGGGACCAGGATGCGCACCGGGCGGGCCTGCGCGAAGGCGGGGCCCGCCAGCGATGCGGCGAGGCCGCCGATGATGGCGCGGCGCGTGATCGTCATGGCGTCCTCCGTTGCGCTCTCGTTCTCATCTCACTCTCTCAATTTTGTCTCAGTCTCTCAATTGTCGTCCCCGCGCAAGCGGGGACCCATAATCCCAGGACAATCGTTAAGGCACGGCGTATGGGTCCCCGCCTTCGGGGGGGACGACAGTTGAGGGATTTGCGCGGGGCCGAACGGAGAAAAGTCGCGCACATTTCCGCACCCGATGAAGCGGCATTCATGAACCACAATTAATGCGCCGGCGGCGAGGGCGCCTGAACCCCGGCGACGACGACTTCGACGAATGCTCAACACGCTCCTTCGAAGCTCCCGGGCGGGCGTATCGAAGGTCCCTCAATTCAACGCCTGAATCGTCGGTTCGCACGTGAGCGGCGTCATGCCCGCCTTCACCCCTCGTTCCCCTATGGAGAATTCCATGTCGTTCAATCAAGATCTCACCCGCCGCCTGCTGCTGCAGGCGTCCGGTGCGGGCCTCGCCAGCGTTGGCTCCGGTCTGATCATCCTGGCCGAAACCGGCTCCGCCCAGGCGGCCGTCGGCTTCGAGGCCTATCACGGCGTCACCGCGGCCGTGCACCAGGCGAACTTCACTCGCCTGTCGCAGAAGAAGTTTCGGCCGATCTCGATCAGCGTCTACGGCGATCCGCCGAACGTGCACTATGCGGCGGTGTGGGTCGATCGGCCGGGGCCCGCCTTCGCGGCGGTGCATGGCCTCAACGCCCACGACTACCAAGCCGCGTTCGAGAGCTGGCGCAACAAGGGTTACGCGCCCACGATCGTGGCCGCGACCGGCGCTGCCAACAATCCCGTCTACGCGGCCGTCTTCGAGCACGGAGTGCAGGGCGCGTGGCGCGCACGCCATGGCATGACGGGGGCTGAGTTCGACAACGAGGTCAAGGCCGCGGCCAATGCCCAGCAGAAGCTGCGCTGGGCCGCCATCTACGGCGCCGCCAACGACCCGCGCTACATCGCGGTGTGGCACGCCAACCCGGGCTGGTCCAAGTGGCACGTGTTCGGCAACGTGAAGTCGAGCGACTATCAGGCGCTGTTCCAGGCGCAGACGCAGATTCCGCATTTCCGTCCGGCCTGCGTTTCGGTCGCGTCCGATCACGACATGTGCGCGCTGTTCACCGACGAAAGCATCGGTCCGTGGGTGGCGCGGCACGGCATGACCACCGCCGAGTATCAGGCCGAGTTCGACCGCCAGCGCGCAGCCGGGCGCATGCCGATCTGCGTGTCGGGTGGCGGCTCGGGCAACAGCGTGCGCTATGCCGCGATCTTCGCCGCGCAGGACCAGCCGTTCGCGCGCAAATGGACGATGGAAGGCCAGCGGCCGGCCAACATGGCGGCGCTCGACGACATCGTGCACGCCTTCATGGTGAAGCACGCGGTACGCGGCGCTCAGCTCACGATCGCCAAGAACGGCACCGTCAAGCTGCAGCGCGCCTATACCTGGGCGGAGCCCGACTATCGTCCGATCCAGGTCTCGGATCGCTTCCTGCTCGCCAGCAACAGCAAGATGTTCGTGGCGGCGGCGGTCCAGAAGCTGTACGACACGGGCAAGCTGCAGAGCACCTCACACCCCTACCAGCTGCTCGGGTTCTCGCGGCCGAAGGACAGCCGCAGCGACACCATCACGATGCAGCAGCTGCTCGACCACACCGCCGGCTACACCCACGACCCGACGTACGACATGCGGAAAATCGCCTTGGCGCGCGGTCTCAGCGGCCCGGCCGGCAAGCGCGATATCGCGGCCCACATGTACGCCCGCAATCTCGACTACGCGCCGGGCGCGGCGCCCGATCCGAACGGCTGGATCTACAACAACTACGGCTACCTGCTGGCGAGCCTGGTGGTCGAGCAGGTGGCGGGGCAGGACTACTTCCAGTTCCTGCGCTCGCAGATCCTGCAGCCGGACGGCATCAGCGAGGTCGACGTCTATCCGACCGCCGGCATGTCGCGTCCGCCGCACCTCATCTCGGCCGAGGACGAAGGCCTCGGGCTGAGCGCGCTCGCGCCGCAGTCGAACGCGCAGGTGCCGGCGGTGTTCGGTGGCGACGGCATGGTCAAGGAAACGGCGGTCGGCTCATGCGGAACGGCCGCGTCGGCGACGGCATTGGCCCAATTCATCCACCGGCACGCGGCCTGGGGCAACGGTGGTCGCATGGTGAGCGCGCGTTCGGGCAGCACGCCCGGCGCCTCGACCTGGGCGCAGTCGCTCGGCAACGGCGTCGACTGGGCGCTGGTGATGAACACCCGCAACTGGGCGCCGGGCAGCGGCAAGGCCTTCGACGCCCTGACCGGCGCGATCAACGCCGAGCTCGCGCATGTCAGTGTCTAGGTCCGCGCAGGAGCGCGGCCCAAGCGAATGGATTATCCTGTGACGCTGGCGGCGGGCCTGGGTTGGCCCGCCGCTTCCATGAAGGCGAGCGCGTGGCGCGCGCAGACTTCCGGCGCGACCGCGGCGATGTGATAGCTGTCGCCGTCGATGACGATCACCCGGGCGTTCGGGATGCGCGCGGCATAGGCCTTCACGGCTTCGACCGCCTGCAGGCCGCTCTCCTGCGTGGTCACGATCAGGGTCGGTGCCGCGATCAGCGGCAGCCGGTCGTCGAGGTCCATGGTGACGAGCGCGGAGGAGGAACCGAGCGCCGAGCGCTGGTCGGTCGCGCCCATCAGCTCGGTCCACCATTTGATCTGCGCATCCGAGGCGGTCGAGCCGAGCCGCGCCCGCATGGTCTCGGCGGCCCATTGCTTGACGCCCTTGGCGCGGATCTTGTCGGCGTTGCCGGTGCCGACGCCGCGCGCCGGCGATCCGAAGATGCAGAGCGAGACAAAGCGCTGCGGCTGGTCGCTGGCAAGCTGGAGCGAGATCGAGCCGCCGTATTTGGCGCCGATCAGGTGACAGCGCCCGATCCTGAGCGCGTCGAGAAATTTTCCGATGTCGGCCGCAAGCTCGGGAGCGGTCCAGCGATAGTCCGCCGCGGCGGATGAGGCGCCGAAGCCCGGCATGTCGATGCGGATGACGCGGTACTTGCCGGCAAGATGCGGCACCCATTGGGTCCAGGCGCGCGAGGATTCGGAATTGCCGTGCACCAGCAGCACCGTCTCGGGCGTGGTCCAGAGCGGGCCGTACCAGTCGTCCTCATAGGCGATCGAGACGCCGGGCCGGATGTCGATGGTGTGCATGCGTGCTCGTCTACGGCGGACTATGGGGATGCCTGCTCGACAAAAGCATACTCGTGCTGGGCATCGCGGATGATCAAGGTCTTCTTCCCGTCCCGCGCGCCGACCACGAAATTGAAGCCGCTGATCGTGGGGTCGATCGAGATGAAGGACGTGGTGCCGTCGTCGTTCTTGCGCGAGGCGACGGCGCTGCGCCAGTTGCCGAAATCGAAGATGGTCGCGCCGTCCTGCGCACGGACGCGCAACGCGCCGAGGTCGGGCGACGTATAGTTGGCGGCGAGCCCGCCGGCCTCCGCGGCGTCCGCCGGCACGACCAGCCGCTCGCGATTCTTGGCGATGTTTGCAGCTCGCTGCGCCACCGCGACCTTGGCCTGTTCGACCGCTTCGGGTTTGCCGTCGAACAGCACTTCCAGGAGCCGCCGCCGCAACAGCCCGCTCAGGACGGCGCCGGTGTCGGAGTTCGTGAGGACGACTGCGCCGACGCCGTGATCGGGCAGGAAGATCATGTCGCTCTTGTAGCCGAACATGCTGCCGCCGTGATGCACGACCGGGATGCCGTATCGCGTGTCGACCACGAGCCCCATCCCGTAGGTCTCGTCCTCGCCCATACGAACATGCGGCCGGCGCCGCTCCCGCAGGCTTTCCTGCGAGACCAGGCGGTTTCCGTCCGGCAGCGTGCCGAGCGCCAGCTCCATCTGCAGGTATTTCGACAGGTCGCGGGCGCTGGTCCACATCCCGCCGGCCGGCCGCAGCGGCACGACCGAGTAGTTGTTGTCCATGCGAGCAAGGGTCGTCTTGCCGTCCACGTCGTCGCCATGGGGGCTCGCAAAATTGCCGCTCATGGCGGTCGCGAAATCGAAGGTCGTGCGGGTCATGCCGAGCGGTCCGAACACCTTGGACCGCATGGCCGCGTCGTAGGCGGCGCCAAGCTCCTGCCCTGGGTTCACCACCGATGCCCCGACATAGCCGGCGGCCCCGGCCATGACGTTGCTGTACTGATAGGCCTCGCCGAAGCGGCTGGTCGGCTGCATGGCGGCCAGCGACGCGAGCGACGACGCCGGTGTGGCCGTCGCGTAGTTGAACAGCCACTCGAGGTCCTGGCGGGGCATGCCGGTGCAGGCGCACATCAGGTGCTGCACCAGCACCTGGCGCGTGGTCTCGGCGTTGCCCAGCCGGAAAGTCGGGTAGACCTCGGTCACCGGCTGGTCCCAGCGCAGTTTCTTTTCGTCGACCAGCTCGGCGAGGAGCAGCGTCGTCATCGCCTTGGTATTGGAGGCGGCGATGAAGAGCGTGTCGGCGTCGACCGGCTCCGGCTTGCCGAGCATCTTCACGCCCAGGCCGCCCTCGAAGACCACCTTGCCGCCGTCGATCAGGCTGATCCCAACGCCCGGGATGGCGAACTGCCGCATGACGTCCAGGATGAAATCCTTGAGCACGGCGATCCGCGCGGCATCCAACGGGTGCGCCTGCTTCCCGCTGAACATCTCGCGCTGATAGCCCTTGGGGCGCAGGCTTCCGATCGTCAGTGAAAAGGCGGCGTTGCGCTTCTCGAAGGTCGCGCGGGCCGCCTCGACGATGACGACGGTCCAATCCTGGCCTGCCCGCCAAGCCAATGCGTAGACCACGGCCCGCTCATTGGGCGAAGTCTCGTAATTATAGACGTGCCGCTCCTCCCAGCCGTTCTGCGGCGCTTGCGGCAGCGCGACCCGAAGCGGCCGGTTGGCGTCGGGACGGTAGCTCGCCCAGCCGGCCGCCACCGCGGCGGCGACGTTCGGCGCCCGCGCGTCGATGAGCGCCACGCGCGAATCCGCCTCGGGCGGCTCGAGCACGATCCTGTTGGGGCTGGACGTAACGCTCCAGCCCTGCGGCGCCGTGAAGGTGGCGCCGCTTGCCGTGGTGAGCGCGGTGTCGGCCGCGAGCGGCTGCCCGGAGGCCGCACTCGCGAAGCCAATCGAAAAAGCGAGAGCCAGAACACCAAGGATGTGCATGCTGATCCCCCCGCACAATCTGACGTCCGGCGTAGGATGGGTTGAGCGCTAGCGAAACCCATCGCCATCAGGTGCGCAGAGAGATGATGGGTTTCGCTGCGCTCAACCCATCCTACGCGGCCATGCTTGCGTCGTCACACGTCGACGCTGGCGTAGAGCGCGTTCTGCTCGATGAAGATGCGACGCGGCTGGACGTTGTCGCCCATCAGCTCATCGAACAGCGTGTTGGCCTCGTCGATCTCCTTCACGCTGACCTGCAGGAGCGAGCGCCCGTTGGTGTCGAGCGTGGTCTGCCAGAGCTGCTCCGGGTTCATCTCACCCAGCCCTTTGTAGCGCTGCAGCGTGAGACCCTTGCGGCCGGCGGCCATCACGGCGTCGAACAGGCCGACCGGGCCGAAGATCGCAACCTCCCCGTCCTTGCGGCGCAACGCGCCGGGTCGTTCATAGGCCTCCTGCAGCGACGCCGCGTGCTCGTCGAGCTTGCGCGCGTCGGCGGAGCCGAGCATGGCCTGGTCGATGATCGCGACGTCCTTCACGCCGCGCAGCGTCCGCTCGAACTGGAAGCCGGCGCCTTCGGTGAATTCTCCGGTCCAGCCGCGGTCGGTTTCCTCCGCCAGCGCATCCATCCGCCGGGCGATGTAGGGCGCGGCGGCCGCGGCTTTCTCGCGATCCCCGAAAATCTCGGAGTTGAGCACGCCAAGGATCGCGGCCTGCTCGACCACCCGACGATTGTAACGGGTGTGCAATCCGCCGAGGACATTACGGATGACGCGCGCCTCCTCGACCAGCCGCATCAGGTCGGCGCCGGCGCGGTGCTCGCCTGAATAAGTCTGGAACACCGCGTCCTCGACGCCGGTCTCGATCAGATAGTCCTCGAGCGCACGCTCGTCCTTGAGGTACAGCTCGGACTTGCCGCGCGCCACCTTGTAGAGCGGCGGCTGCGCGATGAAGAGATGGCCGCGGTCGATCAGGCCCGGCATCTGCCGGTAGAAGAACGTCAACAGCAGCGTGCGGATGTGGGCGCCGTCGACGTCGGCGTCGGTCATGATGATGATCTTGTGGTAGCGCAGCTTGTCGGCGTTGAACTCGTCGCGGCCGATGCCGGTGCCGAGCGCGGTGATCAGCGTGCCGATCTGCTCGGAGGACAGCATCTTGTCGAAGCGCACGCGCTCGACGTTGAGGATCTTGCCGCGCAGCGGCAAGACGGCCTGGAATTCGCGGTTGCGGCCCTGCTTGGCGCTGCCGCCGGCGGAGTCGCCCTCGACGATGAACAGCTCGGACTTGGCCGGATCGCGCTCCTGGCAGTCGGCGAGCTTGCCGGGCAGCGACGCGACGCCGAGCGCGTTCTTGCGCGTCATCTCGCGCGCCTTGCGGGCCGCCTCGCGCGCGGCCGCGGCCTGGATCACCTTGCCGACGATGATCTTGGATTCGGCCGGGTGTTCCTCGAACCAGTACTGCAACGCCTCGTTGACGATGCCCTCGACCACCGGGCGCACCTCGGAGGACACGAGCTTGTCCTTGGTCTGCGAGGAGAACTTCGGGTCCGGCACCTTGCAGGAGAGCACGCAGGTCAGACCCTCGCGGCAGTCGTCGCCGGTGAGCGCGACCTTCTCCTTCTGCGTACCGCCGCTCTTCTCGGCATAGCCGGTGACCTGGCGGGTGAGCGCGCCGCGGAAGCCGGCGAGATGAGTGCCGCCGTCGCGCTGCGGGATATTGTTGGTGAAGCAGAGCACGCTCTCGTGATAGCCGTCGTTCCAGGTGAGCGCAGCTTCGACCGTGATGCCGTCGCGCTCGGTCTTGAGCACGATCGGCGCGGGGATGAGCGCGGTTTTGTTGCGGTCGAGATATTTCACGAACGCCTCGACGCCGCCCTCGTAGCGCATCTCCTCGCGCTTCTCGACCGCGTGGCGGTTGTCGGACAGCACGATCGTGACGCCGGAATTGAGGAAGGCGAGCTCGCGCAGCCGGTGCTCCAGCGTGGCGAAATCGTACTCGGTCATGGTGAAGGTCTTGGTCGACGCCAGGAACGACACCTCGGTGCCGCGCTTGCCGGCGGCGTCGCCGACGACCGCGAGCGGCTTCACCGCCTCGCCGTCGTGAAACTCCATGAAGTGCTCCTTGCCGTCGCGCCAGATCGTGAGCTTGAGCCAGGCCGACAGCGCGTTGACCACCGAGACGCCGACGCCGTGCAGGCCGCCCGACACCTTGTAGGAGTTCTGGTCGAATTTCCCGCCGGCGTGCAGGTGGGTCATGATGACCTCGGCCGCCGACACGCCTTCGCCCTTGTGGATGTCGGTCGGGATGCCGCGGCCGTCGTCGCGCACCGTCACCGAGCCGTCCGGGTTGAGCGAGACCAGGACCTCCTTGGCATAGCCGGCGAGCGCCTCGTCGATCGCGTTGTCGACGACCTCGTAGACCATGTGGTGGAGGCCGGAGCCGTCATCGGTGTCGCCGATATACATGCCCGGGCGCTTGCGCACGGCGTCGAGGCCCTTGAGGACCTTGATCGATTCGGCGTCGTATTCGGGCGTGTTGAGCGGAGCCTGTTGACGGGCTGGTTCGGTCATGGAGGACCTTTGGAAAGAGGGCGCCACAACGCGCGAGAATCAGGCTGATGATTTCGCACGAAAACAGGGTGGCGTACAGGGTAAAGTGACAGGATTTAAGATATTGTTCTAATTTAAGTTTTCAAGGGTTTGCGGTGGCAATTTTGAGGCCTGAATCAAGGCCCGAATCGGGCCTCGAAAATCGCCCCCTCGGGGGCGGTTTTGGCCGCCTGAAATTCGCAGCGGTGAATCCTGCTGCGACGGCCTTCCAGCGAGATGATAAGACCGCCCGGGCAGGCCGCGCGCCTACTCTGGAGATGGAAGGAATCTGACCATGCCGCTCGACTTCTGCCATCCCAACACGCCGCACAAGAAGCTGCGCATCCCCGAATGGTACGTGTCGAGCCTGATGATGGACCGTGCGCTCGATGCGGTGATGCGGCGCGCCCGCGCGATCGATCGCAAGCACGACATTCCGTATCTGGCGGGCTACAGCGTCGACGGCAAGACGATCTACATCGACCGCCACATGCCGAAGACGATGACCTATGCGGGTCGCGAGGTTGACACCGACCGCTACCTGATCCTGCACGAGGAGGTCGAGAAGACGCTGATCGATCACCTCGACCTGCACTATCTGCACGCGCACCAGATCGCGACCCGGGCCGAGCAGGCGGCGGTGCGCGCCGCCGGCATCCGCTGGCGCGACTACGACCGCTTCATGCAGAAATTCGTCAAGCGGGTCGGCGACGAGAAGCTCAAGAAGGTGCCGGCCGATCTCGATCTCAAACCCTATCGGGATGAGCACGATTTCGACCTGCTCAAGCGCATGCAGGTGGCGATCGACCGCGGCAAGGTGCCGGCCGGGGTCGATGGCAAGCGGATCAAGCGCGCGCTCGAGCGCCATGCGCCGGAGCTGCGACGGCATCTCAAGGACATGATGGACAAGCGGCGCTAGGCGCGCCGGATTCTTTGCTTGGTCGCATTTTCTAACGGAAAACCGGTTCCCACTTTTCCTGAAAATGCTCTAGCAGGCTGCTGAAATTTGCGCTTTTCGGAACTGTATCGGGGCTTCAAAGCCTGGTCGATGGTGTCTGTCGTGTGGCATTGATGGTCTTGCGAGACGCCGGATGTTCGATGGAGGGGTCATGCAGTGGCCTCGATCA
>WNGB01007818.1_pt1 | contig 15296 bp, 22 predicted proteins | sample 5400681 | NCBI WGS metagenome assembly WNGB01 (sample SAMN13153367, study PRJNA577476) | soil metagenome | isolation source: 115 cm soil or saprolite under grassland replicate 2 | place: USA:California | collected 2016-06-15
GGTGGACCGGCTACGACAGCGACAAATCCAGGGGGCCCATTACCATGCGAGACGGGCTCGAGCGCTTCTACGGCATCGTTGACGGCTATAACCTCGCAAAAAATGTGTGCCCAAGTTAGCCCACAAGGGGAGAGGGCGCAGTAACGAGCGCTTGCGCTCGCTGCACTCGCCCGACGGTAATGCCTCGGCTCGCAACACACGCGAGGCGCAAAAATTGTGACGCAGTAAGACTAACCCGCCCTACGGACTACCTCAATGCTCGGCGGCGGCCGCTCGGATCAGCCGCTCAAGCTCGAATCGATGACAGTGTGGGCTGTGGCAGTAGCAGCCGATCGAAATAGCGGTGCGCTGCGCAAGCCTGGCCAGCGTTTCGATCGTCTGTCGCGCGTTGGTGCTTTTCATCTCCCCGCGGTAACGGCGCAGGTATGTGTTCCAGACCTTTGGGTCTTCCAGGTCATGACGGCGGGCCCATTGGACCAGTTCCCGGCTTGGTGCGACGGTGGGCAGCCACACATCCATGATATCCTCGGCGGCATATCTGGATTTCCGCACGCCGCGAACCGGATAGCGGGCGCAGCCGAGCCGCAACCCCTCGCCACGCCGCCGCTTGTCGCGATAGGCGTATGTCGAGAGCTGCAGGCGGGCGCCGGATTTCCGATCGCGTGGCCGACCACCTGGACGCAAGTTGGGCATGGCAAAAGCTTAGTGACGAGGGCCCATGTCGTCCAGCATCACCTTGAAATCCGGCGCCATGTCTGGCGGGTCACCCTTATTGCAGACCGGCATGGCATCCCTGCCCCCCACACTCGCAGGCGTCAGACCTTTTGCTGAACATCTTGAGCGGCCGGTCTTCGTGGGTCTCGCACGCCTAGACGATGTCGTCGCAACTTGGGCAGCGATTTTTTGCGCGTTCAGGGATCGCGACGTCGCGAAATCCGGTAGTGTCTCAGTTTGAATTTTTGGCAGCTTGACGCGGGCGCGCTTGGCGGAAACAGTGACGGGAAGTCGGCTCCGGTCTGACGATCCGGCACATTTTGACTGCCCGGTGGGATTAAAAGCGAAGGAGGAAGACTATGCCCCTCTACCTGACCAGGTTCAGTTACACGCCAGCAACATGGGCTAAGCTCATCAAGAACCCCGAGGACCGGCGGGCGGCTGCCGAGGAATACATTAAAGGGGTCGGCGGAAAGTTGCACGGTTTCTGGTATGCCTTCGGTGATCACGATGGATACAACTTATGGGAGGCTCCGGATAACGTCTCGATGGCAGCCACGGCACTCGCGATCTGCGCTGGTGGAGCGCTAAGCTCCGTCCAGACGACGGTCTTGCTGACCGTTGAGGAGACGCTCGCAGCACTGCAAAAGGCCTCGTCGATCAAGTATCGGCCGCCGGGAGATAAAAGTTGAATTTCCCAGAGGTCCTAAAGGCGAAAAGCGCCCCGCCGACGTGATCGGTAACGCCGTCCATGTCATGCGGGTTGCTGAGACACTACCCGAAATCCACGTTGTGCGACGTATCAAGAATGGTCCTGTTGAGCCGTATTCCCCTACTCGCCGATAGGATAGTCTGACGCCCGCCCTCGAACAGCAAAAGGTTCGCGCATGAGGCGACGCGAATTCATCTTCCTTCTCGGCACCACCGCGGCGGCGACCTGGCCGCTCGCCGCGGGCGCGCAGCAGCCGGCGAAGGTCCCGCGGATCGGGTTCCTGCGGTTTGGTCCCGCCTCTGCTAACGCCGGCCGGGTCGAGGCGCTGCGGGCCGGCTTGCGCCAACTCGGCTATGTCGAAGGCAAGAACATTGTCATCGAGTTCCGGTGGGCGGAAACGGTCGACCAGCTGCCTGAGCTGGCGGCCGAGCTGGTCCGCATGAATACCGACGTCATCTTCGCGATGTCTTCGACCGAGGTGGAGCCCACCCGACAGGCAACCAAGACGATCCCTATCGTGTTCGCCCTCCATGCCGACCCCGTCGGCCTCGGGCACGTGGCGAGCTTGGCGCGACCCGGCGGCAATATCACGGGGCTGACGATCATTCTCACCGATCTCGTCGCCAAGCAGCTGGAGATATTGAAGGAGGCTGTGCCGCAGGCCACGCGGATCGGCGTGCTCTTTAGTCCCACGGCGCCCTCCCACCGTCCTGCCGTGCAGGCGGTGGAGACTGCCGGCGAAAAGCTCGGGGTTCAGCTCGTCATGGTGCCCGTGCGGACCCTCGAGGACTTCGAGGGGGCGTTCTCAACAATGTCGCGAGAACATGTCGGCGGTTTTCTCGCCGTGGCGGCGCCGCTCATCGTTTCGCACCGCGCGCGCCTCGCAGAGCTCGCACTGAAGCACCGGCTGCCGGGGATGTTCGGGAACAAGGAGAATGTGGAAGCGGGCCGTCTCATCAGTTACGGCGCGGACTTCAACGACATGGTTCGGCGCACCGCAACCTATATCGACAAAATCCTCAAGGGCGCCAAACCAGCCGACCTGCCCGTGGAGCAGGCGTCCAAATACGAGCTGGTCATCAACCTCAAGACAGCCAAGGCGATTGGTCTCACGATTTCCGAGGCGTTCCTACTTCGCGCCGACATGGTGATCGAATAATTAGCGCACTCCCCTATCCGCAGACTCCCTCCCTACCGCCATAGCGGTTTAGTGCAATTTATATTGTGCGACACTGAGCCATATTCCCCTACTCGCCGATGTGATAGTTTGGATGAACGTTTGAGGGGTCGATTGTGAGACGACGCGAATTCATCACGCTTGTTGGCGGCGCGGTAGCGACGTGGCCCCTCGCGGCGCGGGCGCAACAATCCAAGGTGGCACGAATAGGCGCGCTCTACATAGGAACCGCGGACGCGGAGTCGTTCAAGAAGGAGCTCCGGGAAGGACTGCGTGAACTTGGCTATGTGGAGGGACAAAACATTGCATTCGAGTTTCGCTCCGCGGAAGGAAAGTTGGATCGGCTTCCTGAGCTCGCAGCCGAGCTGGTCCGGCTCAAGGTCGATGTGATCGTGACGCTCTACGTCCCGCCCTCGCTGGCGGCGAAGCACGCAACACGTGAAATCCCCATCGTCGTCATTGTTGGCGATCCAGTCGAGACCGGCATCGTTCCCAGCTTGGCACATCCCGGCGGAAACATTACCGGCGTGTCTCTGATGGCTTCCGCATTGGCTGGGAAAAGTGTCGAATTGTTCCGCGACATGCTGCCTTCGGCGCGACGTGTGGGCGTGTTAGGCCACGCCACAAATCCTGTATTCGCGAAAGCCATGCTTGACGAGGTTCTACTCGCAGGTGGACCGACAGGAATAGAAATACAGCCAGTCGTAATGGTTCGCGGACCTGACGAATTCGAAAGTGCCCTTACGACCATGGTGAGAGAGCGAGCAGATGCCGTCGTCGTTCAAGGCAGCCTGGCGATCAAACGTCTGACCGATATGGCGATCAAATACCGTGTGCCGATGGTCTCAACTCCGCGCGCGTTTGCGGATATCGGAGGCCTGATGTCATTCGGGGCGGATGGACCCGCCGCGTTTCGACATGGCGCCAAGTTTGTGCAGAGGATTTTGCAGGGCAGGCAGCCCAAAGACATACCCATTGAGCAACCCACGAAGTTCGAGCTAGCCATCAATCTCAAGACTGCAAAGGCCATGGGCCTCACGATTCCAGAAGCGTTTTTGCTGCGCGCCGACGCAGTGCTCGAATAGGCCGCGACGCTGCTCGCCCGCGCCGACGAGGTGATTGAATAATTAGCTCACCCCCCTATCCGCGGACTCCCTCCCTACCGCCATAGCGGTTTAGTGCAAGGCAGGTTGTGCGACGTATCGAGAATGGCTCTGTTGAGCCATATTCTCTGCCGTGCTAACATGAGGGCTTGGGCTTCTCCGATCAGAAGATCATGATGAGGCGACGACAGTTCGTCACGCTTGTCGGCGCCGCGGCTGCCGCCTGGCCGTTACCGCTGCACGCGCAACAGTCCGCGAGAGTCTCGCGAATCGGGTTTCTGATCTTTCATTCCGCCTCTGCTTACGCTGTCCGGGTCGAGGCGCTGCGGGCCGGCTTGCGCCAACTCGGCTATGTCGAAGGCAAGAACATTGTCATCGAGTTCCGGTGGGCGGAAACGGTCGACCAGCTGCCTGAGCTGGCGGCCGAGCTGGTCCGCATGAATGCCGACGTCATCTTCGCGATGTCTTCGACCGAGGTGGAGCCCACCCGACAGGCGACCAAGACGATCCCCATCGTCTTCGCCATCCATGCCGACCCCGTCGGCCTCGGGCACGTGGCGAGCCTGGCGCGACCCGGCGGCAATATCACGGGGCTGACAATCATTCAGACCGATCTCGTCGCCAAGCAGCTGGAGATATTGAAGGAGGCTGTGCCGCAGGCGACGCGGATCGGTGTGCTCTTTAGTCCCACGGCGCCCTCGCACCGTCCGGCCGTGCAGGCGGTGGAGACTGCCGGCAAAAGGCTCGGGGTTCAGCTCGTCATGGTGCCCGCGCGGACAGTCGAGGACTTCGAGGGGGCATTTTCAACAATGTCGCGGGAACATGTCGGCGGTTTTCTCGCCGTGGCGGCGCCGCTCATGTTGCACCGCACGCGCCTCGCAGAGCTCGCACTGAAGCACCGGCTGCCGGGGATGTTCGGGAACAAGGAGAATGTGGAAGCGGGCGGTCTCATCAGTTACGGCGCGGACTTCAACGACCTGGTTCGTCGCGCCGCTGCCTATATCGACAAAATCCTCAAGGGCGCCAAACCAGCCGACCTGCCCGTGGAGCAGGCGTCCAAATACGAGTTGGTCATCAACCTCAAGACAGCCAAGGCGATCGGTCTCACCCTTTCCGAGGCGTTCCTGCTTCGCGCCGACAAGGTGATCGAATAATTAGCGCACTTCCCTACCCGCGGGCTCCCTGCCGCGGAGCGGGTTGGTGCAACAGTTATTTTCCGACGTTTAAGGAATGGCTCTGTTGAGCATATTCCCCGCCCTGCTAATATGACGGCTTGAGCTTCTCCGGTCTGAAGATCACGATGAGGCGGCGCGATTTCATTACGCTTTCTCGGCGGTGCGGCAGCCGCGTGGCCGCTTGTTGCGCGCGCCCAGCAAGCGATGCCTGTGATCGGGTATCTCAGCAGCTTTCCGGCCGAAACTAGTCAGAAGTTCATGCAGGCCTTCCGCTCGCGACTAAATGACGCCGGTCTCGTGGAGGGACGCAACGTCACGATTGAATATCGCTTGGCCGAGCAAGGCCGATACGATCGATTGCCAATGATGGCAGCTGATCTGGTCGGCCGGCGAGTAGCCGTGCTTTTCGCGAGTCCGATTGCTGCGGCGCTTGCGGCCAAGGCGGCGACCGCCACCACTCCAATCGTATTTGCGATAGGTAGCGACCCAGTCGAGATGGGGCTGGTCGTGAGCCTGAACCGGCCTGGTGGGAATGCCACCGGCGCGACTTTCCTTTCCGTCGAGCTGGTGGCGAAGCGGCTGGAACTGCTGCGCGAACTCGTGCCTGGAGCATGTTTCGCTCGGGTTGAATCGGGAGGATTTCCAAGGGTTTGTCAATGAACGAGCATTGATTCGATTCTCAGGGGGCAATGATGCCGAGGCCGTATTCCAACGACTTGCGTGCGCGAGTGATCGAAGCGATCGAGACCGGTGCGTCGCGGCGTGAGGTGGCCGAACGCTATGAACTGAGCGCCAGCGTGGTGGTCCTTTGCGCGCAGCGCTGGGAAGAGACCGGCAGTTTTCAGCAAAGCCAAGCGGCGGCAGCACCTTTCCGCTCGAGAAGCATAGGGAATGGCTGCTGGCTCTAATTGCCGAGCAGCCGGACCTGACGCTGGATGAGGTCGTCGTGGCGATGTGCAAACGAGCGCATAGTGATATCGCGATCGGTGCTAACCCTAATTTGTTACCTTAAAGTTTGGTTATCGTTGCGCTCAGGCAATGAAGCCTCCTAACCTAACCTTGGTTGTTGGCGCAGATTGGCTGCCAACGTCACAGCCCTCGTAACAGGAGTATTACAATGCGTGAACTGAAGACTGAGGAACTGGCCCAGGTATCCGGCGCCGGTAACACCTGCAACACCTGCAAGCCCTGCACGCCCGCGAAGGGCAACAACGGCTACGGCAACGGCGGCCACGATGGCGTGCCGGGCCGGTCCGACTTCCAGGATCGCACCCGCTAAGCTAGGACCTTCTTCGAAGAGTCCAATGCCCCGGCCGAAAGGCCGGGGCTTCCGCATCTGCGCCGAGCATGAACGAGAGGGCAACGACCGCATGACTCAATTGATCAATCTGACTCCGAAGGCCATTTGCGGGGCAGGGCTAGCCGGCAAGTTGCGGCGATTTTCATTTGTGACATTGACGATCGCCGAGCCCTGAACCCAGATCTTGTCCGCGACAAAGGACGTCATCGGCGAATTCGCGTTGAACTGCATGTCCATCTAGGTTCCGCTCTTCGGAGAGGTCAGGGTGATGCTGGAATTGCCCCACAGGTAAAGGGTGGCGTCATCGCCGGTGAAGGCAATTCATCACCTCGGTGCCGGTGACGGCACCGCCGCCCTTCACATGAAATGGCCCGTCGACCATGCCGTAGATGCCAGGCTGCATCGCTCCATCCGGCTACTCCAGCGCACTATTAACTCCACCAAGATCACCTGGTGGAGTTAATGCTTACTAAGAAACCTTAGTGGGCCTCATTAGCCCTCTTTGCCGGGCCTGTTCGTGTTGTTATTGTTCTGGTTCGTGCCAGTCTCGCCATTCCTGCTGTTGCCTTCCCGACCCGGACCAGCTTTGCCAGCACCGGAAACCACGACAGTCTCTTCGCTCGTCAACTTACGCATGGTACATCTCCTAACGGTTGCGGTGCGCTAAGCGCCCGTTTGGCGTGCTTAGAAAGTTTACTTGGCGGACTTGCCCGGACCGCCGTTGCTCTCGCCGTTTTTGTTGGGCTTGCCTTCCACTCCCGGTCCGCCGTTGCTTGAACCGTTACGGCCGGCGCCGGATGCGGATTTGGTCTCATTCATCGTCAACTCGCGCATTCCAGTCTCCTTTTTACAAATGACACGCGCCGGCGCTTCCTGTCTTCATGGCCACAGATGCCGGACGACTAAAACGAACACGCAAAATCATCTGAATCAATCGATATCGATCGCCTCGGTTAATTGCCGAACCGATTTTGACCCACTTACGAGACAGTGGCGCGGCCGCCGCGTTCAGTCGTGCTGGTTCAATCTGACAGTGCTGTATCACGGCGGTACAGATTAATTGGTATTGGCTTTGCATGGTCGTGACAAGTGACGGCGCCGCAGCCCGCGGAGCCGGTCGATGAAACCCCCGAGCGTTCCGATGTCGAACAGAATCGTTACCACTACCTTCATATGCTTCGCTGTACCGGCCACGCTGCCGTTGGGCACGGGAACCGCACCCGCGCAGATTATCCTCGCAGTCCCGCCGCCGATTTCTGCCGAAGAACGTGCAGCGGCGGAAGCCCGCGACCGGCGTTGGGTCGAGCGTTGCCGGCCGGTGATCCGCGAGGATGAATTCGGCGTCCGACGCTACGTCTACGCGGCGCGCGGCTGCGAATATGGCCAGCGCGACTAAGCCGGTGCACTTCGAGACAGCGTTAGCATCCGTCCTAAAGAGCGACCACCCGGTCCGCGCGGACGCCTGGCTTCGTGCCGAACAACGCGCCAAGTCGCGCTGGCTCACGCCATCGCGGTTTACGTTAAGACCGGTTCCTCGTTGTGAATGCACGGTTGTCGTCTCAGTGTCGTTCTGGGCGCATTTGCTGTGCGACTTCAAGTGTCGCTGTTGAGCAACGGAGATTAAGGATGTCGGATAATGCGTATCGCAATATTCGCAAAGTGTTCCGTGTTCCGAAGATCAATGTCGTGGCCGAGTTAAGCTTCGACGTGAACACGTGCAGCTCCAAGGACTTCGAAAGCGCAGACTGAAAACCCATGTCGAGTACTGCTTCCCGGATGCAGGCCGTTCAGTCGGAGCCGCAGCCTCCTGCGAGCGAGACCCTGTTTCGCCCTGAGGTCATAGCCGAACGCCAGACGCAGTGGCTCGGTAACGTCCTATTCGAGCCGAAAATAACGTCCTCAATCTTCGTCGCTGCCGCCATGCTTGCTGCCATCGCCGTGCTCGCCCTTGTGTTCTTTGGATCCTTTACTCGCAAGGCGCGCATTAACGGCTGGCTGGCGCCACAGCAGGGCGTGGCGCGCATTTTTACGCCTCAGCCCGGCGTCGTGACGCAAATCCGAGTGTCCGAAGGCACGAGAGTGACGAAAGGCACTCCGCTTATTGCATTGTCCGGGGAGGTGCAAAGCGAGACGCTCGGAGCCACCAAGGAGGAAATTGTCCATCGGCTGGTCGAGCGTCGCAACAGCCTGACGACGGCGATGAATGTTCAGCGGCGTCTCTTGGATCAGGAAGCCGCTGAACTAAGTCAGCGGCTTACGATACTGACTCGGGAGCGCGCCTCATTCACAAGCGAACTCGACCTGCTCCGGAGTCAGGTGCAGATCGCCGAGGACGCGCTGACGAGGCAGAGAATGAGCGGTGCCGACTTCAATGTAGCGAACCGCCAGAACTCCACACGAAATCATTTCGAGCTTGATGCAAGGCTGAAGGCTTTGGAACGCACCCGGTCAGCACATGAGCGAGCGATCCTGGAACTCCAAAGTACGCTTCAGGCTTTCCCCCTTCGCCGCCAGAATCAACTCGGCGAAATCGGGCGCAACCTGGCCGCCCTCGAGCAGGAGCTCGCGGAGGCCGAGGCGCGCCGGCAGATCGTCATCACGGCCACGCACGAGGGGACCGTGACGGGTATTCAGACCGAGCCAGGTGGCAATGCCAATCCTAATGTGCCGCTCATGAGCATTGTTCCGACCGACTCGCTCCTCGAGGCCCATCTTTTTAGTCCAAGCCGCGCCATTGGCTTCGTGCGTCCGGGACAGCGCGTCCTCCTGCGATATCAGGCCTTCCCCTACCAAAAATTCGGACTCTATGAGGGAGTGATCAAGAGCGTGTCGCGTTCCGCCATCAGTCCATCGGAATTGTCCCAGCAGCTAACCGGCTTGGCGAGCTTGGTTGGCGTCAACGAACCGATGTATCGCGTCACCGTCGAGCTCGCACAGCAGACCGCAATGGCCTACGGCCAGGCAGTGCCGCTGCAGGCGGGTATGCAGCTCGAAGCGGATGTCATGATCGAGTCGCGGAGCCTGATCGAGTGGGTGCTTGATCCGCTGTATTCCCTAACTGGAAAGCTGCGATAATGAATGCTACGGGAAAATTGAATCTCGGCTGGCGACGCCAGGTGTCGATCGTGCTGCAGACCGAGGCCTCCGAGTGCGGCCTGGCAAGCCTCGCGATGGTGGCGCAGTACTTCGGCTATAATGCCGACCTCCCCGACCTGCGCCGCCGATTTGGGATGTCGCTCAAGGGAGCGACGTTGAAAGACGTTATCCGGGTTGCCGATCAGATTGGGCTTGCGTCGCGTCCTTTGCGCCTTGAGCTTTCCGAGCTCTCCCGGCTTCGATTGCCGGCTATCCTGCACTGGGACTTAAATCACTTCGTCGTTCTCAAGAGCGTCAGCGATAAGGGTGCGGTAATCCTCGACCCTGAGGTCGGCGTACGGCACCTGCCGATGGCCGTCGTCTCGCGGCACTTCACCGGTGTCGCACTTGAGCTCACCCCAACGAGTCATTTCGAGCCGGCTGCGGCGCCACCCCGCGTGCGCGCATCGCAACTGTTGGGACGAATCACCGGCGTGAAGCGAGCGCTGGGTCACCTGCTTGGCCTGGCGCTGGTGATCGAAATCTTCGCGATGATGAGCCCGTTCTTTCTCGGGTGGGTCGTCGATCAGGTCCTGGTGAGCGCCGACCGCGATCTTCTGGTCACGCTGGCCATCGGTTTCCTGCTGCTCCTTCTGCTGCAAACGGCGGTTACGGCCATGCGCGGCTGGATGCTTATGGGGCTGAACGCATCGCTCAAGGTTCAGTCGCGCGCTAATCTGTTCTCGCACCTGGTCAATCTTCCCGCGTCGTATTTTGAGGCAAGACACCTCGGCGATGTCATGTCGCGATTTGGCTCGCAGGAAACCATCCTGCAGGCGATCACTAGCGAATTCGTGGAAGCGCTGCTCGATGGCTTGATGGCCTGCATCACGCTGGTCATCATGTTCATCCTGGCCCCCGATCTCGCTGTCGTGGTGTTTCTCGGCACCATGGTGTACGCAATGCTCCGATGGCTGTCGTACGCGCCGTTGCGCCAAGCCTCGTCCGAGGCGATCGTATGGGGAGCGCGCCGCGACAGTCATTTCCTCGAGACACTGCGCGGTATCAGAACCGTCAAGCTGTTCGGAGCTCAGGAGGAACGTCGGGTCCATTGGCTCAATCTGCTGGTCGAGACGGTGAATCGGCAGATTACAACCGAGAAGCTCAAGCTGTTGTTCCGCACGGCCCATGCGCTGCTGCTGGGCGTGCTTATGATCTTCATCGTCTCGCTTGGCGCGCGGCGCGTGTTGGACGGCGGCTTCTCGGTCGGCCTGCTGCTTGCCTTCATCGCCTACAAGGGTCAGTTCCTCCAGCGTGTCAGCGAGTTGATCAATAAGACCGTCGACCTGAAGATGCTGCGCCTGCACTCAGAGCGGCTTGCCGATATCGCACTGACCGCGCCAGAGCCGCGCGGACTTCCGGCAAGATCGTTGGACACCGAAGTTCTGCCCGCCAGCATCGAGCTTCGCAACGTGAGCTTTCGCTACAGCGAGCACGAACCCTGGGTGCTCAAGGACATCAACCTCCGCATCGGCGCCGGAGAGTCCGTCGCGATCGTTGGTCCGTCCGGAGGAGGCAAGTCCACGCTGCTCAAGTTGCTCTCCGGACTGCTGCAGCCCACACGCGGGGAACTTCTCGTAAACGCCGAGCCGCTGAACCGCGTGGGATTGGAAAATTATCGCGCCATGCTCGGCGTCGTCATGCAGGATGACCAGCTGTTTGCGGGGTCTATCGCCGATAACATATGCTTCTTTGCCGACCGGCCGGACTCGAAGCGAATAGAGGCGACCGCAAAGCTTGCAGCCGTGCACGACGACATTGTTGCTATGCCGATGGGCTATGGCACGCTGATCGGCGACATGGGCACTGTGCTCTCGGGTGGTCAGAAGCAGCGGGTATTCATTGCACGGGCGCTGTATCGCCGGCCTGGTATCCTCTTGCTGGATGAGGCCACAAGCCACCTCGACATTGCTCGCGAGAAATCGGTCAACGAGGCGCTGCGCGGAATACGCATAACACGCATTGTCATCGCCCATCGGCCGGAAACGATCCGAGCGTCCGACCGAGTGGTCTCGCTCGTCGATGGTCAAATCGCCGGCGCCGGACCCTCGCCGCGCGCTGTGCAGGTCCCGTGACGCATGGTGCAAGGTGACAAGGGCCTTAAAGCCCGCGGCCGCTGTGTGACCGATCCCGGCATGGCGGACAAGGAGCGGTGCGAATATGCCGACATGCCGCGCTGGCAGCACAGGCCGGTCCCGCTCGGTGTCACACCAGGCCGGGGCGCACGTGGTGCTCGGCGAGGTCCGGCGCGATCTCGAGCCCACGCGGTCAAATTCAAAAATGGAATCGAGGTAACTGAAACGTTGGCTCCTTTAAGGTTACTTTCCAATTAGAATTGCTGCCACCTCAGGTATTGGGCACAGTCAGGCCAGATGCGGTAGACAGCAACGGTCTGAAAGGAGCTACGATGCGTGAACTCAAAGAGACCGAACTCAAGCAGGTTTCCGGCGCCGGCTCGCCAGTCAAGAACGCGGGTGGCGGCTCGGGCAACAGCGGCCCCGGCGACAAGGCGTCTCCGGCCGAAGGCCCGAGCGACAAGGTTTACCCGAAGCACTAATCGGCCGAGATCATCAAGAGAGGCCGCCTCAGTTGGCGGCCTCGTCCTCTTCTCACATGTAAATTCTAACGGAAGCTCCTACGTCGCCCTGTGTGTGCCGAAAACTTAGATTCGGACGTACTGGTGATGCAACCCACTGAGCAGCGCATACGCCTTCTTCCTGCCCAAGGGCACGCCGGCGCCGATCGTGCGCAGGCTGTTGCGTGCAATTCTTCAGAGCTTACCCTTCGCGCGAAGATAGGCTTCCCAATCCTCCGCGACGGTCTTCATGTCGGCTTCGATCATTTCTTCCGCGCGCCGGAAACCGGCTTCGCGGTCCGGATACTCGCCGAGGTCGGTGCTGTTGAGCGACACCTTCCACGTGGGCGGTTGCGGATGGGGATGGTCGCGCCGAACGACGGAGGCCCGGAACGCGAAGCCGATTTCGAGCGAGTAGCCCTCGCAGCTACCCCGTCCCCAACGGCTCCATTGACCCCGCTTGCGCGGAATTATCCCTTTGGGCAATGTCCAATCTGCTTGTGCAGGCATTCGCCCTGCCCCGCCTTAAGGATGCCTGAAATCCTCTCGGAGAATGGGGCGCTCGCCGCTGGAAAGAGGGTCCGCATAGGAATACGCAGATGGCACGTAAATCGGTACCGAGAGGCGGCTGCCCAAGTCCAGACTGTCGAATGGGCCACAGACGGCAGCGCGCGATCAACCCAGGAGAACTACAAGAAATACCGGAAGCCGACCGAAGCAAAATTGGCCGCGCGGAGACGGACGTTTTTGTTTGTGGATATTGCGGTTGTGTGTACTTGCGGAGCAACAGTCGGATCATTGGCTGGAAGGACAATGCCGTTTTCGGCAAGAAATGGGTGCCCGCAAGTCAGTAGTTATCGTTGTGTTGGCCTAACCGCCTTCCCAAGCAACTGCTCGAAATCCTCTATAATTGAGGGCAGGTGATTCGGGTCACCTGCCCTCTAACGCCCGCGGCACTTTTGCAGAGCCGTCGCGGACGCTGATCCGATTACACATGGCCATGCGGCTCAAGTTGCGCTGTACCGAGCACGTAGGATGGGTTTCGCTGCGTTCAACCCATCCTAGTCACTTGAGCGAGGTCTTCGGTTCCGTAAGTCGGCTTTTGTGACACGCGGGTCGCGAGCGCCCGGAATGTCGGGGGCAATCGATTCCGCATATTCGTCGATGGCCAGGAACGCCTCGTGAGCGTCCCGCGGGTCGATGCCGTCGCGAACGACGATCTGGTGGAAGTCGAGAAACATCCTCAGCGTGCTTGCATCGCCCCGCAATTTCCGCCGCTCGACATATGCCGCGCCGCCGACGCGTTCGAAAAACGCAACCCAATCATGACCGCCGGCGCATGGCAGGGCGCTGACGACGACCTCCCCGGCGGTCTGTTCGAAGTCAGGGGTGCCGACCGGAGTCCATGCGATCAGAGCTTCGTGTGCTTTCATGGTTCATCCTCCTTTTTTGAAGTGCACGCAACCAATGCGTTAGATGACCGGCCCGGAATCGGAAACGCCGGCTTCCCGGCCTGGGGCTTCTTGTGCAAAGAATTGCAGATGGCCCGCCGCAGCAGAGAGCCGATCGAGCCCGTCACCCTCGGCCACATCCGGGGCCACGGCTGCCGCGACCTGTTGGTCTATTGCACCTCAACCCGGTGCCATCACAGCGCTACGCTCAACGCCGACTGCTTGCCCGACGAGACGGTGGTCGCCCTTTGCCCGCGGATGGTGTGCACGGCTTGCGGATTGATCGGCGCCGACGTGCGCCCGGATTGGTCGCCGCATACGAACGGGCGGGCTGATCGTCACGCGAAGCCTCAAGATACGCGGCGCCCGCCCGCAGGCTGTTCGGGTCGTCTCTAAAGTTGCCAAGCCCCTTATTGCATCCATCGCAAAGGAGACCGCGCACCTTGCGGGTCAAGTGATCATGATCGATGGAAAGCCGGCGAAACTTCCTCTTGCAGATTCGGCAAATGCCACCGTGGCGCCTTAACAGCAACTTGTACTCCTTCCAGGACAGGCCATAGCGACGAGCCTTTTCCTTTTCCCGTAATTCGGGATCTAGCCGGCGTCTGAGCCGCCGACGCGCGTTGATTTCATCTCTGTGAGCCGCGAGGTAGGCGCGGTTGCGTTCTGATTTTTTCCTTCGAATTTCCGGATCTTCTCTGTACCGCTTCCTCCTCCATTCGTTTTCGGAAAACATAGTGTACCGCTCCGAAATCGCGTGGAAGCAGTTGCAAGGTCGCAGTTCGTGGAGAGCCTTACCCCGCTCGCTGCGCTCGATAGCCGACGCTTCGCATTGGCGTTCTTGGTGCTAAGAACGGCGGCCGAAGGCCGCCTACGCTCTCCCCGCAAACCGGAGAGGTGGAGCCCGCGGCAGGCCGGCGGGACCGACCGATCAGCTGGTCGAACCTCGGACTTGTGCTGATGGCTGCGCCCCGATCTCGGGTGGACAAACCCCCGACTCTCACGGCGTGACCCGGATTGCGCTGCGCTCCATCCGGGCTACAGTTGCGCGGCGACCAGCGTCCGCGAAGGAAACCGCATGAACCCCCGCATCATCGTCGTGCCGCCGTCGCCCGAGACCGGCGAGATCGCCCGCGAGATCGCGCCCGCCGGCTTCGAGCTGGTGCTGGCGCGCGGCGAGGGCCCGGAGCTCGCGGCCGCGCTCGGCCATGCCGAATACGTGGTCTGCTATCCCAGCCTGACGATGAAGGAGGCGTTCTATCGCGCCGCGCCGCGGCTTCGGCTGGTGCAGCTCCTGAGCGCCGGCTATGACAACGTCGATCTCGACGCGGCGCGGCGCGCCAAGGTGCCGATCGCCAACAACGGCGGCGCCAACGCGATCTCGGTCGCCGAGCACGCGCTGATGCTGATGCTCGCGGTGTCGCGCCGGCTGATCTGGACGCATGCCAGCGTGGCGGCCGGCCGCTGGCGCGGCAACGGCCCGGCGCCGCGGATGTACGAGCTATTCGACAAGACGCTGGGCATCGTCGGCCTCGGCACCATCGGCAAGAAGGTGGCGCGGCTGGCGCAGGCGTTCGGCATGCGGGTCGCGTATTACGACATTGCGCGGCTCGCCGAGGACGCCGAGGACGCGCTCGGCGTGCGCTTCCGCCTGCTACGGGAGCTCTTGAAAAGCTCCGACATCGTGTCGCTGCACGTGCCGCTCAACGACTCGACCCGCGGCATGATCGGCGCCGGCGAGCTCGGCTTGATGAAGCCCGAGGCGATCCTGATCAATACCTGCCGCGGCCCGGTGGTGGACGAGGCGGCGCTCCATCGCGCGCTCGGCGCCGGCAAGCTGTTCGGCGCCGGGCTCGACGTGTTCGAGGAGGAGCCGCCGCCGGCCGACAATCCGCTGCTCACGCTCGACACCGTGGTGCTCTCCGCGCATTTCGCCGGGCCGACCTGGGACAAC
>WNGB01013611.1_pt1 | contig 15295 bp, 17 predicted proteins | sample 5400681 | NCBI WGS metagenome assembly WNGB01 (sample SAMN13153367, study PRJNA577476) | soil metagenome | isolation source: 115 cm soil or saprolite under grassland replicate 2 | place: USA:California | collected 2016-06-15
AGACACGCGCGACTTCCTTTCTGTCTTCCTGCAAGGAGGGAATGACAACCCCGATCCGTTTGCCGCCCGCTTCCAGGCGCGCCCTCGCCCACCGCGCGGCGGCCTCGATCTCGTGCTTCGCGGAATCGAAAGCCGCTCGCGAAACGGTGGCGGACCGGGCATCCGGCCTGCAAAAAGCGATCTCGGTTCCGAGCGCGTCGAGGAACTCCTTCGTCTGCGGCGGCAGGATGTCGAACGCGTACGCGACAACGAGCTTCGGCCGCTTCAGCTCCGGCAGGAACCGCTGCAGCGCATCCGGCAGCCGCGGGGTATCGAGGTCGTTCTCGGTTTTCTTCTTATAGTGAGTGAGCCACCGCGCGAAAGCCTCGGTGTCCTGGTTCCCGGCGCCGGGGCGGATGCGCCACAGGTTGGCGAGGTTCCAGGCGTCGCGGCACTTGGCGGCCGCGCCTTCGACGGCGAGGAGGCCGCTCCCGCCGACTACCTGCTTCCAGACTTCCTCCTCCTGCGCCGGCGTGAGAAGCATCGGCAGCTCGGCCGAGAGGTTCGCATAGAGGCCGTCCTCGTAGAGCCGCTGCACGAAAGCACCGAACGGCAGGATATCCGGGGCTTCCCAGACCGAAAGTGCTTTCCCGATCTGGAAAGCATCGAACTCCAGCATCAGCGCCTGCGACAGGCGCTTGTTGGGGGTGACGACGGTGACGCCGGCGGAGCGGCCCTGCGCAAGGCGCTCGAACAGGGCGCTCTTCTTCAGGACCGGCAACTCTGCGCCCGCGCTCATGGGCGCTTACTTTAGCGCTTCTTCAACGCTCGAGAAGCTGCTTCTTTTCCTTCACCTTCGCCCACTCATCGGCGTCCGGCGGGGCGGGCTTGCGCTCGACGATGGGTTTCCAGACCTTGGAAAGCTCGGCGTTGATGGGAATCCAGTCGCGCTGCGCGGGCGGGACATCATCTTCGGCGAAGATCGCCTCGACGGGGCACTCGGGAACGCACAGCGTGCAGTCGATGCACTCCTCGGGGTCGATCACCAGCATGTTGGGACCCTCGCGGAAGCAATCGACCGGGCACACGTCGACGCAGTCGGTGTACTTGCACTTGATGCAGCTCTCGGTGACGACGTATGCCATGGTGAGGACGAGCCTGCCTGGTCTGAACGATTCCCGCGCATTTCGCTACGACAGCGGGGCATTTTATCACGCACGGTCCCGGGCTCCGCCGTTTTGTCCTGAAAAAATAGCCCCTTACGCCAAACGAGCTTGCGCTTTTCCTGACCGTGAAATTCCGCTAGCATAGCCTTGAACATACGGGCTCGCGCCCAAACATACCGAACGTGCAGCGCCCGCTGCAAAATTCCCGTCTCGCAGAGGAAGCAATGAACGAATTCATCCACCACGTAAGCGATGCCACTTTCGAGCCCGAAGTCCTGAAATCCGACGTCCCCGTGCTGGTGGACTACTGGGCGGAATGGTGCGGTCCGTGCAAGGCGATCGCCCCGGTGCTCGATGAGGTCGCCAAGGAGTATTCGGGCAAGCTCAAGGTCGCCAAGGTCAACGTGGACGAGAACCAGGAAATCCCGAAAAAGTACGGAATCCGCGGCATACCGACACTCATGCTTTTCAAGAACGGCAACGTCGAGGCGCAGAAGGTAGGGTCGCTGTCGAAGTCGCAGCTCACCGCATTTCTTGACAGCAACATCTAAAGTCTCTATTCTTCACGCAAAAGGCGGGCGGCACGCTTAGCCGCCCTCCCACCGGCGCCTGCAAAGGGCTGTATCCAGGCGCAAATCCTCCCCGTTTCGGTTCCCTGTTTTTCCGTTCGAACGGTCTGAGGTCGTTCATCCCGCTTGGGCTCTTTATGCACTTATCCGAACTCAAGACACAGCACGTAAGCCAACTGCTGGAGATGGCGACGTCGAACGAGATCGACGGCGCCAACCGCATGCGCAAGCAGGAGCTCATCTTTGCGCTCCTGAAAAACCGTGCCAAGAAAGGCGAATCCATATTCGGCGAAGGCACTCTGGAAGTGCTGCCGGACGGCTTCGGGTTCCTGCGTTCGCCCGATACGTCCTACCTCGCGAGCACGGACGACATCTACGTCAGCCCCTCGCAGATCCGGCGCTTCAACCTGCACACGGGCGATTCGATCGAAGGCGAGATTCGCACGCCCAAGGACGGCGAGCGCTACTTCGCTCTGGTGAAAGTCGACAAGGTCAACGCAGACGCGCCCGAGGCTTCGAAGCACAAGATCCTGTTCGAGAACCTCACGCCGCTGCACCCGGACAAGATCCTCAAGCTCGAGCGCGACATGAAGGGCGAGGAAAACATCACCAGCCGCATCATCGACATCATCGCCCCCGTCGGCAAGGGACAGCGCGGTCTCATCGTCTCCCCGCCCAAGGCCGGCAAGACGGTGCTGATGCAGCAGCTCGCCCACGCGATCACGTCGAACCACCCCGACGTGGTGCTGATCGTGCTTTTGATCGACGAGCGGCCCGAGGAAGTGACCGAGATGACGCGCACCGTCAAGGGCGAGGTCGTCGCCTCGACTTTCGACGAGCCCGCGTCGCGCCACGTGCAGGTCGCCGAAATGGTGATCGAAAAGGCGAAGCGCCTGGTCGAGCACAAGAAGGACGTGGTGATCCTGCTCGACTCGATCACGCGGCTTGCGCGCGCTTACAACACCGTGGTGCCCGCCTCCGGCAAAGTGCTCACCGGCGGCGTGGACGCGAATGCGCTGCAGCGCCCGAAGCGCTTTTTCGGCGCAGCGAGAAACATCGAGGAAGGCGGCTCGCTCACCATCCTCGCCACCGCGCTGATCGACACGGGCTCGCGCATGGACGACGTGATCTACGAGGAGTTCAAGGGCACCGGCAACATGGAAATTCACCTCGACCGGCGCATGTACGAGAAGCGCATCTTCCCGGCGATCAACGTGAACCGCTCCGGCACCCGCCGCGAAGAGCTGCTGATCGAAAAAGAGATCCTGCAGAAGGTGTGGGTGCTGAGGAAGCTCCTCTACCCCATGGACGACCTCGAGGCGGCGGAGTTTCTGGTCGACAAGATCCGTGCAACCAAGAACAACGGGGAGTTCTTCGACTCGATGCGCCGGGGCTAGCCCAACTCTCCTTCGAGACGCTGGAAGCGTTACGCCTTGCCCTCCGCTGCTGAAAAAGATCCCCTCGATTCGGTGCCCGGCCTCGCCGCATCCTTTCCCGGGGCGGCCAAGCCCGCGAGGAAGCGCTCGAAATCGACCACCGGCACGGGCCTGCTCCGCAAATATCCCTGAAATTCGTCCGCCCCCAGCGAGCGCAGCACTTGGAGCTGGGCTTCGCCTTCCACGCCTTCGGCAACTACTTTCAGACGCAGGTTGTGGGCGAGCGCGATGATCGCGCTTACGATCGCGACGTCGTCGGCGTTGCCGGGCAGCTCGCGTATGAACGAGCGGTCGATCTTGAGCGTATGGATGGAGAAGCGCTTGAGGTAGCTCAAGCTGGAGTAGCCGGTCCCGAAATCGTCTATCGATATGCGCACACCCATTTCGCCGAGTTTTCGGAACACCCCCTCTGCCCTGGCGGCGTCCTGCATCACCACGCTTTCAGTGATTTCCAGCTCCAGGTTCTCCGGCGCAAGCTGGGTGGCGTCCAGGGCCGCCTCGATGGATGTCAGCACGTCTTTCTGGCGGAACTGGGCGCCCGAGATGTTGACCGCGACGCGCACCTTGGCGAGGTCTTTGTCGTGCCAGACTTTGTTCTGCGCGCAAGCCTCCCTGAGCACCCAATCCCCGATGGGCAAGATCAGCCCGGTTTCTTCCGCAAGTGGAATGAATTCCCCCGGCGCGATGAGTCCCTTGCGCGAATGCCGCCACCGCAACAGCGCCTCCATGCCGATCATCGCGCCGTCACTCACGCCGAACTTCGGCTGGTAGTGCAATTCGAACTCGCCGCGTTCGAGGGCGTGGCGAAGATCGTTCTCGAGCGCCAAGCGTTCCGGGAAGAATGTGCTCATTTCCGCGCCGAACACCTGGAACTGGTTGCGGCCGGAGCTTTTTGCTTGGTACATGGCCGCGTCGGCCTTGGTGATAAGTTCCTGCGCCGTGTTCCCGTGCGACGGGTAGACGCTGATCCCGATGCTGGCGCTGATGCTCAACTCGTGATCCTGCACCCGGATTGGGGCCTTGATCGCGTTCAGAATCTTTCCGGCGACCATCGCCGCATCCTCGGCCCTGGAGATCGCGCGCAACAAGATGACGAATTCGTCCCCGCCCAGGCGGGACACCGTGTCCTCGTTGCGCACGAGGTGCTGCAATCGCTCGGAGACCCTCTTCAGCAGGTCGTCGCCCACGAAGTGGCCGAGGGAATCGTTGACGATCTTGAAGCGGTCGAGGTCGACGAACATGAGGGCGAACTTGTTGCTGGTGCGCTCGGCGCTCGCGATCGCCTGGCCGATGCGATCCTCGAGCAGAAGCCGATTGGGAAGCCTGGTCAGTCCGTCGTGAAGCGCCGCATGCTGCAGCTCTTCGTTGGCCACCTTCAGGGACGCTGCCAAGGGCGAGGGTCACGCACAGGACGATAAACGTGATCGCGGCGATTGTGCCTGCCATCCAAGAGTTGTCGACGATGGCGCCGGTCAGACAGATCGTGTCGGGGGCAAATCGCGCAGCCGCCATCCCGGTGTAATGCATACCGGTAATCGCAAATCCCATGACTACCGCGGAGAGAAGCCTGGCGTAGAGCCACCAGGAGACTTCGCTGCGCAATGTGAAGGCAATCCACAGCGCCGCGATGGAGGCGACGATGGCTATGCCGACCGAAGCGGTGAATAGCCATGGATCGTAATGGATCGGCGGATACGCTTCCATCGCGAACATGCCGGTGTAATGCATCGCGCTGATACCGAATCCCATCAAGATGCCGCCCTTGACGAGATTTGCCCCCTTGAGCGTGTCGCGGCTCACCATGTACAGCGCAAACCCGGACACTACGATCGCGATCAGCATCGACAACAAAGTCACCGGGATGCTGTACCCCATCGGGACCGGCAGACTGAATGCGAGCATGCCGATGAAGTGCATCGACCAGATTCCCGTACCCATCGAGAAAGCGCCGCCGCACAGCCACCAGCGCGCTGCGACGCCCCTGGACGAAGTGATACGGCTCGCCAAGTCGAGCGCGGTGTACGACGCGAATATCGCGACCAGCAGCGAGAGAAGAACCAGCCAGTGGTCGTAGCTTCCGGTCATGGGCTATTGCCTCGTCGTATCCGTCACCTTAAACCAAGAGGCGGCGACAATCGTACCTATTTGATCGAAAACACGAATCAGAGAACCCCGAAAAATTATCAGCCAATTTCCGGAAGGCAGCTTCGATGGAGCCCTCCCTTGAAATCGCAGTTTCCTTGCCCAAGTTAGTGATTTGCGGGATAATTTTGCGTTTTCCCGCTCGCGCGCCTGTTTGCGTCCCATGACGGATTTCACCATGAAAACCAAAATCCATCCCGATTACAAGGAAATCCAGGTCACCTGCAGCTGCGGAAACACGTTCACAACCCGCTCGACGTTGGGCAAGCCCCTGCACGTGGAAGTCTGCTCGTCCTGCCACCCGTTCTACACGGGCAAGCAAAAGATCGTCGATACGGCCGGCCGGGTTGAGAAATTCCGCCAGAAATATACCAAGAAGAAGGCGGCGGCGAAGCCCGCCAAGCAACCCTCCGCATAGGCGTGTCGCGCTGCGCGCTCCGGGAAAGGCAGCTTCGGCTGCCTTTTTTCATTCGGGTGGCGGGCGATCGAGGTGGCTAAAGTGAACGCAATGACACCCCTTCCTCGGGCGCCGGTGCTCCTCGCGCTGCTTCTGCTCGCTTATCTGCTGCCCGGCCTGGTCGGGCACGATCCTTGGAAAACCGAAGACGCCACCGGCATCGGCATCGTGCACCAGATGCTCGAGCACGGGCGATGGATCGTACCGTATCTGGCGGGCGAACCGTACCTGGAGGACGGACCGTTCCATTACTGGATCGCGGCGCTGACCGCGAAACTGTTCGGACTGGTCCTCGCTCCCCACGACGGGGCACGCCTGGCAAGCGGCGTGATGATGGCAGCGGTGATTGCCTTCGTTCACCTCGCAGGCCGCGAATTCTACGGCAGGACCGAGGGAATTGGCGCGGTGCTTACCCTGCTCGGCTGCCTCGGCCTGCTCGTCCACGCCCACGAAACACTCGGCGAGATCAGCATGCTAGCGGGACAGGCGCTCGCCTGGTACGGGATCGCGCTCGCCCCGCGCAAACCGCACCGCGCCGGTTGGCTCCTCGGCGCAGGGCTCGTCGTCGCCGCACTGAGCAAAGGAGTCCCCGCCGTGGTCGCTCCGATCATCGTCGCGCTCGCCGCGCCCCTCGCTTCTTCGGCGTGGCGCCGGCGCGAGTACCTGATGAATCTGATTCCGGCCCTGCTTATGATTCTGGTGCTCTGCGGCGGCTGGCTAGCGCTCGCGGAAAGCCGCTCCGACGGGCTCGCGCTCGCGTGGTGGGACGCCAACGCCGCGCAATTCGCCGCGCCTCCTCCCGTGGCCGTTCTCGGCTATTGGGGACAGACCCTCGCCTGGGCCATGTGGCCGGCGTGGCCGCTCGCGCTATGGACCCTGTGGGAAGGGCGCCGTCGGACAGCCGCGCCGGGCACGCGCGTGCTGATCGCAGCCGTCGTCGTCACATTTGCGGTGCTGCTGTTTCTGAGCGACCCGCGCGAGGTCTACGCGTTGCCCCTGCTTCTGCCGCTAGCGCTTCTTGCCGGCGCCGGCGTGCCGAGTTTGCGCCGCGGCGCCGCAAACGCGCTCGCGTGGTTCGGCGCCATGAGCGCTGGGTTACTCGGCGCGCTCATATGGCTGGGTTGGTTTGCGATGATGACGGGCTTTCCGCCTACCATCGCGCGTAATTTCGCCAAGCTCGAGCCCGGCCATGTACCGCAGTTTTCCTGGACTGTGCTCGCGGCCGCGCTGGCATTTACGCTGGGCTGGCTTTGGTTGGTCCTTAGAGGCGAGCGCTCCGTATTCCGCAGCGTGACCTTCTGGGCGGCCGGCATTACCCTGCTCTGGAGTCTCGCCATGACTTTGATTCTCTCCTGGATCGACTACGGAAAGAGCTACCGGACGGTCGCGCAGGCGCTGAAGAAGAACATCCCCGCGGATACCCGCTGTATCGAGAGTCGTGGCCTCGGCGAATCCCAGCGCGCCGTATTCGACTATCACGCGGAGGTCGTCACACAACGCCTCGAGCGCGGCGCCAAGGCCCGTTGCTCGGTGCTCTTGATCCAAGCCCGCGAAGGAGAATCCGATAACATCGGCCCCGAGTGGAGGTTCTTGTGGGAAGGCAGGCGGCCTCGCGACCGCGAACGCTTCCGCCTCTATCAACGCCAACCGTGAGCAAGCTCACCCTATCGCCCGCGTGGAAAGCGCTGGCCGCGCACCGGAAGAAGATCGCGCCCGCAAGCCTCACCGAGCTCTTCGCCGCGGACCCTTCGCGCGCCGAGCGATTCTCGATTGAAGCAGGCGAGCTCATGCTCGACTATTCCAAGCACTGGGTCGACGCGGAGGCGATGCGGCTGCTCGCCGGGCTGGCCGCCCAAGCGCAGCTACCCGGGTGGATCGCGCGCATGTTCGGCGGCGACCCCATCAACACCACCGAGGCGCGCGCCGTGCTCCATGTGGCGCTTCGCTCCGGGGACGCGACCTTCCCCAAGGGCCACGACGTGATGCCCGCAGTGCGCGGCGCTCGCGAACGCATGCGCTGTTTCGTGGATGAAATGCAACGCGGCGCTCAAGGCGCCGATGGTCGGGCCATTACCGACATCGTCAACATCGGCATCGGCGGCTCGGACCTCGGGCCCCGGATGCTCGTGCGGGCGATGCGCAAGTTCCGCAGGCCCGGCCCGAGGCTGCATTTCGTTTCCAACATCGACCCGGCCGACCTCGAGGCAACACTTGCGGGCCTGACGCCGGGAACGACTTTCTTCATCGTCGCATCGAAGACCTTCACGACCGCCGAGACCCTAGCCAATGCGGCCCGCGCTCGTGCCTGGCTAGCGTCGGCGCTCGGAAAATCGACCGGGCTCTCGCGCCATTTCGCCGCGGTCACCGCGAACTCCGCGGGCGCCGAAGCGCTCGGCGTTCCGCCCGAGCGCGTGCTTCCGATGTGGGACTGGATCGGCGGGCGCTACTCGGTCTGGTCTGCGGTGGGTCTGCCGGTCGCGCTGACCGCCGGCATGAACGCTTTCGAAGAGCTGCTGGAGGGGGCGCGCGCGATGGATGCGCATTTCCGCAACGAGCCGCTTGAGCGCAACATGCCGGTGGTGCTCGCGCTGCTCGAGATCTGGTACGTGAACTTCTTCGGCGCCCAGACCCGCGCTGTGATCCCCTACAGCGAGGACCTGCGCGATTTACCGGCCTACCTGCAGCAACTCGAGATGGAATCGAACGGGAAACGCGTGGATCGCGACGGGAACGAAGTCGACTACGCCACGGCTCCCGTCGTCTGGGGCGCATCGGGGACACCTAGCCAGCATTCCTTTCATCAGCTGCTGCACCAGGGGACCCATTTCATCCCGGTGGATTTCATCGTGATCGGACGGAACGGGGAATCGTCCACCGGGCAGGCGGCGCTCGTTGCCAATGCGCTCGCCCAGGGCGCAGCCCTCGCCTTCGGCAACCCCGCGCCGGGCGCGCCGTACAAGGCCCTCCCGGGCAATCGCCCTTCGAGCACCCTTCTTCTCGAGCGTCTCACCCCGCGCGCGCTCGGCGCGCTCATTGCGCTGCATGAACACAAGGTGTTCGTCGAGGGCGTTATCTGGAACCTGAACAGTTTCGACCAATGGGGGGTGGAGCACGGCAAGAACCTGGCCCGCACGCTGCTGTCGAGGCTGCTCGACGGCGAAAACACGGGCGGACTCGATGCCTCCACGCGGGCACTGCTCGCGCGGCTGCGAAAACGCGATTGACTCGGGCCGCGGCGGGACTTACGCTGACGCAAACGGAGATCATCATGAACGAAGACACCTTCAACCTCAGCATCCGAAAGTTTCTGAAGATGGTCGGGGTGAGTTCCCAAAGGGAGATCGAGCAGGCGGTGTCGAAGGCGCGCGGCGGCGGCGCGATCAAGGGCAACGAGAAGTTCCCCGCCTCGGTCACGCTCGATGTCCCCGGTCTCAAGCTCTCGGTACGGTTCGACGGCAAGATCGAACTCGAATAGGCGCGAGGAGACGCCTTGAACAAGCCCCGCGAATTCGACGCCGTGCTGCTCGAGGAGATGCGGGCGCTGCTCGGCGATCGCGCCACGACCTCACGGGGCGTGCGCGAGCATCACGGCAAGGATGAGTCGTACTTTCCGTACGCGCCGCCCGATGCGGTGGTATTTCCCGAATCCACCGAGGAGGTGCGCGACATCGTCGATCTCTGCCGGCGCCACAAGACGCCGATGATCCCTTACGGCATCGGCACCTCGCTCGAGGGCCACGTGCTCGCCATCCACGGCGGGGTGTGCATCGATCTTTCCCGCATGAACAAGGTACTCACCGTGCACGAAGCCGACATGGACGCGGTGGTCCAGGCGGGCGTGACGCGGAAGCAATTGAACGAGCACATCCGGCATACGGGTCTTTTCTTCCCCGTCGATCCCGGAGCCGACGCGACGCTGGGCGGAATGGCCGCGACGCGCGCATCGGGCACGAACGCCGTGCGCTACGGCACCATGCGCGAGAACGTGCTCGCGCTGACCGTCGTGCTCGCCGATGGCCGCGTCATCACGACTTCGCGCCGCTCGCGAAAATCCGCCGCGGGCTACGAGCTCACGCGCCTCTTCGTGGGATCGGAGGGGACGCTCGGAATCATCACCGAGATCACCGTGCGCCTCTACGCCGTCCCCGAAGCGATGTCCGCGGCCACTTGCTCCTTTCCCGACATCGCCGGCGCGGTGAATACGGTGATCCAAACCCTGCAGGCCGGGATTCCGATCGCGCGCAGCGAAGCGTTGTGCGCGACGACCATGAAAGCCATCAACGCCTACTCGAAGACGCATTACCGAGAGCAGCCGGCGCTTTTCCTCGAATTCCACGGCACCCAGGCGGGCGTCGAGGAGCAGGCGAAGCTGGTGCAGGACATTGCGCACGAGAACGGCGGCATGGACTTCGAGTGGACGACGAAAGCCGAAGAGCGCAACCGGCTCTGGACGGCGCGCCACCAAGCGTATTTCGCCTGCCTGCAGCTGCGGCCCGGCTCGCGCGCCGTTTCGACCGATGTGTGCGTTCCGATTTCGCGACTTACGGAGTGCATCGTGGAAACTTCGCAGGATATTTCGCGCGCATCGATGCCGATACCGCTCTTCGGTCATGTGGGTGACGGAAACTTCCACTGTGAAATTCTCATCCGGCCCGATAACGAAGCCGAGCTTGAAGAGGCAAAACAGTTCAACGAGCGCGTCGTGAACCGCGCGCTTGCCATGGAGGGCACCTGCACCGGCGAGCACGGCATCGGCTTCGGCAAGATGCGGTCTCTGCGCAAGGAGCTGGGAGAGGCGGTCGATCTCATGGCGAGCTTGAAACGCGCCATCGACCCGGAAAACCTGATGAATCCCGGAAAGGTCGTCGCCCTTTAGAGCTTCAGAAAGTTCTCGCGGTAGTACTTGAGTTCCTCGATCGACTCGTAGATGTCTGCGAGCGCCTCGTGCTTGCCCTGCTTGACGAGCCCCTTCGCGATTTCGGGCTTCCAGCGCCGCGCCAGCTCCTTCAAGGTGCTGACATCCAGGTTGCGATAGTGAAAATAGGCTTCCAGACGCGGCATGTAGCGCGCGAGGAAGCGCCGGTCCTGGCAGATCGTGTTGCCGCACATGGGCGAAGTCCTGCCTGGAACGTGTTGCGCGAGGAACGCGAGCATTTGCTCCTCTACCGCAGCCTCGGTCAGCACCGAGGCTTTCACCTTGTCGATCAGTCCTGAGCGCGCGTGAGTGCTCTTGTTCCAGTCGTCCATGGCATCGAGGACCGCATCGGGCTGGCGCACGACCAGGACCGGCGCTTCGGAGACGGTGTTCAACTGCGAATCGGTTACGACGATCGCGATCTCGATGATGCGGTCCCTGTCCGGATCGAGTCCGGTCATTTCCATGTCCAACCAGAGAAGGTTGTTCTGGTCTTGCGCCATGCCGCTTTTCCGTGAGCCTCTGTGTAGAATGACATTGTCGCATAACCGCTTTCGTTCAATGCATTGGTTCACCGTCGTCTTTCTCGCTGCGATCGCGCTCACCACGGTCGTGCGCCTGTGGCTTTCGCGGCGCCACATCCGGCACGTCTTGGCGAACCGCAACGCCGTTCCGGCAGAGTTTGAGGGCCGCATCGCGCTCGCGGCGCACCAGAAGGCGGCCGACTACACCATCGCCAAGGCGCGATTTGGTCAGCTGGAAACACTTGCTGCAGCGGCGGCGCTGCTTGCGTTCACTCTCGGCGGCGGACTGCAGTTCATCTCCGAGGCTTGGGAAAGGGTGTTCGAAGCCGGCGGTTACGCGCACGGCATCGCGCTGATTGCTTCGGTCGCGCTTATTTCGGGGGTGATCGATCTCCCTTTTGCTCTCTATCGCACCTTCGTGATCGAAGCGCGCTTCGGTTTCAATCGCACGAGCCTGACCTTGTTCGTCGCCGATCTGGCCAAGCTCACCGCGCTTTCAGTGTTGGTCGGGATCCCTCTCGTCCTTCTGGTGCTCTGGCTCATGGCGAAAATGGGCGAAACCTGGTGGCTTTATGTGTGGCTCACCTGGGTGGCGTTCAACCTGCTCATAGCCATGATCTACCCGACGCTGATCGCCCCGCTCTTCAACAAGTTCTCGCCTCTCGAGGACGCGGCGTTACGCAGCCGAATCGAATCCCTGCTCGCCAAATGCGGATTTCGCTCGCGAGGGCTATTCGTGATGGACAGCTCAAAGCGTTCCAGCCACGGCAACGCCTATTTCACCGGCTTCGGCGCGGCGAAGCGCATCGTGCTCTTCGACACGCTGGTATCGCGCCTCGCCCCGCCCGAGATCGAGGCGGTGCTCGCCCATGAGCTGGGACATTTCTCGCGCCGTCACGTGTGGAAGCGCATGGCCCTGCTGTTCGCCGTGAGTCTTGCGTTCTTGTGGGTGCTGGGGTGGTTGATCGGGCGGGAGTGGTTCTTCACGGCTCTGGGTGTACCCGCGCAGGGTACGGCGATGGCTCTCGTGCTCTTCTTCATGGTCGCGCCGGTGTTCACGTTTCTATCGCACCCGCTCGCGAGTCTGTACTCGCGCCTGCACGAATTCGAGGCGGACGCCTACGCGGCAAGAGTCGCCGACCCGCGCGACCTCGTGCGTGCTCTGGTCAAGCTGTACGAGGACAACGCGGCGACCCTTACGCCCGACCCCCTGCACTCGGCTTTCTACGATTCGCACCCGCCGGCGATGCTGCGCATCGCGCGCCTGCAAACTCTTCAAAACTAGGAGGCGAATATGTCGACGCTCACCGCAAAGAAATGCCGACCGCTGCCCGCCGGAACGCCGGCCCTCACTCGGGCGCAGATCGACACACTCCTCAAGGAAGTGCCCGGCTGGGCGTACGACGGCAAGGTGATCGCGAAGAGCTGGTCTTTCAGGAATTACTACGAGACGATGGCGTTCGTGAACGCGGTCGCCTGGCTCGTGCATCGCGAGGACCATCACCCGGACATGAGCGTCGGCTACAACCGCTGCCGGGTGGAATTCAGCACGCACTCGATAGGCGGAATCTCCGAGAACGATTTTATCTGCGCGGCAAAGATCGAAGCGCTCGGGTCGATTTGAGCTGTGCCGGGGAAGCGATTGAAGACGATTTTTTCCTCGCTTAATCTGGTCGAGGTGCATCATCTCAAGAACCTGCTTCAGTCGGCGGGCATACGCTGCCGCATCAGGAACGAAGATCTGGTGCGCCTTGCCGGCGAGGTTCCCTTTCCCGAGTGCGCCTTACAGCTCGTGCCGGAGCGCGAAGAGGATTATCCGGCTGCGGAGAAGCTTCTTGCAGAATTTCTCCGACCGCAGCTGCGGCCGGTCAAGCCTTGGCGCTGTCCTGACTGCGGCGAAATGATCGAAGGGCAGTTCACAGCCTGCTGGAAATGCGGCGGTAACCGCTGAGCACCGTCACGTCGCTAGGTCGATGCCCCGGCGAGCGCGATCAGCAGCAACAAAAGCAGCCACACCACGAGCGCGCGCCAAACCAAGCCGACCGTGCTGTCCAGGTGGCCGGTATCGGCCGGGTCGCCCAAGCCCAGCTCCGGCCGGTCGACGACTTCTCCTCCCGCGAGGATCGGCATCCCGAGCCTCACCCCGATCGCCCCGGCTCCGCTCGCGAGGACGATTCCGAGCGCAGGATCCGGCCAATTTGCGGCCTGCGTGCGCCAGCAGTACACCGCGTCCTCGAAGTCGCCCACCACGGCAAAGGCGGCAGCCGTGAAACGCACCGGCAGCCAGTCGAGTGTGGCGAACGCGCGGCGCGCAAAACGGCTGAAGCCCTCCAGCTCCGGCGAGGCCCTTTCGCCCCAGCGGCCGTCAAGGAACATCGAGAGTCGGTACAAGATCGCCCCCGTCGGCCCCGGCAGGAGCACGAACCAGAAAACCACCCCGAAGACATGGCGGTGCGACGCGACCAGCGCTTCTTCGATGGCCAGGCGCGTAATCGCCTCGCGGTCCAGATCGGCGCAGCTCGCGTGGCGCCAGGCCGAGAGGATGTCGCGTGCCTTTGCGAGATCGTTCTCCTTGAGGGCGAGATGAATGTCGGTGAAATAGTGGCTGCGCTGGCGAAATCCCATCGTGAGATAGAGCGCCGCAATGTTGAGCACAAGCGCAAGGAGAGGGCTTGCGCCGTACGCGGCTTTGTAAACGAGCCAGGCCCCGAGCACTGCAGGCGGCACCGCGATCAGCCAGGCGATGGCGCCTTGCCGAGTTTCACCGGCATTGAAAAGCCCCTCGAGGAATGTCGCATAACGCGCCAGGAGTGCGTACAAATAGCGGCGGTCGGCAAGCGGACGCCACTGCTCGAGCAGGAGCGCCGCGACGAGGGAGAGGAGGCTCATGGCTTCGATTCGTGATGCCCGGACAATCAGCCTTTCAGGAAGGAATGCAAGTTCATGAGCATCCCGGCCGTCGCTCCCCAGATGTAGTACTGTCGATACGGAATGGCGTAGTAATGGCGCTCGCGGCCTTCGTGTACGACGCTGTTGCGCTGGTGGTTCGCGGGATCGAGCAGGAACTCGAGGGGCACTTCGAACACTTCGGCCACCTCGAAATCGTCGGGCCGCAGCTCAAGCGGCGGGGTCACGAGGCCGACCACCGGGGTTACCCGGTAGCCGGTCACCGTAACATACGGGTGCAGTTCTCCGAGCACTTCCACTCGCGCGGCCGCAAGACCGATCTCCTCTGCGGCCTCCCTCAGAGCGGTCTCCGCGGCGCACGCGTCTCCGGGCTCGCAGCGGCCGCCGGGAAAACTGATCTGTCCGGCATGGTCGTTGAGGTGTGCGGTACGCCGCGTAAACAGAACCGTGAGCCCGCTCTCGCGTCTCACCACCGGCACGAGCACCGCGGCAGGCCGGATTTCCCGATCACTGCGCCAGAGGTGGCCGTCTCCCGAAGTCACCGGCTTGACCGTTCTGGGCTCGGCAAAACGCGAGCGCAGCCAGAGTTCCTCAGGCGCCGAGACGGGTGAATTCATTTGACGAACGCAAATTTCCGGCCCTTATTCTACGCGGCAGCGGTGCCGCGATCACGGCGGGAGCAGGAATTGCATTCGATCGCGGCGGGAGCTATTCTACCGGCGGCCGGAACAGGATTTGCCGGCATCGGAGTTTACGTTTGCAGGGCGGGCAACCCGGGGAGGCGTGGGCGGCCCGGATTCAGGACCCTTTCAAGGAGAACCAATGAAGATTCGTTTTGCAGCATTGTTTGGCGCGCTCATGCTCGCCAGTGCCTCCGCGTTCGCTTTCCATTGCCCCGTGGACATGAAGAAGATCGACGCGGCGCTCGCCAAGAACCCGAAGCTGTCCGCGCAGCAGATGGCCGATGTCAAGAAATTTCGCGCCGACGGCGAGGCGCTGCACAAGGCCGGCAAACACCAGGAATCGGTCGACACCCTGGCAAAGGCGATGAAGATCCTGGGTATTTGACCTGCGTTCCGGAAGTGCGCAAGCGCCGCGGCAAGCCGCGGCGCTTTCGTTTTGCGCTTCCCCGTGTCAGCCCGCGAACGAACGCGTGCGCTTGAACCGCTCGGTCGCCTCGACCAGCGCGCCGAGAATCCC
>WNGB01008118.1_pt1 | contig 15294 bp, 14 predicted proteins | sample 5400681 | NCBI WGS metagenome assembly WNGB01 (sample SAMN13153367, study PRJNA577476) | soil metagenome | isolation source: 115 cm soil or saprolite under grassland replicate 2 | place: USA:California | collected 2016-06-15
CGCACATCCGGCCCCGCGCACTGACCAGGCCCTCGGTCGCGCAGATCCGCGCGGCGCGAGTCGCGTTGCCCGGATTGTCCCACGTCGGCTACGTGCGCGGCGCCGCCGACCGCGTTCCCGAGGCGCTGCTGGCCATCGGTGTGCCGGTCGAGCTCATCGGTGCCGATTCGCTCGCGCGCGGCGACCTGTCGCGCTACGACGCGATCGTGATCGGCAGCCGCGCCTACGAAACCGAACCGGCGCTGGTCGCCAACAATGGCCGGCTCCTTGATTATGTGACGAAGGGTGGGCTCCTCATCGTGCAGTACCAGCAGTATCCCTTTGTCGACGGCGGCTTCGCGCCGTATCCGCTGACCATCGCGCGTCCCCACGACCGCGTGACGGACGAAAACGCCCCGATGACCGAGCTCGATCCCACCCACGCCGTCTTTCATTATCCCAATGCCATCGGTGACGGCGACTGGCGGGGCTGGGTTCAGGAACGGGGACTCTATTTCGCGCACACGTGGGACACGACCTATGTGCCGGTGCTCGAGACTCCGGCAGCTCCCGGCGGGCGTGCCGGGAGCGTATCGGTTGTTCATGAATCTGCTCGGACTGAAGCGACGCAATGTCCCGTAGCACAATCGCGTTACTGATCCTGGTCGCGGCGTGTTCACGCGGCTCGCGCACGCCGCTCGTTGTCTATTCACCGCACGGTCGGGATCTGCTCACGCTGTTCGAGCAGCGCTTCGAGGCACTACATCCCGACATCGACGTGCGCTGGCTCGACATGGGCTCGCAGGACGTCTACGACCGCCTGCGATCGGAGCGCGCCAATCCGCAAGCGGACGTGTGGTTCGGCGGGCCGTCGCTGGTCCTCGCCCAGGCCGCGCGCGACTCGCTGCTCGACTGCCGGCGCCCCGTGTGGGCCGATGCCATCGCGCCGCGCGGGCGCGGCGCCGGCGATTGCTACGTCGCGGCGTACGAGACGCCGGTGGCGTTCCTCTACGCAGAGAAAGTCGTCAAACCGGAGGACGCTCCGCAGGATTGGGACGAGCTGCTCGATCCCAAGTGGAAAAAGAAGCTGATCATCCGCGACCCGCTCGCGAGCGGCACCATGCGGGCGGTGTTCGGCTTCATCATCCTGCGCGGGATGAAGCAATCGGGTGACACGAGCGCCGGATTCGCGTGGCTGCGCCGGCTCGACGCGCAAACGAAAGTCTATGAGCAAAACCCGGCCCTGGTGAGCGAGAAGATCGCGCGCCAGGAGGGACTGATTACGGTCTGGGATCTGCCGGACGTCCTGATCAGCCGGCGGCGCGGCATGCCGGTCGGTTACGTCTTTCCCAAAAGCGGCACGGTCGTGATCGAAGATGGGATCGCCGTGGTGCGCGGCGCCAAGCACCTCACGGCAGCGCGCGCCTACGTCGATTTCGTCGGCAGCGTCGAGATGCAGATCGCCGCGGCGCGCGAGGTGTTCCGGTTGCCCGCCCGGCTCGACCTGCCCGCCGACTCACTGGCCGAGTGGGTGCGGGACGTCCGTCGCCGTATGGTCGTGGCCGACGTGGATTGGAATCGCCTGGCGGAGCAGGGCCCGGACTGGATGCGTTGGTGGGACCAGCACGTGCGCGGCACGGGAAAGGGCCAGTGAGCGGGTTTCTCCAGATTCAGGCGATCGAGAAACGTTGGCGCGAAGGCGTCACCGTAGGTCCTATCTCGCTCGATATCGCCCAGGGAGAGATTCTGGCGCTGCTCGGGCCGTCTGGGAGCGGCAAGACGACCATGCTACGCCTGCTGGCCGGCTTCGAGACGGCGGATGGCGGCCGAGTCGCGGTGGCGGGTGAGGATGTGACGGCGGTGCCGCCCGCGCAGCGCCGCTTTGGCATGGTGTTTCAGCACTACGCCCTGTTTCCCCATTTGGACGTCGGCGAGAACGTCGGCTTTGGACTGCACGGGAGAGGGAAGGGGGACGAGGGACGCGCCAAGCAAAAAATCTCTGAAGCGCTCGCGCTGGTCGATCTGGCGGGCTACGAAAAACGCAAGGTGCACGAGCTGTCTGGCGGCCAACAGCAGCGTGTGGCGCTCGCGCGCGCGTTGGCCCCCGAGCCACGCGTGTTATTGCTCGACGAGCCCCTCTCGAACCTCGACCCGGCGTTGCGCGAGCGCACGCGCCACGAGCTGCGTGAGGTCATCAAGCGTGTCGGGATCACGACGGTGTTCGTGACCCACGAGCAGGAAGAGGCGTTCGACCTCGGCGACCGCATCGCCGTGATCAACCAGGGGCGCCTCGAACAAGTCGGCGCGCCGGACGAGCTGTACGAGCACCCCGTCAATCTGTTCGTCGCGACGTTCGTGGGTCGCGCCAATGTGTTTCGCGGCAAGGCCGCGCGGGCGCTCGGTGCCAACGGCAACGGTGTCCTCGTGGTGCGACCCGAGCGATTGCGATTTGCCGGAGCCGGCCTCCCGGGTGTCGTGCGCGAGCGGCGCTACATCGGCGCCGCGGCGTTTTTCGTGGTCGAGGATGACGAGCACGAGCGCTTCGAGGTGCTGGCCGAACCGGACGCCGCGAAGGTGGGCGAGCGCGTATACGTCGAAGCGACGCGCGTGATCGCGCTGTGACGGTGCGGCTGCGGAGATCCGAGATCGCGGCGGCGGCGCTGATGCTGATTCTCGCCTGGCTGGTGATCTATCCCATTCTCATCGTCGGGTCAGAAGCGGCACATCCCACGGCGCTGCGGGAGTTCTTCACGCGGCCCGGCGAGTGGGCCGCGCTCTGGGCCAGCGTCTGGATATCCCTGCTGAGCGTCATTCTGGCGGCGGCGATCGGCATCCCGCTCGCGTTTCTATTCGAGTGGTTCGATTTCCCGGGCCGGAAGACCCTCGGCGCGCTCATCGTGCTGCCGGTCGTGCTGCCGCCGCTGGTGGGCGTGATCGCCTTCCTCTTTCTGTACGGCGAGTCGGGATTCGTCGCTCGTGCGATTCAGTCGCTGCTCCATCTCCAGAACGCGCCGTGGCGGCTCCAGGGGCCGGCGGCCATCCTGCTCGTCCACGCGTACTCGATGTACGTCTACTTCTATCTGTTCACGCGCGCGGGGCTCGCCAAGCTCGACGTCTCCATGCTCGAGGCGGCGCAGGCATTGGGTGCGGATCGGGGCGCGACGTTGTGGCGCGTGATCGTGCCGCTCCTCCGTCCTTCGCTCGTCGGCGCCGCGATGCTGACGTTCATGACCGCGCTCGGCTCCTTCAGCGCCCCGTACATCTTTGGCGGCGGGTTTCGCGTGATGACGACGCAGATCGTGGCGACGAAGTTGAACGGCGATTTGCCGCTCGCGATGGTCGAGACCGTGGCGCTGGCACTGGTCGCCGTTGCCGGACTCGTGATTCTGCGTCGCACCGAAGGCGACGACATACTCGTAGCGCTGGGGAAGGGCATCGCGCCCCGGCCGCGCCCGATCCGGCGCCCGAGCGTGCGCTGGCTCGCCGCGGGGGCCGGCTGGGGACTGGCGGTGCTGCTTCTCCTGCCACACCTGACGCTCGGCCTCGTTTCGCTCGTCCCGTACGGCGCCTGGACGACGGAGATCCTGCCACCGGTGATCAATCTCGACAATTACCGCCGGATGTTTTCCGAGCCCGAGCGGCTGCGCCCGCTGTGGAACTCACTCTGGATGGCGTCCGTGAGCACGGCGGTAGCTGTCGCGCTCGCGTTGGCGGGAGGGTGGTTGGTGGTGCGGCGGCGCGTCGCGCTCCGTCGCGCGATCGAAGCACTGCTGGCGCTGCCGTGGGCGCTGCCGGGTACCGTGTTCGCGATCGCCCTCGCGATCACGTTCAGCGTGCACGCGCCGCTCCAGCTGCGATTCGTCCTGGTGGGGACCGCGGTCATTCTGCCCCTCGCCTATCTCGTGCGCGCCCTGCCGCTCACCGGGCGCGGCATCCTCGCCGCGTATCGGCAGCTCGATCCGTCGCTCGAAGAGGCGGCGGCGAGTCTCGGCGCTGGGCGCTGGCGCACGCTCACCCGCGTCACGCTGCCGCAGCTCAAGCCCGGCTTGGCGGCGGGGGCGAGCCTGGCGTTCGTCGCCGGGCTCGGCGATATCGTGGCGTCGATCGTGCTCTATACCTATGAGACGCGGCCCGTTTCGATTGAAATCCTGTCGAGCCTCCGCCTTGCCGAGACCGGCGTGGCCGCGGCGTTCGGTGTGGTGCTCATGCTCGTGAGCGCGCTCGTGCTCGGCGTCGGAGCGCGGCGATGAAGCGGCTCTGGGTCCTGATGGCCGTCTGCTTCGTCGACATGATGGGCCTGATGCTCGTCGCGCCCCTGATGGCGTTCTACGCGAAGCGCATGAACGCGGCTGACTGGCTGGTGGGTCCGCTCATCGCGTCGTTCGCGGTCGCGCAGCTCATCTCGTCACCGGTCTGGGGTAAGTTCTCGGACCGTTACGGGCGCCGGCCGGCGATGATCATCGGTCTCAGCGCGTCGGCGGTCGCGTATGCCATCTTCGGTTTCGCGAGCACCCTCTGGATGCTGTTCGCCTCGCGTGTCGTGCAGGGGCTCGGCGGCGGGACGACCGGCGTGGCGCAGGCCTATGTTGCCGACACGATGGTGCCAGCGGAGCGCGCGAAGGCGCTTGGGTGGATTTCCGCGGCGACCAGCGCCGGCGTCCTCATTGGGCCCGTCATCGGCTCCATCGCGCGCAGGTTCGGAACGGAAGTGCCGGGCCTGGTGGCGGCCGGCCTCATGTTGCTCTGCGTCGTTTTCGCCTGGAAGTGGCTCCCCGAATCCCGCGTCACGCACACGCATACGCCGAGTGGGCAGCAGCTGCCACCGGGCCGTTCGATCAAAGAAGCGCTGTGGCAAATCGTCGAGCATCCTTCGGCGCCGGCGCATCGCGTCATCTGGATTTACGTCGTCGGGATGCTGGCGTTGAACGTCGTCATCGGCGTCATGGCCCTGTACTTCAAGGACGTCTATGGTGTGACGGAAGAGACGATCGGCTACTTCTTCACGATCTTTGGTGTTGTGGGTGTCCTCATGCGCTTTGGACTGGTGGGATGGTTCAACCATCGGTTCGGCGAAATCCGCACCATGCAGCTCGGTACGATCTCGTTGTTTCTGGGACTGGCCCTGATGCCGTTGCCGGCCGCCTTGCTGACGCCTGGTGCAGCCATTGTCGTGTTCATTCTGTTTCTCACGCTCGTGCCGGTGGGGACCGCACTGCTGTTTCCCGCGTCGACCTCACTCGTTAGCCAGCGTGTGCCGCGGCACGAGTTGGGGTTGGTCATGGGAGCGCAACAGACGCTACGTGGCATCGCGAGCATCGTGGGTCCCGTCGGCGCGACCCTGGTATTCGATAAGCTGGGACATGGCGTCCCGTTCCTGATCGCCGCGCTCGTCGTGGCCGTAGCGGGCCGCATGGCATTCCGCGAACGGCCGGATGAGCCGGTGGCGGCAACGGCCTGACGACCGCTACTTTCTGGCCATGACTTTCGGCGCCTATCTCTCGCTCCTGAGCTGGCTGCTGATTCCGGCACCACCGCGGCCGAAGCTCGTCGTCGTCATTACCGTGGACCAGCTGCGGCCCGACTACTTCACGCGCTGGAAGGGCCAGCTGACCGGAGGTTTGGGGCAGCTGATGAACGAGGGCGCGTTCTTCACCGACGGCTATCAGGACCACGCCGTCACCGAGACGGCGCCCGGGCATGCGACGATTCTCTCGGGGCTGTGGCCCGCGCATACCGGCATTATCCGCAATTCCGAGGGCGTACAGGACTCGCTGGCGCCGTTGCTCGGCACCACCGGGCCGGGCGCGTCGCCGCGTCGCTTCCGCGGGACGACGTTGGTCGACTGGCTCAAGGCCGCTGATCCAACCTCGCGCGTGTTGTCGGTGAGCCGGAAGGACCGTGGCGCGATTCTCCCGGTCGGGCGCGCGAAGGAACAGGTGTACTGGTATCAGTCGGGCTTGTTCACGACGAGTCGTTACTACGCCGACACGTTGCCGACGTGGGTTCAGGCGTTCAACGCGCGACGTCTGCCGTTCAAGGCGGCGAATGCGACGTGGACGCTGCTGCTGCCGGACAGCGCCTACAAAGAAGCCGACAACGAGGTCTGGGAGAACGGCGGCGTGGGCGTCGTCTTTCCGCATCTGCTTTCGGCCGACAGCATTCGCGCGGCAGCCGGCGTCGCGGGTGTGCCCGCCATGGACTCGCTGACGCTGCTGTTCGCGCTCGAGGGTTTCGAGGCGCTGAAATTAGGCCGTAAAGGCACCGACATTCTCGCAGTGAGTCTCTCCACCACCGATGCCGTCGGACACGCGTTCGGCCCCGACTCGCGTGAAATTCACGATCAGGTGCTGCGGCTCGACCACTACCTCGCATGGTTCCTGAAGCGTCTGACCGACCGGGTGGGACGCGACAACGTCGTCGTCGTCCTCACCGCCGATCACGGTGTGACGTCGTTCCCGGAGCGCACACGCGCCAAGACCGGCGGAGCGGCGTATCGTGTCTTGCTCGACACGTTGGTGACCGCCGTCAACCGCGATCTCGATCGCATCGCCGGCGTAGGCGCACCTCCGCGCGAGTGGCTCGAATTCGACACCGGGATGCTGTTCCTCCGCGACAATGGCCGATTCGCCTCGATCGGTGTGAGGACCGACAGCGTCCTCGACGCGCTCGCCGCGCGGATCGCGCGGGTTCAGGGTGTGGCGCGCCTGATCCGACCGGCCGATCTGCCGCGCGCCGACACCGCTTCGGATCCGGTCGCGCGCCGCTGGCTGCATCAGCTCGCGCCCGATGCGGGCGTCGTCCTGACCGTGACGCTCCAGCCGGGGTCGGTGTGGGACTATCCCAACCTGCTGATCGCGATGCACGGCCAGCCCTCGGAGGACGACTCGCACGTACCGATCATTCTGTGGGGTCGGGGAGTGCGCCGGGGCTCGTATCCGGGGAGAATGAACACCGTGGACATCGCGCCGACGCTCAGCGTGCTGCTCGGCGTGTCGCCGCTGTCGCTCGTGGATGGGCACGCGCGCATCGAGGCTCTTCTACGATAAAGCAATCGGCGAATCAGATCCGCCGCATCGAGGAGCTGCAGGTCTACGTGCGGACCGTGGATCACGTGAAGAAGATGGTCTCCGAGCTCGAATCGAATCGTGCCGCGAACCCAAAGATCATCAACAACATCTGCGGAAGCATCGCCCGGGAGTTGTCCCACATGCGCCAGCGCGCGCTCACCGCGAATCTCGGCACGCTGCCTGACGTGGCCGGCCAACTGGCGATCGTGGCGGGCCGGGCCGGGACGGGGATCAATATGAAGGTGCGCGCACTCGCGGAGGGCGTGAACAGCATGACCATCCAGCTCGATCAGGCGCTCAAGATGGCCCACGAGCCCGAAAAAGACAAAGACACAAACAAAGACAGAGAGAAAAAGCAATCGTAGCGATCAACTGCCGCGCGCTGACCAAGCGCTTCGGTGACGTCGTAGCGGTCGCGGGTCTCGACCTGACGGTCGCGGCCGGCGAGTGCTTCGGGCTGCTCGGGCCGAACGGCGCCGGGAAGACCACCACGATCGAGATCCTCGAGGGCCTCACGCCGCCCGACACCGGCGACGTCGAGATTCTGGGGACGCCGTGGCGCGACGGCGCCGCGGGGCGCGCCCTGCGCGAGCGGCTCGGCATTCAGCTGCAGGAAACGCAGCTCGCCGACAAACTCACCGTCAATGAGGTGCTCGGACTGTTTCGGTCGTTCTACCGCCAGTCGCACACCGTGGAGGAAGTGCTCGCGCTCGTCGAGCTCGAGGAGAAGCGCAACGCGCGCGTCGTGACGCTCTCGGGCGGGCAGAAGCAGCGGCTCGCGGTGGCGTGCGCGCTCGTGAGCAAACCCGAGCTGCTGTTTCTCGACGAGCCCACGACGGGGCTCGACCCGCAGTCGCGCCGGCAGCTGTGGGAGATCATCCGCCGGTTTCGCGCCGCGGGCGGCACCGTACTCCTCACGACGCATTACATGGAGGAAGCGGAGCGCCTCTGCGATCGCGTCGCGATCATGGATCACGGCAAGATCATCGCCCAGGGAACTCCCAAGGAGCTGATTGCGTCGCTGGGCGCGGACCACGTGGTGGACTTTGCGCCGACGGAAGGCGGCATCCCCGAGGATCTCGTGGAAGTCCTGCGGCAAATGGGGGGCGTCTCCGCTGTGCGGACGGGCGCCGACGGTGTCTCGCTCACGGTCGTCGAGCTGCACCGCGCCCTCCCCGCGTTGCTCGCGCTGCTCAAAGAGCGCGGCGTGGAGTTGTCGCTGCTCACCACGCACCACGCCACGCTCGACGACGTGTTCGTCGCGCTCACCGGACGGCAGCTCCGTGATACGTGAGCATCCGATGTACCAGCTGGCGCTCTCGCGCATGCGGGAGTTCTACCGCGAGCCCGAGGCGGTCTTCTGGGTGTTCGGCTTTCCCATCGTGCTCGCGTTCGCGCTCGGGCTCGCCTTCCGGAACACCGGGCCGGGGAAATTGCAGGTCGGGGTCGCAGGCGGACCGGGCGACAGCGCGTTGGCGGCCACGCTCGATGCGTCGGCGCACCTCGACGCCACGGTGCTCGATACGGCGACCGCACGGCTGCGCTTGCGGACCGGGCGCATCGCGCTGCTCGTGATCCCGGGCGACTCCATCGTGTATCGCTACGACTCGACCCGCACCGAGAGCGGGCTCGCGCGTCTCGAGGTCGACGACGTGCTGCAGCGTGCCCGCGGCCGCAAAGATTTCGTCGCGGTGCGCGACGACCGCGTCGTCGCGCCGGGCTCGCGCTACATCGATTTCCTCATTCCCGGGCTGCTGGGCATGAATCTGCTCGGCAGCGGCATTTGGGGCGTCGGGTTCTCCGTCGTCCAGGCGCGCCAACGCAAGCTGCTCAAGCGTTACATGGCGACGCCGATGCGGCGCAGCCATTACTTGCTGAGCTTCATCCTCTCGCGGCTCGTCTTCCTGATCGTGGAGGTCGTCGCGCTGGTGGGCTTCGGATGGCTGCTGTTCGGTGTGGCGGTGCGCGGGTCGTTCGCGGCTCTGGCCGGGATCACGGTCCTCGGCTCGTTCTCCTTCGCGGGACTCGGGCTGCTGGTGGCCAGCCGGGCAAAGACGATCGAGGGCGTCTCGGGGCTGATGAACCTCGTGATGCTGCCGATGTGGATTCTGTCGGGGACGTTCTTCTCGTATTCAAGATTCCCTGACGCGATGATCCCGTACGTGAAGGCGCTGCCCCTCACCGCGCTCAACGACGCGCTGCGGGCGGTGATGATCGACGGCACCGCGGTCACGGGCCTCGGGACGCCGCTGGCGATCGTCGTCGCCTGGGGCGCCGTGAGCTTCGTGATTGCGTTGAAGATTTTCCGGTGGCGGTAGGGCGCCTGAAAGACCTCCCGATGAAGCTGCTAACTTTCCGGCCGAAACAACGCCGCTAGCCGTCGCAGAAAACCCCCGAATACCCCTTTCACCGCGGCGTGAAATGCGCCGGCAGAATGGAATCGCTCGGCGGGATCGCTGCGCAGCGCGCGCCGCAGGACCTCCTCGAGCTCGCGCGGCACATCGCGCCGCTCGGCCGACAGCGGCGGCACGTCGTCGGTCGTCTGTTTGGCCAGAATCTGCTCGGGTGTCTTCCCGCTGAACGGCGGCCTGCCCAGCAAGACGAAATAGCTGACGGCCCCGAGCGAGTAGAGATCGGCGCGCTGATCCACCCGCTCACCCAGCAGCTGCTCCGGAGCGGCGAACTGCGGCGTGCCGCTGCGCGACGTGGCGCCGCCGAATCGCGCCCCGCCGCGCAGCGCCAGGGCCAGTCCGAAATCGGTGATGCGCAGCCGGCCGTCCGGTTCGATCAGCATGTTTTCCGGTTTCAGGTCGCGGTGAATGAGCCCCATGCTGTGGGCGTGCTCGAGTGCCGACAGGGCTTCGTTGAGCAATCGCTCCGTCTGCTCCAGCGTGAAGTTTCCATGGCGCTGCACGACCTGCGCGATATTCGAGCCCGGGACGTATTCCATCGTATACCAGATGAGGCCGGCGCGCCCCATGATGTCGAGGACGCTGACGATGTTGGGATGCCGCAGCCGCGCCGCGAGCTGCGCCTCGCGGCGAAACCGCTCCATGACGCCGGGATCCGCGATCAGCGCCGGATGCAGAACCTTGATCGCGACGTCGCGCTCGAGCGCGAGATCGCGCGCGCGGTACACGCGCCCGAACCCACCGGCCCCGATCTCCTCGAGCAGCTCGTAGTCGTCCCCCAGCGCGCGCCGCAGGCGCCGTTCGAAGCCCGACTCCGTTACCGTCGGGGCGGCGGCGAGCACCTGGAACGTGCCCGCGTCGCTTACGAAATCCTCCAGCATCTCGGTCGCCGTGTAGTAGCGGCCCTTCGGAACCTGAGAGAGCGCGCGCAAGATCACGCGCTCCACGGCGGCGGGAATCGCCTGGCGCAGCTGGCGTGGGGGAACGATGCGGGCGGGATCCGGGTCCGGCGGGTTGCCGGTGAGGCCGGCGTAAATGTTCGCGGTGACGGTATAGACGTCGCTGGCCGGCTCGCCGGCCTCTCCGGCACGGACTTCCGGCGCCATGTACGCCGCCGCGCTCGCGTCGTCGGTCTCCATCGGCAAGAGGTAGGGCAGGCACCAGTTCGAGTACCGCAGATCGGTGATGACGCCCTGCCCGCCGGTGTTGATCATCAGCGTCGAGGGGACAATGCGGCGCATGATGATGCCGCGCGCATGCGCGTGCTCGAGCGCGGCCAGGAGATCACGGATGAGCGACATGCACTGCGGAATCGGGCGCGGCCCACGCCGCAGCGCATCGGCGAGACTTTCGCCTTCGATCCAGTTCGCGGTGCGAAACGCAAACGACGCGATCTCGCCGGCGGCATAGACGTGCCGGATCGCCGGATGGTCGAGCTGCGCGAGCGTTTCCGTCTCGCGCATGAACCAGGCGCGTCCCGGCGCCTCGGCCGCGAGGTGCACGCGGATCGAGACAGGCCGCTTCAGCACGCGATCCCAGGCGTGATACAGCGCGCGATCCGACGACAGCGCTACAAGGTTGTCGAGCCGGAAAGTCGGCTCGAGCGCGCGCAGCGCGTCGTCGAGTAAGCCCGCCGGCGGCGTCTGGTCGGCCGCATTGGTGACGGCCGTCACATTCGGTGTCGGCGAGCGTCGATCTGGTGTCGTCACGGGCGAGAAATGTAGTCGGTCGGTTCGGCTGGCACGAACTACCCGCTCGCCGCAGATTGGTTGGGATGAACAACGAGCGCCGCTCGATCCGTCATCACGTAGAGCGTCGCGTGCGGCCAGATCGCCGGTCAGGACTCGATCGCCGTATCACTGAACGCCGCCAACGGAAGACTGTGGTCGTCGTGGAACGGCGCGGGCTCATCGACCGGCGCAGTCGCATGGAGCGCCGCACGCCCGAGTCGCGGCGGCACCTGAAGGACCGGCGTGGCTCCGGCCTCTCGTTCACCGACCTCCCTCCAGCCTGACCCTTACCACCGCCCAGCCGTCGCGGCTTCCGCGCGCGTAGCGCGCATCCCACAAGTAGACCGTCGCATTGCTGCTATCAACCTCGGCTGCCAGGAACCGAGCGAACTGGGCCATTGCCTGCCCGTCGCGCGTCTGAGCGATGGCGCGCTGGACCTGCCGCGCGCCCAGGTGACGCGGTAGCCGCCAGTCGTCGCCAGCGACCGTGTCGGTGCTGGCATAGATCGACTCCCACGTAAACGGCCGGCCGACGTTAGTGAGCGTTGCCCACGACGCGCCCGCGCCGAAGCGTCGCTGGGCGGCCTGCTGAATCGTGTGCTTCCGCGCGCCCGCCACGACCGCTTGAGCGCCGCTGTATACCACGAGCACCAGCAGCGCGAACGCGGCGGCGCGTTGCCGGCCCACGGGGCCGAACCAGTAACGCGTCCATCCGATCGCGGCGACGACGCATACGATCGCATACACAACCAGGACCCAGGTGGCCACCACGCCGTGGGCACGGAACACGAAGAACGTGATGGTGCCACCAACCACGAGCACCGCGGCGAGTGGAGTCCAATGGCGCTCCGCGCCCCAGGCGAGCGCGACCAGCGGCACCAGCCAGAAAAAGGGGTCGACGATGGCGACCCAATCCAGGTAGTACCACGTCCCGCTCCAGGGAAGAAACGGCCGCCAACCGTAGGACCCCTGCCAGTCCATATAGAGGTGGCTGAGGACTGCCGCTGCGATTCCAAGAGCAAGCCAATTCCACGCCGGCACGGCGACCGATCGACCGTGACGGCTCAGGATCCAGCGCGCTACACGCCACCCCATGCCAATGAGAAGCGTGAAGCCGACGACTTCCACGACGGCACCGACGAGCGAGTGAGTGATGCCGCGATGGAGCACCAGAAAGTCGGCGCGCGTTCCCGGCAGTCCGATGAAGAGCTCGCTCAAGTCGGGCGCGTTCGCCGCCACGATGCCGAGCAACGCGGCGCGCGGCACGTGACGATCGGCCACGGCACGCATCAGCGCCGCGCCAACGAGCGCGTGGGCAAGGTTGTCCATGGCTACACGATGCGGGATGACCTCGCGGCTGGGGAGTCCGGTCTTCAACGCAGACGGCGAGGTGATTTCGGTGCCGCCGGCGCTGCGCCAGCGGCTCGGCGTTTAGCTAGTTCCTCGAAAAGTCCACCGTGACGACGACCGTGCTCGGCTTGGACACGGGGCGGTCAGTGGAAACCTGGGCCACTGTCGCGACAGCATGCTCGCTCTGGATCGGGGAGCTCGTAACCGCCTGGCGGACCGCGCTCAGCGCCTCGAACCCCTGACGAGTATCTACGACCGTGGCTGAGGCTTGCAGGGTGCCACGGGCTTGGGCTTCTGCGTCCCGCCCCATCAGCGTCAGCGCGCCGACCACCAGAACCGTCACGAGCCCGAACCGCATTGCCTGCTCCCCTGAGTGAGTGCCGTTAATTTCGGCTTCCCACTAGGGCAGGGGCCGTGCCCAACAATTGTAACGATGCAATATCTTAATCGACAGTTACTTATGCGATCTTCGTCGACTCGGCGACGCTTCCAGGACTGTCAACAATTCTGACAGCCGTGCGCGGAAGCATCAGTTAACTCGAAGTCCTGTGGTGACTTCCGGTCTTCCGGACCATGTCGTCAAAGATTTTGACACTGCCAAAGAAACTGTCGATTGGCATAAGCCTTGCCTTGACGGCACTCCAGAAGGCTGGAGGCGCCGAACGGCACTCCAACTGACTAAAAGCTCGACACCAACCCAGGAGTACTTAATGCGCAGCATCACGAAGCTGTCCCTGGCAGTTGCCGCCCTCGTCGTTACGGGCACGGCGCTCCGGGCCCAGACGAACAATGCCAGCATTACGGCGACGGCGAGCGTACAGACGCCGATCAACGTGGTTGGCGCCCAGCAGCTGAGCTTCGGGAACGTCTTCCCGGGCGTGAACAAGACGGTCAACGCGACCGACCTCACGAACGGCGGCCGCTTTGACGTCACCGGCCAGGCGAGCACTCCCGTCACTCTCTCGTTTACCCTTCCCGCTACGCTTTCGTCGGCCGGCAACACCATGCCGATTGTGAGCTATAGCGGCGTGCATGCGTTGCTTGCCACGCAGGCGGGTGGTGTTGCATTCTCGCCTGCAGCGGGCGCGACCCCGACGCTCAGCGGTATCGGCGCGTTGTTCGTGTGGGTCGGTGCGCAGGTGCAACCGGCGACGAACCAGGCGGCTGGTGTCTACTCGGGTTCGATCGTCATGACGGTGGTCTACTAAGCGGCTGGAGTTTGGCGTCGAGCTGATGGCGCGCCGGCAGGGGAGTCATATTCCTCTGCCGGCGCTGTCGCAAGGAGGCGCTCAACACATGAAACGCGAATCGTGGATCGTGACCCTCGTGATGCTGCTCGGCGTGCCACTGCTGGCGCAGGGCAAGCCGCTCACCGTCACGGGCATACGCGGCGTGACGTTCGGAGCGGTGTTGCCCGGTGTGCCGCGTGTCGTGTTGCGCACCGATCCCGCCAACAGCGGCGAGTTCGATCTCAAGGGCCCGAAAGGCAACGTACTGTTGTCGTTCGTGTTGCCAATCACGATGACCGGACCAGCCGGAGCACTCATGCCTCTCACGTTTGGAGCCAGTGACGCCGGCTTCTCGCAAACCCAGGCGATCGGGAGTCAAGTGGGATTCGATCCGAAGCAGCCGTTCACCGCGACACTGCCGAGCAACGGCCGGGCATCGGTCTTCGTCGGCGCCACCGCCAATCCGGTGACGAATCAGCGCGCGGGCGCGTACACCGCGACCATCATCCTCAACGTGACCGTGCTGCCGTGATGCGCGCCCTGGGTCTCGCCAGCATCCTGACGCTCGGCGGCGCCGCACTTGCCGCGCAGGGCGTCATGGTCGCCCCGCATGCGGTATTCATCGACCACAGCCAGCGCAGCGGGTCGGTGCTGCTCTACAATCCCGGCACCGAACCGGTTGAAGTCACGATCTCGACGATCTTCGGCTATCCGACCACGGACTCGACGGGCGGCATCAAGCTCGATACGCTGGCGGCGGACTCCGCCGTCTCCGCACTGGCGTGGATTCAGGCATTCCCGCGTCGTCTGACGGTGGGTCCGCGGGAGCGCCAGACCGTACGGCTGCTCGCCCGGCCGCCGGTCGAGCTTCCCACTGGGGAGTACTGGCTCCGGCTCGTGATTGCCGCGCAAGCCGGCCGCGTGCCGATCACCGGTGTTTCGGATACGACTGCGATCCAGGTGGGCCTCAAGCTCGAGGTCCGCACCATCATCGGCGTGAACTATCGCAAGGGTCCGGTGACGACGGGTTTGTCGCTCTCGAATCTGCGTGCCCAGCTCGCCGGCGACTCCGTGATCACGCGCGCCAGGCTCGAGCGCCGCGGCAACGCGGCCTTCATCGGCATGATTCGTGAGACGATCGTGGACTCGAGCGGCGCGGTGCGCGCGCAACGCATCGGTGATTCGCTCATCACGTCGTACCAGTCTCCGATCGGTGTGTACTTCACGATGGAGCCGCGTCTCGCCAGCGCGATCCCGGCGCCGGGTCTGCCGCGTGGCCGCTATTGGCTGCGGTACGAAGTCGTCGCCGAGCGCGAGGATCTCGATCCCAGGGTCGTGCTGAAGGCTCCCGCAGTCCGCGATTCCGTCCAGATCGTGGTGCCGTGAAGCAAATCTTGCTGCTCGTTGTTGGCCTTGGCCTGCCCGCACGTCTCCCGGCGCAGTCTGGGGCGACCGTCTCGGCCGACGCCGTCGTCGTGACGGTCGGCATGACGATCGGCACGCTGCGGGATTTGAATTTCGGCACGGT
>WNGB01019276.1_pt1 | contig 15292 bp, 10 predicted proteins | sample 5400681 | NCBI WGS metagenome assembly WNGB01 (sample SAMN13153367, study PRJNA577476) | soil metagenome | isolation source: 115 cm soil or saprolite under grassland replicate 2 | place: USA:California | collected 2016-06-15
TATTCCGCCGGATTGACGTACACGTACTGAGGATCTGCAGCCCGGGACAGCTCGGCACAGGGAGCTCCCGGGATAAGAATCGCCAACTATCTTCTGACCCCAGCCTGAGAACTATCTTGGATATGAGCTCTTCACCCAACAGAGCTGCTGCCCGCGAAATCATGGTTCCTGCCCGAACAGAGGAGGTCTCCGAATCCACTTCGACGAGGCAAAAACAGAAATGGCGGTTTTGGAGCGGCACGTGTTTTGCGATTGTGCTGCTGGCAGCGTTCGGCCGGCCCCTGCTGGTGCTGATAAATTACGCAGCCTGGAACGAACTGCGTTCCTATATCTTGTTGGTGCCATTCGTTTCTGCTTACCTGGTTTACATCCGCCGCAATCAATTGCCGAAACAGTACGCTACGGATTTCCCGCTTGCGATTGTGTCCCTGGCCGCCGGTCTCGGCGTTTTGGTATTCACGTACTGGTTGGATTTTGCAGGGCGAGCGCCAGCCGATAACGACCGGCTCGCTCTGTTGACTCTATCGTTCCTTTGCTGCCTTGCGGCAGGAGGTTTTTTCTTTTTTGGACGTGCTTGGATGCGAGCAGCAGCTTTTCCCCTGGCCTACCTCATTTTCATGGTGCCGATGCCGGACGCGATGGCGGATGCACTCGAGACGGCCTCGAAGTCTGCCTCGGCGGAAGTGGCCAATCTTCTTTTCCACCTCAGCGGCACGCCTTTTCTCCGGGCGGGCGCTTTTTTCCAACTGCCGAACATCACGATCGAAGTTGCACAGGAATGCAGCGGCATTCGATCGAGCTGGGTGCTTTTCATGACCAGCATTCTTGCCGCCAATTTATTCCTAAAGACCCGGTGGCGGCGTTTTGCGCTTGTCGCCTTCGTCATTCCTCTCGGCATTTTACGGAACGGATTTCGCATCCTGGTAATCGGGCTTCTCTGTGTGAATGTAGGCCCACAGATGATTCACAGCCTAATCCACCGCCGTGGTGGACCTCTCTTTTTCGGGCTTTCGCTGATTCCATTTCTTGTGGTGTTGTGGTGGCTGCGCAAGGGTGACGTCCGACGCCGACAGCCGAAATAGTGCTGAGCTTCAGTTTTTTTCCCCAATGCGGAAGTATTTGGGAACTTTGCCCTCCCGTTTCCGTAGAAGAGCTTAGGCACGGTGTAGGTGGGCTTTGACTCAAATTTCGCTACGGTTCGTGCCCGAAACGCGTGTCTTACTGAACGAATGAGGATCTGATTTTGGCAATTGTGAGCCCGAACTCCGTACTGGCTTTAGCCGCCGGTTCATTTAGTGCTGCCCTGGCCATGGCCGCGGTTTGCCGAAAGCGCCGTTCGCTTGCGACCTGGTGTTTCTCGGCCGGGATGCTGACTTTCGCGCTGGAAAGTTTGTTCGGCGCGATATGGCACGACGCACTCGTTCCTGAAAAGGCAGCCTTTTGGGGAACTCTTACTCTGGTAGCGAAGTCATTTCTGCCCGGGTTTTGGCTTTGTTTTAGCCTCACGTATTCGCGTGGTAAATCTCGCGAACTCCCAGCGAGGTCCCGATTTCTCATCCTGACCGCGTTTTTGGTCCCGGTGGGCGTGTCGCTGATCTTCCTAGAATTGGCGCAGATTCTTCCCCACAGCGCATCAGGCGGAAATTGGTGGCTCAGCTCTCAGGCGGCGGCCAAAACTCTGAATGGCTTTCTGCTGATCGCCGCGGTGCTGGTGCTTGTGAATCTCGAAAGGACCTTCCGATCGGCTGTCGGAACAATGCAGTGGAGGATCAAGTTTATGGTTCTTGGCCTCGGGATTGTTTTCGGAGCGAGGATTTACACCCAAAGCCAGGCGCTGCTCTTTTCCGGAAACATTATCGCCTTAACCGACATCGATGCAGCGGCGCTGCTGATTGGGTGCACATTGATCGCGGTCGCTTTTATTAGGAGCGGTTTCGGCGAAATCGATGTTTATCTTTCCCACGCTGTTCTGCGCACGTCGCTGACAGTCGTGCTCGCGGGGGCGTACCTTTTTATTGTCGGCGTGCTTGCCCAGGTCGCAGCGCGAACCGGCGGATCGACAACTTTCCAGGTCCAAGCGTTCGTCGTGCTGTTGGGCTTTGCCCTCCTGGCGGTGCTATTGCTCTCCAATCGGATCCGGCAAAATATCCAGTGTTTGGTTAGCCGCCATTTTAAAAGGCCGCAGTATGATTTCCGCCAGATATGGACGCGCTTTACCCAATCCATGTCGAGCGTGGTAGATCAGTCCGGCCTGTGCGCCGCAGCCGCAAAATTAATCTCTGAAACCTTTAACGCCTTGTCGGTCACCATCTGGCTTTTTGACGAACATGACCGGTTCGCGTTCGCAGCATCCACCTCGAGATCAGAACGCGAGGTCAACGATGCGATTCCAAACTTGGGCAGCTTGGAGCCACATCTGAGGAATATTCAAGGAGTTTCCAAGCCTTTTGATTTGGAAAAAGCGAAAGGCGATTGTGCGGAGGGCTTGAGGCAGATCAGTTCGAGTCAGTTTCGCACCGGAGGAAATCGGGTTTGTACGCCTTTATGGACGGGAGATCGCTGCATAGGCGTGGCTATCCTGGCAGATCGCGTCGGTGGCGTTCCCTACACCGTCGAGGAATTCGATCTGCTGAAATGTATGGGGGATCAGATCGCGGTGGCTCTCCAGAACCTCCGCCTTACTGAAGAAATTATGCGGGGGAAGGAATTGGAGGCCTTTCAAGCCATCTCCGCATTCTTCGTTCATGACCTGAAAAACGCGGCCTCAACCTTGAGTCTGACGCTTCAGAATTTGCCTGTACATTTTGACGATCCCGTTTTTCGACAAGACGCCTTGCGCGGGATCGGTGAGACAGCGAACCGCATTAACCAGCTTATCAGCCGTGTCGGCGCCTTGCGACCTCTCGAACTCAAACCGGTGGAACTTGACCTTAATCTGCTTGTTGCTGACGCGCTTGAAGTCCTAAAGGGTGCGCCGGAAATAAATGTTCTGAAGGATCTACACCTGCAGCCAAAACTCAAGGTGGATCGGGACCAATTCGGCAGCGTAATCACCAATTTGCTTCTCAATGCCCGCGATGCACTCGAACCTGGAGGCGAGGTGAGAATTGAAACGAGCCAAACGGGTGGCTGGGCGATTCTTTCCGTCGCTGACAATGGCTGTGGGATGAGCCCAATATTCCTAAGGGCGTCCCTTTTCCGTCCATTCCAGACAACAAAGAAGAAGGGACTAGGCATCGGCATGTTTCAATCCAAGATGATTGTCGAAGCGCATCGGGGGAAGATTCAGGTAGAAAGTGAACCCGGCGCCGGCACAACTATCCGGGTAATGTTGCCTCTGAACGGCCAAGCAACATGAAACCCAAATTGCTCATTGTCGATGACGACGAAGCGATCCGGACCCAGATGAAATGGGCGCTGAGCCAGGATTACGAAGTTTATTTCGCTGAGGACCGAAGAGGAGCGCTTGAAGCCTTTGAGACCAACTCCCCGGCGGTGACATTGCTTGACCTGGGCCTCCCACCTCGCCCCAATGAGTGCGACGAAGGATTAGCAGTGTTGTCCGACTTACTCGCCGTCGATAGTACGGCCAAAATCATCATCATTTCCGGGCAGAGCGAAAAACAGAACGCCATCGAGGCGGTTGGCGCGGGCGCCTACGACTTCTTGTGCAAGCCTGTGGAAATGGAGGAATTGAAGCTGCTCCTTCAGCGATGCATCCACGTGGTGGAACTCGAGAAAGAGTACCGCGAGTTACAACAGAGCCAGCTTTCCGATGTGTTTGAAGATATGCTCGGCACAAGTCCACAAATGCAGGCAGTCTTCGCTTTCATTCGCAAGGTAGCCGGGACAAATGCTCCGGTGCTCTTGCTCGGAGAAAGCGGCACTGGCAAGGAAATGGCGGCAGCGGCTATTCATCGCCGCAGCGCGCGCAAGGACGGCCCTTTTGTCGCGATCAATTGCAACGCCATTCCTGAAAACCTTTTGGAGAGTGAGCTCTTTGGTCACGAAAAAGGCGCCTTTACCGGTGCTCACATTCAGCGCAAAGGGATGATGGAAACAGCCGGTGGCGGTACCCTGTTTTTGGACGAGATTGGCGAACTTCCTCCAGCCATTCAGGTGAAGCTCCTCCGATTTCTTCAGGAACAGCGTTTTCAGCGGGTAGGCGGCAGGCAGGAAATTCAAATCGATACACGTATTGTCACCGCGACCAACGCCGATCTAAAACAGATGATCGAGAACGGAAAGTTTCGCGAGGATTTATATTTTCGCCTTGCCGTTGTCACTATCCGCTTGCTGCCACTACGTGAGCGAGGGGAAGACATCCTGTTCCTGGCCCGCGAGTTTCTGCAACGGTCTGCCGCCCAAAGCGGTCGTACAAAGCTGGTTTTCTCGCCTGCCGCCCTGCGTGCAATGAGCCGTTATTCATGGCCTGGGAATGTGCGCGAACTGCAAAACCGCGTGAAACGGGGCGCCATCATGGCCAGCGGATCGCGAGTGACCGCAAAAGATCTTGAGTTGGATCAGGACCAGGACGTGGTACCCTCATCAGCAACGACTCTTAGGCAAGCGCGCGAGCACGTCGAACGCGAACTGGTTCAGCAAGCGCTTAAGAGAAATTCCGGTAGAATCACTTCCGCAGCCGCCGAGCTCGGGATTAGCCGGCCAACTCTTTATGAACTAATGGAAAAACTTGGCATTGCCAAAGAGCGCGCAAACTCAAATATCAACTAAGGTCAAAACCATCGAACAAATGCAAACATCGAAAATCTCAAAATTCTCATCCAGAATCGTGACGCTTATTTTAGCAGCCACGCTCATTGCCGGCTGCTCCAAGGAAGCCAAGAAAGCGCGCCTTCTTGCCGAGGCCGATAATTATTTTAGAGCGGGCAATTACGACAAAGCCAAGCTGAGCTACCTCAACGTCGTGCAGCTGGATCCGCAAAACGCGCTCGCATTTGAAAGAATCGGAGCAATGTGGCAGGACGATGCCGTGCCCTTGCGCGCCGGTGCATTTCTGGCAAAGGCGAGCGAGTTGGATCCGAAGAACACCGAAAATCGAATACGGCTGGCCCGCTGTTATTTGGCGATGGGACGGTTCGCCAATGCACAAAAAGAAGCACTCAAACTGCTTGAACAAGTCCCGGACAACGGCGATGCCATTGTCGCGTTGACTGAAGCAGCGCGAAGCAAAGAAGGCATCGAGGCAGCCGGCGAACAGCTTCAGAAATTCCCGCGAAAGAACGACGTTTCTTTCCACCTCGCTTCAGCGAATCTGTTTCTTAACAAGGGCGACTTTACCGCGGCAGGCGACGCGCTCCGCCAGGCTCTTACTCTCGATCCCAAATTGTCCGCCGCGCATATGGCGATGGGAGATTTGTATCTGCTCGTGAAAGACCAGAAACAAGCCCGCGAAGAATTCAAGAAGGCGGCAGACCTTGCGCCTGTTCGATCAATTGAGCGCTTGAAATACGCCGCCTTCGAGTCCGCCACTGGAGATACCGAAGAAGTGAGAAGGATTTCTACCGAGATGACCAGGCAGGCGCCGGACTATCTCCCGGGCTGGACTTTACTGGCCGAACTTGCCTTAAAAGACAAGAAATACGATGAGGCCCTCTCGCTTCTTGAAAATGTTTTTGGCCGCGACGCGGAGAACATTGATGGCCGCAGAATGGAAAGCGATGTCCTGCTGGCAAAGGGCGACACAAAAAAAGCGGTCGAACTTTTGGAGGGACTCGACCAAGCCCATCCGGACGCCCCCCTCATCAAATACCAATTAGCACGCGCATATCTCAAAAATAATAACATGAATCAGGCAAAGGTGGCGCTGGATCAGGCCATCTCAATTAGTCCGAATTATACCGATGCCATCTTGCTGCTCGCCGGGATCAATCTTCGCGCCGGTCACGGCGAAATGGTGATCGAGCCGATGACCAATTTGTGGAGAAGAAATCCGGATCTAAAGAGCGCCGCATTGCTCCTGGCCGCAGCTTATGGCTCGCTTGATCGGTACGACGATGCCGCCATTGTCATCGGCGAACAAGCGAAGCTCGCGCCGCAGGATCCACAACTCCAGATGACGCTCGGCCTGACTTTCCGCCAAGCGAAAAGAAATGACCAAGCCCGCCAGGCATTTGAAAAAGCCGCCGAGCTCGCGCCGGATACCCTGTGGCCGGTCGATCAACTCGTCGAGCTGGACTTGCTGGACAAGCATTTCGACGCTGCCCGGCAGAGGATACGGCGCCAGTTCCAAAAAACGCCCGATTCGCCGAACGCCCATTTTTTTGAAGGCAAAATCCTGGCCGCAGAAGGAAAATGGGACTCAGCCGAGGCAGAACTTCAAAAGACGCTCCAGCTCGATCCCAACTTTTCGAGCGCCTACGATTTGCTGGTCCGGACTTATCTTGCGACGAAGAAACTTCCGCAGGCCGCCAGCCAATTGCAGGTGCAGGTGTCGAAGGACCCCAACAATTCGGCGGCCCTTATGACGCTGGCGCTGGTTTACGAGCGGATGAACGATTTCCCAAAGGCGCGTGACGCGTATGAGAAGCTTCTCTCCATCAACCCCAACTTTGTTCCCGCGTTAAATAACCTCGCTTATCTCTATACCGAGCGGCTGAATAATCTCGACAAGGCTTACGACCTGGCGCGTAAGGCCCATGAGCTGCTAGGGCAGGACGCTTCGGTCGGCGACACCTTTGGCTGGGTTCTTTACAAACGCGGCGACTATCAGCAAGCCCTGACGATTCTGCAGGAGGCCGCTGAAAAAGCTCCCGACAGTCCGGAGATTCAATTTCACCTGGGCATGACCGCCAATATGATGGGCCAGACAGATGTAGCCAGGGTCGCCCTCCAAAAAGCCGCGGGCGCGGCCAAAGATTTCCCCGGCAAGGATGAGGGCAAACGTCGCCTCGCCTTGCTCGGGAGCGGCACGGGTGCCTCCCCGGAATTGTCGATCTCACAACTCGAGGCGATGACCAAGGAGCAGCCTAACGATGTCATCTCCCAAATGCGTTTGGGGGAAGCTTACGAAAAACAGGGCGCGTCGGACAAGGCCGCCGCGGCTTATGAGCAAGCTTTAAAGCTTAACCCAAAATTGCTGTCATCTGCTCTGAAGCTAGCTCAACTTTATGCCGGACCTTTGCAGCAGCGTGATAAAGCGCTGGAGTTTGCTAAAAAAGCAAGGGAGCTCGCCCCGAATGACGCAGAGGCGGCTGGCCTGCTCGGGCGCATCGCGTTGAAAGCTGATAATTTCAGCTGGGCCTACAGTCTTCTCCAGGAAAGCGCCCGCCAGCGCCGTAACGATCCCGACATTCTGCATGACCTCGCCCTGACCGCTTACGCTTTAGGAAAAGCGCCCGAGGCCCGCCAAACAATGCAACGTTGTTTGGATGCGGCGCCGAGCGCCGCGCAATCCGAAGATGCGAAACGGTTTTTGGCGATGACGGCTCTCGATCACCTATCGCCGGAGGTTGTTGCAGCTGAGCCGGAAGTTCAGAAAATCCTGAAGACGGAGCCGGATTATGTACCGGCCCTGATGGCGCAAGCCGCGATTCAATTGCAACGCAACGACGTGAAAACGGCAATGGGCATCTATTTGCAAGTTCTACGCCAGTATCCAGACTTTGCGCCGGCACAGAAACGGCTGGCCGCCATCTACGCCGACAATCCAGACGACCTGGCAAAGGCCTATGATCTGGCAATGAAAGCCCGGAAAACACTTTCAGACGACCCCGAGCTTGCACGAACACTGGCCGAACTAAATTTCAAGCGGAAGGAATTTGCCTACGCGATTCAGTTGTTTCAACAGAGCGCGGCGAGCCAGCCTCTGCCTCCAAAAGATCTTTACTATCTTGGGATGGCACAGCTGCAAACTAAGCAAGATCCAAAGGGGCGCGAAGCCCTGGAGCGCGCACTGGCCGCTGGTCTGCAAGATCCATTGGCGCAAGAGGCAAGGCAGCGGCTCGCGGAATTGCAGTCTAGGTGATCAACCACCCTTGTTGGGTTCACTGCGATCACCACGAGTCTAACGCAGGGAATTGACGATTTCGTTTCGAGGAACGTGTTCTGTGGCAACAGAACCGTTAAGGTTGCGCAGAAGCCATGTAGCTCTGTTGAAAAGCTCGCGAACGGCGGACACGGGCGTCCAGCGGCCGCTTCAGGCGGCGGGGCATCCTGCCTGGTCCGGAGCGTCGCAGGCGCCCCCGTTCATAGGATGCGATTCGCCCCTTAAAATGAAGCTTCGCTAGAAGCGGCATGGGCACGAACATGTCACTCTGAATCGAGCTCTACGAGGATGTTTGTAAACGTGATGCGCCTACGGCGCTTAAGCAGAATAGCTTCTCAACAGTGCTGCGACGGAGGGCACAGCGGCGGCCTCAAGCGGTGGGAAGGCTTCGCGCATTTCGACTATGGCGATATCACGTCGGAAATTCTTACTTTATGGGGTTATACGATAACTACCTGGACAATAGAAGGTTATACGAATACCCCCTGCCGCGCCTCTCTCGATTGTCCGATTCCCTTTACAATCGTGTGCATCTGCGAGACGATCAAACGAGACAAAATGTTGCATTGTAAGCTGCTCGAAGTTAGCTGATTAGGTGGTATTTCCTCGTGGCAGTTTGATCTGTGGCACGGTTGTTGCTTTCTAAACTTCTGTCAGTTGGAAAACCAAAATTAACTAGAAACAATAGAAACAGAGAAACAATATGAAAATGAGAAAATTAGCATTTATGGCGGCAATCGCCTTGGCATTCCCGAACCAGCCAGCCCCTCGGACGAAGAGGGTTATGTCAACACGTTGATTGCCCAGGCCCTTGGCAGCACCACTACGATCGGCGCATACACCTACACGCGCACCTTTGCAAGTTGCGGGACCTGTCCCGCAGCCGTGTTTAATTCCAGAGATAACAGTGGCGGTAATACCGTAGATCTTGGCGCCGGCGGTTTTACATACTTGCTTGGGAAGTACGATGGCCCAAATGGAGGTGATGAAGTTTGGAATGTCCAGGGTTTGACCGGGATTCAGACGATTCCTCTTACCGGTTTCGGAAATTACGGCCTTTCCCATTGGTCGCTCTTCGGTGGCGGTGGACAGGTCCCGGACGGCGGCACCACGGTAATGTTGCTCGGCGCGGCCCTCGGTGGGCTTGGTATGGCGCGGCGTTTCCTAATGGGTTAACCAATCTAAAAGGTTTTCCCGACACAAAAGTGGCCGTTCATTGAACGGCCACTTTTTTTGCTTGTATGCCGACACGCGGCAGCAGCCTCATATCCACCGTCTTCTGATAACCATCGCGTCCGGGGCGAGTTGCTTTTCGTGGTGTCCGCTTGGTTTAACCAGCTTTTACCTTTCCCGATCCAGGCCAAAGACTACCAACAAATCCACAAGCAACTGAGATATAAACCTCTGTTAAAACGTGCTTAGACTGACGGTCTGAGCTACTCTAGTTTCACGGTTCGGTGTTTGGCCTGGATCCTCAGGCGATCCAAAGTTTCTATCCTGCCGCACTTGCAAAAGCCAAAAAAACTTCGTCAGGGATGGAGGCTTCGCCACGAATCCGAGTGCGGCTAGACTCTCTTCGTCTTGGTAACCGAATCGTCGGAATACTTTACGAGCGTCGGAATACCTTACGATTCCGGCCCGGTAAAGGCATATATTCGCGACATCGCATTATCATGTTAACTCGTTAGTAAATAGATGCTTATGATATTTCAACAGCGATGCTTTCATTGTTGGCACAGGGTTTGCTTTCTTACTTTGCAACATGAAATCCACTATGAAAATAAACATCTTTCCCTCAAACAAACTCGCACTGCTTTCTGTGGCCGTTTGCGCCGCAATACTTGCATTCAGCCACAATGCCAGCGCTAACAGGATCGCTGGGGGGGTCAATACTCCTACTACAAGCCTTACCTTCAATGACGCCTTTGATTTGGGCACAGTCGTATCGGGCGAACCAGCCAACCCCCCGGCCGAAGAAAATTATGTCAACACCCTGATTGCTCAGGCGCTTGGTAGCACGACTACGATCGACGGGCACACCTACATCCGCACCAATGCTAGTTGCGGGACGTGTCCCGCAGCCGTGTTTGCTTTCAAAGATGAAAGTGGCAACAACGTTGTGGATCTTGGCGCCGGCGGTTTTACATACTTGCTTGCGAAGTACGACGGCCCCAACGGAGGTGATGAAGTTTGGAATGTCCAGGGTTTGACCGGGATTCAGACGATTCCTCTTAATGGATTGCCCCGATATGGCCTCTCCCATTGGTCGCTCTTCGGTGGCGGTGGACAGGTCCCGGACGGCGGTGCCACGGTAATGTTGCTCGGAGCTGCTCTCGGTGGCCTTGGTGTGGCGCGGCGCTACCTGATGAGTTAATCAATCGAGCGTTTGGACCTCGCTAAAAAGCTTGAATAAAAAGTGGCCGTTCGTTGAACGGCCACTTTCCTTGTACGCCAGACACCGCAAGCGGGCTTTGTATCCACGTCTTCGGACACTTCACTTCTGGCCGGTTGGCTTCTTGGACGTCATCCGATCAGCTTTACTTTCATGATTCCGGCCGAGAACAATCAGCACTCTGTTTGGATATACCAAGACTTGGCAACCCGAATTTTAGTGTCCACGCTTGACTAGATCCCAGACGACCCAAAGTTTCCTCCCGGCGGGCAGCACGCCTGCGATCACTCAAGCCCGGTCAGCTTTGGCGGGCTGTGGCAGGGAAATTGGAGCGCGCGACATTGAGCCGCAGTTCCGTTCGCCCGTGGTTGTTAGGCTATCTCTTCTTCGGAATCGTCGGTATATCTTACGATCCCGGTAGGCGGGCTCCAATTCCGCTTCTTAAAATCCATTGATCAGCAAAAAAAGCCAGCGGGCCCCGCTTTCCGCCTCATTGTCGAGAACTACGCACCCGCAAAACCCAAAGTGCAAGCGTGGTCAAAAGCGTCACCACCGCTTCCATGTTCACTTTGCGCCCACTCCCAGTCCCGGGCCTCAATCTGGTGGAATGCTGATTTGGCAAGAGCGCATTCGGCGCGGCAGCTTAGCACCTGCCGGCTCTGATCCGTTGTGGCGCTGAAAGTGCCGGAATATCTTATTCTGCGTCGGAAATCCTTACGATTTCAGCCGAGTTGTGCAAACCGGCAGTGGTAGGAGCCGTTTCCGACCTCGCTAAAAAGTTTGGATAAAAAAGTGGCCGTTCGTTGAACGGCCACTTTTAGCTTGTACGCCAGGCGTTGCCCACTTCAGAGGGTTTAGTAGCACATCGTTGTCATAGGATCGATAACAACTCCAACAACGGATGGGCCAGGGCGAAGGAATCGCCTGGGTCGTTCGGCATTTCTTTCCGAGAAGCGATGCGAAGCGGACAATCGGCGAATTCTTTCCGCGACTGTGCCTAGTCTATCAGCGCGACACTCTTGTCAGATTGTAAATAACCGCGCAAGCCATTACGCCACCCGATAATCCGACGTTAGGCGGCGAGCAATCTTGCTGTCGAAATCTCCATTTCAAGGGGTCGCCCAAGAAACTCAAGCAGAACGCGAACCCGTTCTCTCGCAGACAACAAACGAGTAACCACACCCTCTAGTCCTTGAAAAGGCCCTTCCGTAATTTGAACCGGTTGGCCAATCTTGATGGAGGAATCGACAGTCACGACTTCTTCCAAGCCCACTCTCGATTGAAGCGCGACGATAATAGGTTCCGGCAAGGTTGCCAACCGATCCCCAAAGCGCACGATCCCTCGGATCCCATGAGAACTTTCAACGGCGCGATGTTGCGTCGAATAGGTAAATTTTGCGAACAGATAGCCAGGAAACATGGCCTCTACGAACCAGACTGGCCCCCTCTTGGTCATCCTTCGGAACCGCAATCGAGGCGAGAAACACTCGATGCCAAACTGACGCCGGAGCGCGGTGGCGGCCAAATGCTCTCGTTTTGGCTGCGTCTTTAAACAGAACCAGACCGGCTCAGGAACTAGCGCTAGTGACGCGGATGATTGGGTCACACTCCCAACTACGGAATTGGCAATTGCAAGTTCCGAAAAATCGTAAAGTTTTCCGTCGTATATTTGGCTCGTCGGGCGAGCACGCTAATAAGCGTCACATCGGCAGCGCCTTATGCCTCAAACTGGATCAAGGAGCCGGCAAAGATGGCTATATGGCCCTGCCCAAATCAGGAATCTCCAACAAGCATCTGCTTCAATCGTTTCCGGCGGTGGCAAGGAGTCCGCCGTCAAGTTGCACGCAATCTGCCGCGTGCACCGCGCCTGTTGGCCGCTAAAGTAGCAAACGATACCGCTGACCACAGGTCACAGGACAACAGGACAAAAGAGCTATGGGAGATTGCACAACGGTGATGATTAGACTCATCCCCTTGTCGATTGGTCGATTGTCCGTGGTCTGGTAGTCTTGCAAACGGCATGGGCAAACGAACAGCGCAAAAGAGAAAAGCTGGTGGGTCTACCGCAGCCAAGAGACAAAACGCCATGCCGCTCAAGCATTCTACAACCTTCGGGCGACCCGATCTCCTCATCCTTCTCGGGCTGGCGGTAATGACGTTTGGGATTTACGCGCAAGTGATCGGGCATCAGTTCATCACTCTCGATGACGGGTGGTATATCAAGGACAACTCAATGGTGAATTGCGGAGTTACGCTTGCGGGACTCGCTTGGGCATTCACCACTTTTCACGAGGGAAACTGGCATCCACTGACATGGATTGCACATATGATCGACAGCCAACTCTTCGGCATGAACGCAGGTGGTCACCTGCTGGTTAACGCACTGATTCATTTGGCAAACACATTGCTTGTCTTCTGATTTCTGTCGCGAACAACACATGCTCGATGGCCAAGCGCGCTGGTCGCGGCGCTTTTTGCGTTTCATCCGTTGCACGTGGAGTCGGTCGCTTGGGCGGCTGAACGCAAAGATACGCTCTCGACATTCTTCGGGCTGCTTTCGCTCATCTCTTACACACGCTATGCCGAGGGGCACTCACGAAAGTGGTATGCTTGGACTGCCCTAACGCTGACGCTGGGCCTGCTGGCCAAACCGATGCTGGTGACCTGGCCGTTTGTAATGTTGCTGCTCGACTACTGGCCGTTGCGCCGCCTGTCACAATCGACAAGCCGAAAGAACTTCCTCGTTTCGATTGCGCCACTGCTGCGCGAGAAACTGCCGCTCTTTGCTATTGTAGCTGCTTCCTGCGTCATCACTTTTTTTGCGCAGTCTCATGGAGGCGCTGTGCGCACATTCAAAGATGTTCCTATTGCGTTACGACTGTTGAACGCGCTTGTCTCGTATGCGAAATACTTACTGCTCATGTTCTGACCGCACGATCTGGCCGTCTATTATCCATTCACGCCGACCGGCATACCGGCCTGGCAGATCGTCGGTGCGGCGTTCCTGGTGATTGGGATTACGGCATCCTGCCTTTTTCAACGGAAAATCCGACCTTACCTCATCGCAGGCTGGCTTTGGTTGCTGGGAACACTGGTTCCGGTTATCGGACTCGTTCAGGTCGGCGGGCAAACTATGGCGGACCGCTACTTCTATATTCCGTCAATCGGTTTACTCACTGCGGTCGTGTTCGGATTAGCGGACATCGCCAAAACACGACGCGTTGCGCCGTCGCTCAGCGCAGCGATAGCCAGCGTGGTTCTACTGGTTCTTGCTACTCTTACGAACGCGCAGATTCATCTCTGGAGTGATAGCTTCACCTTGTTTAAGCACGCGCTCGCGGTCACTCCACCTAATCTCATCATAGAAAACAGCCTGGGCATTGCCATGGATAATAGCGGCAGGTACGATGAAGCGGCGGCGCATTTTGAGAAGGCCCTGCAAGTCCAGCGCGATCACCACGAGGTCCTGGTGAATATGGGCGTTACCCGTTACCACCAAGGCCAGATGCCAGAAGCCGTCGAGTATTACCAAGCGGCAATCCGTTCGCAGCCGGACGCGCCCGAAGCGCACGTGCAGCTGGGTCTGGCCCTGTGGAAGCAGAACCGTAACGAAGCCGCGTACGATGAAGTGCGCCGTGCGTCACAGTTGGCACCAAAAGACGCAAACATCCGGAACTATCTCGGAATCGCGCTGGGGCGGTTGGGCAGATTCCCGGAGGCCATTGATCAACTTCACGAGGCGCAGCGGTTGAATCCCAATGGTGCGGAGGTTCATTACAATCTGGGATTGGCCCTCCTCGCATCCGGGAAGCCCCAGGAGAGCATCCCGGAATTCGAAACAGCGCTGCGTCTCAAGCCAGAGTTGAAAGGCGCGGCCGACAATCTGCGCCGTGCTCAAGCACAATTGAAGTGACGCGCTTGCCCCGCAAGGCTGCCTTTGGAACGGGGCCGTTCGCTTCATAGGTTGGTTGGATCCGGGCGTGGAAGTAAACTGTATGCTGTCTGCATTTCGGCAGAATTCTTCTTCAAGCCCCTCGCCGCGCCGCGCCCGGAGCGCGCGGCATCGGCAGAGGAACCTTCTTGAGTCACCGTCGGCTAATTGTAGCCGTGCCCAGTGGTAACAGCGCTGTCTCCTATCGCAAGCCCGCTTCGCATTTCGCAAAAGCGCCTTGCTGAGCGTCAGCTCGCAGGCTTTTAGTCCGAACTTCTCGAACTCGTAGAGATCACCTCTGTCTGGCCCGGACAAGCACTTGGTGATGTAACCCACGCCTGTTAACACCGGGTTGAACTGTCGAACACGAGCCATTCCACCACCCAACTTTTCCCACTTGTGCGTCATCCAATAACAAGTGGTCAAATGGATGCAATGCGCGGGAAATCCTGCGAGATGGAAGTGAAAGTGCCTACGACCCGTTAATTCTCCGCCTTCCATGCGCAAGCACCGCGGAAGATGCGGGAAGTACACCCGAAGCTGCTTGGCCGACTGTCTCAGCCGGGCAAAGAACATATTGAAGCATCGCGTTCTCTACGTCACGTCATCCTTAAACGTGATTGTTCCAAACAGCTGCCATGACTGCTGTATCAATATGTGGACTTCGGGTGCTTCCATCGTGAAAAATTATTTTGGAGTCGCCAAACGCGCATCGAATTGGAACCGCGGACCACGGCCCGGCCGAATCTCGAAAACATGAAAATCGAAAGCCTTCTCGATTGGATGCTCTTTAATGGTCAAATTCTTCCTGTGGAAGAACGACTTCGACCATGTTTCTCAAACGCGAGTCGACATCGGCATCAATACAGATCAGGGTCACTGCGCGACGCGACCTGAGCGCTTCGATTGATACGGAGAATCCTCGACAGCAATGCAGATCCCTCTAAATTGTATCTTCTTG
>WNGB01007822.1_pt1 | contig 15290 bp, 12 predicted proteins | sample 5400681 | NCBI WGS metagenome assembly WNGB01 (sample SAMN13153367, study PRJNA577476) | soil metagenome | isolation source: 115 cm soil or saprolite under grassland replicate 2 | place: USA:California | collected 2016-06-15
ATTGAGCGACTTCTGGTTCTCCCAATATCAAACCTGCTCGCTACCGGGCAAGTCGATCTTGGCGATTTGATTTACGTGGACCTGGACGAGAGCGGTGAAGATGTTGCTTTCTCGAAACGTCCCGGTGAAACACCGCTCATCGATTCGGCTCTTGTGGAAGCGGCGGAGGAATACATTCCGTTCGCCGGCGCTGCGGTACAGAGCCAACAAGTTGGGGCCACGGTGTAAAGCAACTGTTGGTAAACAAAGTTTGTAAGTTCAGGAAATAACAATGGTTAGAAGAAGAAAAAGAATCGTAAGGAAAATGCGTTCACAGCGAAGACAACGAATCGCTCGGCGAATTGAGACTTTGTGAACGGATGGGGCAATACAACTCTGTTAGCTGCGCGTGACTAAGGGGGGAAGGAAGATGAGTAGCGCTGCAATGGTTCAATTACGAGTACCGGCTTACTTCATTCAATCGGCCACGGTACGTCCGGTGACGGAGCGGACCGCCAAATCTGGCGGGCGGCAGAGATTGGCAATCGCACCCACAGTGGTGAGCGATCTGTCGTTGATCTATCCCGAGGCTGTGGTGGCCTCAAGCCAACCCCTTGGATGGCAGAATCTGCGCGCACTTGAGATGCGGCAGACGATCTCGGAATGGACCATACCTCCGCTTGAGAATCACTGCATCGTGATCCAATTAGGACCTTCCGTAGACGTAACGGCGCGCATCGGTGACGAGAACTTTGAGCAGAGTTTGGAACCGGGAACGATCACTATTGTCCCGGCCGGCCAGTCTGTTGATTGGCAACAGGAAGATACCCCAAGTCACACTCTGCATCTGTATCTCGATCCACAATTTCTGCGGACGACTGCCGAGTCGATAGATGTTGATTACAGTCAGATCTCTATTGCTCCCCAGTTTGGAATCAGAGACGAGCACATACATCACATCGGCATGTCTTTGCGCCACGAACTCAAAGACTCGAACGTAATCGGACGACTGTATGCTGATTCCCTGGCTAAGGTGTTCGCGATGCAGCTTGTCAGGCGATACAGCTATTTGAAGGATTTGCAGACGAGTCGAGGCGGAATGGCGCCGCGAAAACTGCGCAAAGCGATCGAATTCATCAACGACAATCTCGATCAGGAGCAGACGGTCACATTGAGCGCAGTCTCTGAAGCGGTCCAAATGAGCTATTTTCACTTCTCGCGCGCTTTCAAACAATCGATGGGAATCAGTCCGAACGCGTATATGACTGAGCAGCGAATTGCGCGGGCCAAGAAGTTGTTATCAGACACAGATCTGCCGATCGCTGACATCGCCTTGCGGGCTGGCTTCGCGAGCCAAAGTCATTTTACGACCACTTTTCGCAAACTTGTCTGGACGACGCCGAAAGCTTTTAGGGATAGGCTGTAGGGGAATACTTTCCACCGCTAGGTTTTTCATGAAGGGCCTTCACCGTTTAACTGTCCTGGTTGCTTGCGCGACGTTTGTCTTGATAATCGCAGGTGCTCTCGTTACGAGCAACGACGCCGGCTTAGCCACCAGCGATTGGCCACTTTCAAATGGACAAGTGTTCCCAAAGATGGTCGGTAATCTGTTTTGGGAGCACGGACACCGTATGGTGGCGACGACTGTCGGATTGCTCACCATAACTTTGGCTGTCTACCTGTTTTTGAAAGAGGAACGGCCGTGGGCGAGACGGCTCGGTTTGTTCGGTCTCATCGCAGTTATTACACAAGGCCTATTGGGCGGGTTGACGGTAAAACTAATGCTACCGCTGGCGGTGTCTGCGGCCCATGCGACTTTGGCCCAATTGTTCTTTTGTACGACTGTTAGCCTGGCGATCTTTACTTCCAAGAGCTGGATGCAAGAAAAATCGCGCTTGGAAGAAAAGGGAATTGTCCCTATTCGGCGCCTTTGCGCTGCGGCAGTGGTGACAATTTTCTTACAACTAATTCTTGGAGCCACGCTGCGCCACTCGGCGACCTGGGACAAACCATTGCCGGTAGAGTTGGTGATTGCGCATGCCGGAGGAGCGTTGGCTGTTGTCTTGACTTTGGGAAGTGCAGGTTCAATCTTGCTACACCGCTACCAGGGTGAAAGGTTTCTGACACGGCCAGCTGTCATCGCTTTGCTATTGTTGGGTGTGCAACTCACGCTCGGCATCACTGCGTACATGACGCGCCTTGCTTCACCCAATGATCCGCAGCCTTTGAATCCAATGATTGGCATAACCGTGGCACATGTCGCATGCGGCGCTCTCGTCTTCGCCACGACGATCGTTTTGACGTTGCGCACATTTAGGGTGGTTCGCGCCCCGCAATCATCCGCGTGCGCTGATTTTGTCGGAGCGCAACGCCTTCCGCCATCCCCAGTTTCCCAATATATAAATCGTGACAGCCTTTAGAGCCCCTTGCAAAACTCAAGTTGCTGTGGTTTTACGCCGAAGGCGTTCGCTAATTACAGCCCAGGGTTGCAGCAACCCTGGGACTTCGGCGGTATTCAAGACTATTGGCGAAACTCTGAAGGAGTTCGCCAGCGTGCCGTTGGCCAACGCTTTCAGCGTTAGGGTTCGGCTGATTGCCTCGATCCCAGGGTTGCAGTAACCCTGGGCTGGAATTGGCGAACGCCTTCGGCGTAACCTGGCAATGTTGCTCTTGTTCGAGTTTTGCAAGAGGCTCTTAGGCTTTATTAGTATTGGTAGATCCTTTCTTGAATTTGCATTCAGCTGCAATTCACTTGTTGTCTCACTTGGTGAATAAGTATGCCGCAAGATAGCGAGCAGCAGCACGGCGGCAAATAGGATCCGATCCATATTTCCTCTCTTGGTCTGTGTAGCTCTTAGCCAGTTAGACCGCATCGTCAACCGGGTAACGGCTCAGTTTGAATTCTCCGCGGGTTCTCGGCGTTCTCTGCGCCTCGGCGGTGAGCGTTTTCTGCACTTTTCTCCACCGCAGAGACGCAGAGTCCGCGGAGCTCACGCAGAGAAAAACCAAATTGAGCCATTACCGTCAACCGAGAGTATCAGGAGGACTGCTCGAAGTATTTTCGATGGTTGCGCGGAGGTTCTGTCCTGTTGCGTTAAGTGCGCCGGCGCGACCAGGCGTCGCTCGAAGAGTTTCCACCGCTAGACCGTTACTGTTGCCAACCGCCGCCCAATGCTTTGTATAGTTGAACCAGCGATAACAACTCGTTTCGTCTGGTCTGCGCCAGGCTCAACTCTGCGTTGAATAGATCTCGATCTGCATCGAGGGCGTTGAGCAGGCTATCGACGCCTCCCTGATATCTCAAATAAGCCAGCCGCGAACGATCTTGCAGCGTCGTCACCAAGAGTTCCTGCTGGGTGCGAATCTCTTTCACCTTACGATATTGAACCAGCGCGTCAGAGACTTCGCGGAAGGCTGTCTGAATCGTTTGTTGATATTGAATCAGCGCTAATTCCTGTTGCGCCTTTGCAAATTTAACGTTTGATTTGAGCCGGCCCGCAGTAAATATTGGTTGCGTGATCTGGGGCACGAAACTCCAGGCGCCGCTGGGACCAGTGAACAAGTTAGAAAGCTGATTGCTTTGAAACCCCAGCAGTCCCGTCAAACTGATCCGAGGGAAATATGAAGCCTTGGCCGCATAGACAAGCGCATGCTGAGCCACCAGATTCTCTTCTGCCGCTAGAGTGTCGGGGCGTCGCTCAAGCAATGACGAAGGCAAGCCGGCCGGCACCGCTGGCAGCTCTTGTTGTTGAATCAGAGACTGACCTCGTGTAATGGGTCCTGGGTTATTGCCAAGAAGCAAACTGATCTGATTCTCAGTTTGCTCGATCTCGCGTTCGGTGTCCGGAATTGTCTCGGACGCCTGATAAACCAACTCTTCAGCCTGGCGAACATCCAACATTGTCGCCACGCCACCTTGCTCTCGTAATTTAATAAGGCGAAGCGAGTCCTCCCTGGTAGCAAGCGTGCGTCTGTCAATATCAAGTTCCCAATCGAGTTCTCGCAGACTGAAATACCCAGTTGCGACGTCACCAACGACCGTAGTCATTACCGCTTTCCGATCTTCTTCAGAAGCTCGCAACTCCGCACGCGCGGCTTTGGTCTGCTGCCGCAATCGTCCCCAAACGTCTATCTCAAAGTTAAGGAGATTCAGTAAGATACTGCCAAAACTGCGTGTTCGACCGCCCTGGCCCGAAGCACTCAATTGGCCGTTCCTGGACGAACGCGTCGTTGTAAGATCAGCGCTAGCCTCAAACTGCGGAAACTGATCAGATCGCGCGAGACCGAGATTGGCGCGCGCTGCATTGATTCGTCCAACTGCTGCACGCAGATCGTAATTCTGGATTATTGCTGTCCGAACCAGCTTCTGTAGTTCTTCGTCTTTGAACACTTCAAACCATTTGAGGTCGCCGATAGAAGTCTGATCAGTTGGGGCGACAGTATCGACACCGCGAAATGTGTCAGGCGTTTTGATAGCTGGACGCTCGTATTTCTTTTGGCCGGGCACACTGCCTGCCAACAAACCAACGACCATCACGGCGATCATGAATGGCCTCGCTATCGCTTTCTTCAAATGAAGTCTCAAAGCCACTACTCTTAATCCCCTGTCAAAGGTTCCGGTGTCGGAGAACTAATTTCGGGCGTATGTTTCCTGCTGAATCTCATGGTGAACTTCTCCACCAAATAGAAGGTCGCCGGGATAATGAAAATCGCTATGGCGGTGGCGGCCAACATTCCCACGATCACGACCGTCCCCAGAATGCGCCGTGAGGCTGCGCCCGCGCCTGAGGCAATCCATAAGGGAGCCGAGCCGAAGATGAATGCGAAAGAAGTCATCAGAATGGGCCGCAAGCGCAAACGTGCTCCCTCGAGCGACGCATCAACTAAGTCACGACCCTTTTCTAATTCCGCCTTAGCAAACTCGACAATCAAGATCGCGTTTTTCGCCGCGAGACCGATCAGCACGATAAGTCCGATCTGAGCATAGACATCAAGGTCGTAGCCGCGCAGCCAGAGACCGAGAAACGCACCAAAGATCGCAATCGGTATAGTAAGTAGAACGGAAAATGGCAGAGACCAACTCTCGTACAAGGCGGCGAGGATCAGGAACACAAAGACCAGCGATAGACCAAATACCCTGGTGGTTGTTCCTGAAGCCTTTCTCTCCTGATAAGAGAGGTCGGCCCAGTCATAGCTAAACTCGGCCGGAAGTGTTTGCTTCGCCACTTCTTCCAGAGCAGCCATCGCTTGACCAGAGCTGTAGCCGGGCGCGGCCGATCCAATCACCTGGGCCGCACGATAAACATTGAAACGATTGGTGTACTCGGGACCAGAGATTCTGCGGGTGGTTACGAGCGACGCCAGCGGAACCATGTTGCCGTCGTTATTGCGCACGTAATACTGTTCAATGTCGCGGTCGCTGAGACGTTCTTCGCCCTCCGCCTGCAGAAAGACTCGCCATTGTCTGCCGAAGCGGTTGAACTGATTCAAAAAGAGACCACCAAGGTAGGCTTGCATCGTTTGATACATATCGGCCACAGCAACTCCCTGCTTGAGCACCTTGTCACGATCTACATCGACGTAAATCTGTGGCGAGCTCGCAGAAAACTGGGAACCGACCCCGGCCAGCTCCGGGCGTTGGTGGGCCGCCGCCAGAAACTTTTGCAGATTCTGATCGAGAGTCTCGACCGGTCCGCCGCTGCGGTCTTGGAGCCAGAATGAAAATCCTCCCGAGTTTCCCAGTCCTGGAATCGCCGGCGGACTAAAGGCAAAGGCCATCGCCTCGGGCACTTCGCTCACTAACCTGCCGTTGATGCTCTTGAGAATTTCCTGGGCCGTCTGCTTGCGCTCGCTCCACGGTTGCAATGAGATAAAGCAAAACCCGTTGTAGCTCGCGGAGACTCGATTCAACAGGCTGAATCCGTTAATGCTGGTGACAAACTGCACGCCATCGGTTTGCTTCAGAATATTTTCGACTTTGCGGGAGACCTGATCAGTTCGTTCGAGCGACGCCGCGGGCGGAAGTTGAATGTTCAGAAAAAGGTATCCGTAGTCCTCTTCGGGAAGGAAGCTGGTTGGTAACCGGTTCCCGAAGAAACCATCGACAGCTGCAAATCCCACCAGAATCAACACGGCGATGGCTGCTTTGCGGATTAGTCCGCGGCTTAGGCTGACGTAACCGTGCGTGGCCTTGGCAAACCAGCGATTGAAAGCAGCAAAAGGACGCGCCAGTGGGCCACGCGCTTCCTTGCGTGGTCTGAGCAAGAGCGCCGCCAGGGCTGGCGACAACGTTAACGCGTTGAACGCCGAGATGACCACGGAGACAGCGATCGTGACGGCGAACTGTTTGTTCAAACGCCCTTGGATTCCGCTGACCAGCGCCACCGGGATAAAGACTGAGGCGAGGATCAGCGCGATGCTGATCACAGGCCCGGATACTTCTTCCATTGCCCTAAAGGTCGCGTCGCGTGGACTCATGCCCTCCTCGATGTGGTGCTCGACCGCCTCTACGACGACGATCGCGTCGTCGACTACTAATCCGATTGCCAGTACCAGAGCGAAAAGCGACAGCGTGTTGATCGAGAACCCGAGTAGCGGAAAGACAGCGAACGTGCCGATCAGCGACACGGGCACCGCAATCATCGGGATCAACGTCGCGCGCCAGTTCTGCAAGAAGATAAAGACCACCAGGAGGACCAGGACAATTGCAATCAGTAACGTCTGAACGATCTCACTGATGCCTTCGGTAACCGGACGAGTCGTATCGAGGCCAATCGCATAATCGAAATCGGAAGGAAACCTTTGCTTCAGATCCTCCATCGTCTTCTTCACCCCGTCGGCCACTGCCAGCGCGTTCGAGCCAGGCGCCTGAAACACGGCGAGGATGCCGGCGGGCTGGCCGGTGAAGCGAGCGATCTGCTGATAATTAAGTGCGCCGAGTTCAATCCGTGCTACGTCCTTGAGCCGCACGACTGAGCCGTCCGGATGTGAACGCACCACTACCTGACCAAACTCTTCCGGAGTCTGAAGCCGACCCTGCGCGCGCAGCGTGTAAGTCATCTCCTTACCCTTTGGCGCGGGCTCAGCGCCAACCTGGCCGGCTGGATTAACGGTGCTCTGTTGCTGGACCGCGCGTGCCAGATCGGGAACCGTCAAACCAAGCTTGGCAAGCAGATCAGGTTTGACCCAGATGCGCATCGCGTAATCGCTGGCGCCGAAGAGACGAACCTCGCCGACGCCAGGAACACGATAGAGCGCATCGTTGATGTTAATGTTCGCGTAGTTCGCCAGAAAAAGTGAGTCGTGACTTTGATGTGGCGAATAGATGGCAAGCACCATCGTAGGTATTCCCGTTGACTTGCGCATGTTCAGACCGAACTGGTTAACGTCGGCTGGCAGATTTGGCTGCGCCTGCGACACACGGTTTTGTACGTTGACCTGATCGATGTTGGGATTCGTGTCAATGTCAAAGGTAACGGTAAGCGTCATCGTTCCGTCGTTCGCATTCGTCGATTGCATGTAGAGCATGTTGTCAACACCGCTCATCTGTTGTTCGAGTGGCGTTGCAACTGACTGCTCAATCGTCACGGCATCGGCGCCCGTGTACGTCGTGTTGACGATGATCTGCGGCGGTACGATTTCCGGGAACTGGGCCACCGGCAGCCCCGCCATTGCCACAAGTCCACCGATGACCGTGACAATGGCGATCACCATCGCAACAATCGGCCGGTTAATGAAGAGCTTCGAAATCATTGTCCTGGTTTCCAATGTCCGACAAACTTTAGTTTGTCGTCGATTCGATCCATGCGCGCCTTAAGCCCGGAGTCTAAAACGACAAACTAAAGTTTGTCGGACATCACGTACGTCTTCGGATTTACTACCGCCCCCGTTTTGATTTTTTGTGTTCCCTCTACAACCACAGTCTCACCGGCTTTCAACCCATCTTCGATAACCCACTGTGACCCGCTGCGCTCTCCAACCTTGACCGTGCGCATCTCGACTTTGTTGTCGGTGCCGACTACGGCGACCTGATAACTGCCCTGCAACTCGCTAACGGCGCGCTGCGGGACCAGTAAGGCGGCGGGTTTCGTTGCGGTCACAGCACGAACCCGACCGTACTGCCCCGGCCGCAGCACGTTTCCGGGATTAGGAAATATTCCGGCCATTCGGATCGCGCCCGTCTTTTGATCAACCTGGCGGTCCGCAAAGAAGAAGCTTCCTTTTTCCGGATAGGTGCTTCCGTCGGAGAGGATCAATTCGAGCTCGATCTGGACGACGCTGGCGCCTCGCCGCGCTTCAATGAGATTGCGTTTGGTGAAGTTAAGATACTGCTGCTCGCTGAGGGTGAAATAGACCTTGATCGGATCAACGGTTGAAACCGTCGTTAGCGGAGCGCTCGTCGTGCTAATCAAATTTCCAACCTGGGCCTGAGCGATGCCGGCAATTCCATCGATGGGGGAGACGATGCGAGTGAAGCCCAAATTGAGCTGGGCCGTTCTCACCGCCGCTTTGGCGTTTTCAATTTGTCCTTTCGCTGTATTAATCGCTGCCTTGGCTGTCCCAATCTGAGCGTTCGCCGCGCGGAGCTGCGCTCGTGCGGTCCCGACCCCGGCCCTGGCCGCTTCGACCTGCGCCTTGGCAACGACGTTACCCTGCACTGCGTTGTCGAGATCCTGTTGCGTGACTGCCTTTTGCTCAGCGAGTGGTGCGTACTTGTTCACGTCGAGTTGAGTCTTGACCTGATTCGCCTGCGCCTGCGCGAGCTGCGCCTGCGATTGCAATAGTTGACTGTTGGCTTGCGCCAGTTGTGCCTCTGCCTGTGCAACTTGCGAGATCGCCTGCTCGAGTTGACCCTGAAACTGGGCGACCTGACCGTTGGCTTGATCCACGGCGGCTTGAAACGGCCTGGGATCGAGCTCAAACAACAATTGGCCCTTCTTTACGAATGACCCCTCTTTGTAGTCCTGTTTGAGTAGATAACCGGTAACTTCCGCTTTGATGTCGGCGTTGACTATTCCCTCGGTTGTGCCGATCCACTCGCTGTAGACGGGAACATCTTTTTGCTCGACTCGGACCACTTCAACGTCGAGCGGTCGCGGTGCCGCCTGCACCGGTTTGTTCGAGCGGCCAGCGACGATGAAAGCGCCCAGAACCGCTACTGTTACCCCTGCGATCACCGAGACCAATGGCTTGTGGCTTAACCAAGCGTTTTGTAATGGTCTCAAAATCTTGCGCAATTCCTCTTGCATGGGAACCTCATCAACTGACCTTCTTCAGACTTGAATCCGATACGAGCAGCAGCACGACAACAAAAAAGGTCCAATCCATATTTCCTCGCTTGGTCTGTGTACCTCTTAGTCAGTTAGACCGTATCGTCAACCCGACAGTACTAGGCGAGCTGCTCGAAGTATTTTCGATTGTTGCGCGGAGGTGCTCTGTGTTGCGCATTTTCAACTTATTCACAACGTCTGAACGTCTCAGCAAAAATCTGCAAATTGCGGCAAGCACAAGGAAGGTTAAGAGTAGCTCGCGATGGTAACCTCTGCAGATGCACTGGAGGATATGAAGAATGATGTTGGATATGAGGGGAAGACAGTTAATGCAAACCGTAACTCAACCAAGTGAAAATACGAAGGGCAATCTCATAGTGCCAACCGATCTTAAACGAGAGGGAGTAGCGGAGATATCGGAATCGTTGAACCTGCTGCTTGCCGACGTTTTCGCGCTGTACTTAAAGACCAAAAGCTTCCACTGGCACATTAGTGGTCCACACTTCCGAGACTATCATCTGCTCCTGGATGAACAGGCGGCGCAAATCTTTGCGATGACGGACCTGATTGCTGAACGCACTCGGAAAATCGGCGCAACCGCGCTCCATTCCATCAGCGATATCACCCGGCATCAGCGACTGAAAGACAACGATGCAGAGTTCGTCACTCCGAAAGAGATGCTGGCGGAGCTGTGCGCCGACAATCAGCAACTGACGCGGTACTTACGCTCCGCGCACAAGGTCTGCGAGCGGCACAATGATGTTGCCACCACCAGCTTGATCGAGATCTGGATTGACGAGACCGAGCGCCGGACATGGTTCCTATCAGAGGTAGGAGGCGATCTCTGAGTTAGCTAAGGAAAACCCACTTTTGAGGAGTACTAACGATGCCGCGTTCAAGTTTCCTTTGTTGGCTCGTTTTTCTTGTTTCGGCATCAACCTGGCCGACAAACGCACTGGCTCAACCAAGCAATGCTGGAAAGAAGAGTGGACTGCCGGCAGACCGTGTGCTTCGGCTGTCACCTGAAGCGGCGCAGGTCGCCGATGATATCGACGTTACAACTCTACTTGAAAGATTCGTGAACGAGAGTGCTGCCGGTTCGGCGCCGAGCCTCACAACTCTCACCCTACGTCAGGAGATTACCGAGAGAGTGATGGCTGCTTCTCTCGATGTAGACAGCGTGAATGCGGTGATTGATTCGGAGATCGAAGAAATCAGATCAATCCGGTCAAAACTTCAGGCGCAACACGACAAGGCACAAAACATAGTCAACGTGGCTTCGCTCGTAACGGGCGGAGCGTTCGGTGTGGTCAACACGGCGCTTCAGTTCAGCTCGAAAACCGCGAATCTCGGTAACGGCATCGGCCTGGGCGGAGGCGCAGCATCGGTTGTGCTATCGATTGTAGGAATTCGTATGCGGGGCAAACGGCAGCCACTCGGCGACTCGCCGCGTATGCTCGCAAGGTTCTTCGGCCGGCAGCCTGCCGGGGACGAGGCCATCCCAAGTGTTTACGCCGAAGACGTCTGGGCGTATCTAGACTCGGCCCCTCCTTCGGAGCAGGCAAAAGGAACGCGGAAGGAACAACTGATCGCGAAGTGGCGGCGAGAAGGCAGAGTCAGACCAGACAACTCCTTGAAAAGCGACAGAGTTGAAGCCTTGAGGGGGAACATTTCGCAAGCGCGCAAATTAAGCATCGGCGAATTGGATGATCGGGTGGCGATGCTGCTGGACGTTCGCGCGAAGGTTTCGCTGATGAAGCGGGATTTGGGCGAGATTCTACAGAGCTTAGGCGCCCACTAGGTGTTTAATAACGCTTGCCCGATCGAGAAAACACCACGCACCCACCAATCGTTTTTGGCGAATGGCAGTGCTCTTAGAATTCTTAATGTGCCGAGACTGTTTTCACGCGCGGAAAATCTCTCGAAAACTGATCCATTGACTGAAGCGTCACAGGGTTGCGGTGCTACCTTCGTATGAACCATGTTTTTCCTCAGAGCTTCTCTACAAATCTATTTGTGTTAATAGTCATTATCGCAGCGATGTTCGATAAACTTTAGTTTGTCGTCAAGATTCGCTACCACTCAACGTTGAGAGAACTTAGCCGCCTTCACGACAAAGTAATGTATCGAACATCAGAACGAATCAAGGCGTTGCACTCCTCGCCAAAACAATTCGCTGTTTCATTGATATCGCGACACAGCAGCTTGACCCATCTTGCGAACTGTCGCGTTTCGAATTCCCATCGCACACGCCGTAAGCACTATGATCGAATACGATTGGAACGGACTTCCTGACGAATCACGGAAATTGATAGCAGCAAGAATTGCGACGAGCAACAAAGCCGATTCTATGATTAGGGCTGTCGTGGCCCAATTCGGTCTCATGAGTTCTGAAAGACGAGGAGCAACTCGGCCGCCAATCAAGGCGCCGATGAGAAATGCAACGAGCGCGGTAAGCGAACGCGTTAACGAAAGCCCAGGTGCTCCAGCCACAGCGAAGGCGAGAAAAACGACGTTTCCGGTCATGTTTGCAGTGAACACATGCCTGAGGGCGAGGTCACTTACCGCATCGATCACTCCCTGGTAGCAGTGGCGATATGAAGCATAACGGCATCGTGCAATTGAGACGAGTTTCCGGCGTCATGGGATTTAGAAACTTTCTCCCGTGTCTAGAATTTGTAGCCGGCCCACAGTGCCCAGTAATTAAGGTTGCGTCCCGGTTGCGTGTCCTTCAGAAAACGACCTGCATAAAAAATCCCGTAATCGCCCTGAAACCAAAGATGAGGGTTAACCTGCCATCGCACTTCCATGCCAGGCCGGTGTCCCACAAACCTTTCGCGACTACCGTCTGCGGCTCTAATTAAGGAGCCTGGTACGGCATAAACTCCGTCCTCCAGGCTTTGTCGCCATTGAACAATCCAGTCGAAGGAAGCAGTAATGCTATGCGGCAATGTCAGGTCAATCTTGGGATGGAGGTCTATGAAGTTGACGGCGCCTGGACCAGTAGTGGCTAATACGCCGAAGTAGTTACCTTTCGGAAATAGTGGATTAAATGTTCCTAGTGTGTTCGGATTCGATTTCGGATGATCGCCGCTGGAAACATCGACCTTCACGCTGAAGCGAGGTTTCAGCGCTACGGACGTAAGCCGATAGCCAGTCTCAGACGCCATGGTCCAGGCACGGATGTCTTTCGAGCCAAATGAACCAAATTGCCAGAGCGCCTCGTAGTCAAAGTCCCACCCTGGCCGTTCGGTCGCGATAGGCCGCGAAACTCTTGCGCCTACGCTGTGGCGTACTTCCTGGGCAGTGCCTCGCTGAAAGGTTGCATGCTTGCGATTCAGGCCGAGGTAATAGGCATCCAGCGACATAGTCTTGGAAAGTGGACGCGTCGCGTACACACCCCAAAAGCTGATCTCGTGGTTGGGGACATTGTCGAAGAATCCAGGCTTGTCCACGTCGGGCCGCATTGCGAATCCGTCGATGCGCCAGGAGTTGATTTTGGCCATCACCTTGAAGCCATCAAAGCTGAGCCGAACATTTGGGCCTTCACGGACGTCGACCAATCGGCCTGAGCCATATTCCAGCTCCTGTCTGCCCGCCCGAATTTTGATCCAGTTACGTGTTCCGGCGGTACTCAATTCCAGAAACGCCGCCTGAAAATCGAGTTTCTTTTCGTCTATCGGACGTGGACCGCCCTGACGAGAGGAGTTCAGCCCAGTCTTGAACTCAAAGAAGGTGCGAACGCGTTTGCCGAGGTGAAGGTCGAACGAGAGCATGTACCTCTGATTGAGGTATCCGTTCATGAAGGGTTGCTGTCCCCAGTTTTCGTTTCCGATCTGCTCCCAGACCTCACGGGCTTCTCCTCCGATCGTCAGGTACCAATCATCAGAGTTTTTGCGGAGTGGAATGTATTTGATCTTATCCCAAGGATCCCGTCTGAGACGCGGGTCGCGCAGAAAGCTCCAGTCCTCATCTTCCCTCAGTAACTTGTAGCTGCGATCCTGAGCCTTCTGCTCGGCCTCCTCGTCTGACTGCGCCCGTGCGGTCGTTACACCAACAAAGAGAACCAGTGCCAAAACTATAAGGAGTCGCTGAAACATGTTTCCTCTGCCACCTGTTTCTCAATTGCCGTCCTCGTTCTAAACAGACATTACTTCTTAACCGCTGAGTGGATCTCGGCGATATAACCTCCCGGGAATTGCACGAAGCTGGCTTGCCGCTGATCGGCTTGATATGGAGCAACTAGGATTGTTGCGCCGGCACCCTTCGCTTTTGCGAGCGTTTCGCCCAAGTTTGTCACCTCATATCCGGTGAGCTCCCGTCCATACGGATACGGAAGCTGACCATCCGTCACGAAGACTGTTAGCTTTCCAAAATTCGATGAGATACGAACCCTCCGATATGTGTCTCGCGGTCGGCCAATCTCAATGCCAGGTGCGCGATCATCGTCAGAGACAACGTCGCCCTTCGAAAAGGAAAGGAAGGTGCGAATGAACGTGTCCGCCCTATCGGACGACACATAGACACGATTCTCAGGAATCGTTTCGAGCGGCTTGTAGGATGGTGGTGTGGTGTGCCAGTAGAGCTGAGTATTTACGCCACCGGGCCATTGGATTATCGCGTCTTTTCCGATCGGATCATCAAAGGGGGTAACCAAAACATCGGCGCCTGTCACCTTGGCGGCGCTTACCGCCGCATCCATGTCACTCACCAGATATCCAGTTCGCTCCACGCCAAACGGGTATGGAACCGCTGTCTTGTAGCCGAATACGGAAATCGTCCCCACCGGCGTCAGTATTAACTGCGAGAGGGTGCTGCTTGGAGTTGGTGTCACGTTTGCCACAACCTGTTTGGTTGTAGTACCGCCGAAAGTTGCTAAGACGCTCGCAACGAAGCGGTCGAAGTCGTCTGGTGTGACGTAAACGTGTGTTGAGTCGTATTGCGGCCCAACGGCTACGTTGGGCGTCGCTTTCTGCTGACCAACGTCGACGCGGACAGTTCCAATGATCAAAAGAATCGTAAAAACGGTCGCCGGTAATGCTCGTACTAATCGCATCGGAATCTCCTTTACTCACCTGGACCAAAAATCAGATCGTTGCTCACTCACATACTACGCGGCGGCCTTCATCGGAGGGCGCGCCTCACTGCGGGGATCGTCCAATCGGGCTCCGTCAGGATGCGTCCCGCACAGTCGGTGCGTGAGCACCTGTCGTCGTTTTCGAAATGCGCGGAGCAGCTGGGCTCCGAGTTCGGCGCCCACCATCGGAGCCACTAAGAACACCCAAAGTTTGGCTGTGTGTGCGGAAGCGACTGCGGGCCCAAATTGGCGCGCAGGATTTAAGCTGCCGCCGCTTTGTGTGCCTAACAGTGCAATCCCGAGCCCGATGAGAATCCCAACCAGCCATGGAACTTTTGGGGCCAGCCGCGGGTTAGACAGAAAGTAACCAACCACAAAAACAATCAGCCCCATAACGATGAGCTCTGCCGCAAACAGTTGCGCCGATGACCAGTCGGGCGCTGGCTGAATGACGGCATACAACACCGGGGGCCGGGCGACGATTGCACCCCAGACTGCCCGGGCGGCAAGCACGCCGAGGATCGACCCGATCAACTGCGCTGCGATGTAAGGCACTATTCCAACCGCTGGAAACACGCCGAAGCGCCACATCGCAAGCGATATGGCAGGATTCATGTGTCCGCCGCTGACTTTACCTGCGCGGCTGATGATTAATAAGGAAAGCAGCACCGCGACCAACGCACCAAGCAGAAATAATTGGACATGGATCTGCGGAAGCGCGCGAGAAATTAGCGAGGGGCCCACGACAAATCTCACGAACGTTGTGACTCCGAAAAGCAATGCTGTGGTGAGAATCAGCTCAAGCATGCTGTTGCGAATCAACGTACCTAACTGCAGTTGCGATGTCGTACTCATAAGTCGATATCAGAATGCGAAACAATCGCACCCAAGGCTCCACATGCCCGCTTCACCTAAAACCCAACGATGCTTATGGTGAGCCCCAGAGTCGATCGCAGACTCGATTG
>WNGB01008425.1_pt1 | contig 15289 bp, 15 predicted proteins | sample 5400681 | NCBI WGS metagenome assembly WNGB01 (sample SAMN13153367, study PRJNA577476) | soil metagenome | isolation source: 115 cm soil or saprolite under grassland replicate 2 | place: USA:California | collected 2016-06-15
GCGAAGGCCCCACGATGCAGATCGGCGCCGCGATCGGCGCGGCGGTCGGGCGGGTGCTCCCGACGCGGCGTGCGGAGCGCCGCGTCCTGCTCGTCGCGGGAATCGCGGCCGGGATCTCGGCGGTGTTCCGGACACCCCTCGGCGCCGCGCTCCTCGCGACGGAGATGCTCTACCGCGACGACTTCGAGGCTGACGCGCTCATCCCCTCGATCTTCGCGAGCGTGGTGTCCTATTCGATCGTGATCGCATTGTTCGGCGAGACGACGCTGTTCGGATCGCTGCCGCGGTTTCCGTTCGTGCCCGCGCACCTCCCCCTCTACGCCGTCCTCGCGCTCGGCGTGGCGCTGGCGGCGGTGGCATTCGTTCGGTCACTCCGGCTCGTTCAGCGTTCCTTCTCTCGGATTCCCGTGCCGCCGTGGGCGCGACCGGCGCTGGGCGGGCTCGCGATGGGGTTGGTGGGGACGGCCGTCGTTCTGTGGATGCGCACGACGCACGGCGGCGTCGCCGGTTTCGGCATCTTCGGCGGTGGGTATGGCGCCCTGCAGATCTCGATGACCGGCGCCGACTGGATGCCGGTCGGCGGATCGGCGGTCGTGCTCCTGGGAACCGTCGCGGCGGCCAAGATCGTGGCTTCCGCGTTCACCATCGGAAGCGGCGCGGCCGCCGGCGACTTCGCCCCATCGCTCGCCATCGGCGGCCTCGTTGGCGCCGCCTTCGGGCACGCTGCTCGCGCGATCCTCGGGGACCCCACAATCCAGCCGGCTGCATTCGCGCTCGTTGGGATGGGCACGTTCTACGGCGGCCTTGCCCACGCACCGCTGTCGGCGCTGGTGCTCGTCGCCGAGCTCGCCGGGAGCTACGATCTGCTCGTCCCGATGATGCTGGCAATCGGGATCGCCTACGTCGCGCTCCGCCGCGAGACGCTGTACCCCGCGCAGGTCCCGTCGCGTTCCGCTTCCGCTGCTCACCGGAGCAGCGGAGGAAACGGAACATTCCTCGCAGACGTCGCCACCCGATCGGTGCGGGAGCTCCTCGTCCCGCCCGAGATCGAGCCGCTCGACGAGCGCGCGCCGCTCTCGACGGTCGTCGCGTCGGGCGCGCCCGCTCGCGCGCAGCGCGTCCTCGCGATCCTCGGCCCCTCCGGGTTCACCGGGCTCGTCGAGCTCGCGACGGTGGCCGAGACGCCCGAGGGAGAGCGGCACTGGATGAAGGCCCACGACGCGCGCGTCCCGTTCGTGTCGGTGGGCGAGGATGCGGCCTGGGCCGACGTGGCGGACGTGCTCGACCGGTGCGGCGTATCGCAGGTGCCGGTCGTTCGCGACGGCACGGTTGTCGGCTGGGTGGGCGACCGGGAGCTGCGCAGGGCCGTTCTCGAAGAGAAGCGCGCGCGCGGCGCGTCTTCCTAGAACATCGAACGCGTCGCTGAAGGCGGTCCCGAACCGCCCGGGGACTGCGTCGGCGCATCAACTGCTCCGGCTCGGGCCTTCGAAGCTCGCGCTCCGCCGATCAGCTCGCCCGCTGCTTCGACTGCCTCGACAGCTCGCGGGCGACGTCCACGAACGCCCTGAGCGCCGGCGACACCTGGGCGCGGCTCGGGAAGTACAGGAAGAACCCGGGCACGGCCGCCGCGTACTCCTCGAGGACGATGCGCAGGCTCCCGCGGCGCAGCTCGTCCGCGATCTGCGGCTCGAAAGCGTAGAGGAGGCCCACTCCCGCCACAGCGAGGCGTCGCATGAGCTCGGTGTCGTTCGTCGTGACCGTTCCTTCGACGGGAACGCGCCACGCCTTCCTCCCGCGCTCGAGCTCCCACGCGTAACGCGCTCCGCTGGTGGACGTGCGGATGCAGATGCAGTCGTGCTGAAGGAGGTCTTGGGGCTTTTGCGGGGTGCCGCGTCGCGCGAGATAGGAGGGAGCCGCCGCCACGACGAACCGGCCCGGCTCGGTGAGCCGTACCTGGACCATGTCGCGCTCGATCGCTTCGCTGAGGCGGATCCCGGCGTCGAGGCCCTCGGCGACGATGTTCACGAACCGATTCTCGACCTGAACCTCGACCTCCACCTTCGGATACCGCTCGATGAACCGCGGCAGCAGTCGAGCCAGGACGAGCGCGACCGCCGACCCCGGCACCGACAGCCGGACGCGGCCAGTGACTTCGCCCGGCCGGACCGACACCGTCTTCAGGGACTCCAGCGCCTGGTCCACCGCCGCGCCTGCGTTCTCGAGGAGGCGCTGACCCGCGTCCGTGAGCGCCACGCTCCGCGATGTTCGCGTGAGCAGCGTGACGCCGAGCCGCGCCTCGAGCTGACGGACGGACTGGCTCAGCGCCGAGGTGGAGACCCCGAGATGTCTGGCGGCCGCGGCGAAGCTGCGGTGGCGCGCGACGGCGATGAACGAGTTCAGGGCATTGAGCGGAGTGAAAGCCATCGTGAAGGTTTCCTACAGGAGCTCGGTGCCGGGCGCCAGTGCGGCACGCCTTGCCCCGACGCGCGCCCGCCCGCAGGACCGTCAGCCCCCGCTCACGCCGAGGCTGTGGCGGCTCTCCATCCCCGGCGTGAGCGCCAGCTTGACGATCAGATCGGAGAGGCTGTTCAGCGACACGTCGTGGCCTTTGAACGGCTGGCCCTTCAGCGTGATCTGGTACGAGACCTCATCGTCCCGGGTGAACCAGCCCGGCCGCAGGATCGTGTAGTCGAGGTCCGACGCCTCGATGACTGCCGCGTCGCGGGACATGGAAACCACGGCAGTTTTTGGGGAGAGGAACGCCGCAGGCGTGGTCCGCGTCGAGACCGTCAGCTTTGGGGCACGCCGAGACAGCACCGCTTGAACTTCTTCCCCGAGCCGCATGGGCACGGTTCGTTTCGACCGGTGCGCTCCGCGCGGCAGCGCGCGCCGTCCTCCGACGCGGTCGCGCGGACTCCATCCCGCACGCGGACGAAGCGCTCACGCATCGTATCGAGCAGCTCACCGTCGAGCTCGGCCCGAAGCCACTCGATCGCATCCCGCTCCTGCGGCCCGTTCTCGCTGCGTGCCTGGATGTCGCCGCAGTCCACGCCGACGAAGACCAGGAACGCGCTGCGGAGCTCCGCACCAGCGTCCGATCGATGAAGCGTGACGATCTCGCCGCGATCGATCCAGGCGGAGTGCAGCTCTTCGCCGACCCGGAGCCCTTCTACGAGCACGTGGCGCGTGGTGCAGAACCGTCGGTCGCATACGTTCACGGCGAGCAGCAGCCCCTCCCGACTGCCGCCCTGAGCGTCGCGCCAGAGGAGCAGCGGTCCGTCCGACGCGAGCTGTCGGCGCGCACACGGGCGGGCCACCTGGACATTCGGATGGGCGAGGCCGTGTTCACTCGGTCGCGAATTCATGCACCCTCCCGTCGCCCAGACGTCGATCCGTCCCGGGGCGGACGGACCCTTGCTGCGAGATCCGGGCCGAGGGGCCGCGCGCGAGCTCGCGCGCGGAGCACGCCCCGTCGTTGAACGTGCACGCGGCACGCGGCCGGCGCGGACCCGTCGCCCGGACCTTGGTCTGTTGCGCGGACCACCTCCCGCGGTCGAGGCGGAGATCGCCGAGCTCGCCCCCGGCGGCACGGCCCTCGTAGCCGAGCCGGCTGGGCACGTGAAGCCATCGACTCCATGCCCTGGGTCGGTTTCGGCTGTGCCGCGCCTCGGCTCAGGCGGACAGCGAGAACGGTGGGTAGCGATCGGTCGTGAGCAGGATCGCGTACGCCGCGACCCGCAGCGACCATCGGAACGTGCCGACGACGAACGCGAACAGCGCGCGCGGATACCGGCCGGTGAAGAGGATCGCGAACCAGGCCACGATGACGCAGACGATCGCTGCGATCCCGACGAACGCCAGCGCGACGTAGTGCGGGATCGCAAGCAGCCATTTCACGAGCGGCAGCCAGCGGTTCAGGTCGCGCGCCGCGTCGGGATACCGGATCTCGAGGTGGACGGCCTGCTCCTCGTCGGTCGAGGGGTACTCGTCGCGCAGGAGCGCGAGGTACGCCCCGACGCGCGCGGCGAACCTCGCGAGCGCGAGGTTCCAGTCGAACCACCAGCGCGGGTACTTCTGGCGGAACACGAGCATGAGCGCCGTGGCCGCAGAGACGTAGCCCCCCGCCGCGAGCACGGGGTGGTGCGAGCCGGACCCCGAGCTCGCGCCCGGCGACGGGCCCATCACCAGACCGAGGACGATGGCGATGGGGATGGCGGCGATCGGCCGGAAGAGCGTCGTGAGCCGGTCCAGCTCGCGCTCCGGGTAGTCGATCTCGAGCGTCGCCGGGTACGCGGCGGTCGCGTCTGCCATGATCTCCTCCCTGGCGCGCGTCGATCGATGGCGCGCCCCGTCCACGCGAAGCCGCGTGGCCGGCGACGGCCCGAACGGACGTGCCATCGTGTCGCGGCCGAGCGGAATTGTCGGCGCAATCGAAGGGGCGGGCAAGGCGTCGGTCTCCGCAGCCCTCGACGGGTGGTCACAGGTATTGACGCCGCGGGGCGCGGCATTTCGACGCGGCGCCGGGGTGGAAGACACGCCTCGCCGAGCGTTGGCGCGAGGCTACCGCCCGAGCACGACGTCGATCCCGGTGAGCAGCAGCGCCATGTGCTTGCCCGAAACGCGGCCGACGCGCTCCGTGAGCACCGAACGATCGAGCGTGAGGATCTGCGAGACGTTCGCGACCGAATCCTTCGAGAGACCGGTGCTCCGCGCTGGCAGAAGGACGTTGCCGGGAGCGTCCGCCCACTTCAAGTTGCTCGTCAGCGGCACGCACACGGCGGTCGCGATGCGACTCCGGTTGAACGCGTCTCCCTGAACGATCGCGACCGGACGGCGGAAGCCTGGACCGGAGCCCACTGCGTCGGGAATGTCGGCCCAGCAGACGTCGCCCTGCGCGATCACCATTCGGTCCGCTCGAGGATCTGGCGAGCGGCAGCGGAGGAGAACGCGTCCGGTCTGCTGTCGAGCTGCTCGGCGACCCGGTCCACCGCCTCGGTGATGGCTTCGGGATCGTGCCGGGCGACGTACTCCGCCACAGCCTCGCGGTACAGCTCGCTGCGCGACTTCTTGAGACGCCGCGCGAGGCGCTCCGCCTGCTGGAAGACCTCGTCGGGCAGCGAGATCGCCGTCTTCATACCAGAAGTATAACCACCCGCGCCGGCTGCCCGCAACGGGCTCGAAGCCGTGACAGGTCACGCCGCCGTCCGCGCCGTCCACTCCCACACCGTCTGCGCGACGTCCACCTCGACGAGCTCGCCGCGGATCGGCAGGTGAATGAACGCGGGCACGGCGCTCCTGCGGTACGCACGCCACAGCCATTCATCGCCCTGTCGCCGACTGGAGACGGCCGTCACTGGCGACCGTGCAGCTCGTGATCGGCATCGCGTCGGACCGGGGCGAGCCCCCGCCCGGCCCATTCCGAATACACGATGAACCTGAAGGGATTCGTCTGGGAATGGATCTCGCGCAAGGTCCTGAGCGTGCGCTCGCGCTGGCCGCGCAACGCGGTGCTCGAGGGGTGACGGACGAGCCCCAGGTCGGCGATCTGGAGCGCGAGGGCCGCGTCGCCGCGGGCTTCGAGCCCCGCAGCCGCGCGCGCGAAGGCCTCGTCGCTACCGCCGCCCAGCGCGTCGAGCGCCGCCGCCCATTCGGCGCGCGTGAAGGCGTCGAGCCCTTCGCCATTCGATTGCCAGTACCCGGCGTGCTCGGCGTAGAGGCGCTGCACGAACGTGTCGCGGGCGATCAGGTACGGCTGGACCGCAGCCGGCGCCTCGCGCAACGAATCGGGCAGGAAGTCGTCGTGCAGCACGTCGGCGAGGGGACGCGCCGCGCGGGCGGCGGTCAGGGTGCGCTGGTAGAGCGCGCCAAACGCGTCGCGGAGGCCCGGCATGGCCTCCATCGTCAAGAGCGCCGTGAGCGGCACGTGGCCGTGGATGAGGCGGCGCGGGTGCAGATCGAGCACCATGGCGATCGCGCCGAGATACCCCTCCGGCGAGCCCTCGGCCACGAATGGCGCCCCCACGTACGGCATGAAGGCGTCGCCGACGAACAGGAGGTCGTGCTTCCGATCGTGTATGAACAGCGCGTCGGGCGTCTCGCCGCTCTTCGCGGGGATGAGGGCGAGGTCGAGACCGCCCTCGGAGAGCGTCTCCGGGGCCGTGATCAGGCGACCCGGCTTCACATCCAGCCGCATCGTGCCGGTTCCGAAGAACCAGTGAAACGGTCCTGGATAGTCCTTCGACCGCTGGAGCTCCTCCGGGAAACCGGCGCGGGCGATCACGGTACCGCCCGGCTCGAGCACGGCGTTGAGGCCCCCCACGTGGTCCCAGTGACCGTGGGTCAAGATGACGTACTTGATGGGAGCTTGGGTGACTCGTCGCAACGCCGCCACGGCGTCTCGCGCCGATTCCTCCGTGGTGCCGGCGTCGATGGCCACCACGAACCCGTCCGCGACGATGAACGCGAGGTTCGCGAAATCGTACCCTTCGGCGACGTACACGCCTTCGGCCTCGCGGACGAGGCGCTTCCCGCCGAAGCGAAATCCGCTCGCCGCATCGACCGACACATCCCCGAGCACGCGGGGGTCGAGGGGGTCATCGAGCGAGGTGAGGCCGGCGCGACCGAGCCACTCCTGAGAGCGGCGCACGTCTCCCAGCGTCCGATACGCCGCGGCCAGGCCACGGTAGAGCCCCCGATCCAGGCCGAGCGGAAGGTCTATCCGATGCTCCAGGCACCAATCGAGGTCCTCGATGGCCTGCGATGCCTTGTGGAAGCGCGAGGGCAGGTCGGCGAACACGAGGCCCCGGGCGAGGCGCCCGAGCCCCGGCTCGGCGGCGACCCCTTCGTCGAGCTTGCGGATCGCATCGTCGACCCATGCCACGCGCCGGAGCAGCGGCACGTCGTTCGCGACGCGCGCCTGCATCGTCGCTTGCAGCGCCCTGAAGAGCGCGCGTCGGTTCGGTTGCTCCTCGGAGAGGCGCCCGAAGTACTGGTATCCGTCCCATTCGCGGTGGGTCGCCACGAGCTGCTGCATCGTGACCAGCACCAGGAGGGTGTCGGAGTTCGGATAGGCGCTCGCCGTCAGCAGCGCGGAGAGCGGACGTTGCTGGGTGACAGGCGGCTTCTGGGCGGGCGGGGTCACGCGGCACGATGCGAGCAGGAGCGAGCACGATGCCGCCAGCGCTGTGCGGCGGGTGCTCGAGTGATTCAGCTTCGCCATGTCATCCTCGTTCGTGGGGTTCGTGACGCGGCGGCTGACGCCCGCTTTCGACGGAACACTCACTGTGCTACCACCGCGGCGTATGCGCCTGCCCTCGATGCCAGCAGGGATGCAGGTTAAGGCGTGGCCCCCCGTGCTCGCCACGCGCGGTCCGGGATGGCGAGGCGACGTGCACTCGCACCACTCGCTCCATTTCGTGCTCGCCATCGAAGGCGAGCTCCAGGTCCGCACCTCGGCCGCGGGCCCCTGGCGGAGCGCGGCCGGCGTGCTCACCGCTTCCGATGCGCCACACGCCATCGACGCCCACGGCGTGGAGATGCTGGTGGTCTTCCTCGATTCCGAGAGCGACGCCGCCGCCATGTTGCGCCCGGCGCTGGCTCGCCCGGTTCGTCCCATCTCGGCCGGCGAGCGGAGCGCGCTCGTTCGCGATGTCGTTCCACGGACGATCATGCGCTGGGGCGCCGAGGAGTGGGTCCGCGACGCCGCTCGCACGCTCGGCGTGACGGCTCCGGCATCGCAGCGCACGACCCACCCCCAGGTCAGAAGGCTGCTGGCGCTGCTCCGCGAAGGCGGCGTCGACGATGCCACCTCGCTCGATGCGCTCGCCAGTTCGGTTCAGCTCTCGCCCAGTCGCTTGATGCACGTGTTCACCGCCTCGATCGGCATTCCTCTTCGGCCCTATCTCGCCTGGCTGAGGCTGCAGCGCGCGGCGACCGCCATCGTCAACCGGAGCTCGCTCGGCGACGCGGCCCACGCCGCCGGCTTCGCCGACGCCGCCCACATGAGTCGCACCTTCAGGCGCATGCTTGGCGTCGCACCGTCCTCGCTGCGGCCGTTGCGCTGCCTTCAGTAGCTCGCGAGTCGCTTTCATCGTCTCGTCTCCGTTGCTGCGACGTACGGGAGCGATCAACACCAGCGCGGTGATGGCGGGAATGTTCCACGCGCGTTTCCATCTCGCTTGAACGAACTGGCTGCAATCGACGTGGGCGAGATCACTGTCTCGCCCTGCGGCGGAGAGCGTCCCGGCGACGCTACGTCGGACCGGCGGTGTAGATCGTCTCCATGCCGCGCCGTCGCCGAGGACTTCTTCCACTCCCCGAGGTAGGAGACCGTCAGCTCGATCCGTACCCACTGGAAGAGGTCGGCGACCCGACCGAGTGGGACATCGCGTACGTCCTCGCCTGCCTGTTCAATCTGGCCGTGTTCCGCCGCATCGGCGTAACGTCGTGAGTGGCGGGCGCTGTTCCCGTCTTTCCGTCGCCGCACGCGCTTAGCGCCCAACACGTTGCGCCAACAAGGACGAGCGATGCCGCCCGATGCGGCACGAGACTATTCGACGATATATACAGAGTCATGTCTGACCTCAGTGTCGAGCATCGCTTCGATGACGCGGCTATGGCTGCTGCGACTTCGACCACACGACGACGACGCGGTCCGCCGAATCGCTGCCAACTGATACTCCTGAAGCCACGATCGTTCCGTGACTGCTGACGATCGAGTTCCCGCCTGCACCTCCTTCGGGGACCGTCAGTACGCCATTATCGTGAAAGGCAGAATCCACAGTTCCATTCGAGTTGTATCTCGCTAGGAACAGGTGGCGACCTGCGGCGCTTTCCAGGCTGCCAACTAATACAAGTCCGCCGAAATTGTCTCGTATGGCATCCATGACATCGGCGCCTCTCGGAAGTGCGAAGCTCGTAACGACGGTCCCGCGCGCCACGGGTGCAGTCCTGTACCGAACCACTTGCGCCGCGTTTCCGCTGCATTCGAACAATTCGACTTCCCCTCCACCGAGGATGAGCGGCCTTGGCGCGCAGTCGCCATGTTTTGAAAACGTCTGAATGGAGGGCCCACTCGGCGTCGATCGAATAATGGTTAGCTCAGCCTCGTTCTGCAGCGCGACCACTATCGTTCCGTCAACAAGCAGCCGTATGGTCCCATTGCTTTGTGCGCTTGCTTCGGTGCTCATCGCGACGCCATGTGCGCCACGTTGTTCCGATGAGCCGTCGCGCGGAACGCGCAAGACCTCCATGCGCGAAGGTGATGAACAGACGATGTAGATGGAATCGTCCGGCGCGAGGGTAGCGGCCAGTGGTCGGCCAGCGGCCCCTTGCCGAGAACCGCAGGCGGATGTGAACCGCCCGTTTGTTCCGAACCCCTCCTCGGTGCTTCCGTCTGGACGAAGCGCCGCCACGGTGACGACCCAGACGAACTCAAGTGACTCGACCGTGCGATGGCGAATCACCTCTGACGCGACGATGATCAGTCGCCCATTGGACTGCTCCAGGAGAGCCGCGACGTTGGCACGCCCAGCGGGAAGTGACAATCGGCCCGCGACGCCAAATGAGTCGTCCAGTTGACCAGGCCGAGAGTAACGACGCACCAGCAGGGAATCACCCTCCGGAACCGCTACGACTACACGTTCCGCATGATCAAGGAGGATCGCTGGCGCGCGGGCGCGTGCCACGTCAAACGTGGTTGCTACATAGTTGCGCAACGCGAGTGATTCACCCGCTGCGGGCGACAGGTGAATCGCATCATAGAGACGCTGCGAGACCTCGCGAGTGGCGCTGAACGCCAGCGCTGCTAGCGCCAACATTGCCACGAGCGGCACGATCACCCAGCAGAACCGCATCCGTCCCTCGCGGGGGCGTACCATACAGTGTTCTGCCCGTGCGTGGTTGGCAATTTGTAGGTTCACACGTGTGGGCGGGTTGGTCCGAGGCCCAGGAGATCGAGGGATTCGCGCGAAGGCGCTGCGCCGGCAATGCCGCAGCGCGCCGCGGCGCTGCGTTGCGTGTCCTTCGACCGTGATGCAATACGAGTCACGGCTGCAAGGACTTGAAGTGCTATGGCGCGGTGGCGAGCATGGCTCCCCCCTCGCAAGCCTGATGAAGGCTTGCGGCGTATCACGAGGAGTCACACGGACTATGCGTGAGCGCACACCGTGGCGAGTGGGCGTGCGCTCGTCTAGAGGCCGAACGGGTAGCGCGGCGATTCAGAGTGTAACTCCGCTCAACGCCTCGCTCGTTTGATGATGCGCCGCACCCATCGTGGCCGAAGATCCGGCGCAACCCTCCCTCCACGCTCGGGGCTCCAGAAGGTCTTCGCGATCGACGTGCTCGCCTGTCCGGACTGCAACGGCCGGATTCAGCTCATCGCCGAGGCGATGGTCGCGAAGCGGATCCTCGACCACCTCGGCCTCGACTCGACCGGGCCGCCGGTAGCCCGAGCTGCGCCGCCGCCGGAGCAGGTCGATCTCGGCCCAAGCTACGGGGCCGCGGACCCCATCTACCCCGAGTGAGTCAGCGCGCCCTCGCGGCGGTGGACGGCCGCGTCCTCGGCCTGCCTCGCAACGTCCCGAAGCCCTTGTCGGGTCGGGCGGCCTCTGGCACGCTTCGACTCCGCGTAGGGGGGGGCGAGCGGGGGCTGTTTACAGGATGCGCATTATCGGTGGTTTGGAGTTCCTACCCGCCGAGTGAGATCCGCGTTGCGAATGTGTGCACGCGCCTCGGCCGCAGGCCGCGGCGCCAAAGCCCGCGATGCCTCAGGCGCCTTACAGGAAGGCGCGCACCGCTCACCAATCAGGTCTGACCTCCCCCGGTATCGCGAGCGCCGCCCCCAGCAAGGCATCGAGCCGATCGTGTCGGCGGCGAGGAGCGCGGAGATGGGGCCCCGCGTGCTCATCGCGGATCGCTCGCGGTCTCCGCGCGTGCGACCCCGGACCGACGCTCGCGGATCTCTCGCATGATGGCCGCGTCTTCGGCACGGTCGAGCAGCCGGCGCATCGCCGGAAACACCACCGATTCCTCGCGCCGGAGGTGCTCGGCGAAGTGGTGGTCGAGCTCCGCGACCGCTCTCGCCAGGTGCGGCGCCACCTTCGCGTGGCGCTCCGGCGCGCCCGCGATGTCGTCGCAGGTCCCGACGAGCGCGGCGAGCGGGCGCTCGTGCTCGCGGTGCTCCCGCGCCATGGCCTCGAGCTCGACATCCACTGCCGGATCGCGGCCGCGCAGCCGGGGCGCGATGCTCTCCTCCTCGTCCCGTGCGTGCAGCGGCAGCGCCTCGACGAAGTAGCGCCGGACGCGGGCGGCTGCCTCGCCGACGCCGGGTTCAGAAGGACCGGCCTCCGCGATCCGCCGCGCCAGCGCGAGGAAGGACCGGATGCGCTCGTGGCATTCGAGCAGGAGGTCGACGGCGTCTCCGGCGGCCGCCGGCTTGCCGATCCGCGTGAGCACGCGTCAGCCCTCCCTCCGGAAATAGGTGCGTACCAGGCCCTCGTCCACGGCGACGCTGAAGGCCGCGAACCCCTTCTCGCGAGCGAGATCGACGAGCGGGGCGGGGACGAACGGCGTGACGAGCTCGTACACGTCGCTGCCCGCGAGCTCCGCCAGGTCCGCCATCACGCGCGGCATGGGGTGCTCGCCGGCCTCGATCGCCTCGCGCGCGTCGTGGCGCCGGGTCACGGCCGGATCCACCGCCCACGCCGGCCGCTCGGCGGGACCGGCGCCGTCCTCCTCCGCGAACGCGACGGCCGGGAGGCCAGCGCCCGCGCGGAGCCGCTCGACCAGGACGCCGAGCGCGACGCCGCTCACCTTCGAGACCTGGCGCAGCGTCGCCACCCTCGCGACGGTCCGCCGGAGCACCGGGTTCCGGAGGGCGCGGAAGTGGGGCGAGATCTCCAGGAGCACGCCCTCGAGGCCGGGCCAGCGCTCGAGCAGGTCGCCGAGCTTCGAGTCGGGGGTGATGTTCGCGGCGCACTCAGGCATCGGCGTGCTCCTCGGTCCAGGAGAGGAGCCGCTGCTCGCCCGTGAGCGCGCGCTTCGCGGTGAGGTCCTGCGTCACCTCGAGGCAGCCGAGGTACGCGCCGGCCGCGTCGCGCAGCGCGACGTACTCGATGTGGACGAAGCGGCCCCGCTTCTCGATCCAGAAGGCGGCGCGGTCCTGCTTCCCGGAACGGAAGCCCTGCAGGATCCGGTCGACCGTGTCGACGCTCGACGGCGGGTGGCAGAACTGGACCTTGCGGCCCAGCACCGCCCGGCTGCGCGCGAAGACGCGGTCCTTGCCGTGAGTGAAGTAGCGGACGCGGTCCTCGGCGTCGACGAAGGTCGCGTCGAGCGGGAGCGCGTTCAGGATGGCCTCGAGCTCCTTCGCCGAAAGCGTGCCGGTGGGCAGCCGGATGCGGCCGGAGTCGACCGGCTCGTCCACCGACGCGGGAGCGGCCGCGGGGCGCCAGTCCTCGCGCGGCTCGACGAGGCAGAAGCCGACCTCCGCGCTCTGCCGCGCGATCTCCCACCACTCCAGCTCGCCGAGCGTGTCCTGCGCCATGGGAAGGAGGATGTTCTCCTCGCGATCGATCATGTCGCGGATCGCGCTCGCCGCGGGGCGGACCGCCAGCGCCACGACGGCGCGCGCCTCGGCCGCGGTCGCCGGCGCGGCGGCGAGCGCCTCCAGCGCGGCGCGGAGGAGCGCCCGCGCCTCGTCGTGCTTCGCCCACATCACCTTGGGCGGGCCGGTGATGCCGTGCTTCTCGAGGTACGGGAAGAGGAGGTGCTCCTTGCGAAGGTAGTGCTTCTCCACGTCGGTGAGCGCGTTCAGCCGGGCCCGCATCGCGAGCACCACCTCGCCCGCCGCGTCCTCGTCGCGCAGGTCGTCGAGGTCCGCCGCGGCTCGATCGAGGCCGTCGAGCTCCGCGAGGAGCGCGGCGTTCTCCTCGTGGAACACGTGCACGGGATGACCCGGGGGAGCGGCCGCGGCCGCGGACGGCTCGATCGCGCCCTGCAGCGCCGCGCCGTGCAGGTGGCAGAGCCTCGTCACCTCCTGCGGCGGCATCCCGTCGGCCATGAGCTCCTGCTCGACCTCCACCACCATGCCGTACGGCACCTGGCCGAGCATCCGGACGAGCTGCCGCTGCACCTGCGCCGGCGCCGCGCCGACGTGGAGCTGGAGGATGAGGTGCTTCAGCAGGTCCTTCCGGCGCTCGGTCTCGTTGTCGATGAGCTCGCTCATGCGTTCCGTTCCTCCATCCGGGGGTCGTCGATCCAGGCGAGACGGGCACCTCACGCCGCTCGCGACGCGAGCGGCGCGAGCACGTGGTTCTCGAGGTGCACGTGCCGGAGGGTGTCGGCCTCGAGCGCCTCGAGCTCCGACATGAGGACGCGGTACGTCGTGCAGCCCCATTCCGGCGTCGAGTAGCACTGGGTCAGCGTCCGAATCCGGGCGAGCTGCCGCCCGACGACGAGGTGGTCGCCCACCATCCGATCGAGCTCGCGCTTCACGAGGCCCGGGTCCGGTCGAGGCGCGAGGACGGCGGGGAAGAGCACCTGCTCCTCCTCGTCCAGGTGCGGCAGGAGCGCGTCCGAGAGCTCGCGGAAGATCGCCTGGAGCTCGTAGAGGCTCGCGTCGCGCGGCCCGTGCACGGACACGACCTTCGCCAGGATGGGCGCGATGTGCGGCAGCGCGCGCCGCGCGTACCCGTGGTGCCGATCGACGATGCGCGCGATCAGCGCGACCTTGGAGAGCGCGCGGGGGTCGTCCTCGGGTCCGTGCCGCTCGCGGGCGTCGCCGAGCGCCTCCTCCAGCTCCGCGACGATGACCTCGGGGTCGAGCGGAGCGCCCCGGCAGGCTTCCTCGACGCTCACGTCGCCGTGGCAGCAGAAGTCCATCGCGTGGCTCTGGAAGACCCGCGCGGCGGCGGGGTGCTCGGTCACGATCTGCGCGAGCGTGGCGCTGCGGTCCAGGGTCTGCATGGCGCTCTCTCCTTCGAGCACCATCGGTTGCACCGCCCATGCCGCCGGCGCGGCGCAGGCGATTTCGCCGTGCAGAGTGCATTTCGAGCCGATCGGTCGGCGTGACCCCGGCCACCCAAATACCGGCGGAACCCATATGTCGTTGTCGCCCCCACCCAGTCTTGGGTGACGCCGATTCGACGACAGGACGCTAACGCTACAGGAACGGCTTCCACCGCGGCGATGCGCTGTTGCCCACGGTGATCTGGTAGGCGACGCGCTCGCGCCGAGTCACGGTCGCTCAGGGCCGACGTCCGAGAGCCTCTCCGTCAGGGCGACCCGGTAGCAGAAAGCTCCCCGCCTCCGTGCGGGGCCGGCGCTGCCAGCGTGCCTCGCACCGAACCGAAGCGCAGGTAGAGCGCGGGCACGACCAGCATGTTGAGCGCCGTCGACGTCACGAGCCCGCACAGGATGACCACCGCCATCGGCGTCTCGATCTCGCTGCCGGGCTGTCCACCCGCGAGCGCGAGCGGCACGAGGCCGAGCCCCGTCGCGAGCGCCGTCATGAGGATCGGCGAGAGCCGTTCCAGCGCGCCCCGCCGGACCGCCGTCTCGGCGTCGGTGACGCCCTCCTGCTCGACGAGGTGCTGGATGTGCGAGACGAGCATGAGGCCGTTGCGGGTCGCGATGCCGAAGAGCGTGATGAACCCGATGATGGAGGCGACCGACAGACCGACAGGACGCCGCCCGACAGGAAGACGCCTGCGGCGCCGCCGGCGAGCGCGAGCGGCAGGTTCACCATCACGAGCGCGGCGTCGCGGCCCGACTTCAGCGCCAGGTAGAGCAGGAGGAAGATGCCGGCGATCACCGCGATCCCGAGGAGGACGAGCGTGCGCACCGCCTCCTCGGCGCTCTCGAACTGCCCGCCGTACTCGACGTGGTAGCCCCGCGGCATCTCCACCGTCGAGTCGATCCCGGCTCGAACGTCGCGGATGACGCTGCCGAGGTCTCGCCCGGCGACGTTGCACATCACGACCACCTTCCGCTGGACGTTCTCGCGCGTCACCATGCTCGGGCCGCGGTCCTTGCGGATCTCGGCGAGCGCGTGGAGCGGCACGCGGGCACCGGTCGGGGTCGCGACGAGCGTCCCCCGGATCGCGTCCAGGTCGGCGAGGGCCGAGCGGTCGTACCGGACCACCACGTCGAAGCTCGACTGGCCCTCGAGCACGCGCGACACGGTCGTCCCCTGGAACGCCGTCTCGATGGACTCCGCCACGTCCTGGATCCGGAGGCCGTAGCGCGCGATCGCGGCTCGATCGAAGCGCACGGTGAGGAGCGGGATGTC
>WNGB01025460.1_pt1 | contig 15289 bp, 12 predicted proteins | sample 5400681 | NCBI WGS metagenome assembly WNGB01 (sample SAMN13153367, study PRJNA577476) | soil metagenome | isolation source: 115 cm soil or saprolite under grassland replicate 2 | place: USA:California | collected 2016-06-15
AACGGGACGCAACAGCGCGGGGGCTCGAGCAAATCTACCATGAAGAAATTGAGTCCTTGCGCAAACAGTTGGCGGAAAAAGAAGCCGCTATCAAACCGGACGGCCACGATTACGTCTTGGGCGAGCCCCGGTTGAATCACGCTGAAGAAGAGCGGTTTCAAGTTACTGACAGCGCACAGTCCGATGATCATCACGCCCACCAAACTCCTCAGAGTCGGCGCTGGCACACCGGTTTCGCTTGGAAGAGGCGTTGGAAGTCGTAGAAACGGCCCAATCACGACCGAATGCCAAATGCGGAATGTGATGCGAATCTACCACGGAGCGAAAACTCCGAAACGAACAGAACAGGCAGAGCTCGATTGACCCAAACGGACGGTTAATCGCAAAGGACGGTCATGTTAAACACAGAGCGCGTATCGACGGGACTCGCAGGGCTCGACCCCCTGATCGAAGGGGGATTTCCCAAGGGCCGGTCAATCCTTATTACCGGGGAACCCGGTACGGGGAAAAGTATTTTCGCTTTACAGTTCCTCGTCGAAGGTCTCAACCGTAACGAAAAATGTATTTTTGTAACCGCCGATGAGAGCCCCATGGACGTTTTGGAACAGGCGGCTTCGATGGGTTGGGATCTCGAACCGCATGTCGAGAACAAAGCGCTGGCGATTTTGAACGCTGGGGCCTATCTCAGCTCCCTTTCAGGACCGGGTAAAGAAAGGCATATCGATGTCCAAAAAGCCGTGAGCGATCTGGCTGGTTTCGCTAACCAGCTCGGGGCTCAGAGGCTGGTGCTCGATCCAGCCGGGCCGTTTGTGCTCTTGCGCGATAGCGCCATTCGAATCCAAGATCAGATCCGCCTGCTGATTAAAATGCTGCGTTCTTCCGTGCAAACGACCAATGTCCTAACCTCCTACGCGGTTCCCCGGACCGGCGAACGAACGATGCATGGGATGGAGGAATATCTGGTGGCCGGCGCCATCGTGTTAGAAATGATCTGGAATGACGGCCAACTGGCGCGCAGCCTGATCGTCGAAAAGATGCGCTGCACCAACGTGAAGCCGACCCAGCTCGAATTTGACATCGTCAAGGGACAAGGCATCGTGATCCAGCCGATGACTCCGGCGCGCTAAAACCAGGAACCCTCCGAAATGGTTAGCGAGCGCATTTCGACCGGCATTGCCGGACTCGACCGGTTGCTTCACGGCGGCTACATCAAGGGCCGCAGCTACCTTTTGACCGGTGATACCGGCACGGGAAAAACCATCGCTTGTTTACAGTTTTTGATACACAGCCTTGGGCAGGGAGAAAAGGCGGTTTACGTCACCGTAGATGAACGCCCCGCGGAAATTTTGGAATCGGCTGCCTCCTTTTCGTGGGATTTACAGCAGCATATTCAAGAGAAAAATCTGGTCATTTTAGACGCCTCTCCCTACTTTGGCGCGCGCAGCGGCAGCGAGAAAGGCATCGATCCCCAAAAGATTGTCGCCGACCTCGGTAGCTACGCACGGAGGTTAGGCGCGACACTGCTCATCATCGATCCGATCACGCCACTCATCTTGCCAACCGACGCAAGCAACTCCAGCCAGGACCAAGGGCGTTCGCTCATGCAGTTGATTCAGTCCCAACTGAACACGACCAATCTCTTCACCGCCCATCTCACCGCAGCAGCCCAAAACACCAGCAATAGCATTGAACAGTTTCTCGCTTCCGGTGTTTTGGTTTTTAAGACCGCCGAGCTGAGTGGAAGGGTTAAGCGCGCTTTGACGATCAGGAAAATGCGCGGGACTGCGATCGAGCCGGCCGACCATCCGTTTGTGCTCGTCCCAAATGAGGGCATTGTCTTGGCCGATTGCGCAGCCGGCATAGCTTCGGTCCGCAAAGGCGATCCTCAGATTTTCGAATACTTCGAGCTCGCAAAAAAACAGCCGTAAACAAATCCATTGTAATTGCCGTCCCTCGTTGCCTGCGGTTAGCAAAATTAGCGCTGTTTGAGCACTGGGCCAATCGTCTTTTTCACATTTGCCGTCCATTTGGCGATTCTTCGCTTTCTTGACAGATCGCCCAACGATGCTTAAGTTTTCATTAAAAAAAATCGGGGTAAGAAGGGTATGCGCTTAGAAAAACTCACAACCAAATCACAGGAAGCGTTGCAGCACGCTCAAGGGCTTGCCGACAAACGTAACCACCAAGCCATCGACGTCGAACATCTGGTTTTCGCCCTGCTGGGACAGAAGGAAGGCGTCGTCGTATCGCTTCTGCAGAAACTGGCAGTGCCGCTCGGCAAGTTAACCGAACGATTGCAACAAGCGCTCGATCGGCTGCCGCAAGTCACCGGCGCCACCGGCCAAACTTACATTACCCCGCGCTTAAAGAAAGTCATTGAAAACGCCGAGGCGGAGGCCGAATCTCTCAAAGATGAATACGTATCCACAGAGCACTTGCTGCTCGCAATAGTGCAAGACAGCGGCGAGTCCGGCAAAATTCTCAAAGAACTCGGCGCCTCGCGCGATAAAATTTTGAGCGCCTTGGTCGGCATTCGCGGCGCTCAAAGAATTACTGATCCCAACCCCGAAGAAAAGTATCAAGCCCTGGAAAAATACGGCCGTGATCTTACCGAACTCGCCCGCAAGGGAAAGCTCGATCCCGTCATCGGCCGCGACGACGAGATTCGCAGAGTCATCCAAGTCCTGTCACGTCGAACCAAGAATAATCCGGTGCTGATCGGCGAGCCCGGAGTTGGCAAGACCGCCATCGTCGAGGGACTGGCGCTGCGCATAGTCAACGGCGACGTTCCTGAGGGACTCAAGGACAAGCGCCTGCTCGGGCTTGATTTGGGAGCTTTGGTGGCGGGAGCGAAATTTCGCGGCGAATTTGAAGACCGCCTCAAGGCGGTACTCAAGGAAGTCACCGACGCAAGCGGTCAAGTCATTCTTTTCATCGACGAGCTCCACACCTTGGTCGGCGCCGGCGCGGCCGAAGGCGCAATGGACGCGTCGAACATGCTCAAACCGGCGCTCGCGCGCGGCGAGCTTCGTTGCGTTGGCGCCACAACCTTGGATGAATATCGCAAGCGCGTCGAGAAAGATCCTGCGCTGGAGCGGCGCTTCCAACCTGTCTTCGTTGGCGAACCTTCGGTGGAAGACACCATCGCGATCCTGCGCGGGCTAAAAGAACGGTACGAAGTCCATCACGGCGTGCGCATCACGGACGGCGCCATCATCGGCGCGGCGACCTTGTCGCATCGCTACATCAGTGACCGCTTTCTGCCGGACAAAGCGATCGATCTCATCGACGAAGCGGCATCACGCCTGAGAATAGAAATCGACAGCATGCCCATCGAGATCGACGAAGTGGAGCGAAAGATTCTCCAGCTCGAGATCGAACGACAAGCGCTCAAGCGCGAAGAAGACAAAGCCTCCAGGGAACGCTTGGCGCAACTGGAACGCGAGATTGAAAACCTGCGCGAAACTTCGAGCGGACTGAAGGCTCACTGGCAAAACGAGAAGGAATCGATCCAGCGCATTCGCTCGCTCAAAGAGAAGATTGAATCGACGAAAGTCGAAGAGCAAAAAGCGCAACGCGAGGGAAATCTCAACCGCGCTGCAGAATTGCGTTACGGCACGCTGACCCAGCTTCAGAAAGAGTTGGAAGATGCCAACCAGAAACTCGCCGAGCTGCAGAAGAATCAAAAGATGCTCAAAGAAGAAGTGGACGCCGAAGACGTCGCCGAAGTCGTGGCGAAGTGGACCGGCATTCCGGTGGCAAAAATGCTCGAGGGAGAAATTCAGAAACTGCTCAAGATGGAAGATCGCCTCAAGCTGCGGGTCGTCGGACAGGACAGCGCGATTCACGCGGTATCGAACGCAGTCCGACGCGCGCGCGCGGGTTTGCAAGACGAAAACCGTCCCATCGGTTCATTCATCTTTCTCGGCCCCACCGGCGTCGGTAAAACCGAACTGTGCCGGGCGCTCGCGGAATTTCTCTTCGATGACGAGCAAGCGATGGTGCGGCTCGACATGTCGGAATTCATGGAAAAGCACTCCGTGTCGCGGCTGATCGGCGCTCCTCCGGGCTACGTCGGCTACGAGGAAGGAGGTTACCTGACCGAAGCGGTGCGCCGCCGGCCTTATTCCGTCGTGCTGTTCGATGAAATCGAAAAAGCGCATCCCGACGTCTTTAACGCCCTCTTGCAGATTCTCGAGGACGGCAGAATGACCGACGGCCAAGGCCGCACCGTCGATTTCAAGAATACCGTTATCATTATGACCTCCAATCTCGGCAGCCAATACATTCTCGAACTCGGGACACACAATCGCAAGGAGTTGGAGCAGCGCGTCAACGCTGCGCTGCGCGACGCGTTTAAACCGGAATTTTTGAACCGGGTTGACGAGACGATTATCTTTAACAATCTCGGCCGCGACGAAATTAAATCGATCGTTGAAATCCAGCTCAAGCGACTGCGCCAGAACCTGGCGAGCAGAAAGATGGCACTGGAGATTAGCGATCGCGCCAAAGCGCTACTGGCGGACAAAGGGTACGATCCGGTGTACGGCGCACGCCCGCTCAAGCGAACGATCCAGCGTTTGATTCAGGACCCGCTGGCGATTAAGATCCTCGAAGGAGAATTCAAAGAAGGCGATCGTATCCAAGTAGACTCGCTCGGCGACGAATTCACTTTCTCCCGCGCGGCCGTCCGCTCGACTGACGAAGCTTTAGAGCAAAGGACGCTTCATTGAAACCGTCTTCGAAGAGAATACCGCCAGGCCTAGCGCGGGTGCGAAAAGAGCTTCCTCCTCCCGGCAAAGTCTTCAAAGATAAAAGGAAGGCCAGCCGGAAGCGTGCACGCGAGGAGGCCCTCAGAGAATTGCAGGAATCGCGGTCGCTCAAATCTTCCTAGTCGCTCCCGACAATCTTTTCTCATAGGGCAAGCGATTTTCGCCTGCGCTAATTCTTTATTCGCGTTTTGAAAGCGCGCTTCGAACATGCAACAAAGCAACGATGAGGCGCCTGCGGACGAGAGACGGCTCACCCTGATTCTTTTCAATGTTTGCGTCGGTCAATTTATCGTCGGTTTGGATCAGCGCGCGCTGCTCGTCGCGCTGCCGACGCTAACCCACACTTTTAACACCAGCTTAACGACCATTCAGTGGGTTTTATGCGGGGCGATGATCTCGGCTAACGGCCGCGCCATCGCGTCCGTGGCATTTCCCGCCAGCGAGCGCGGCAAGGCGATGGGCTTTGCGTCCATGGCTTTTCATGTCGGTTTTCTTACCGGCCCGACGTTGGGTGGTTTTCTCATTGACACCGTTGGATGGCGTTGGATTTTCTATCTTAATCTGCCGGTCGGCATCTGGGGCGCTTATCTAGCGTGGAAGCTGCTCGAAGAAAGCAAGGAAGATGTCAAAGATATTTCCGTGGACTTCCCGGGAGCGATCTTGCTCATGGCAACTTGCAGCCTCTTCCTCTACGCGATGAATCAGCTTCCCCACCTGGGCTGGCGCGATTCGTCCGTCGCGATCATGCTGATGCTCTCGATGGTCGCAGGTGCGCTGTTCGTGTTCGTCGAACTGCGGTCGCGTATGCCGATCTTGAGCTTCGCGCTGTTTCGTAACCGGCTTTTCACAGCCTCGATGCTCAGCCTATTTTTCATCACTTCGACGCAGTCGGCGATTAGTTTTTTGATGCCATTTTACCTGCAGAATATTCTTCATTTTTCACCTACCCATATGGGCTGGATCTTGATCGCCAACTCCGTGGTCATCGTGTTGATCGCGCCCATTGCCGGGTGGTTGTCCGATCGAATGGGCTCGCGCCTGCTCTGCACCGCCGGCTCGGGCCTGATCGTCATCGGACAATTCTTTATTGCGTCGTTGGGAGTTGATTCTTCGATCCCACGCATCATATTGCCGTTGTTGCTTATCGGCCTCGGTTGGGCGATTTTTAACTCGCCCAACCAGAGCGCGATCCTGGGTTCGGTGCCGCGGGATAAAGTCGGCACGGCATCGGGCATGAACACCACCACGGCCCGTACCGGAGGCGCGATGGGAGTCGCGCTCTCGGCGACCTTGTTCACCTACGGGCTCGCCGCAGCCGGTTTGACGCGCGCACAAGTGGAGTCGCCACAATTATGGGGCGAAGCTCCCGAACTTTTCGTCCGCTCATTCAATCACACCGTGCATATCGTCAACATCGTCACACTACTCTCAGTCTTCTTTTCCGCTGTCAGAGGACGGCAGCAAGAATAAACCGGCGCTTCAACAATACGCATGCAACCTGATCAATCGCAAAAAGGACGGCGCACATCGCGGTTGATCCTGCTCAGCGTCTGCATCGGCCAAACTATCGTCGGCCTGGATCAGCGGGCAATTACCGTAGCTTTGCCCACGTTGACGGCAACTTTTCATACCGCGTTCACGACGATCCAATGGACCATACTGATTTATGACTTGGTTCTCATCGGATTGATTATCACCATGGGTAGACTCGGCGATCTTTTCGGCCGGCGCCGCTTTTACAGCCTGGGCTTCTTGATCTTCGTGACCGCCTCTGCCGTTTGCGGTCTTTCTCAGACCACAGGCCAATTGATCCTTTTCCGCGCGATCCAGGCCCTCGGTGGTTCCATGATCGCGGCCAATGGTCGAGCGATTGTCTCGGTAAATTTACCCCCTCAGGAGCGTGGCCGAGCCTTGGGCCTGACGTCGACGGCGTTCCACATCGGTTTTCTCACCGGCCCATCATTGGGCGGCTTTCTGATCGACACGATCGGTTGGCGCTGGATCTTTTATATCAATATGCCGTTTAGTCTCTACGGCGCCTATCTCGCCTGGAAAGTCATCCCCGAGACCAGAACAAAAGAGCAAGTCGCCGTCGACATTCCAGGAGCGATCTTGCTGCTTCTGACCAACGGGCTGTTTATCTATGCGATCGACCAGTTGCCGCGCGTCGGTTGGCGCCATCCGATATTTCTCACGACGTTATCCTTGTCGCTGGTCGCGCTGATCTTTCTCTTGCGCTCCGAAGCCAGAGCCAAGACGCCGATCTTGAATCTTTCCATGTTTCACACGAGGCTTTTTAGCGCCGGTATCTTGAGCCTATTTTTGATCTCCGCAACTTTGTCAGCGATCAATTTTCTCCTTCCCTTCTTTCTCCAGAACTTACTCGGATATTCGCCGTCGCAAGTGGGTTGGATCATCGTGGCGGACTCGCTGATCATTATGTTCCTAGCGCCCGTCGCCGGCGCGCTGTCGGACCGGCTGGGCTCGCGCCTGCTTTGCACCATCGGTTGCGCCATCATTGCCCTCGCGCAATTCTTCTTGTCCACGCTGGATCTTCACTCATCGCTGTTAAGAATTGTCTTCCCGCTGGTGCTCTGGGGCATCGGCTGGGCCTTGTTCAATGCGCCCAATCAAAGCTCGATTTTGAACGCGGTGAGTCCAGAGAGAATCGGCGCCGCAGCCGGTATGATTGCGACGACCGCGCGCACGGGCGGAGCCATGGGTGTTGCGCTATCGGCGACTTTGTTTGGCTATCTGTTGTCATCCGCCGGATTGAACAGCGGCCAAATCGAATCGCCGCAAAGCTGGCGCGCTGCGTCGGAAATTTTCATCGGTGCTTTTTCGACCACAATCTTGGTCCTAAACATCTTCACGCTGCTTGCGGTGTTTTTCTCCGCCGTCAGAGGACCGAGACGCGATGGCTAATCTCTTGGGCTTGAACCGTTGGTACGGCTAGAACGGCTTGGAACGATCCTTTCTCCCTTGACAGGAAGGGTTGCGGCTCACTACTCTTCAGCAATCACCCGCGGCTTTACGGAGGCGACGATGCAGCGTCGGAAAATTCTCAGAGCACTACTAATCGGCGCAGTTTTTGTGATTGCCGGTCAATTGCCTTCGATGTCTAAAATTTGCGCTGCCGAGGGACCGAGCCTCCGTGGCGTTTACAATGCTCTCGGCGGTACCATGTCACCGGCTTGGATCGCTCAAGACCTCGGACTATTCACGAAACATGGCCTCCAACACAGCCTCAACTATCTCGCGGCCACTACGGCGATCCAGGCGATCGTCGGCGGCACCGAAGAAATCGGCCTGGTCGGCAACCAGGGAATCGATGTTGCCTTGGAAGGAGCGGATACGGTTTACGTTGCCAACACCGCATCGCGCTTCATTTTCCACCTGTACGGAGGGGAAAGTTCTGGCGGCAACGCAGCCGGCCGCGTCGACGGACTACGCGGGCCGCATGTTGCTCAGGCGATTCGGCTTGGTGCCGGACAAAGACGTGAAAATACTTTACGCCGGCAGTTCGCCGGCTTTGTTGACCACGTTAAAATCAGGCAACGCCGCCGCGGGTCTCATGAGCGCGCCGATCACGTTTCAGGCTCAAGAGTTGGGTCTTAAGCATATTCTCAACGTCACCGAGCTCAATATTCCGTTTATCTTCGTGAGCGTCGTTACGACGCGCAAAGTGATTCAACAAAAGCCGGACGCCGTAATTCGTTATCTGCGAGGCTATACCGAAGCGATCTCTGTCATCCGGCGCGACAAAGAGACGGCGATCAAGGTGATGGGCAAATTCATGAAAACCGACAACCGGCAAATTCTCGAGGCGGTCTACGAGGAACATTTGCCGGTCTTTCAGCGCGTGCCGCTCATGACTAAGGAGGCGGTGCAAGCGGTCTTGGATGTCGCCAAAAGCCCCAGAGCCCAACAGTCAAAACCGGAAGACTTTTACGACAATTCGTTTATCCAAAAGCTCGAAGTTTCCGGTTTTATTAACTCGCTTTACGCGCGCTGACCGCGCCGGCATTGCCGTTGGTGGATCGTGGGCTGGTATCTTCACATCGACATGGACGCGTTCTTCGCTTCCGTGGAGCAGGTGCTCGACCCGGGCCTCAAAGGAAAGCCGGTTATCGTCGGCGGCCGCAATGGCCGCGGTGTTGTAACATCCGCATCGTACGAAGCGCGCAAGTTCGGCGTGCACTCCGCCATGCCGGGATTTCAAGCCAAAGAGCTTTGCCCGCACGGCATCTTCCTGCCGAACCGCCGTCGAGCTTATGCGGAATTCTCAGACAACGTCTTCGCGATTCTCGGCGAGTATTCACCCGAGGTGCACGCGCTTTCCATAGACGAAGGACTGGTCGACCTCACCGGCACGGAGCGGTTGTTGGGACCGCCACTCAAAACCGCTGACGTAATTATCCGGCGAATTGAAATCGATCTCGGACTGCCTTCATCCGCCGGACTCTCTACCAGCCGCGTCACGGCTAAAATCGCCGCCACACTGGCGAAACCCCATGGACTCATCTATGTCCCGTCGGGTTCGGAACAAGATTTTCTCGCGCCTTTGGCGGTGCAAATGATTCCCGGTGTCGGACCAAAAACACACAAAGTACTCAATCAAAAGGGCATCAAGACGATCGGCGAACTGCTGAAGCGCGCGGACTTGGCGCATCGCTACCTGGATTTGGCTCCCGCCCAGGAGCAACATCATCATCACGACCACTCCGTCGGCAACGAAACCACCCTGGATAAACCACTCAAGGAAATTGCCCAGATGGAAGAAATACTCTGGGAACTCGTGGAGGAGGTTGGCGGCCGATTGCGCCGGGAAAAATCGTATGCCCGCTGTCTCACGGTCAAAATTCGCTATTCCAATTTTCAAACCATTACGCGCTCGCGTACCCTGCCATCGCCCACGTGTTTCGACAAAGAGATCTTTGCGGTCGTCAGCGACCTGATGCGGCGACATATTGGCCAAGGCAGAGCCGTACGGCTTTTGGGAGTGAGCGCGAGCGCCCTGCAAAGCTCCGGTTGGCAAGAGCCGCTCTTGAATCGTGACCAGCGCCGATCTTTCGAGCGATTGTACAAGGGCATCGACGATCTGCGCCACAAATACGGCGAAGGCGCGATCGGCGCTGCCACGCGACGCAATCGCTTCAGTTGATTTTCCCGGCAAAGCCCCATACTGTTTTTCCCATTCACGCAACCATCATGATCAAACCGAATCATGTTTTTCTGGCCGCCTGCCGGCGCCAACAAACGTCCTATACGCCGGTTTGGCTGATGCGCCAGGCGGGACGCTACATGGAGGAATACCGCAAGCTGCGCCGGCAATACGGCTTTCTCGAACTTTGCAAAAAACCAGACCTCGCCGCGGAAATCGCCGTGGCTCCGGTCGAACGGCTCGGCGTCGATGCGGCGATCTTGTTTGCCGATATTCTCCTGATTCTCGAACCGATGGGTGTCGGGTTGGAATACTCGAAAAGCGACGGACCGGTGATTCATCATCCGGTGCGCAGCGGCAAAGACGTTGACGGTCTGAAAGACTTCGAGCCGGAGAAAGAACTATCGTTTGTCTACGATGCCGTAAAGAAAATCTCCAAGGCGCTCAAGAACAAAGTTCCGCTGATCGGCTTTGCCGGCGCGCCCTTCACGTTGGCTTCTTACTTGATCGAAGGCGGCGGATCGCGCAACTATGTCCACACCAAGAAGCTCTTTTACACGGCGCCGGAGGCGTGGAAGCGTCTGATGGAACGGCTGACAAAACTAACCTCTGAATATTTGAATTGCCAGATCGCCGCCGGCGCTGAAGCGGTGCAACTCTTTGACAGTTGGGCAGGTTGCCTCACGCCGTCGGATTACGAGCAGTTCGTTCTTCCCTACACACGCGCGGTCATCGACGCCATCGCGCCTGGCGTTCCGGTGATCAATTTTACTACCGGAACGGCTGGTTCATTGAAGCACATTCGCGCCGCCGGCGGCGCGGTGATTGGGTTCGACTGGCGCGTTAATCTTGACGAAGCCTGGGAAGCCGTCGGCTATGATATCGCCGTCCAGGGAAATCTCGATCCTGTCACGCTCTATGCATCGCCGAAGGAAATCAAAAACCGGGTCGCTGAAGTCTTGCGCCGCGCCGGCGCCAGACCCGGTCATATTTTTAATCTGGGCCATGGCGTTTTGCCCGAGACCCCGGTGGAACATGTCATCGCCATGGTCGAAGCGGTGCACGAAATCAGCGCACGGTAAAAAGATTAATTTTCAGCCGCCCCAATTTTGAAAAACCCTCTCCCGCTTCAGCCTGAGGCTGATCCGCCTATGGAGGATGCGGGAAGGGTGAGGGTTGCAGGGTGTCCAGCAATGAACTCAACATACGATGCTGTATTGCTCATCGCCTTCGGCGGCCCCGCATCATCCGAAGAAATTCGCCCGTTCCTCACTCGCGTAACAAAAGGGATTCCCATCCCGCCCAAGCGACTCGAAGAAGTTGCGCATCACTATGAGGCGGTCGGCGGCAAATCGCCCCTCAACGAAATCACTTTCCGCCAGGCCAATGTCTTGAGTCAACTGCTAAACGAGCAAGGTGTGGCGCTTCCCGTCTACGTCGGCATGCGCAACTCCAAACCATTCTTCGTCGAGGCGCTAAAGCGGATGGCCGATGACGGGATAAAGCGCGCGCTGGGATTCATTCTCTCGTCGCACCGAACCGAGGCGAGTTGGGAGCGCTACCAAAAAAACATTGCCGATGCCCGGAATGAACTCGGCCCAAACGCTCCGGTAATCGATTACTGCGGCGGCTGGCACGATCATCCGCTATTCATTCGATGCTGGACGGAACTCGTTCAAGCAGCCCGCATCAAGATTCCGATTGACAGAAAGGAATTGACGCCGCTGATCTTCAGCGCCCACAGTTTACCCGTGGCAATGGCCGCGCAATCGCCGTATGTCGAGCAAGTGGACACCAGCGCTCGCTTGGTCGCCGACAAATTACAGCATCGGCGCTGGTCGATTGCTTACCAAAGCCGCAGCGGCAAACCGACCGATCGTTGGCTCGAACCCGACATCGGCGACTCCATTCGGAAATTAGCCAGGGAAGGCTCCCAGTCAGTGATCGTCGCGCCGATCGGCTTTGTCTGCGACCACGTCGAAGTGCTTTACGATCTCGATATCGAGGCAAAGCAGAACGCCAATGATCTGGACGTGAATCTGATCCGCGCGAGCTGTCCGAATGATCACCCGACGTTTATCCGGATGATGGCGGAGGTAATCGAGGAAAAGATGAAACGCACCGAGGATAGAGGATAGAGGATGGAGAATCGCCATACTCGATCCTCTATTCTCTATCTTCAACCTGCACCCTCATGACCCACCGCATCGTCGTCATTGGCGGAGGCATCGCCGGTCTCGCAGCCGCTCACCGTCTCGTTGAACTCAACACGGAAAAATCTCTCGCCCTGGACGTTAAGCTTCTAGAAGCGTCGCCTCGTCTCGGCGGCACAATCGCCACGGAACGGATCGGCGAATTCCTCGTCGAAGCCGGACCGGATTCTTTCATTACCGAAAAACCATGGGCGCTCCGGTTATGTGAGCGCATCGGCCTCACATTTCATCTTGTATCGACGCAATCAGCTTACCAAAAGATCTACGTCGTTCATGGCGGCAAACTCCAAGCTCTGCCCGAGGGGTTTTTCCTGCTCGCACCGACTCGTTTTTGGCCGTTCATCATAACGCCGCTGTTTTCCTGGGACGGCAAACTGCGCATGGCGACGGAATTGTTTCTGCCGCGTGGCGAAGCAAATCACGACGAAAGCTTGGGCTCTTTCGTCCGTCGGCGCTTTGGCGCGGAAGCGTTGGAGCGCGTCGCGCAACCTCTGATCGGAGGCATCTACGCCTCGGATCCTGATAAACTCAGCCTCGCCGCTACCATGCCACGCTTAAAGGAAATGGAACGCGAGCGACGGAGTATTATCTTGGCGATGTGGTCCGAGCAAAAACGCCGCGCGCGTACTCGTGAGACAGGTAGCGGCGCGCGCTGGAGTTTGTTCGTCACGTTGGCTGATGGGATGCAGGAATTGGTCAATGCGCTTGCACGGCGGCTGCCCGAAGGCAGCATTCAGTTGAACACTCCGGTCACCAACGTGCTCCCGGATCGCAACAGTCAGGGTTGGCTCCTCTCATTCAAAAAGGGTCACAGCCTAGAGGCCGATGCCATAATTCTGGCGACACCGGCGTTCCGAGCGGGCCAGTTGCTGGCCTCGATCTCGCATGATGCTACCAACGAGCTGAAGAAGATTTCCTACGCTTCCACAGCCACCGTCAATCTCGCCTATCGCCGCGCGGACTTTCCCCGCCAACCGAACAGCTTCGGCTTCGTTGTACCGATCATGGAGCGTCGCAAGATCATGGCTTGCACGTTTAGCAGTTTGAAATATCCCGCCAGAGCGCCGGAAGGTCACTTGTTGTTACGCGCTTTCGTCGGCGGTGCCCTACAGCCCGACTTGTTCAACGACGATGATGCGACGATGGAGAAAAATGTCCGCGGCGAACTGGCAAGTCTACTCGGAGTGACCGCCCGACCGATCTTCTCGCGAATCTGGCGCCATCCCACCTCGATGCCGCAGTATCACGTCGGTCACAACGCTCGAATAAAACGAATTGAAGCCTCTTTGGATGGATTCCCCACACTCGCTCTCGCCGGCGGCGCCTATCACGGCGTCGGAATTTCCGATTGTGTGCGCACGGGTGAGGAAGCCGCAGAGAAAATTGTCGATTATCTCAATTTGAAACCGTAGGGTGCGCCAGCGCACCTGATTCGGCGGGGCCATCTATGGCGCTTGTGATTGACGGTGCGCAAGCGCACACTACTTGCTCCGCTTCCTCGGAATAACAGCGGGAATGCTATTGCTGTCATTTCTCCTTGACGCCCACCCGAAGCCAGACTATGAATCGGATATCGCAGTGATTGTCGTGTTTCCTGCAAACACGAAGGAGCTTCAGGGTTATGCTAATCATCGATTCTCAGGTTCACATTTGGGCGCCGGAGACGTCGGAAAAGCCTTACTCTAAAGAAAATGCCTCGACCCCTCATCGTACCGTCGCGCTCGGTCATGATGAGCTTCTGCGCGCAATGAACGGCGCGGGTGTCGAGCGCTGCGTGCTTGTGCCGCCGACTTGGGAAGGCGACCGCAACGATACTTCTCTTGAAGCTGCCCGTTTGCATCCAGATCGTTTTGCCGTCATGGGAAGAATCAAACTCACCGCCGCGGAAAGCCGCGTGTTGATCGCAAGCTGGAAAAACCAGCCACATATGCTGGGCGTCCGACTGGTTTTTAACGCAGGCCGCTCCAAGGAATGGCTCGAGGATGGAACCGCCGACTGGTTTTGGGACGCCGCTGAACGCTACGACGTTCCGGTGATGGCGTTCGCACCGAATGCCGTGCCGAAACTCGGCGAAGTGGCTGAGCGCCATCCGGGCCTGCGTATGATCATCGATCACATGGGCCTCAGCTCAACGCTCAAGGGCAAGCCGCTCGGACCCGCAATCGACAACGTGATCCAGCTCGCGCGTCTGCCCAACGTCGCTGTGAAGGTTTCCGCGCTGCCCTGCTACGTAGCCGAATCATACCCATTCCCGACGCTTCATCCGTTGGTGCGTCGGGTGGTCAATGCTTTTGGACCGCAGCGCTGCTTTTGGGGCACGGATCTCTCCCATCTCCCGTGCCCGTACAAGCAAGTGGTCACATTATTTACCGAGGAAATGCACTCTCTCTCCGCGACGGAACTTGAGTGGATCATGGGACGGGGTCTTGCCGAGTGGTTAAAGTGGCCGCTGGCAAAGTAGGACGACCGAAGCTGTATTCGCGATCCAAGCGAATCGGAGTTGGAACTGGCTACTTTTTCGATCACCGGTCATGGGGACTGGCAGCTTTTTGAATTACAAAAAGCTGCCAGTCCCCTACAAAAGCAGTCGCCGAAAAAGTTGCCTGTCCCCATTTCACGCGCAATGGAAGTAGTACACCGATTGCCTCGTGTGGCACTCAGGAATCTTTGACGATGGTGAACGCGAAAAAATTCTTATTTTGTGTCACTTCCTTTTTCCTCGGCTACGCCACGCCGACCGGTGCGCAGAACACCGAGCTCCACGTAGTCACCTGGAAAGCGGAAGCGCCTAAGGTGTGGGACCAAGCGGTTGCGGATTTCGAGCGGCAAAATTCCGGAATCAAAATCGTCCGTGAGATCGCCCCCCAATCTTCGACACAGATCCACGACCTCCTGACTCAGAAACTAAAAAATCGCGACTCGCGGCTGGACGTTTTTTTTATGGATACAATCTGGCCCGCGGAGTTTGCATCGGCAGGTTGGGCGCTGCCGCTGGATCGTTATTTTACCGCCGCGGAGCGCGCCAAGTTCCTCCCAGCACCGATTTTGGCGAATCAATATCGCGGTCAAATCTTCGGCGTGCCTCTTTTTATTGACGCCGGAGTCCTTTACTACCGAAAAGATTTTCTCGAAAAGTATGG
>WNGB01007826.1_pt1 | contig 15288 bp, 18 predicted proteins | sample 5400681 | NCBI WGS metagenome assembly WNGB01 (sample SAMN13153367, study PRJNA577476) | soil metagenome | isolation source: 115 cm soil or saprolite under grassland replicate 2 | place: USA:California | collected 2016-06-15
CGGGTCGCTCACCGTGCGAATGCAGCGCACCATCTCAGCCAGGAGATTGTCGGTCACTGGCGGGTAGACATACTCAAGCTGAGCTGTCACCGGTCGCCTCCTTCGATCCCACATCGAATGGTCAGATTCGATCGTTCGCCGTATCGCATCATACCATAGATTGTCGCGGGCTGGTCACTCTTCCTCAATTGGGTCAAACGGCAGTCCACCGCCGGCCAGGTAGGCGCGGTAGTCGTCCAGCACGATCGCGTTGGCACTCGCTGCATCCTCAGCCCAGAGCTGGTCGGCGGGCACATCGTACTCGTCGCCGTCGCTGCCGCGCACGCGGAGCCGCACGCCCTCGCGGTCGTCCGTGTCGGCGACGCCCAGTACGGTTACGCGCTCAGCTTGCGCCCTGCCTGGCGCACCCCAGGTCGCCGCGAACGGTGTCCGTAGCGCGTCGGTCAGGTAGACCTCGAAGGCGCTGAGCACCTCGTACTCGTCGTAGCAGTCGACGGTGATCTCCTCGAAGCGCGTCTCGCGATCGGGGATGCTGGGGATGTCTGCGATGTGCATTGCTACCTCTCTTACTCGAGGATCGCGGTGATGCCCTCGTCCTCCAGCCAGGCCAGCATCCGCTCACGCACCCGCGCCGTGCTGAACGCGAACCAGCGCTCGCGCTCGTCCGGATGGGCGAAGAGCACATCCTTGAAGCGGCGAAAGGCGCCGCGTCCCTGGATCGCATGCATCAACTGTGCCTGAAGCCGCCGGTCGGCGACCGTCTCGATGAAGTCTTCCATCGCATAGTAGCCCTCACGCGAGTCGGCCTTAGGGACGGCGATATAGCGTGTGCCGTATCCCTGCTCGACCTGGTGGGCCTCGTCGAGCGCCTCGCGCATCCATTCTGGGAGATCGCGCTGCTGGAGCATGGCGGCGAACGCATCGTCGTCCACACCGTGCTCGTCGTCGAGCGCTTCATAGATCGCGTCGAGCTCGTCGCGGATCTCGTCGGTGATCGCGACGACCCGGCCGGTCTCCAGATCGAGATAATAGCGCACAGCGTCCGAGGTATCCTCAAAGGCCGATTCCAAATCACCCAAATTGATGGATAAACGTCGCTCAGTCATCGTGTGCTCTGCGCTCAATCGTAACTCATGCCAGAGCGGTACTTGCGCCGCTGCGCGACGACATCCTGTGCAGCGGTTTGCGCGCACTCTACCTGGCCTGGTTGGCCTCGGCAGCCCGTGGCACCATACCAGGTGCGGCCGAGCACGTCAGGGCGATTTGCGCCGGGACTGCAGACGATCGGCCTCGCGTGCGCTGCCGAGACGGCGACCGACGCGCTCGCCGCATCCAGCCGGATCACTACCATCATGGGTGCCAGCAGGTAAGTTTGGTTTGGCAGCGGTGCTCCACCGTTTTCTGTGCGATGGGCACGGCCGCCAACAAGCGCACCAGCCCGAGGTGCTGGGCGAACTTCTCGAGAAGCCGATCCTTGTCGCCCTCCTTGCCTGCTTCCTGGGCCTGGCTTAGGTCGTATTCTATGTCTTTCCGCTGGCCCTTGGGCGCGTCCGTGAGATTGGCGATCTCTGCCTGGATCTTGCTTATCAGGTCAAGTAACTCGTGCTTCGTATTGGAATTGGCGGCGTCAGCCCCCGTTACTTTGATATCGATCTTGTTGATGTCGTGTCCAGCAACGTCGCCGAATTGCACATTCCCGAATTGATGCTGTCGTCCCTGGACTCCCCCGACACCTATCGCCGCGGCGTTCGGTACGGCCCCAGGTAGCGCTGCACCAGCGCCAGGCCGAACTGGTTCTGGAGCGTGGTGCGCGCGCCCTCGGCGGTCGCGTCGAGCGCGCGGCCGATCTGCTTGCAGATCGCGTCGGCCAGGAACTGCGGCAGCGGCTCCTGCACCGCGCTGACCTGCAGGGCGCCGCGGAAGGTCGCCAGCGCCGCGCCGAGCGGCTCGCGGGCGATCAGCCCGGCCGGCAGCTCCAGCCGGTAGGCCGGCCCATCGGCGTCGGGGCGGTAGTAGGTGATGTAGAGCTGGCCGTAGCCCTGCTCGATCGCCGCGCGGCGGTCGGCGAAGTCGGGCAGGCCGGGCGAGCGGTAGCCGGTCAGCAGGTGCGGGCGGTCCTGCTTGATCAGCGGGACCGGCAGCGAGTGCTCGCCCGGCTCGAGCACCGTGCTCCAGAGCGTCCGGTCGGTGACGGTGCCCGAGAGGTGCGGGGCCAGCAGCGCCACGTCATCGGCGGCGGTGGCCTGCTTGGGGTGGGCGATCACACGGCGGCACGACAGCACCAGCCGCCAGTCCTGGTCGGCGAAGAACGCCTCGATCAGCTCGCCGAACGGCCGCCACCACGCCGGCCGCTGGCCGCCGCGCGCGTCCTGGGCGTAGCGCACCAGCAGGCGGTTGACCTCGATCAGCGCCGAGTAGAACGAGCCATCGAGGACGAACAGGCCACTGGAGGTGGCGCGGATGCGCTGGGCCAGCAGCCGCAGCTCCAGCATCGTGCGCAGGCCGCCGAGGATGCTCTCCAGCTCCTCGACCGGCGGCAGCAGCTGCACCAGCACGCGCTGGTCGGTCAGCGTGGCCTGCTCGACCGCCACGGCCGCGATCGCGGCGAAGGTCGCGCCGGCGGCCGGCACGGTAGCATGCGAGCCGTCGACCGCGCAGAGGCGCCGCGCCGGGCCGTCGGGCGCGGCGTGGATGCGCTTCGCGAGCGCCGCGCGCAGCCGGTCGCGGTCGCCCTCCAGGCGTGTCAGCGTGTCGCGGCAGGCGTCGGCGCAGGCTTCGATCGCCGCCAGGACGGCGGCTGGCAGCGCGGCCGGCCCGAGCGCGGCATTGGTCCCGGCCGGCGTGAGAGTCGTCGTCATTGCGCTTCAGACCTTGCTGTCCGGAACATACGTTCGTAGTATAGCACAGGTGCGCAAGAGGCTGTCATCCACCTCATTATTTGCACTTTTAACAAACTCCCGCTGGGAGGGTTCGGGAGGGGCCGCAGGCCCCTCCCGAACCCTCCCACCACCCCGAAATGTTAAAATCGCAAGGATAGTGATCTAGTGAAGACCTTGCAACTCCGAGAAAAGACTCCTTATCTGAATGCCGCGTCGCAGCCCTCTATACTCATGGTATCCAAGGTTTACATTCCTTTAATGTTCGGTTGACCCGGCGATAAAGCTGTACGGTTACGATCATAGCGTCGTGAAAGCAACCCGGTTCACATCAAAGGAGCCACCCATGTCGTTCGTCATCATCTTTGCACTCGGGTACGCGGTCGGCGGCGCCTCGGCGCTGCTGATCCTCGGCCTGACGCTGGCCAGCCGCAACGAGAGCGCCGCGCGCCACGGAATGGAGATGATCAGCCGTGATGCCGAGAGATACAGCCACTGAAACGCTCAGGCCGTCGTCCGCGCCGGTGAGCCCGCTGCGCGATCTCGGGGCGCTGCGGGTGATGCTGGCGGACGGCTGGCGGATCGAGACCCCCGTTCTGGCGCGGCTCTCGTGGGCCCAGCGCCGGACGGGCGAGCTGGCCTACCATATCATCCTCACCCGCGCGGCGCAGCGCAGCCTGATCGTGATCGCCGACAGCCTCGAAGTGCATCGCTTCCTCAACGAGCACGATATCCCGGTCGTCTAGCGCTGTTCAAGTATTCCGGTTCGATCCGCGAATAGCGCTAATCTTCGCGAAATAGAGCGCTATCTATTCGCATCATGCGCGTCATTCGTGGATTCTTGACCGATGTTCTAGCGCCATGTGCAGATTGATTGGACCGCGCGCCTTCTGATGCGGTCGCACATCTTCCCCAATCACTTTGGAATGAAATCCGTCTCTTCCGACAACGAGCGCACGAACGCAGCGATCAGCCGCGCGGCGTTCTCCACGTCCTCCAGCGCGATCATCTCGTTCGGCGAGTGCATGTAGCGGTTCGGGATCGACACGACCGCGGTCGCCACGCCGCCGCGCGACAGGTGGATGGCATCTGCGTCGGTGCCGGTCGCGCTCGGGCTGACGCCGACACTGTAGGGGATGCGCTCGCGCTCGGCGGTCGTCAGCAGCATCTCGTAGACCACCGGGCTGTTCGACGAGCCGCGCTCGATCACCGGCCCGCCGCCGAGCCGCACGTCGCCCTGGCGCTTCTTGTTCGACTCGGGGTGGTCGGTCGCGAACGTGACGTCCACGACGATCGCGACCTGCGGGTCGAAGCTGAACGCCGCCGTGCGCGCGCCGACGAAGTCGCCGACCTCCTCCTGGCTGGTGGCGACGGCCGCCACGGTGGCCTTGGGGCGCTGCTCGGCCAGCAGCCGCAGCGCCTCCAGCACGCTAAATGCGCCAATCCGGTTGTCGAGCCCCCGCGCGACGATCCGCCGGTTCGGGAACTCGTAGACCGGCGCGTCGATCACGCCGACCGTGCCGACGCGCACGCGCTCCAGGGCCTCGGCGCGCGTGGTCGCGCCGATGTCGATCCACAAATTCTCGATCTGGCTGGCCTTCTCGCGCTCGTCGGCCTTGAGCAGGTGGATCGGCTGCTTGCCGATCGCTCCGATCACGTCGCCCTGCCGGCCGAGCAGGCGCACCCGCTGCCCCACCAGCACCTGCGCGTCCCACCCGCCCACTCCCGCGAACGAGAGGAAGCCCTCGTCGTCGATGTACGTCACCATCACGCCGATCTCGTCGATGTGGCCAGCCAGCAGCACACGGGGCGCGCCGCCATCCAGCGCGGCATACGAGCTGCCGCGCATGTCGCCCCACACCCGGTCGGCGAAGCCGCCGGCATGCTCGCGCCAGCGCCGCGCCGCGGCGGCCTCGTCGCCGGATGGGCCGGGGGTTCCAAGCAGGCGTTTTAGAAAATCAAGCGGCTGGTTGGTCATCATGTCACCTTTATACAGTTATTCTGTAGTAAGACAAGGTTTCGCTTGACAGCGATCAGCTTTACAGTTCGTCGCATGGCGCATGTCGCAAGCAGCAGTCTCCTGCGACCTGTGACCTGCGACCTGTGAGGCGCCATTGGAACGTGCGCAAGAACCTTGTCTAAGGTGGGGGAGATGGCGAGGACGCGCACAGCCTGCCCCTCGCCGCCGCCCCACCTCACATTAGCGAGCCGTCTGTGGAGGCATCGGCTGGCTCGCAGCGGCGGAGCGCCGGGCGTCGAAGAGGGTGCGGGCGCGCGCCAGCTGCCGGTCGGCGTCGACCATGCGCAGGGTCGCGCGGTTGACGAACTGGACGCGGAAGCTGTTGTAGAATTCGAGCATGTCGTCGAGCGCCAGGCGCTCGATCTCCAGGCCGGCCAGGTAGCTGTTGTGGGCCTGGGCCAGCCCATCCGGCGGGCCGATCGCCTCGATGGTCTTGTGGGTAGCGTCGATCTCCTCGCGCAGCCTGCGCGCGGCGGCCGCGTGCGCGATCGAGGAGCCGCCCGGCTGGCCGGTCGAGTCGCGGTAGGCCTGCACCGCCGCGCGCAGCTGCGCGCGCGGCGCCTCCAGCGCGCTCAGGTAGGCCAGCGCACGTGCGTCGCCGCTGGCCGGCAGCGCGGCCTGGACGATCGCGGGCAGAGCCGGCCGCCTGGCGGGCGCGGCGCTCGGCTGGGCCGCCGCCTGCGCCAGGGCCGCGCTGCGCACGATCGCGTCGCGCAGCGCCAGGTTCAGCCCGAGCGTGAGCAGCAGCAGCAGGATCGGGACGGTCCAGAAGACCAGCCGCGCGCGGCCCATCTCGCGGTGCGACTGCCGCCAGCCAACCCACCAGGACTCGCCCTCGCGCTGCGCCCGCTGCTCCTCGCCCTGTGGCTCCTCGGCGGCCGGCGGCGTGAGGATGGCCGTGGGGGCCGGCTGCGCCGCGATCTTGCCGCGCTCCTCCAGCCAGGCCAGCCCCTGGCGGGCGCGCTCGTTGAGCGGGTTGACCGCCAGGACCGAGCGGAGGCAGAATGCGATCTCGTCCGGCTCGCCGAGCACGCCGGAGAGCCACAGCCAGCCCATCTCGTGGCGTGGATTGAGCTGCACCGTGCGCGCCAGCAGGCCGGCCGCCACGCGCCGCTGCCCGCCGCGCGCCGCCGCGACTCCGCGCTCGAACAGCCGCGCCGCCGCGCGCTCGTTGGATTTGATCGCCGGTTCAGTCATATGATGTTGGAAGGTTAGAAGGTTAGAAGGTTAGAACGTTCCAACTTTCTAACCTTCTAACCTTCTAACGCGCAGCCGCTAGTGGTCGGGCAAGACGTTGTTCAGCATCCGCTGCGACTCGAACGGGTCCTGGACCAGCTTGCCGCGAATGACCTCCCAGTTCTGCGGGTCTTCGCCGCCGAGCCGCCAGATCGCGATGCCGGCCAGGTCCATCTGCTGGACCAGCCCGAGCTTGGCCTCCAGGCCGCGGCTGGTGGCGAACCAGACCTCGCGCCGGCCGTCCTGGCGCGTGCTGTAGGTCATCCAGTTTTCCTGAACCAGGCCGTTCTCGTCGCTCTCTTTCAAATTGACGTCCAGGCTGTAGGCCTGGTGCAGATTGTTGATCATCTCCCAGGTCTGCGCGGTCGCGTTGCCGCCGACGGTGGGCCAGTTGTAGCCGTAGAAGGGCACGCCGATCACGACCTTGGCGGGGTCCACCACCGTCTTGGCGTAGTCGGCGACCTTGCCGACCCAGTAGATCGGCGCGACCGGCCCGGGCCGCGAGCTGCCGCGCCAGTGATAGTCGTAGGTCATGATCCGCAGCCGATCGACGGCCTGCCCCAGCGTCGCCCAGTCCTGGAATCCGCCAAGCCCGCAGTAGTCGCAGTTCTTGGCGTGGACGGCGATCGTTAGCTGTTTGCCCTGGGAATGCAGCGCCGCGGCCAGATCGGCGATGAACGCCGAGTACTCATCGCGCAGGCTGCTGTCGATCGACTCGTAGTCAATGTCGATGCCGTCGTAGCTGTAGGCCAGCACCTCGGCGACGATATTGCGGATGTGCTGCCGGCGCCGCTCGGGGCTGCGGAGGATCGCGGGCACCGGGTCGGTTCCGTTGACGATGTTGTGGATAGTCGGGATGACCCAGACATTCTTGCCGTGCGCCAGCTCGATCAGCGCCTTGTCGCGCGCGTCGGAGCCGTGCAGCAGGTTGCCGCGCGTGTCGGGCGCGTACCAGAATGGGCTGACCTCGTCGAGGATATCGGCGTTGGCCTCGAACGACTGGCGGTTGGTCGAGTCGAACGAGTCGGGCAGCCAGGCCGCGATGTAGCGGCCGGTCTTGGGGTGGAAGCTGGCGACCCGCTGGTCGGCTTCGGGCGCGATGCTTTGCAGCAGATTGGCCGGCAGCGCCGCGGCGACACGCGGCGGCGTGGCCGGCGCGGTCGGCGCGGCGGCGGGAGTCGTCGTCGGAAAGACCGGCGGTGTGGCCGCGCGCTGCGCCAGCCCGACCGTATCGATGACCAGCGCGACCCAGACCAGCAGGGAGATCGTGTAGACGGAGCCCAGGAAAGCTTTTCGGAGGGTGGGACGATATCGGCGCATCGTGTTAGTACGCATCAAGCTCATGCAGGCGGTCGTCGTTGATCCCGAAGAAGTGCGCGATCTCGTGCAGCACAGTCCGGCGCACCTGGGCGCGCAGCTGATCGCGCCCCGGAAAGTCGCGCTCGAGCGGCTCCTGAAAGATTGTGATCAGATCCGGCAAGAGCGGGCCGCCGCCAGCGCGCTCGGTGAGCGGCACGCCCTCGTACAGGCCATAGAGAATCTGCCACGGCTTGAGGCCAACCGCGCGGCGGTGCTCGCGGGTCGGGCGGCGCTCGATTTGAATCTCGACGTTGTCGATGTAGCGTGCGAACTCCGGCGGAAGCTCGTCCAGCGCCTCGACCACGATCGACTCAAAGTCTTCGGCGTTCATACCCACAGACTATCGCAGATCTATCCCGAGAACGGCGGGCGCATTTATGATACGCAGGGCAGCACATCCCTTGCGCGCCATTATACGCTCCATAGCGATGGGGTGTCAAGGGTTTCGGCGGCGAGTATGGCGGATCTGCGAGGGAAACCAGAGAGGTGATGGCGACAGTAGGGCTTCGATACGGTGACAAGGTGAGGGGGTGACAGGGTGAATTCGTTCAGGTGAAATGTCACCCCGTCACCCCGTCACCCCGTCACCCCATCACACGGCGGCGACGACCGGGGTCGCCTGAGTGGCAAGCGCCTGAGCAAGCCGTGTAAGCCCACGATGCTGCAGCGCCTTGATCGAGCCGATGCTGCGACCAAGCGACTGGGCGATCTCGGCCAGGCTGCGGTCCTCGTCGAAGCGCAGCCGCAGCACCAGGCGCTGCTCGTGCGTTAGAATATCCATGGCGCCCTTGATCTCGAGGTAGGCGATCCGGGCCATGATCGCCTCGTCGGGCGGATCGAGCGCACCGAGCTGGCGCTCGTCGAGCGGGATGGAATGGCGCCGGCGGGATTGGCGCAGCACGTCGACCGTGCGCGCGTAGGCGATCCGGTAAAGCCATGCCGAGAAGGGCCAGCCGCGGTCTTCGTAGCGGCTCAGGCTTTCGAGCACTTTCACGAACACGTCGGCGCAGACATCTTCGGCCAGCACCGGGTCGCTCAGGCGCGCTGCGATGTAGCGCTGGATCTGCGGCGCGTAGCGCTCGTACAGCGCGCTGATCGCGTCGGGGTCGCCAGACTTCGCGCGCTCGATCATGCGCGCCTCCGGCTCGACATGCCAGGTTGGATCGCCGGCCACGTTGGACGGCGGAGACGGGTGATCAAACTGCGACAGCATCGGTCAACCTCACTCCTTACAGTTACGTCCCGCACGACAGAGCGAAGAGTGGGAAGTTGACGGGACAGGGCCAGGAAATTTGTGTGATACGATCGCAGTATAGGTGGGTGAGATGAACGATGCGTGATTATCCGGGGTTTAGTGCGATCAAATGGAGTTTGACGAGAAGAAACGATGCTATTGGTGGTCCAGTTCTTGCGGCTGGTGCTTAAGCTGGTGGATGTGAGGTTAAACCGAGGTTTAGAGGCAGTTTCTGGTGATTGTGCTGCGCTAGGGCGTTCACTGGCGCTATAGCGGCGTGGTGGCTCGCCGTGCAAACGAGGTCGTGTGCCAATGTAGGCATGCGCTGGTGACGTTATGAACGAAGATTACGCGAAGATTACAGGCTGGCCGTGCGGCTGAATACGACAAGCGGGCATAAATAACGGAACGACCACTGCCTGTATAACAAATAGTTTATGAATTGCTCGAACGGGTTGGCGAACAGTGGCCTCATGCGCGCAGTTCGCTGCCGTGAAGCTCGACGTTGGCACGGCCCTGCCGGGGCCACGTACCACTTGACGGATTGGCATCCGCCCGTTAGAATCTGGATCGCGCGCGGGAGTGGCGTAGTGGTAACGCGAGAGCCTTCCAAGCTCCAGTCGGGGGTTCGATTCCCCCCTCCCGTACCAGGCGAACGTGGAAGCATGTCGTACTGCCATCTGGCCATACGCGAGCGCGGCCGGCGGAAAACCCGCCGGCCGCGCTCGTTATGTTGTTCGCCGCGCCTCTCCCGCACCTACTGACCTCGGCATAAAGATCTAAAGTGGGAGGGGCGCGGGCGGGCCTGCTGCCCGCCCGCGCGCCCCTCCCACTCCCAAAGAGCTTTAGTCGAGGCTGACAACTGACAACCGGCGCTAGACCAGCGCCTTCTCGGTCTCGCGGTCGAAGATGTGCATTTTGCTCATATCGAGCACGAGGTCGATCGGCTGGCCGACGCGCGCGCTGGTGCGCGGGTCGAGCCGGCTGACCATCTCTTTGCCGCCATTCTCGATGTAGGCGAAGACTTCGCTGCCGAGCGGCTCGACCACCGTCACGTTCGCCTTCAGCGCGGCCGCCTCGTCGACGCCGCGCGGCACATAGTGCGCGTCGTGGACATCCTCCGGCCGGATGCCGAAGTAGATCGGCTTGCCGACGTGGTCGCTGAGCACCGTGAGCTTCTCCTTGGGCAGCGGGAGGTTGAATGGCCCGAAGTCCACGAGTGCGCCGCCGTTGCCGCGGTCGAGCTTGGCCTCGAAGAAGTTCATCGCGGGCGAGCCGATGAAGCCGGCGACGAACATGTTGGCTGGCCGATCGTAGAGCGCCTGCGGCGTGTCGATCTGCTGCAGGATGCCGTCCTTCATCACCGCGATGCGGGTGCCCATCGTCAGCGCCTCGGTCTGGTCGTGGGTCACGTAGATGAAGGTGGTCTTCAGGCGCTGGTGCAGCTTGGAGATCTCACCGCGGGTCTGCACGCGCAGCTTGGCGTCGAGGTTCGACAGCGGCTCGTCCATCAAGAACACCGCCGGGTTGCGCACGATCGCGCGGCCGAGTGCGACGCGCTGGCGCTGGCCGCCGGAGAGCGCCTTGGGCTTGCGGTCGAGCAGGTGGCCGATGCCGAGCATCTCGGCGGCCTCTTTCACGCGCTTGTCGATCTCGGTCTTGGGGGTCTTGCGGAGCTTGAGGCCGAAGGCCATGTTGTCATACACCGACATGTGCGGGTAGAGCGCGTAGCTCTGGAACACCATCGCGATGTCGCGATCCTTCGGCGGCACGTCGTTGACCACGCGATCGCCGATGTAGATATTGCCGTCGCTGATCTCCTCGAGGCCGGCCAGGCAGCGCAGCGCAGTGGATTTGCCGCAGCCCGACGGGCCGACCAGCACCAGAAACTCCTGGTCGGGGATGTCGATGTCGAGGTCTTTCAGAACCGTGACCTCGCCGAAGCGCTTCCAGACGTGGTCGAACTTGATACCAGCCATGGGTCTTCGCTCCTTTGCTATACTAACCGCTTACCAATAGGCAGTGCGCAATGAACTTGATTGTGTTCGACAGCGCCGATCATCGACGGCTCGCCGCAGGCTGCTGACTGCTGACTGCTGACTGCTGATTGAATGGTCCAGTCGATCTCCGCACGATCAGCCGCGCGCCGAGCGTGGCGCTCTGGGCCGCGCGGGCGCGCCGCTCGATCGCGTCGATCAGCAAGGCTGCCAGGTGCTCGCCGACGGCGCGGCGCGGCTGGCGCAGCGTGGTCAGCGGCGGGTGGGTGTGCGCCGCCAGCGGCAGGTCGTCGAACCCGACCAGCGCGACGTCGCGCCCGACCTCCAGCCCGGCGTCGTACAGGGCGTGCATCGCGCCGAAGGCCAGCTCGTCGCTGCAGGCCAGCACGGCGCTGGGCGGGTTGGGGATGCCGAGCAGCTCGACCAGCGCCTGGTAGCCATCCTCTTCGCCGCGGCCCGCCTCGACGATCAGCGATGGGTCGACCTCCACGCCGGCCTCGGCCAGCCCCGCGACGTAGCCGAGGTAGCGCGGCTCGCTCTCGGCCAGCTCGGATGGCAGCTGGATCAGGCCGATCCGGCGGTGCCCCAGGCCGAGCAGGTGGCGCATTGCCGTCAGCGCTCCGGCCTGCCCGTCCACCAGCACGAATGGGCTCGCGCAGCCTGCCGGCACTGGCCCGGCGCAGACGTGCGGCACGCCGGCCGCGCATAGCGCGCGCGCCCGCTCGTCCTCGACCAGCATGTCGAGCAGCAGCACCCCGTCGACGCGGCCGGTGGCGGCCAGGCTCAGGCACAGCTCGGCCTCGCTGGCGTCGCCGACCGTCGCCAGCAGCAGGAAGTAGCCCCGCAGGGCCGCGGCGTCGGACAGGCCGGCCAGCAGCTCGGCCAGCGCCGGGTCGGCCAGGCGGCCGGGCTGCGCCGGCAGTGTCAGGCCAAGCGTGTGGCTGCGGCCGCGCATGCTGCGCGCCGCGTGACTCGGCTGGTAGTTGAGCTGGCTCACCGCGTCCAGCACGCGCCGCCGCGTCGCCTCGGTCACCGTCCCGGTGCCGTTCAGCACGTACGAGACTGTGGCGGTAGAGACCTCCGCGAGCTTGGCCACCTGTTTGATCGTCGCCGCCATACGCTGCTTGCCGCCAGGAGGGATGTGGCAGCGCCGCGGACGCCACGGCGACACCCTTGCCCCCACGATGTTGTGAAAGTTCCAGGCTTCGAAACGATTAAGTGGTGAAACGATTAAGTGGTGAAACGATTAACCGGAGTATAGCATGCGATCCAGCGCTTGTCAACACCTGACTTTACAAATTGGCGTTGGTATCTTATAATGCAGGATCGTTAATGGTGTCATTTCGATAGTTCCACGCTGGGAGCTTTCAGGAATGTGTTCGGTAGGACTGAGAGCGCGCCTCTCAGTTCTTTTTTGGCTCAAGCGCAGCACCGTAGTTAAGAGTTGAGAGTTAAGAGTTATGAGTTGAGGCAGGTTCCACAACTCAGTGTTCAAACTCTTAACTCTTAACTGCCTGCGGATTACGGGCCGTTTGTGAAAAGGCGAAAACCATGAGCGAGAAGCCAGCGTATCTCACCCGTGAGGGACGCGCGAAACTGGAGGCCGAGCTCGAAGAGCTGACGACCAGCGGCCGCCGCCAGGTCGCTGAGCGGATCGGCGCGGCCAAGGAGCTTGGCGACATCTCCGAGAGCGGCGAGTACGAGGATGCCAAGAATCAGCAGGCGCACCTCGAGGGGCGCATCCGCGAAATCAAGAGCATTCTCTCGCGCGCCCAGATCATCGACGAAGAGAATGGCCAGGGCAACGAGGTCCGAGTTGGCTCCAAAGTCACCGTGCGCGTCGACGGAGAGAGCGAAGAAGAGACCTGGTCGATCGTCGGTAGCGCCGAGGCGAAGCCGCGCGAGGGCAAGATTTCGAACGAGTCGCCGCTGGGCGCCGCCCTGCTCGGCAAGCGCAAAAACCAGAAAGTGACGGTGCAGACGCCCTCGGGTGTGATGAAGCTGACGATCCTCAAGATACAGTAGCATGGCCGCGATCAGCTATCAGCTGTTCGCCGACTTCTGGCTCGCCACACTGATAAGGGGTGGGGGTATGGGGGCGGCCGGGTACCCTCTGGGTGTCGCCCCCATACCCCCACCTGGTGAGGTTCGGAGGGGCAAAGCCCCTCCGAACCTCACCAGCACATATGCTCTGATGGCACTACGCGGATTGCCGCGAGAAGCTGACGGCTGGCGGCTGATAGCTGAAAGCTTTTATGGAACTAAATGATCTCCAACAGCAGCGGCTGGCGAAGCTCGGCCGGCTGCGCGCCGTGGGCGTCGACCCCTACCCGCCGCGTACCGAGCGCACCCACACGATCGCCGAGGCGCTGGACGATTTCGACGGGCGGGTCGAGCGCGGCGAGCGCGTGACGCTGGCCGGCCGGATCGTCGGCGCGCGGCGCGTGATGGGCAAGCTGGCCTTCGCGCATATCGAGGACGAGAACGGCAAGATCCAGCTCTGGATCAGCCGGGCCGACCTGGGCGACGAGTGGTTCGACCGGTTCCGCGACGAGCTCGACACCTTCGACATCGTGCAGGTCACCGGCACGCTGCGCCGCACCAAGACCGGCGAGCCGTCGCTGTTCGTCACCGGCATGAAGGTGCTCGCCAAAGCGCTTAACCCGCCGCCGGAGAAGTGGCACGGCCTCACCGACGTCGAGGCGCGGCTGCGCGAGCGCTACCTCGACCTGATCGTCAACCCGGAGGTTCGCCAGGTCTTTCGCACCCGCGCCAGGATCATCACCGCGATGCGCCGCTTCCTGGACGAGCGCGGCTTCCTTGAGGTGGAGACGCCGACGCTGCAGCCGGTCTACGGCGGCGCGTCGGCCAGGCCGTTCGTCACGCACCACAACCAGCTTCACCAGGATCTCTACCTGCGGATCGCCGACGAGCTCTACCTCAAGCGGCTGATCGTCGGCGGTCTGGGCAAGGTCTACGAGATCTGCAAGGACTTTCGCAACGAGGGCGTGGACCGGACTCACAACCCCGAGTTCACGATGATGGAGTGCTACCAGGCCTACGCCGACTACAACGACGTCATGCAGCTGGTCGAGGACCTGTTCCGCTTCATCGCGCTCGAGGTCCGCGGTACGACGACGGTCGACTACCAGGAGCACACGATCGACTTCGGCCCGGCGTGGAGTCGCGTCTCAATTCCCGAGGCGATCGCCGAGAAGACCGGCATCGACATCATGCGGGTGACCGAGCTGGAGCCGCTGCAGGAGGCGATCCGCGCCGCCGGGCTACGAGTCGACCGCAAGCCGAGCTGGGCCAAGCAGGTGGACGAGCTGTTCTGCGAGTACGTCCAGCCGCTGCTGATCCAGCCGACCTTCATCATCGACCACCCGGTGCCGCTCTCGCCGCTGGCCAAGAAGCGGCCCGACCAGCCGCTGCTGACCGAGCGATTCGAGCCGATCATTGCCGGGATGGAGCTGGGCAACGCCTTCACCGAGCTGAATGACCCGCTCGACCAGGAGCAGCGCTTCCTGGAGCAGGGCCGCGCCTACGCCGCCGGCGACGACGAGGCCCAGCAGATGGACCTCGACTACCTGAACGCGCTGATGTATGGTATGCCGCCGACCGGTGGATTGGGCATCGGGGTCGACCGCGTGGTAATGCTGTTTACCAACCAGTCGACGATCCGCGAGGTCGTGCTGTTTCCACACCTGCGGCAGACCGAGTGAAGTTCTGAGTTCTGAGTTTTGAGTTCTGAGTTGACGGAAACTCAAAACTGAGCACTCAAAACTCAAAACTAGGGAGTTGCGATGCCCCGTTCATTTACGGTCGAGCGCGAGAATTTGCCCGAGGTCGTGCAGGGCTGGCTGCGCGCCGCCAACCTGGGCGACGAAGAGCTGGTGGAGCTGATCTTCACCGAGCGCGAGGTGCTGCTGCGGCGCCCGGTCAGCCCGCAGCTGCGCGAGTGGGCCCGCGGGGTCGCCGATCGGTACGATAAGGCGTTTCGCGACCTGACCGGGATTTAGGAGTGTTGAGTTAGGAGTGTTGAGTGTTGAGTTGAAGGTACCTCAACACTCAACACTCCTAACTCAACACTCAAAACTTGATATGCGCTATCTCACCAAAGACGACGTCCTCGACCTCCACGCCTACATCGTCACCCGCTACGGCGGCCGGCTTGGTATTGCCAGCCAGGACCGCCTGACGACCGCGATCGACGCCCCGCGCCAGTTCATGTTCGGCGCCGAGCTGTATCCCGATATCGCCAGCAAGGCCGCCGCGCTGACATTTCTGCTGCTCAAGAGCCGGCCGTTCCTCGGCGCCAACGAGGCGACCGCGCTGCTGGCGCTGCTGCGCTTTCTGGAGATCAACAACGCTGGCCTGTCCGACGTCAGCGACGCCGAGCTGCTCTGGCTGGCGCGGTCGATCAATCTGTCGGATCTCGACCGCGAGAGGCTGGAGCACTGGCTGCGCGAGAATCTTGCGACGTATGCCTGAGACGAGGGGCGAGAGGCGAGAGGCGAGAGGCGAGGGGTCAGGGGTCAGGGGTCAGGGGTCAGGAGTCAGGAG
>WNGB01012759.1_pt1 | contig 15287 bp, 12 predicted proteins | sample 5400681 | NCBI WGS metagenome assembly WNGB01 (sample SAMN13153367, study PRJNA577476) | soil metagenome | isolation source: 115 cm soil or saprolite under grassland replicate 2 | place: USA:California | collected 2016-06-15
TATTATGCACGCGACGTGCGGGAGTCAATCGGAACGGCGAAAAGTGCCGCTGCGGCCGCCACTTTTTTCTTCGAGGCGAATCCGCTCAATCGTCATTCCACGATCGACAGCCTTGCACATGTCGTAGACGGTCAGCGCGGCGACGCTGACGGCGGTGAGCGCTTCCATTTCGACGCCGGTGCGGCCGAAGACGCGCGCCGTCGCCTCGATGTGCAGCGTATCGTCGCCCTCGAACAGAAAGGCGATGCGGACAGAGGTGAGCGGGAGCGGATGGCAGAGCGGGATGAGGTCGCCGGTGCGTTTGGCCGCCATGATGCCGGCGAGGCGCGCGACTTCCAGGACGTCCCCCTTGGCGAGTGCGCGGTCGCGAATCAGGGCGACAGTCGCGGGGGCAAGGCGGATTTGTCCGCTGGCGCGGGCCTCGCGCAGCGTCTCGGGCTTGTCGCTGGTGTCCACCATGCGACTGCCGCCCTGCTCGTCGAAATGGGTCAGTTCCACCATGTTCCCCTCCGGGTCAATCCGCAACGCAGGGTCTGGCGTGACCTCTACCACTCCCAGATAGCATAGAGCCATCGGACCAAACTGGCGAACGGCCGGCCCCTTGACGCCTTCGCTGCGAGTTGTTAGGCAAGCAACAGCACTCTTCTCCCTCTTCCTCGTGCCAGGAGCACTCTTCGATGAACCAACAACCCACGGCCCAGTTCTCGCGGCGCGGCTTCCTCCAGTTCAGCGGCGCGGCAGCCCTTGGGCTGGCGGCTGGCCCGCAACTGCTCAACGCCGCCCGCCAGAACGGCGACCCCTTCGGGGGCTTCAACCTCGGCGTGCAGAGTTACAGCTTCCGCCGCTTCAACCTCGACCAGACCCTCAACCAGACGCAGAAACTCGGCCTGCGCTTCATCGAGTTCTACAGCGGCCACGTGCCGCTCAAGAGCACCGCCGCCCAGATCAAGGCCATCCGCCGCCAGTGTCAGGATCACCAGATTACACCGATCGCTTTTGGCGTCGAACGATTTACCAAGGATCATGCTGCCAATCGTGCCAAGTTCGAGTTCGCCCGGGCCCTCGGCGTTCGCTTCCTGAGCGCCGACCCCGACCCGGACAGTTTCGACAGCCTCGACAAGCTGGTCGCCGAGTTCAACATCGGTATCGCCATCCATCCGCACGGCCCGGCAGGCAAGAACCTGCACCGCTGGTACTCCGCCGAGGTCATCATGGCGGCGGTCAAGAATCATCATCGCCTGATCGGTTCGTGTCTGGATACGGGCCACCTGATCCGCGCGGCGCAACCGCCCTTCGGCCGCAAACTCGACCCTGCGGCGCAGGTGCGCTTGATGGGCGAACGCAATTTCGGCCTGCACCTCAAGGATCACGACAACAAGCGGCGTACCGACGTCATTTTCGGCAAGGGCGTCCTCGACGTGGCCGCGGTGTTGCGTGCGCTGCGAGCCGTCAAGTTCACTGGCTACGTTAGCATCGAATACGAGGCCAACGAACAGAACCCGATGCCCGACATCCAGGCTTGCGTTGACGTCTTCCGCGACGCCGTGCGCAAGATCAGCTGACTCCTTCTCCCCTCGCCCCCGAGTACAGGGGAGAGGGGAGACCGAACTGGCAGGGCGATATAATGAGACAGGGCGGTCCCTGCGATGGCGAATGGATCAAGGGGGGAGCGATGACACCCGAGCAGTTGGCGGATCTGCGGCGCAAGCACTACAACGCCACCCTGGTCTGGGAGCGCCGCGCTAACCCCGATCTGGCCATCATGCGCATCCGCCCCGACTTCCCCCTGCCGGTTCACAAGGCCGGCCAGTATTCGACGCTTGGCCTGGGCAACTGGGAGCCGCGCGTGCCGGGCTGTCAGGATGAAACGCTCGTCGCCAACGAGGAAATGAGACTCGTTCGCCGCGCCTATTCGATCAGCTGTTCGGTCCTCGACGAAGGGAATGTGCTGCTGGACCGTAGCAACGTCGATTGGTTGGAGTTTTACATCGTCCTGGTGCGCGAGTCGGACAAGGAGAAGCCACCAGCGCTGACCCCGCGACTATTCTTTCTCAAAGAGGGCGACCGCCTCTTCCTGGGGGAAAAGATCACCGGCCACTACACGCTCGACTCCGTCCAGCCCGGCGATGCGGTGGTCTTCCTTGGGACGGGCACCGGCGAAGCGCCGCACAATTACATGCTGTGGGAACTGCTGTGCCGCGGCTACCAGGGGCGCACCCTGTCGGCCTGTTGTGTCCGCTATCGCCGCGACCTCGCTTACGTCGCGATCCACGAAGAACTGATGCGGCGCTATCCCAATTACACGTACCTGAGCCTGACCACGCGCGAGGTGGAGACGATCAAGCAAAAGGTCTACATCCAGGATCTGATTACGAGCGGTCAACTGGAGGAGCGGTTAGGCGCCCCACTCGACCCGGCGCGGACGCACGTCTTCCTCTGCGGTAATCCCAAGATGATCGGCGTGCCGACGAAGGATCGCGCGACTGGTCAGCGCGTCTATCCGCAGCCGACCGGCGTGGTCGAGATTCTGGAGCGGCGCGGCTTCCAGGCGGACCAGCCGCAAAGCAAGATCAAGGGGAACGTTCACTTCGAGGAATACTGGTAAGCAGTGGTGGATGGTGGGTGGTGGATGGTGGAAGGTGAAGAGAAACAGTTCCTCTTCACCATCCACCATCCACCACCCACCATCCACCGCGCCGGAGGCGCCTGTGGCAGACGAAATTGTCGGCGGTTATCGCCTGCAAACTCTGATGATGACGGGCCAGACGAGCCAGGTCTGGGAAGTGGTCGAAGTGAGCAGCCATCGCCACTTCGCCATGAAACTGCTCCTGCCCGAGAAGGCAAACGAAGGCGAGCATCGGCGGATGTTGCTCCATGAAGCGGAGGTGGGAGTCAAGCTGGCTCACCCGAACATCATCCGTATTGTCAACGTCAATAAGGATCCCAAAAATCCCTACTTTGTGATGGAGTATTTCCCTGCCGGCAGTCTCAAACTACGGATCGTTCGGAAGCAGTTCGAGTTCATCAAGGAGCGCGCCCACGGCATCTTCACGCAGGCGGCGACCGGGTTGGCCTACATGCACGCGAAGGGCTACCTTCACCGTGACGTCAAGCCGGACAATATCCTTGTCAACAGCGCCGGCGAACTGCGCCTGATCGACTTCGCCCTTGCCCAGCGCATTCAAAAGCCCGGCTTCTTCGCGCGCCTGTTCCGCCGCAAGGGCAAGGCGCAGGGGACGCGCAGTTACATGTCGCCCGAGCAGATCCGCGATGAAATCCTGGATGCCCGTGCCGACATCTACAGTTTCGGGGCCAGTGCGTACGAGATCGTCACCGGTCGGCCGCCCTTCCGGGCGGGCAGCAATCAAGAACTGCTTACCAAGCAGATCGCCGAAAAGCCAAATTCCCCCCAGGTACACAATCCCGACGTGAGCGACCAGTTCGCCGCGCTCATCCTGCGCATGCTGGCCAAGAAACGTGAGGACCGGCCGCGCGACTGTCACGAGATCGCGATGGCGCTGCGCAGCATCCGCATCTTCAAGAGCGATCCACCACCCGGCGCGAAAGATCAGTGACGGTAAGAATCCGAAGGTGCTCTCATTTCGCCGCGGTCTTCGGCACGGGCATTCGGTCCACGAAGCCCGCCGCGGTCCGGCGCAACTCCCCGACCGTCAGATCCCGCATCCGGCCCAGAGTGGCACGCTGCTCAAGGCGCAGCGCCAGATTGGTCAGTTCCCCGGGGTCGTTCTCCAGATCGTAGAGTTCCTCGATCTCATTAGTGACAAGAGTACGGATGTACTTCATCTTGCCGAGGCGCAGGCTCACCCACCACGGAACGCCTTCCAGAATGTCCGCCTTGGCGGGGTCGTTCGTGTCCTTGCCGAAACTGCGCCCGGTATGGGTTATCAGCATCGGCTCATCCCAGCGCTTGCCCGGGTCGCGTAACAGCGGCGTCAGGTCGCGGCCGTGCATCTTCCAGGGTAGGTCAAACCCGGCGAAGCGGAAAAACGTCGGCGCGAAATCGACCCCACTCACCGGCACCGGGCAAGTCTTGCCCTGCGGTAGTGTCCCCGGCATGGAGAAAATCAGTGGGGCGCGGATGGTGGCATCGTACGGCCCCAGTTTGTGACGGAAGCCATGCTCGCCCCAGGCATAGCCCTGGTCGGACGTGAAGACAATGAGGGTATTCTCCAGCTGCCCTGTCTCCTTGAGGGCCTTCAGCAGTCGGCCCACGCCCTCGTCGATGGCCAGGGCACACTGATTGTAGCGGCGGACTCCCTCGGTGAGCGTCTGGCCCTCCTTGTCCTGGTAGTCGCCCTTGCCTTTGTAGACCGGCTCGCCGTTTTTCCCCTTCGCCCAGACGTCCATTTTCTGGACGTACTCCGGCTTGCCGGGGCGCGGGCCGAAGATGTCGGCAGGCGGTTCGACCTTCACGCCGGGGTAGGCGTTCAGGTGCCGCTCCGCCGGGGTGAACGGGCCATGCGTGGCCCCGTAGCAGAGCCACAGGAACCAGGGTTTTGTCTTGTCACGATCCTTCCCCCGGATGAACTCGACCGCCCAGTCCGTGTAGTTATCGGTGGGGTAGCCTTCGACGAGTTTGGGTTTGCCGCCGTTGAAGCTGATGAGCTGCTGCTTGTAGTAGTTGGGGGCGTTGGCCGGGTGAGCGGGGCGATTCCAGACGGCCTGGTAATCCCAGTCGCGGCCGAAGCCCGCGTCGGCGCCGGTGTGCCACTTACCGATCTGGCCGGTGAAGTAACCCAGGCGGCGAAAGACCGCAGGCCAGAAGGGACACTGCTCAGGATCATAACTGCTCGACGGGTACTGCCCGCGGAAGGTCATCGACTGAACGCCAAAGGGGTGCCGCCCGGTGAGGATGGCCGCCCGCGACGGAGCGCACCACGAGCCGTTGTAGGCGGCGAGGAAGCGAATGCCGCTCTTCGCCAGGCGATCGAGGTTCGGCGTTCGCACCCAGGGGTAGGCTTCGGGGTAACAACTCAGGGTCCGGTGCGATTGATCGTCAGTGTAGATGAACAGAATGTTCGGTTTCTTGGACGCGGTCGCCTGGCTCGCCCTGGCCTGGGTTGGCAAGACCGAGAGGGCCATCAGGGTGAGGGCGCCAAGGAACATTCGCGATGGTTGAAAAGGAGTGCGCATGAATGAGACTCGATTCGATGGGGGACACTGTGAGTGCTCAGATCCGCTCGGCGTACCTCCCGCGCACTTTCCAATGTATACATCTCCCGACTGGCCGCCCAGAACCGGAGTCGCGCTGCTCGTCGTGCTTGGAGACCCCTCCCCCCAGCCCCCTCCCCTGACAGGAGAGGGGGAGAAGAAGCAAGGGTTGTCTTGCTCCCCCTCTCCTGTCAGGGGAGGGGGCTGGGGGGAGGGGTTTCCGCAGCCAACAAGCGAACTCACTGCTTCTTCGACCCCGGCCCCAGCGCCTTGAGCAATTCACCCACCGGCACGCTTCCACCGCCGTCCGCCAGGCTCCGCGCAATCGCCTCGTTGAAACGATCCTTCATCCCAGGGCCCATCCCTTGTAGCATCTTCTCGACGACGCCCTTGAGCATCTCGCCCGCCGCCCTGGCCTGCTCACCTTCAAGAATCGGCCCAAGCCGGCGCAGGGCGACCTGATGGAGCTTGAAGTCCTTCAGGCTCATCTGCAGATCGGTCACGTTCGGGGCGAGTTTCACCTTGCCCAGCGGCCGCTTCGGATCGAGCGTGACCTTCACGTCGCACGCCACGGACATGCCGACGAGGGCGTCGCCCTCCGCGATGAGGTTCACCAGGCGCAGGCCCTTCTGCCAGTGGACCATTTCCATCTCGCCGCGCAGGGCGGCATCGACGTCCAGCGTCAGGCGATAGACGCCGTCGGGCTGCGGTTGCAGGCTGCGCACGCGAATCGTCAGGTCGCGCTCGGGATCGTCCAGCCGTGCCTGTACTTTGCGCCACAGCCCATGCGGCAGCACTTCCTTGCCATCGACCACCAGCCGCGTCCGCAGCCCTTGGAGCCGTAACTTGCCGGGCACGGGAATCGTCTGGCCCCAGCCCTCGTCTTGCTCGAAAACCTTCGGGAACTGTCCGCCCACCATCTTGTGAATCAGCCGCGCTAACTCGGCGTAGTCTTTTCCGGCTTCGATCCCGGCAGGCTGCTGCGCCGTCGCCGCGGACCAGCAACTTCCCAGAATCGCCAATACCAGCCCGAATCCCCTGATCCTCATGATTCAGATCTCCTCCGTAAACGATTCCGCGCTGGACCATCCAGGCGACACTCGCATTATACGCGGACGGTGCAAGTGGCAGGCAGAATGCCTCCGGCCCGCTATAATGCCCGCGTTGCGCGGCGTTGGGCTTGTCGGGATGACTGACGCCATGCTCTTTCTCCTATCCCGAATGGCGCCAAGGATTGCTCCCATGACGGCACCGTTCCCTCGTGGCCGCTGCCCCCTCGGGCTGTGCGCTGCGCTCGCCTGTCTCCTGACCGCGGCACCCGCGCCCGCGGGCGACAAGAAAGACCCGGACAAGGACTCGCCCAAGATGATCCTTAGCCTCAGCAAGCACGGTCAATTCGGCCTGATGCTGCTCGATGGAGGTGAAAAGAAAAGGATCACGTTCGGCCCAGAGGGGCAGACCAACATCACCATCGTGTCCGTGGACGGCAAAATGTACGCCTTCGGTTTGGACAGGGACGCTGCCGCTGGGGTGAAACTCCCGCCCGGACTGCTGGCGGGCAAATGGGTGAAGAAGCCAGCGGTGCTCAAGCCGGGAATCAGCTTCGAGGCCGTCTGGTCACCCGTGGACAAGGTCGAGATCACGCAGACGGTCGAGATCGTTCGCAGCAAGACCGGCGCCCTCGATACGTGCCTGGTCCGCTACAGCGTCGCGAACAAGGACGCGAAGGCCCATCAGGTCGGCATACGGCTCCTGCTCGATACCCTGATCGGGGAGAATGACGGCCACCCGTTCGCCCTGCCCGGGAAGGACGAATTGATCACCACCTCGGCGGACTACAAGAAGGATTTGCCGGCAGTCATCAACGCGCTGGAAAAGCCCGACCTGAAGAATCCCGGGCTGGTGGCCCGCCTGTCGCTCAAGGTGGGCGGCGGACTGGAGGCGCCGCAGCGCGTGAGCCTCACAGGCTTCCCCATGGGGCCGAAGGATCTCGTCGATTGGGAGGTGCCGGTGAGCAATATCATGGGCGATGCGGTCGTGATGCTGTACTGGAACCCGCGTGCGGTGGCGGCCGGCGCGCGGCGGGTATGCGGCTTCGCCTATGGCGGTGGTGAGGTCGCCCTGCCCGCCAAGAAAAATAAGTAACGGATCGCTAAAGGGATAGTGAACGAGCGGCGGGGTTTATCCCCGCCGGCCAGACGGCGGGGATAAACCCCGCCGCTCGTTCACCACTTTCCCTTTGGTGGGGACTTCGTTCGCATCGGCGAGACGCCTGTGCCACGGACCGGAGGCGCGTCAGCGCGACAGCGGCAGAGGGCGGGATGGTTGATGGGTGCTCCGGGCGTAGATCTGTCTCGCCTCGGGCAGCCAACCGCGCAACTGCTGAATGCGGCGGCCGTGGCTGGGGTGCGTGGAGAGGAACTCGGGAGTCCTGCCGCCACCGCCCTGCTGCTCCATTCGCTGCCAGAACTCCACCGCCTCGACCGGGTCATAGCCGGCGCGGGCCATCAACAGCAGGCCGATATGGTCCGCCTCGGATTCGTGCTCGCGACTGTAAGAGAGCAGGCCGACCTGGGTACCGGCGCTCAGCAATCCAATGATCTGCGCCCGTTTCCGGAAGTCCATATCGCTGAGCGAGACGGCCGCGGCTACCTGGCCAATCTGCACGACTTGTTCCTGGGCCATGCGCTCTGCCCCGTGCCGCGCCAGGGCGTGGCCGATCTCGTGCCCCATCACCGCGGCGAGTCCGCCCTCCGTCCGGCAGACGGGTAGGATGCCCGTGTAGACGACGACCTTCCCGCCAGGCAGGCAAAACGCGTTGACCTGCGTGCTCTCGACGACCTTGAACTCCCAGCCGAAGCGAGCGTCGCCCCGGACCCGGAAGAGCTTGCGCAACTCGGGATCCTCGGCGGCGCTCGCCAACCGTCCGCCGACGCGCTGAACGACGTTGACGACAGGCCCGCCGGAAACGACGTCCGATTTCCTGAGCACCTCTCGAAACGCCTGGGCACCGAGATTGTACTCCTGTTCGGGGCTCATGAGCGTGAGTTGTTTCCGCCCGAACGGGCCTTCCTGACAACCCTTGAACAGCAGCCCGCCGACGATGAGCAGGCCGACGAGGATCGGAACAATGCGAATGTCGCTGCGCATGCCGGCACCCCCTCCATCGCGGACGCGATCGCCTGGTAACACCAATGGCTGACGCTTATCATCGCAAATTGGGTGCCATTGAGGTAGGGTGCCAGGCCGGAACGCGGCAGGAAGCGGCGTCTTGTTCGTAGTCCCGCCTTTAGGCGGTTGGCTACCCACCGCCTAAAGGCGGGACTACGAACCACGGGCTGGGTGTCGCAACTGACCTTGCCGCAGGGTAGGAGATGCCGGACAATCCCTGCACATGTGCTGTAAGCAAGACGACGAGCGCAGACTGCCGGCGGACAAATCCCCGAGTGAACGGAAGGGATGAACATGGCCAAGACTGCCACAACCAGGGACAAAGCTGCGACCGCCGTTGGCGGCGCTGGCGCAAGCGACTCGATCCTGCGCCGCCCCGCCGAACTTGAGTATGCCGAGGAACTGGCGGCGCTCGCCGCGATCGACAAGGATCCCCGACCCGAGGGCTGGCGGTTATCGCCGAAGGCCGTGCGGACTTACATCCTGGGCGGCACCGCGGGCAAGACGACGATTCGGCCGAAATACCTGGGGAGCGAGCGCGTGGTGGAGATCGCCATCGGCACGCTCACCACCGACCGGGCTTTGCTACTTATCGGAGAACCCGGAACTGCAAAGTCGTGGTTATCTGAGCATTTAGCGGCCGCAATTAGCGGAAATAGCCTGATGCTGGTGCAGGGCACGGCGGGCACCACCGAGGAGCAGATCCGCTACAGCTGGAACTACGCCCTGCTGCTCGCCGAGGGGCCAACGCCGAAAGCCCTCGTGCCCAGCCCGATCTACCGCGGCATGGAGCAGGGCGCCATTATCCGCTTTGAGGAGATCACGCGCTGTCCGTCCGAGGTGCAGGACGGCCTGATCACGCTGCTGTCGGAGAAGGTGATGGCGATCCCGGAGTTGGGAGTCCACCTGGCAGCCCGGCGCGGCTTCAACCTGATCGGCACCGCCAACACGCGCGACCGCGGCGTCAACGACATGTCAGCCGCCCTCAAGCGCCGCTTCAACCTCGTCGTGCTGCCGGTGCCGTCGGACATGGATACCGAGATTGCCATTGTGACCAAGCGCGTCGCCGAGATCGGTTCTGGGTTGAAACTGCCGGCGCCGCCACCCGCCGAGGAGGCGGTGCGCAAGATCGTGCAGATTTTCCAGGAGTTGCGTCGCGGCCAGACGCTCGACGGCAAGCAGAAGGTGAAGCCGCCGTCGGGCGTGCTCTCGACCGCCGAGGCGATCAGCCTCCTCAACAACAGCATGGCTTTGGCGGGACATTTCGGCGACGGTCAGGTGGGTGACCGCGACCTGGCGGCGGGGCTGCAAGGGGTGATCGTCAAGGAGGACAGCCGCGATGGCACCGTCTGGGTCGAGTACCTGGAGAACGTCATGAAGAAGCGCGGGGCCGAGTGGCGCGACCTGTACAACGCCTGCAAGGAACTCGTTTGAGTGTCTGCGGAAACCCCTCCCCCCAACCCCCTCCCCGCAACGGAGAGGGGGAGAAGAAGAGATACTGCTTGGCTTGCTCCCCCTCTCCGTTGCGGGGAGGGGGTTGGGGGGAGGGGTTTCCGCACAAATAGTAAGGAGACCGATCATGGATCCCGTGGACGTGCTGACGATGGGCGTGCGTGCGGCTCAGTGGATCCGCTCCGGCAAAGACCCGGAAAAGATCCTTCGGGGAGCGTACAAGGCGCTCAAGCTCCCCCGTCCCGACGATGGCGAGGACTCGCTGGCGCTGCGCATCATCCGTTTGGTCGAAGCGGCGGGCAGCGAGCGTGAGAAGTTGATGCAGTATCTGGACAAGCACGCCGGCCCGCTGCCGGGCAACCGGCTACCCAAGGGCTGGGGTGGCGCCGTCGAGCCGGCGGCCGCCCTGGAGGGACAGGAGGACGCCGAGGCCGAGGAACTGCTGGAGTACATCGAGGAAGAGGAGGAGTCGGCACGCGAGATGATGGACGACTTCCCCGCGTTCGCGGTCGCCCAAAAACGGGTGGTCGGTCACTTCGGCGGCCGCACCATCATCATCCGCAAGGGGAAGCGGCTCACCGAGGAAAAGGCCGGAGAGATGCGGTCGGGCGACTCCCTGGAGATCGAGAAGGAAGGCTTGCCGACGACCGTCCGCGGCCTGATCGATTACCCGCTGGAGCGGCCGTGTCTCTTCACGATCAACGTCGGCGAGGAGCCGTGGTCACTGTGGGAGATCTGCTGCGCCTTCGCCGACCAGTACCTCCGCATCTACGAGGAACCCGATAAATACGGGGTGTCGGGCCACGACCTCACGGATCTCTGGATCGAAGGGCTCCTCTACTACCCGGAGAAGCAGTTGATCTACGCACACATCGGCTCTTGAGGATGCAATGGCCGACACCTTCTGTCGTATTTTCGGCGTCCGCCACCTGTCGCCCGCGGCGGCCCATCACTTGCGCGCCGTCCTGGATGAGGTCCGGCCCACTGCCGTTCTTGTCGAGGGGCCGAGCGATGCGACCGAGCACCTCAAGCACCTCGTCCACAAGGACACCAAGCCGCCCATCGCCCTGCTCGCCTACACGAAGGAGCGGCCGGTACGCTCGATCATTTACCCGCTCGCCGAGTATTCGCCCGAGTGGGTGACGCTCACCTGGGGCGTCAAGAACAAGGCCGACACGCGCTTCATCGACCTGCCTGCCGCCGTCTTCCTCCAGATGCACCACACGACCGAGGCGGAGAACGAAAAGGAGGAGACCAAGCAGCGGCCCGCCAAGCGTGACGCTCGCAAACAGGTCAGCGAACACACGCGCGCCTACCTCGACGATCCGTGGGAAGCCATTGCCCGCATGGCCGGCGACCCCGATCACGAAACCTGGTGGGAACGCCACTTCGAGCACACCACCGACCCCGCCGCTTACGCCCAGCAGATTTTCGAGTTGGGCCGCGGTCTGCGCGACCTGAAGGATCCCGCCGAGCACGACCTAGCTCGAAAATCTGCTGGGCGTAAGCGGCGGGGTCGGTGGTGTGCTCGAAGTGGCGTTCCCACCAGGTTTCGTGATCGGGGTCGCCGGCCATGCGGGCAATACCGCCTGTCGTCGCAATCGGGCTACGGTGCCGGCAACCACGCCCCGATGTACTTCCAGCGGCTCCACGAAGAGCGCAGCGCCGGCCGCGGCGAACGCCTGGCGGCGCGCTATCTCACCGAGGTTTGCCACGCGATGCGCCGCGGCGGTCAGATTCGCTCGGCGGCGGAGGTGATCGAGGCCACCCGCCTCGCCCAGAGTTTGGCGGCCCTCAACGATGGCTGCGCTCCGACACTGCGCGACCTGCGCGACGCCGCGATCACCTGCCTCGGCCGCGGCGAGCCGGACCTGGTGCGGCCCTTCCTCGCCGAGGTTGAGATCGGCCACGCCATCGGCAAGCTGCCCACGGGAGTCAGCCGCACCGCCTTGCAGGACGATTTCTACCTGCAACTGGAGGGATTGCGGCTGGAGAAATATCAGGTTGACAAGGACCAACCGCCGCTGGCGTTGGACCTGCGCGAAAACCGCTTCGTCAAGGGTGAGGAAGCAGCCTTACGGGATCGCAATCGTAGCATCTTCCTGCATCGATTGGAGGCCCTGGGATTGGGGTTCGGCAAGCGGCAGGACGTGAAGGGCCAGTACGGCACGGCGCGCGAGCAGTGGTTGCTTCGCTGGAAACCGGATTGCGAGATTCAGCTCGTCGAGGCGGCGCTCAAAGGCGATACCGTGGAAGTGGCGACCGCGGTGGCGCTGTCGGAACACTTGGCCGAGTGCGAGCGCGTCGATCAGGCGGCGGGCATCGTGAAAACCGCGGTCACCTGCGAGCTGGTGAACGCTCTGGAAGACGCCAGCCGCCGACTGCAGGCGATGGCTGTCGAGGACAGCGGCTTCGTCCCCCTGGCGCGGGCCGTCGATGATCTGGCGGTGTCGATCAGTTACAAGAACGTCCGCAAGTTCGACCCGGAACCGCTCCGCCCGCTACTCGCTCAGCTCTTTCTGCGCGGCACGCTCCAGCTCAAGCAAGCCTGTGTCTGCGACCGGGCCGGGGCAAAGGAGATTCAGGAGGCGGTTACTCTGTTGAATGGAGTCGCCGTGGGCAACGCCGACGATGTGGACTGGCAGCGCTGGGATCGGGAGCTGCAAGGCGTCGCTGCCGCGGACGACCTCAACCCGTACCTGTCGGGGCTGGCCTGCTCGATCATCCTGGAGAAAGGCAAGATCAGCGAGGATGAGTTGTCGCGCGAGGTCAGTCGCCGGCTCTCGCCGGGCGTCGATGCGGAACTCGGGGCGGGCTGGTTCGAGGGGTTGGTGCAGGGGAACCGGCAGGCGTTGTTCTCGCGGCTGCCGCTGTGGCGCCAGCTCGACGCCTACATCAGCAGTCTGCAGGACGATGAGTTCCGTCAGGCATTGGTCTATCTGCGGCGTGCCTTCGGGCAGTTCGAGCAGGGAGAAATCCGCCGCATCGTGTCGAACCTGGTTGAGATTTCGCAGGTTGGGGCCGAGGAACTCAAGGCCAACGTTGACGTCAAGTTGAGCGAGGAAGAGGCGAAGAAGATCCAGGAACAACTCGGCGATCTCGATTTGAACAGCCTTCTTTGAGCCCCCTTCAGGGGGCTTTCCACGGAGTGGTTTAGGCCCGCCCTTGAGGGCGGGTGGGCGGGGGAACCCTCCCAGCTCTCCTGTGTGGCAGCCCCCTTGAGGGGGCTTCTCGGTGTTCGGCTTCAGCCACTCACAACGGCTCAAGCCGAACGGCGAGAAGCCCCCTCAAGGCTAACGAGGGCATAGGGAGTGGCCGCCGCGTAACCCGGCGTCAACGCCGGGCCTACACCGCTTCGCGGAAAGCCCCCTCAAGGGGGCTCGCAAACCACCTGCACCGGGCGGAACATGCACCCCCGGCGAAGTGGAGAACCGGAGCGAGCATCCCCATGTCCACCGACCGTTACGTCCGCTGGCGTCTCATCCTGGGCCGCGAGGCCGAAAAGGATTTGTGCCAACTCGCCGGCAGTTCCGGCCTGCTCTCCAGCGACCTCGCCAACCTCGACGAGGCACTTGCCCAGATCTACGGCGGCGCCGCGGCGCAGCCCGCCGACAAGGGCGGCAAACGCAGCGCCGGCCTGGGGAGTTCGGCGCCGCGCCTGGCGCAGTGGCTCGGCGATATCCGCGGCTACTTCAGCCAGGATGTCGTCGCCGTCATCCAGCGCGACGCCATCGAACGCAAGGGGCTCAAGCAACTCCTCTTCGAGCCGGAAACGCTCAGCCAGGTCACGCCGAACATCGAACTCGTCGGCACGTTGATGTCGCTGCGCGGCATGATCCCCGAAAAGACCAAGGAAACCGCCCGCGAGATCGTCCGCGCCGTCGTCGAAGAGATCATGAAACGGCTGCGTGCGGCGGTCGAACAGGCGGTGCGCGGGGCACTCGACCGCTCGCGGCACAGCCCGATGCGCAGCCTGCCCAACCTCGACTGGGGCCGCACGATTCGCCGTAATCTCAAAAACTACGATCGCGAGCGCAAAACGATCATTCCCGACTCGTTCCACTTCTTCGCTCGCCAGCATCGCCGCAAGGAGTGGAACGTCCTGGTCGCCATCGACCAGTCCGGCTCGATGGCGGATTCCGTCGTTTATGGCTCTGTCATGGGCGCCATCTTCGCCAGCATGCCGGCGCTGGAGACGCACGTGGTCGCCTTCGATACCGAAGTCGTCGATCTGTCGGAGCAGTGCCACGACCCCGTCGATATGCTCTTTGGCATCCAACTCGGCGGCGGCACCGACATCAATCGAGCGGTTGCGTATTGTCAGAGCTTCGTCTACGACCCGCGCAAGACGCTGTTCTTGCTCATCACCGACCTGTTCGAGGGCGGCAACGAGCGCGAGCTGGTGCGGCGTATGGAGGATCTCGTTGCTTCGGGTGTCAAGGCGATCTGTTTACTCGCTCTTTCCGACAGCGGCGTCCCCAGCCACGACGAGCGGCTGGCGAACCGCCTGGCGGAGATCGGCGTGCCGTGCTTCGGCTGCACCCCGAACATGCTGCCGCCGCTGCTGGAGGGCGCCATCAAGGGGCAGGATCTACGCCAGCTCGCAGAGCGCTGCGGCGTGAAGGCGACGTGACGACATGGAACATTACTTCGCGACCTGTGGCCGTGGCATTGAATCGACCCTGGCCGGCGAGTTGACCGAACTTGGCGCCGCGGAGGTCAAGCCGGGTCGCGGCGGGGTTTCCTTCGCGGGCGAGCGCACGCTCCTCTATCGGGCCAACCTGTGGCTGCGGACGGCGATCCGCGTTCTGTGGCCGATTCTCGAAATGGATGTCACCACGCCGGAGGAACTCTACGACGCGGTGCAGACCATCGACTGGTCGCAGTATCTGACGCCCGAGCACACGCTCGCCGTCGATTGCAACGTGCGCGACTCGCATATCACGCACTCGAAGTACGCCGCCCTCAAAACCAAGGATGCCATCTGCGATCAGTTTGTCGCGAAGTGCGGCCGCCGGCCGAGCGTAAACGTCGAGGAGCCGATGGTCGGCCTCAACCTGCACATTCATCGTGACCACGCCGTGTTGAGCCTGGAGAGTTCGGGCGAATCGCTGCACAAGCGCGGCTATCGGCCGATTCTCACGAAGGCGCCGCTCAACGAAGCGCTGGCGGCGGCGCTGGTGCTGCTCACTGGCTGGCGCGGGGAAACCGCCTTTGTCGATCCGATGTGTGGCTCGGGAACGCTGCCGATCGAAGCATCGTGGATTGCGCTGCGGCGGCCGCCGGGGCTGACGCGGCGGCGCTTCGGTTTCCAGGGCTGGATGGATTTCGACGTCGCGCTGTGGGCGGAACTGCGCGACGAGGCGCGCCGCGGCGTGCTCAAGCGACTGCCGGCGCCGGTGGCCGGCCTGGACGTGCGCCGCGATATGGTCAGTTTCTCGAAGGGCAACGCCCGTGCGGCCGGCGTCGGCAACCTGCTGCATTTCGAGGTA
>WNGB01012140.1_pt1 | contig 15285 bp, 15 predicted proteins | sample 5400681 | NCBI WGS metagenome assembly WNGB01 (sample SAMN13153367, study PRJNA577476) | soil metagenome | isolation source: 115 cm soil or saprolite under grassland replicate 2 | place: USA:California | collected 2016-06-15
GCTGATCATCCTTCCCCTCGTCACGAGCACCGTTCTGGCGGTCGGGGCGCTCGCGACCTCTTTCTGGCTCGCCGGCTACGCGCTCGCACTGCGGCGGCGCCGGCGTGAGAGCGATGTCCGCTGAGGCTCCCCCTCCCCCTCCCCCTCCTCCTCAACCTCCGACCAGCCCTGCGCGTATGGCAAGCAGCGAACCGGACAAGAGCTTAGTCGACAAGACCTTGGCAGGCGATCGGGCCGCGTTTGGCGTGCTGGTGGAGCGCTACGCGGCGCAGGCGAGGCGCGTCGCGCGGGCGGTGTTGGGCGACCCGGATGATGCCGACGACGCGGCACAGGACGGTTTCCTGTCGGCGCTGGTCAAGCTCGCCCAGTACGACGCGCGCCGCCCGTTCGGCCCCTGGCTGATGCGTATCGTCGCGAACGCGGCGACGGACCGGCGCCGGCGCCGCAACGTGCGGCGTGCGGAGCCGCTCGATCCGTCGCTCGTCGGCGGTGGCCCGCGCCCCGACGCGCTGGCGGTGAGAAGTGAGTTGGGCGACCGGCTGCGCGCCGCCCTGGCGGAGCTGCCCGAGCGGCGCCGCACGGCGGTCGTCCTGTTCGACGCCGAAGGGTACTCGCATGGCGAGATCGCGGGCATCCTGGGAATTCCGGAAGGGACCGTGCGATCGGAAGTGTTTCACGGCCGGCGCCGTCTCCGCACGCTGCTGGCGGACTGGAAGGAGCAAGTGAGATGAAGGAGGATCTTGAGCTGCGCGCCGCCCTCAAAGCGGCGCTGGAGCCGCCCGATGACCAGGCCGCGTTCGTCGCCCGCGTGATGGCGCAATACGACAATGCGCTCGAACGCGCGACGATTCCTGCGCTCGACGTTCTGGCGTCCTGGTTCCGTCCCGGCATCGCGGCGGCGGCACTGATCGCCGGGTTTTTCTTGGGCCGCGTCGCGCTCGCGCCGGCGTCACCAGCCGCGTCGGAGTCGATCGACGCCGCGATGGCGTCAGCCGAAGGGACCGGCGTCGCGGCGCTGGTGACCGCGCAGGATCCGCCCGACCCGAGCGTCGTGTTTACGTCACTCGTCGAGCCACAATAAGGAAGAAAGAGGAGCCATGCTGAATAGATCGAAACTCGCGGCCGTTGGACTACTGGCCGCCGTGTTCCTGGCCGGGGGCCTCGCCGGGTGGGGTGGGCGTGAGGCCACGGAGCGCGACGGGTACGGTCCCCGCGGGCGCGGCCCTGACGCGCTGGTCGCTTACCTCAGCCGCGAGCTCGATTTGAGCGCCGCGCAGCGCGACTCGGTGCGCGCGATCTTCGCGCGTCACCGGCCCGAGACCGACGCCCTGTGGGCGCAGGTGCGGCCGCGGTTCGACTCGATCAAGGCACGCATGCGCGCCGAGATCGACGTGCTGCTGACGCCCGATCAGCGCGTCAAACATCAGCGACTGATCGACCGGGCTGAGCATCACCGTAGGGAGCGGGAAGACTCCACCAAAGGAAAGGCCGGAGGACAGCACTGATGCGCTGGGTGATCGGGATTCTGGCACTCGTGATCGCGACGCCCGCGGCGGCGCAGCAGATCGAGGTGACGCTCAACGAAGCGATTCAGCGCGCGCTGCAGGTACAGCCCGCGATGGTGCAGGCGCGCGGCGATCAGCGCAACGCGGGTGCCGGCCGCCGAGTCGCGTTCGGTTCCTTTATTCCGTCATTGACCGTGGACGGATCCGCGCAACGCAGCAATCGGCCGATCCGGCCTGCGGGCGATACCATCACGATTCCGGCAGCTCGCTACCAGTATGCCGGGACGCTGTCGGCCAGAGTCGACTTGTTCGCTGGTTTCAAGCGTATTGCCAACCTCCGCTCAGCGAATGCGACAAGCGACGCCGCGACCGCCGGCGTAGTCAACGAGCGTTTTCAAGTGACGCTGCTGACCAAGCAGGCGTTCTACGACGCCATCGCCACCGAGGAGCTGGTTCGCGTGGCAGAGTCGCAGGTGCGCCGGGCTCAGCAACAGCTGCAGATCTCGGTCGATAAACTCCACGCGGGGTCCGCGACACGCTCCGACTCGCTGCGATCGACCGTCGATTACGGCAATGCGCGGATTGCGCTGCTTCAGGCGCAGGCCAATCTCGCGACGGCGCAAGCCGACCTCGGCCGTCAGATCGGCGTAGATCAGCCGGTGCGCGCCGTGCCCGATAGCGCACTACCTCCGCCGCCGGACACGATCGATCTCCGCGCGGGCACGTTGGAGCATGCGCCGCAGGTCGAGCAGGCCGACGCCCAGGCACGCGCGGCCCGCGCCCAGGTCTGGAGCGCGCGCTCACAGTACTGGCCGACGCTCAACGTGGCGTACAGCAACCGTCGCTCCGGCCTCAGCGACCCCCAACTGCTTTTCTTGACGCCGTACAAGGAGACGTTCAGCTGGACATTCGGGCTCAGCTGGCCGCTCTTCAACGGATTCGAGAGAGAGCAAGACCAGGTGAGTGCCAGCGTGTCCAGGGATTTCGCTGAAGCCCGTGCCGCGGATACGCGCCGCATGGTGAACGCGCAGTTCACCCAGCAGATGGCTGCGCTGACGACTGCGTATGCGCAGATATCGATCGCCAGCGACAATCTTGCCGCTGCCACGGAAGACTTGCGTGTGCAGAACGAGCGTTACCGCGTCGGCGCGGCGACGATCCTCGACCTGCTCACTTCGCAAGCCGCGCTTACCCAGGCGCAGGTGAACGTCGTGCAGACTCGCTTCAATTACCTCATCGCCCGCGCGCAGGTCGAAGCGGTCGTGGGACGGACACTATGACCAGCGCGCAAGCGGCGCTGTTCCGCACGGGCGACACCCCGACGCCGGACACCGTGATCCTCACCCATCACCTGACGCGCGAGTATCAGATGGGCGCCGAAGTGGTGCATGCGCTGCGCGGTGTGGACATCCAGATCAAGAAGAACGAGTTCGTCGCGTGCATGGGGCCGTCGGGGTCGGGCAAGTCGACGCTCATGAACCTGATCGGCTGCCTCGAACAAGGAGATCGGGTTCGTGTTCCAGACGTTCAATCTGCTGCCCCGGGCCGATGCGTTGCACAACGTCGAGCTGCCGCTGATCTATGCCGGGATGTCTTCCAAGGAGCGGCGCGAGCGCGCCGCCGGCGCGCTCAAGCAGGTGCAGCTGGCCGACCGCATGGACCACCGGCCCAACGAGCTGTCGGGTGGCCAGCGCCAGCGCGTCGCCATCGCGCGCGCGCTGGTGAATCGACCGAGCATTCTGCTCGCCGACGAGCCGACGGGCAACCTCGACTCGGCGACGGGCAACGAGATCATGGGGCTGTTTCACGAGCTCCACGACTCGGGCCAGACCATCGTGCTGGTGACGCACGAACACGACATTGCGGCGCACGCGCGCCGCCAGATTCATCTGCTCGACGGCAAGATCGCGCGCGATGAGAGGAAGGTCAGCCATGAACACGTATGCCCGGGCGGCGGTGACGGCGCTCGCGGGCGTCATCGCCTGCGGCAAACCCCAGGCCGCCCCCACGTACGAAGCGGTCCCCGTCTCGCGCCGCACAGTGGTGGTGTCGGCGTCGGCGTCGGGCGCCATCGAGCCCGTGCTCACCGTCGACGTGAAGTCGAAAGCCTCGGGCGAGATCATCGAGATGAACGTGCAGACCGGCGACGACGTGAAGGCCGGCCAGCTGCTCGCCTCCATCGATCCGCGCATTCCGCGCAATAACCTGGCCCAGGCGCAAGCCAACCTCCTCCGATACGCTGTTCAAGGCGCAAGCCATTACGCAGACCGAGTACGACCAGGCGACGCTCGATCATGCCAACGCCAACGCCTCGGTGATTCGCGCACAGTCGGATCTCGAGAACGCGCGCGACCGCATGAACGACACGAAGCTGCGGGCGCCGCTGGCGGGCACCATCATCACCAAAAGCGTCGAGCTGGGTACCGTGATCTCGTCGCCCACGACCGACGTGGGTGGCGGCACCGTGCTGTTCCGGATGGCGAACCTCGACACCGTGCAGATCCGCGCGCTGGTGGACGAGACGGACATCGGCAAAGTGCAAGCGGGGTTGTTGACCACGATCACGGTGGACGCCTATCCGAATCGCCCGTTCGAGGGCACCGTGTTGAAGGTCGAGCCGCAAGCGACGGTCCAGCAGAACGTCACGATGTTCAACGTGCTGGTGCGGATCCCCAATCCGAATCATCTGCTCAAGCCGGGCATGAACACGGAGGTGGAGATTCACGTCGGGCGTCGCGACGACGTGGTCGCGATTCCGAACGCGGCGCTGCGGACCCAGCGCGACGTCGCGTCGGCGGCCCAGGTGCTCGGACTCGACCCGAACGACGTCCAGCAGCAGCTCGCGGCCGCGCGCCAGCAAACCGCGACCCGTGACAGCGCGTCGCTGGGCGGCGGGGCGGGCGGGGCGGGCGGGGCGGGCGGGGCGGGCGGGGCGGGCGGGGCGGGCGGGGGGGGCGGCAGTGCTCCGCTGACCATTACGTTGCCCGATGGTCGCACCGTCCCGGTGCCGCCCGGCACTCCCGCCGCCCAGGTGCGACTCGCGCAAAGCGCGATGCAGAAGCGCCAGCGTGGGGAAACGCCCAGTGATGAGGAGCGAGCCGCCGTCCGCGCGCTCTTCACAGCCATGGGCGGGGGCGGGGGCGGGGGCGGGGGCGGCTTCGGTGGCGCAGGCGGCGCCGGCGGATTCCGCCGCACCAACGCGGAGCCGTCCAGCTACATCGTGTTCGTCATGAAGCAGGGGAAACCCGCCCCGGTGCAGATCCGCACGGGACTCACCGATCTCGATTACATCGAGGTCGTGAGCGGCTTGACGGAGCAGGACACGGTGCTGGTGCTGCCGAGCGCGTCGCTGCTGAATGCCCAGCGCGACATGCAGCAGCGCATGCGGAACGTCACCGGCGGGGGGTTGCCCGGCCTGCAGCAACAGCCGACGACCACGCAACAGCGCCCCCAGGCGGCGCCGGCGAGGCCGTAGCATGCTGCTCGGTGAAATCTTCCAGGTTGCGCTGCAAGCGATCCGCGCCAACAAGCTGCGGTCGTTCCTCACGATGCTGGGCATCATCATCGGCGTCGGCGCGGTGATCACGATGGTGGCGCTGGGCAGCGGCGCACAGAAGGCCGTGCAGGCCCGGATCGCGGCGCTCGGGCCCACACTGCTGTCGCTCTATCCGGGCCAGGCGTTCCGCGGCGGCATCGCGATCGACTTCGGCCAGCGCGTCAGCCTCACGGTGGACGACGCGGCCGCCCTCGCCAGCGACGCCCGCTACGTCAAAGCCGTCGTCCCGGAGCTGACCCGCAACTTCCAGGTCAAACGCGGCGGCCAGAACGCCAACGTCAACATCGTCGGCACGACGCCGAATTACGCCGCGGTGAAGAACTACACCCTCACCGCCGGCCGGATGTTCACGGCCGGCGAAGACGAAGGGCGCCGCCGCTACGCCGTGCTCGGATCGTCGATTCCCGACATGTTCAACGCCAACGGCGCCGCGATGATCGGCCAGGAAATCCAGATCCGCGGCATTCCGTTCGAGATCATCGGGGTGCTGTCGTCCAAGGGCTCCGCCATGGGTTTCGGGAATCCGGACGAGCAAATCCTGATCCCGCTGCAGACCGCGCGCTACCGCATCATGGGTACCGACCGCCTGCGGTCCATCACCGTCGACGCCGCCAGCGTGCCGCAGATGACGCTCACCATGATCGAGATCGAGCGCGTGCTGCGGCGCGAGCACAAGATCCGCCCGGGCGGCGACAACGATTTTCAGATCCGCAACCAGTCGGACATTCTGGCGACGTTCCAGGACACGACGAAGACGTTCACCTATCTGCTGGCCGGCATCGCGGCGGTGAGCCTGCTCGTGGGCGGCATCGGCATCATGAACATCATGCTCGTGTCGGTCACGGAACGGACGCGCGAGATCGGCGTGCGCAAAGCGCTCGGCGCGACGCGGTTCAACATCCTGTTCCAGTTCCTCGTCGAAGCGCTCGTCTTGTGCCTGGTGGGCGGTCTGCTCGGTATCCTGTTCGGCTCGCTGGGCGCCGTGGGCCTCTCGACACTGATGCACTGGAACACGTCCCTCAATCTCTTTGCCATCCTCATCGCCTTCGTCTTCAGCGCGATCGTGGGCCTGTTCTTCGGCATCTGGCCGGCGCGGCGGGCTGCTTCACTGGATCCGATCGTAGCCTTGCGATACGAGTAGTTCTCGAGCCGACATTGTCGGTTCGCGGGATGCGAGAAGCGGGATGCGGGATGCGGGATGCGGGATGACAACCGTTGACGCATCCCGCTTCTCGTATCCCGCATCCCGGCTTTAGATTCACGCCATGCTCGCCGTCCTTCTCCTTCTCGTACAGTCCGCCGGCGATCCACAGCCGATTTACAATGGAGGGTTGCGGCAGCTCGACGTGCGCGCCCCCCGCATCGAGACGGCGGCGGTGCGCATCGACGGGGTGCTCGACGAGGACGTTTGGCGCCGGGCGGCGCTGCTCACCGGATTCAGCCAGTACCGCCCTGTCGACAGCCGGCCGGCGGAGGATTCGACCCAGGTCCTCGTCTTCTACGCACCCGACGCGATCTACTTCGGCATTCGCGCGTACGAGGCACACGGCAGCGTCGTGCGAGCCACGCTCGCCGACCGCGACAACATCGGCGCCGACGACAACATCCAGATCCTGCTCGACACGTTCAACGACCGGCGGCGCGCCTCGCTCTTCGAGGTCAATCCGCTGGGCGTGCAGCAGGACGGCGTGCGCAGCGAGGGGATCGCGGGCGCCGCCGGCGGTGCCAATGCCGGCGGCCGCTTCGACGGGGTTGTCGACTTGAATCCTGACTACGTCTACGAGTCTCACGGCCGGGTGACGCCGTGGGGTTTTGAAGTGGAAGTGCGGATCCCTTTCAAGAGTCTGCGTTACCAGAGCGGTGCAACGCAGGACTGGGGCATGCAAGTCGTCCGCGTCACGCAGCATACCGGCTACGAAGACACGTGGACCCCCGTCGTGCGCGCCAGCGCGAGTTTTCTCATTCAGTCGGGGACGCTCAAGAATCTCGGCGGGATGCGCCGTGGCTTAGTCATGGACGTGAACCCCGAGTTCACGTCTCACGTGGACGGCGCACCGGCGGGGGGGGCGCCGGCGTATCGCTACGGCCGGGTCGATCCGCAGCTGGGCGTGAATCTGCGCTGGGGCATCACGCAAAACCTCAGCATGACCGGCACGGTCAACCCCGATTTTTCCCAGGTGGAAGCCGATGTCGGCCAGGTGACCGTCAATGAGCGCTTCGCTCTGTTCTTCCCCGAGAAGCGCCCGTTTTTCCTGGAAGGCCTCGAGCAATTCGATACGCCGAATGCGTTGATCTACACGCGCCAGATCCACGCCCCAGTGGGGGGCGCCAAGCTCACGGGCAAAGTGGGTGGCACCGGGATCGCGTATATCGGTGCGGTCGATGACAACGAGACGGCAGGCGCTCCGCATCCGGTATTCAACCTGCTCCGCCTGCGTCGTGACCTGGGCGCCTCGTCGACCGTTGGGCTCGCCTACACCGACCGGGTTGCCGGCAGCGATTGGAACCGCGTGCTCGCGGCGGACGCGCGCGTCATCTGGAAGAAGATCTGGTTTTCGTCGGCGCAGTTCGCGGGATCCTGGTCCAAGGACGCGGCCGGGCAGCTGTGGGACGTCACCCTCTACGATCTGACCGGATATTCGTACGGCAACCACGCGGAGCTGGTCGGCATCAGCCCCGATTTCAAGGCGTCGAGCGGCTTCGTGAATCGCGTCAACGTCGTCCACGGGCGGCTGTTCAATCGGTTTACGCGGTATGGGAAGCCGGGCGCGGCGCTGGAGAACGCCACGATGTTTCTCCTGATTCAGCCCACGTGGCGCTATGACGACTTCTTCAAGTTTCGCCGCACGCTGGAAGGCTCGATTCAGCAGCAGTTCCAATTCACCCTGCGCGGCGGCTGGTTCGTGACGGCGCTGTGGCAAAATCTCCACCAGCGATTCGACAGCGCCGATTACAGCGGCTATCAGGTAGACTCTGGCGGCACAGCCGTGCCGTTCGTTGTTCCGCCTGGTCTCTACAACATGTGGGGCGGGCTCGGCGCCATCAGCACACCCAATCGTGCGGTGAAGGCCGACGTCAGCATCGGCTATGTCTCGGGCCCGATCTTTGCCGAAGCGTCCGAAGGCCGTGCGCTCAATGTCTACACCGCGCTCGAATGGAAACCGACGTCGTCGCTTCGCTTCGCGGCGCAATGGCCGCATCAACGCATCATGCGCGCCCGCGACGGCAGCTGGTTCTCGACCGCCGACATCCCGCGCCTCAAGATCGAGTACCAGCTGAAGCGCGACATCTTCTTTCGCTATGTCGGCCAATACACCGCGCAGCGACGGGACGCGTTGCGCGACCCGCGGACGGGCGACTCGCTCATCGTCAGCGGCAGCCAGCCGCCTGAGCCCGAATTCCGGAACGACTTTCTGTTCTCCTACAAGCCGACGCCCGGTACCGTGCTGTTTCTGGGCTACGGCAGCTCGCTCACCGAGCAGGATCCGCTCAGCTTCCGGCGTATGTCGCGCACCGCGGATGGCTTCTTCCTCAAAGCCAGTTATCTCTTTCGGATGTGATCACTCTCGACCATCAGCTCCTCGAGGAGCGCGTCGCGAAGCAGCGCCAGTACGTGCTCGCGAACACCCGTGCGCGCTGGGGGTTCGTGGGGTTCGGCATCGTACTGCTGGCGGCGATCAAGCTTGCCGGTATCACCCCGGTGTCGTCGTGGTTCATACTTGCCTTCGCCGCGAGCTTCGCGGCGGCGAATGCCGGCGTGCGCCGGCTGGTGCGGCGCGGCGCGTTCCAGCCGTGGTACGCGCAACTGAATCTGGTCGTCGGCTGCCTGCTGATCTCGGCCGTGCTCTACGCGATGGGACCGAACGGCCACGTGCTCTATGGCGCCTATCTCATCGCCCCGCTGCAGGCGGCCTTGTATCTTGAGCGCCGCGAGGCGTGGGGCGCGCTGATCATCAACCTCGTCGCGTTCACGCTGGTCACCGCACTCGCCCAGGTCGCCGGTCACGGGTGGCCGTGGGCGCTCTACATCCAGGAAGGCCTCGTCCTCGTCTTCGCCTGCGTGGCGCTCGTGCCGATGCTGGTCCAAATCGTCGATCGCCTGCGCAGCGCGCGCGGCGTGCTCGGCGAGATCGAGCGCGGCGACCTCACCCGGCAGATGGACAGCAGCGCGACCGACGTCGCGACCGACGAGCTGGGCTACCTGGGCGTGAGCGTGAATCGCACGACGGCGGCGATCGCGGAGATCATTCGCGAGATCGGCCGGCAGGGTCAGGCGCTCGCCACGATGGCGGGCGAGCTGGCCGGGGCCGCCCGCGAGCTGCAGGCCGCGTCCCAATCGATCTCCACGACGACGGATCAGCTATCGCAGGGTACGGAACGCCAGCGCCAGCTCATCGGCTACGGGCGCCAGGATTCGGAAGCGGCCTCCGGTCTCGCGACCACGCTGCACGCTCGCGCCCAGGAGGCCGAGCGCCAGATCACGGAGATCGCCCTCCAGGCGCATCGTCGCGGCGAGGAGGTCGCGAAGGCCAGCACGCTGCTCATGAACTTGATGGTCCACATGGACCACGCGTCCGAGGTCGCGGCGGTGCTCGACAAGGAGTCGCGTGAGATCGGGAAGCTGGTGGACGGCATCACGCGCATCGCGAGCCAGACCGATCTGCTGGCGCTGAACGCCGCGATCGAGGCGGCGCGCGCGGGGCAGCACGGGCTCGGGTTCCGGGTCGTCGCCGGCGAAGTCAGAAAGCTCGCGGAGCAAAGCTCACGCTCCGCCGAAGAGGTGCGGACGAAGGTTCGCGCCACGCAGGATCAGATCCGCCGGGTGGTGGACGCCATGCAGCAGGGCCGGGAGGCGGCGAAAGGCGTGGGCAGCGTCGCGACGACCGTGCACGGCGCACTCGACGCGATCTTCGCCGACCTGAACTCGACGGTCCAGTTCGCCACGACGTTCGCCGCCGAGACCGAGAATCAGACGAAGCGGATGCGCGAAGTGTTGCGCCGGATGGAGGAGGTTGCCGTGATCGCCGATGGCGCCGCGACGGGTGCGCGCCAGACGTCTGCGGCGACGGCACAGCAGATCGCGTCACTCGGCGAGCTGACCAGCACATCGCAGCATCTGTCCGACGCCGCCGCGATGCTGGCGCAGACGATCCGGCGCTTCCGCGTCAACGGGGGGGGGAGGGAGGCCGGCGGTTCGAAATGAGCCGCTTGGTCTGAGCGTTCGCGGTGCGGCGAACCTCGTCGACATCCGCAGTCTTCAACAAACCGTCGCGCACGACAATGCGCCCGTCCACGATCACATGCCGGACGTCGGCGGGTTGCGCGCTGTAGACAATCCGGGAAATGAGGTCCGCGTCCTCCGGCTGGGCATGCGGGGCGGCGAGGTCGAGCACGACCACATCGGCGCATTTCCCCACTGCGATGGACCCGATCTCCGACTCGAGCCCCAGCGCCCGCGCGCCGCCGAGTGTCGCAAGCTCCAGCAAGGTGGGAGCCGGCATCACCTCGGGTCCGAGCCGCGGCTTCTGAATCAGCGCCGCGAGCCGCATCTCCGCGAACGCGTCGAGCCGGTTGTTGCACGGCGCCCCATCGGCGCCGATGGCGACGCGGCAGCCGGCGGCCAGCATCTCGGGGATCGGCGCGATGCCGCTGCCCAGCTTCAGGTTCGAGCTGGGACAGTGGACGACGTTGGTCGCCTGGCGCGCCAGCCGCGCGATCGCGTCGTGGTCCACCCACACGCAGTGAGCCAGCGCGGCCCGCGGTCCGGAAATGCCGACGGAATCGAGATACGTGATTTCATCGTGTCCCGTTTCCCGTTTCACGGTGTCCAGCTCGAGCGGGGTTTCCGCCGCGTGCGTATGGATGACCGCGCCCGCTTTTTCGGCCAGATCGCTCACGGCGCGCAATAATGGACCGGTGCAGCTCGGCGCATACCGCGGGGCAAAGCAGTAGCGCAGCCTGCCGCCCGCGGCGCCGTGCCAGCGCGCGCAGAGATCCGCACTCTCTGTAAGCGCCTTGTCCGTCGGCTCGCGCAATACCGGTGGGTTGGCAGGCGCGTCCATCAGGCACTTCCCCGCGGTCGCGCGGATGCCGATGGCCTCGAGCGCCTCGAACGCGGCACCCGTGTGACGCACCGTCTCCATGTCCAGGATCGCCGTCGTCCCGCCGAGCAGCAGCTCGGCGGCACCGAGCATCGCGGAGGCATGGACGGACGCCTCGCTGTGCGCCGCTTCGAGCGGCCAGATCCGTTTGGCGAGCCACGCTTCCAGCGAGAGATCGTCGGCCAGTCCGCGGAACAGAGTCTGACAGAGGTGGATGTGGGCCTGGATGAGACCGGGGAGGATGATGAGCCCGCTGCAATCCAGAATCGTAGCCTTATTCGTTCCAACTTTCCCACGTTCCAACTTTCCAACGCTTTTTATTCGCCCGTTCTCCACGAGCACATCGGCGTCGAGGATGCGCCGCGATGCGTCCATGGTCACGACGCGCCCGCCCTTCAACAGCAGGGCTTTACTCAACGGAGCTTCAAGAGATCAGCGGGATCGAAGGCGACGGCGCCGTACTGCGCGCCCCAGTGCAGGTGCGGTCCCGTCACGCGTCCCGTGGCGCCGACGCGGCCGATGAGCTGGCCGCGCTCGACGGTATCACCGGCGGCGACCAGCGCGCGACTCAGATGATGGTAGACGGTCATCAAGCCGTCGCCGTGGTGCAGGAAGACGGAGGTGCCGCCGTAGAAGAAATCGCCGACCAACGCCACGACGCCGCGATTTGACGCGCGCACCGGCGCGCCCTTCGGGCCGGCGAGGTCGAGCCCGTAATGCCGGCTGCGCCACACGCCATTCACCTTGCGCCCCGAGCCGAACACGCTGGTGACGCGCGACGTGCGCGGACGCATGAACGGGGCTTTCCACAGCCTCGGCAGCTCGTGCGCGCGTCGCGCCGCGTCACGCGCCAACACCCGTTCCCGGTCGATGCGCGCCCGCAGCGCGCTGTCGGGAGGCGGGGTGAATCGCTCCGCGGCGCGCACCTCCTCATTCGCCGGTGCTTTGCGCGCCACAACCGGCACGGATGCCTTGTGGCCGATGACGGCGCCGTTCCAGCGAATAGAAAGTGTCACCACCTTGACGCTGTCGGAAGTGGTCAGCGGCACGGCGGCGAATGCCTTCCCATCCCGGAAATGCAGTGGCTCCCCCGCGACCTCGCCGGTCACGGCGTCCGGTGCCGACACGACGATAAGCGAGCCCTGACGCGGCAGCTCCGGCTGCCATGTGATCTCCTGGACCGCCGTCACCGCGGCGAGCACGAGCAGCAGCATCAGGTCGCGATGCGCGGATGGGCTGGGCCGCTGTCGGCAGATGACGGCAAATCGAAGTAGGCCTCCACTTCATCGAGCAGCTCCTCGTCGGAGTAGACGCCCGCGAGGATCCGCTCCGCGGTGCCGGGCTCGACGAGCACATAGCCGAACGGATAGTCCACGCCGCTCAGCAAAATCATGCGCCGCTGGTGGTTCGGCAGGGCGACGTAGATCGTGTCCGAATTCGTCGGTATCAGCGTGATGTTGTTTTTTCCCAACGTGCCGACGATCGCTTCGGTCGTAAAGTTGAGCTCGTCGAGCGCTTCGGCCTGATCATCGGCCGACAGCGTATCCGCCGCCGCCAGCCAAAACACGACGACCGTCTGCTGCGTCACGAGGCGAGGCGCGAGCAGCGCGCTGTCCGCCCAGTCGCGCGGCGTCAGGTCTGCGATGTTGCGGGAGTCGTCGGTGCGAGTGGCGACGGCGGCGTTCTGTGGCCGGCAGGACGCCAATAATGCGATCGCGAGGAACGTTGCTGCGCGCATGGCGGACAATATACTTAGCCCATGACCGTTGCTCCCCCCGTTCCCCAGGCGCCGGCCGTCAAACGCCATCACTGGATCGTGCGCCTCACGCACTGGACGACGTTTGTTTCACTGCTGGGCATGATCATGAGTGGGCTGCAGATCTACGGCGCGTACGCGCGCTTCGGGGAGCGCGGTGGACCCTATTACTACAATGCGTTCCAGGACCGCCAATTCCCGGCCTGGAGCCGGCTCGGCGGCTGGCTCGCGGGAGCGTTGAACTGGCACTTCGCGCTGATGTGGCCGCTCATCGCCGGGGGCGTGTTGTACGTCTCGTATCTCGCCTACAGCGGCGAATGGCGCTCGCTGCTGTTCCGCCCGCGCGACATCCGCGGCGCGATCGAGATGCAGAAGTACTACCTGCGGCTACGGAAGGACCACCCGCCCCAGGGAAAGCACAACCCGCTCCAGAAGCTCGCCTACACGTGCATCGTGCTGCTCGGCATGCTGTCGGTCCTGACCGGATTCGCGGTTTACAAGCCGACGCAGTTGTCCTGGCTCACGGCGCTGTTCGGCGGCTTTCAGGCGGCCCGCTATTGGCATTTCTGGGCGGTGTGGATCTTCACCGGCTTTCTCGTCGTCCACGTCATCCTCGTCTTTGTCGTGGACCCCGCGTCGCTGCGCGCGATGATCTCGGGATGGTATCGCGGCCGGTTCCCCAGCCATGACTGACCGGCGTGCGTTCTTGCGACTCGCGGCGGGCGCGGGCGGTGCTTCTCTCGTTGCCGCGTGTCGCCCGCTCTTGCTGGACGTCAGCCGGCTGAACGATTGGGTGGGAGAGAAGGTCCTGTTTTCGCCCGGTCGATTGGCGCGGCAGTACGACGTTTCCGAACGGACCGCGCGCCTGCCGAGCTATTTCATTTCGCGCATGACGCCGATGTTGCAGGATCCCGCGGCGTGGCGACTGCACGTCGACGGATTGGTTCGCCGGCCGCAGCAGCTGTCGCTCGACGATTTGCGCGCGCTGCCGCGCACGACCTACACCGTCAAGCATCATTGCGTCGAGGGGTGGAGCGCGATCGCGACGTGGCACGGTGTGGCGGTCGCCGCGATCGCGGAGCGCTGCGAGCTGCTGCCGGGGGCGCGCTACGTGCGGTTCGATTCGTTCGACTCCGGCTACTTCAACGGCTGGGATCTCGCCAGCGCGATGCATCCGCAGACGATCCTCGCGTACGGCATGAACGACAATCCGCTGCCAGCCGCGCACGGCGCGCCGTTGCGGCTTTACGCACCGACCAAACTCGGCTACAAGATGACGAAGTACCTGGTCTCGATGACGTTCACGGCGGACCGGCCGGGTGGGTACTGGGAAGACCAGGGCTATCCGTGGTTTGCGGGGGTGTGATGTCGGTACGCTCGACGCGAGAACTCTATTAGGTAGGTCTCATGACGTCTCAGTGGAGCAGCCTCGAGATCGCGAAGCTGGTGTTGTCTGCGGCGACCCCACTTTTAGTTCTCGTGCTGGGCTTGTGGTTCCAGCGCTTTGCCACGCGCTTTGAACAGCTGCAGTGGGCGAATCGCAAGATCGTCGAGAAACGACTCGCTGTCTATGACGACGTCGCGCCCATGCTCAACGACCTACTCTGCTACTTCAGCTACGTTGGTAGTTGGAAGGAACTGACTCCGCGCCAATTGGTCGATAGCAAGCGCTTACTTGACAGGAAGATGCACTTGGCAGCGCCGATCTTCTCGGCCCAGTTGCTGTCTTTGTACAATAGCTATATCGGGCTGTGCTTTCAGACCTACAACGAGATGGGAGCCGACGCGAGACTTAGAACGCGGCCCGAAGACCGAAGGCCTTACTCCCGTCAGCCTTGGGATGAGTCATGGGATCAGCTCTTTGCGCCGGAGACGTTTTTCACGGATCCGCGTCTGATCGTGAAGGCTTATGAGGAACTAATCACTTGGTTCGCTCAAGAACTTGGTTTGGGAATCAGGACACCGCACACCATTCTCGAAAAGGTGGAACATCACGTTTTGACGAGGCATCCCGCCTCGTGGTGGAGGCGACTCTTTCCTAGAGACCACGAGTCTACCTAGGTCGTACGAAAGGGCCTATCACGCGCTTGAAGCTGACGGCGCGCGTAGATTAAGGAATGAATCCTTCTTCAGCGCGCCGCAGCTTAAGCGCGCTCCGTTAGCCGGCCATGAAGTCTAAGTCAGATTTTCTCGCGATAGCAGCTCGCAACATTCTGCGGCCCGCGCTGGCGGAATACGGATTCCAGGAGTACGCCAAGAAGCATTATTTTCGACTTTGTGGTAACATCGCCCAGTTTCTTGATTTACAGAAGAGTTCATGGGGTGGCGGTGATTTTGCTGTGAATTATTCCGTTTTTCTTCTAGCGC
>WNGB01007829.1_pt1 | contig 15284 bp, 9 predicted proteins | sample 5400681 | NCBI WGS metagenome assembly WNGB01 (sample SAMN13153367, study PRJNA577476) | soil metagenome | isolation source: 115 cm soil or saprolite under grassland replicate 2 | place: USA:California | collected 2016-06-15
GAATGGCCTGGAAGTTGCCTTCTGTTCAATGCGCGAACCAACTTGAGGTCTGTCGAGAGCGCCGAAGGTCCAGCGTAGCCGGGGAGAGCCGCATTTTGAAGAACCTGCTCGGAATTCTCGTTTTGGCCGTGGCCCTTCCGGCGGCCGCGGCGACGATCCCGAGCCCTCTGCGATACACGAGGCAGCCGGGCTATGCGATCGAGCGCGCTCCGCAGGCGGGCGAGCGGCTGCTCGATCTCGACTCGCGCGCCTTGGCGCTCCTGCGGGGCGCCCCCCGGAACGAGTCCGTCACTCTCCAGAGCTTTCCTTTCTCGCCGGGGGCGACAGGAGACCTGGTACTCGAGCGTTTTGAGGTCGTCTCCCCCGAGGGCAGGATCCTTCTCGAGGGCGCGGCCGGCGAGACTTCCGCCCCGCTTCCACGCGGCGTCCACTTCGAGGGCCATCTCGACGGGGAGCCCGACTCCCGCGTCTACGTCGGCATCCCGGGAGAGTTCCTGGTGGCAATCCTTCAGACGAGCGCCGGCCTCGTCTACGTCGGCCCCGATGGGCCGGCGGCGGGACCGGTCCAGCACGTCGTGCGGCGCTCCGACTCGCCCGAGAACGCCGAGCTCGCCCCGCTCGATTGGCATTGCGACGCGGACGAGCTCGTTCCCGCCCCCCGAAGCGACATCGGTTCCTTCGGGAAGCCGTCGAAACCCGCTGCGGCTTCGCTCTCCGCGCTCGAGACCTCGGCTCTCAAGAATGCCACGGTCACGATCGAGACCGACCAGGAGCTCCTCGCGAAGTTCTCCGGAAACGTCGGCGCGATGACCTCCTACATCACGACGCTCATCGGACAGATCTCCGTGATCTACGAGCGCGACGTGTCCGTCCACTTGACGGTGAACCTGGTCCAGGCCTGGACGACCACGGATCCCTATGTCGCGACGGACACCCGGACTCAGTTGAACGAAGTGGGCGACTGGTGGCACGCGAACCGGCCGAAGAGCTCCTATCCGCGCACGATCGTTCACTACTTGAGCGGAAAGCCGGTCTCGGGCGGAATCGCCTGGCTGGACGTTCTCTGCTCGAACGATTTTTCACAGGGCGGCCACTGGGGAGGGGCCTACGGAGTCCTTCAGATCAACGGGAACTATCCCGCCAACCTGTGGGATCTGATCGCGTCCGCGCACGAGATGGGACACAATTTCGGCTCGCCGCACACGCACTGTTTCAGCCCGCCGATCGACACGTGTTACAACGCGGAACCCGGCTGCTACAGCGGCCCCGTCACGAACCCCGGACCGCTCGGCGGAACGATCATGAGCTACTGCCACCTGCTCTCGGGCGGCCTTGGCAACATCGACCTGCGTTTCCACGAGCGCTGTATCACGGAGCAGATGCTGCCCGAGATCAACTCGGTCACCTGCCTGACGACCTTCGCGGGTACGGCCCCCGTGGCGACCCAGTTCTACACCCTGACCCCCTGCCGCGCGGTCGACACCCGGAACCCCACCGGACCGTACGGGGGGCCTGCCCTTTCCGCGAATTCGGACCGGACGTTCACTCTCGGAGGACAGTGCGGCATTCCCTCGACGGCCAAGGCCGTCCTCTTGAACCTGACCGTGACCCAGCCGAGCGCCGGCGGAATCCTGCGTCTTTACCCGGGCGGAAGCCCCCTTCCCGTGGCCTCGGCGATCAACTATCGTGCGGGGCAGACCCGTGCCAACAACGAAGCAAGCCCTCTCGGATCGTCCGGAAGTCTGGCCGTTCACTGCGACCAGCCTTCCGGAAACGTGCAGGTTATAATCGACGTGAATGGTTATTTTCAGTAGGAGACCGTCATGACCAGAATTCGTTTCTCTCGTTTCGCTCTTTTGTTCGTTGCGACCATTCTTCTTACGGTCTCCGTGGCATCCGCCGCCGGCCCGTACCAGTTCTACTCGGTGACGCCGTGCCGGATCGCCGACACGCGCCCCGGCACCGGCTTCTCGGGACTGAGCGGACCGCCATCTCTCTCTGCCGGAGCAAACCGGAGTTTTCCCGTCGTCGGGCTCTGCGGAATCCCCAGCGGCGCAGATCCGGCCAAGGCGGTCGCATTCAACGTCACCGTCGTGGCACCCACGAAAGAGGGTTTCATCAAGATCTGGCCGTTCGGCCAGGCTCTCCCGGCCGTTTCGACGATCAACTTCGTGGCGGGAGAGCCGGCGATCGCGAACGGTGCCATCGTGCCGCTGGGGACGGACGCGACCTTTCAGATCTCACTCGTCTACGGCACGGCTACTGCGGGAGGCGCGGCCGATCTGATTCTGGACGTCACCGGCTACTTCAAATAGATGCGTCCTCCCTGCCTGCGGGCGGGGCTGACGATTGCTTTCCTGGACCTCGCGGCTGCGGCCGTCGTGTCGGCACAGCAACCGATCCCGCCCCCCCTTCGCCCGAATTTTCCCGTGACGCTCTCGGGCTCGGGACCGGTGGTTGTGACGCAGCCCGCGGTCGGTGACCTGGACAACGATGGCCGAAAAGAGATCGTCGTCGGCACGAAGGGGCGCCAGCTCTGGGTCGTCAACGCCGACGGCTCGGTCCGGGCGGGATGGCCGAAAACCTTGCCGGCAGAAGTCGTCGGAGCGCCAGCGATCGGCTTGATCGACGGTGATGCATTCCCCGACATCGCCGTCGGTTTCAAGGGAACGACCGATCCGACGGGCAAAGGCGGCGTCCGCGCATACCGGAGGGACGGCTCGCTCATCTGGGAGAGGCTGACCGCGACGGACGAGAGTGACGACGGCGTCTTCTCCAGCCCTGCGATCGGAAACGTGGATGGCGTTGGTGGAAACGAGGTCGTGGTCGGCAGCTTCGACTTTCGCGTCTACGTGATCCGCAGCGACGGAAGCGATCTGCCCGGCTGGCCGAAAAAACTCCGGGACACGATCTATTCCTCCCCCGCCCTTTTCGACCTGGACGGCGACGGCAAGCTGGAGATCATCATCGGAGTCGACACGCACCTCGAAGGGCCGCCCTTCAATAGTCCGAATGGAGGCGCTCTGTACGTGTTTCGCTCCGACGCGTCGATCTTTCCCGGTTTTCCCAAGTTCATCGACCAGACGATGATGTCGTCGCCCGCAGTCGGAGACATCGACGGGGATGGCCGACCGGAGATCGTCGTCGGCGGAGGCGTCTATTACTCCGGGAACGTCGGGCGCCAGGTCTACGCCTGGCACTGCGACGGATCGCCGGTTACGGGCTGGCCCGTCACCGTGGAGGCCCAGGTCTTCGACTCTCCCGCTCTTGCAAACCTCGAGGGGGACGGAAGACTGGAAGTCGTGATCAGCGACGAGAACGCGAACGTCTATGCATTTCGGTCCGACGGCAGCCAGATCTTCAAGACGAAGCCGAAGAGCTTCTTCGGTACGAGCCCGAATGCGGACAACCCGATCGTTGCGGACATCGACGGAGACGGCCTTCCGGAGATCCTCGTGGCCGTCAATACCGAGATCGCGGTGCTCTCACGGACTGGTGTGCAGCTCACGGACGACGGATCGCACGACGGTCGAAGGTCTTACTACACCGAGACATCCACGTCGGGGGCCGTCGTGACTGACCTCGAAGGGGACGGCCAGGTGGACGTTATTGCCGCGAGCGGGGTTCCGTTCCCCAATCCCACCAACGGGAAGGTATACGTCTGGGTGCCCGGGCGAGCCGGACCTGCTCCGTGGCCCGCGTTCCGTCAGGACCCCGCTCTCCGCCGCGGCGTCGCGCCCGGCTCGCCGTCCTGTCCGGTCGTGGCTCCTCAGGCGTTTTACACCGTCGCGCCTTGCCGGGTCGTGGACACGCGCGGCCCCAACGGGCCTCTGGGAGGACCGGCGCTCGCGGCGATGACCACGCGCGATTTCCCCGTTCGCGGCGCCTGCAACATTCCGGCAACCGCCCGCTCCGTCTCTCTGAACGTGACGGTGACGGGCTCCACGAGCTACGGCGATCTGCGTATCTATCCGACCGGGGCTGGGGGTATCACGTCGAGCACGATCAACTGGGCGACCGGCCGGACTCGCGCGAACAATTCCATCGTCGGCATAGGGGGGGGCGGCGGTCTCACTGTCTGGTGCGTGATGCCCACCGGTTTGACGCACGTCATCCTCGACGTGAACGGCTATTTCCAATAGTTAACGCGGTTTAGTCCTCGTTGAGCATTGGCTCATTGGCACTCCCGGTTGGAACCCGCCTCGTTCCGCGAGGCGAGGCTGCCCGCAAGATGGACCATTGAACGTCCCCGGGGCGAGGCTGGCGTTACCTTGTACGGAAGCTTGCCGGAGTATGCCGCAAGGAGCCCGTCAGCCGAGGCAACATCAGCGATCATCTCGGGCGAACCGGCTCCGCTTGCGATGTTGAGCTTGGCGGCGATCAGCTCACGTGCCAGGAGGATGCTCGCGTCGCCCTTCGCGGGGCTCGAGAGGATCCGGAGAAACTCGGCTCCTGAATAGGACTGAGCGCCAAGCGTCAACGACCTCACCGGCCACAACTCGTTGTGCTTCTTCCAGAAGCCAGCGGAGTGGGGACAGCCCACCGGAACCGAAGCGGTGGTCAAGTACCGCGCCAACGCGAAGTATCCAGTCGTCGAGTCCTGAGCACCACCCGCCGCAACGATTTTGCCGTCGGCCTGCAGAACGATTCCTCGAATGCCGTCATTTCGGCCGAAGAAATCGGTTGTGACGCGTCCGGACGTTCTGAAGGTCCCGTCTTCAGCGCCGTCCGACGTGTATCGGACGAGCGTGAAGTCATAGAAGGTTGCACCGAACGCGTACCCCGCGGCCAGGATCTTCCCGTCCGATTGGATGGCGACTCCGAAGACCACCTCGTCGAATCCCGGGAGGTCCGTCGTCGTCCACCCATCGCCGTCGAATGTCGCATCGAGGGAGCCGTCGGGGTTGTAGCGCGCGACGGCAAAATACGGGCCGATCGAGAGGGAATTCCCGGCGGATCCTCCCACCACGATCTTTCCATCCGGTTGCAACGCGACCGCCCGGGCCACCTCGCCGCTCCCAAAGAAGTCGATCGTGACGATCCCTCCCATGCCAAACGCTTTGTCCGGCGATCCGTCGCCGTCGAAGCGGACCACGGCAAAATCGTCGCCGGTTCCGCTCCCGTTGATGAATCCCACGACCACGGCCTTGCCATCGGGCTGAAGAGTCAGCGCCGTCGCTCCGAACCCGTCGACGGTGACTTTTCCCGCTTTGCCGAAAGAGGCGTCGAGGCTGCCATCCCCGTTGAAGCGCACGAGGGCGAAGTGTGAGCCTGTCACGAGGATTTTTCCGTCGGGTTGGACCACCACTCCGTAGGCGACTCCGGGCGCTTCGGCTGTGACGGTCTTGCCGTCGAAATCGAACGTCGAATCGAGGCTGCCGTCGAGGTTGTATCGCGCCAGAGCAATTCTCAAATCGAAACCGACTCGCGCGGTTCCCGCCACAACGATCTTTCCATCCGGCTGGAGAGCAATCGCGTTCGCCACGTCGTCAAGGCCGAAGAAGTCGGTCCTCACCTTGCCATGAAGACCGAAAGTCTCGTCGAGGGAGCCGTCCACGCCGTACCGGGCAACCGCGAAATCCACATTGGCAGTCTCGTCGAACAGCCACCCCGCTGCGACGATCTTGCCGTCGGGTTGGAGCGCAACGCTCGTGGCGCTTGCGGTGGGCACGTCGAAGCTCGTGACGACCTTTCCACCGCTTCCAAAGATTGAGTCGAGGTCGCCGTCGGCCGCCCTGGCAGCTCCCGAGAGTCCGCCAACGACGATGAGGACAGCCAGAATTGATCGTGAGTGCCCGATGCGCGTTATGAACCTCCTGCTCTCGCCGCCTGACGGAATTACGTCGCCGACCCGGAATTCGTCTGCCCTGCGTTACGATTCTGTCACGCGGCCGGCGCCGGGAAAGCGGCGGGATCCGGGTCGGCCAGCCGAAGAGGCGTGGGGAGGATGACCTCGAAACGGTTTCCCGACTCGGCGGAGGATCGCTGAAACGGTCGGCTTCCGTCCTGGAATCGAGGCCTTCCTCGCCCCTTCAACGTCCACCAGAAGCCGAGAATCGCGGAGGCGTTCGCCTCCTCGCAATCATCGCCCTCTTCCTCCTCTCGGGGGCCGTTCAATGGTGGGTGGTCTCGACGAGGCGGATCCCAACGAACTCCGATCAGGCGGTCTCCGCCCTGATGGCGAAGCACATCCTCGAACGTGGCGAACATCCCGTCTTCTACTATGGGTCGGCATACGGGGGATCCGTCGAGCCTCACTACGTCGCCGCCGTGTTCGTGCTCCTCGGCAGCACGCTCGCGGCGTACCGCGTCGCGATGGGCGGGCTCGTCGTTCTCACGATCATGGGGGTGTACGCGATCGCCCGGCTCGCTTTTGGGCGATCCGAAGCGATTCTGGCGGCCGCCTATCTCGCCGTGCCCCCCTTCTTCTTTTTGTACAAGGGACTGACGTCCGACGGCCACTACAACGCGTTCAACCTCTTCGTCGTCGTCACGATGATCACTTCTCTTGCCATCGACCGCACGCTCGAGATCGGCCGTGAGCGGTGGCCCTTGTTCGCGCTCCTCGGCTTCGCGGCCGGTGTTGGCTGGTGGATCAACCCGATCACGCCGCCCATTTCCGCCGCGGCGGTCGCCTGGCTCTTTTTGAAGAAGAGACCGAGGCCACGAGTTCGAAACGCGCTTCAGTTGGTCGCCGGGTTCGTTCTCGGCAGCGCTCCCTGGTTGATCTGGAACATCCGGCACGGATGGGTCAGTCTCACGTCGCCCGAGCTCGCATCGGTGAACGGGTCCGGGGCGCTCCACAATCTGGGCGAGATCGTCCGCGATTCCCTGCCGCTCCTCGCGGGGGGTTCGCGGTTCCGCACGACCGGCTCGCGGGACACGTTCCCGTTCTCACGGCTCGCCGTCGGGGCCGCTCTGATCGTCCTCTTCGCTCCCTGTCTCTGGCGCGCCGTTCGGGGCGATCGGGTCCTGCGTTTGTTCGTGCTCGCGTTCGGTGCGCTCGTTCTGACGGTGATCTGGTCCGGCCGCTACGTTCCGACCGAGCCGCGCCTGCTCTTTCCGTTCTATGTACTGGCTCCGCCGGTGATCGCAGCGGGATTCGTCCGTCTCGGCAGCAAACGCCCGGCGGCCCTTCTCGCAGCGGCATGTGGGGCGATTCTCGCCGTCGGGCACGGATCGAGTCTGCTCGTGGAGCACCGGCATCTCGGCAACACAGCCACCGAGGTCACGGGTCCGCTCGACGAGCTGCTGGGGACGCTCACGACCAGAGGCGTCCGGCACGTCTACACTGACTACTGGACCGCGTACCGCCTCGCGTTCGAGTCGGACGAGAGAATCGTGGCGACACCGATCCCGGGAGACGAAGCCGTTCGGTATTCCCCCTACCTGTGGGAGGTGGCGCGCGATCCTTCGACGGCGATCGTGGTCCGCGCGCCGCGGGCAGAATGCCTGGAAGCCTTTCTCGAGGCGACTGGGACGCCGCACCGCCGAGTCGTGTCGAGCCCATTCACCGTGTTTCTCGATCTGCCCTCGACGGTGCTCGAATTCGTCCGGACCAAGGAGGCGCTTCCTTTGCCGGACGAAGCCTTTCGGGTCGCCTGGACCGTCGGACCGCAACCGCGCGAGATTCCGCGGGGATCGACCGGCTCGGGCGCCGTGTCCTTTCGAAACGAGAGTCCGTGTGCGTGGCCTCACGCGGTGCACCTCGGTTATCACTGGAGCCCACGAGATCCGGGACTGCCCTACATCCGCGACGGCGGCCGTCAGGTTCCGCACCAGTCGATCGCTCCGGGGGAAACGGTGAGCTTGAGTGTTCCGTTGAACGCCCCGGCAGTGGCCGGACGCTACGACCTCGAGTACGACCTGGTGTTCGAGAACGTCGCGTGGTTCACTTCGCGGGGTTCCCGGCCCGCGAAGGTTCCCGTGACAATCCGCTAGTCCGAGGCTGCCGGAGCCTTCGCGAGAGTGGCGGGCCACTCCTCAACCGCGCTTGCGCGCATATACGAACATCCGGTAGCGCCGTTTGAGAGGTCTGGACAAGAGATCGATGACGTCGGAGCCGACGATCAGGAGCGGATGGATCGGTACCGTTCTCCATCGGCGGACGTTGGCAGCACCAAAGCGAATGTCGATCACGTCCATGTTTCCCGACCGCCGTACGAGTCCGCGGATCGTCTCGGGAGAGAAGAAGAAGTTGTGGTGGATGTCGTAGAACAGGGCCATGAGGTGTTTCCAGCGCGTCCCGGTGAACCGGTAGAGCAGATGCCCGATCGCGTTGAGAAGGCTTTCCTGGTTGATCGTGAAGATCAGCAGAACACCCTCCGGAGCAAGGATTCGGTCGATCTCGCGCATGGTTCCGACGGGATCGTCGAAGTGCTCGATGACGTCCCAGAGTGTGACCGCCCGAAAGTGACCGTCTGGAAAAGACGCTTCCTCGACAGTGCCGGTGAACACGGTCAAGCCGCGCTCCCTGCGTGCAAAATCCGCAGTGATCCTCGAAAGCTCCACTCCCTGAGCAGCCCATCCCCGCCGGTTCGCGAGCTGCAGAAACGCCCCGTAGGAGCATCCCACGTCGAGCAGGCGCCCTGGCGAAACGAGCTGCTCGAGCCGGTCGAGCCCTCGCCGATACGTGGGCATCGGCTCGGTGTCCGGGTCGGCAGCGGTCTTGTTTGCCAGGTAGAAAGGCGTTTCCATCGTCGCGGCGTCCTGGTAAAGAGAGTCGTACTCTCGACCGGTGACGACGTTCGAGCGGTAAACCGTTCCGCATTCCACGCATCGCACGATCGAGCCGGTCGAGATCTCGCAAAGGAGAAAAGACTCGGAGGCGTGGCAGACGTAGCAGCGGGCCGCGTTTGATTCCGCGCCCGGCAGAGCGCCTGGAGCGGGCTTCGGAGCCTTGAGCCTACGGATCATTTCCGTAGGGTGCCCGTGGGAGTTCGCCTCACTCCGGTCCCGCAAACACGCCAGGACGGATGCTCAACGGGAGTGGCGCTCAGGAAGGCTCCTCCGATTCTCGGCCTCCAACCGCGAAGGGGACTTTCCCCGACCGGACAGGGGGTCCGCTCGGGGAGAATTTTGCACGTCCAGGACGAGCGCCTGAAGCAACAGCTCGAAGCCCAGAATGATCGGCATCGCAGCCAGTATTACGGTCCCCGTCGGGGTCGCTCGTCCGAGCAGCGCGTTGTGAATCCAGAAGTAGGAGCCGAGAAGCGACCCGGCGAGGAACAGAGCCGCTCCGACCAGCAGAAACAGCGCTACGGGTGAGACGTCGTAGAACACATACCGCCAGAAGATCCGCCGAAAAAACCCGGCGATCAATCGCAGCGGAAACTCCACGGCAGCGCGAGCGGGCCGTAGCGCGCTCGTTTCGTCACCATAATGCGACGGCATCGGTACGTCGGCGACCCGTGCCTCGAGAGCGTTCAGCCGGATCAGCATGTCGTTTTCGAAGAAGTAACCCCGTGCGAGTCGATCCAGGTGGAGGCGGCGGAGAACGTCGGACCGAATCGCGACGAAGCCGTTCTGTGGGTCGAGCACGTGCCAGTACCCGGACGCGAACTTGGTGAGCAACGTCAGGACGATATTGCCGCCGAGACGTACGCGGGGCATCGCGTCGAGCTCCGGGAGGTGATGGAAACGGCTTCCCTTGGAGTACTCGGCGCGACCCTCCAGAAGCGGCTCGAGCAACGTCGGGATGTCCGCAGGGTCCATCTGACCGTCGCCGTCGCACTTGACGACGAGGTCAGCTCCCTCGTGGAGGGCAGCGCGGAAGCCGGTCACCATTGCGGCTCCGACCCCCTGGTTCGCTTCGTGGCGTAGAAGGAGGACTCGAGGGTCCCGGACGGCACTCACAGCCTCGATCGTGCCGTCGGTCGACCCGTCGTCGACGATGACGATCCGATCGATGAGAAGAGGCATCCGCTCGAGCACCGCCTGGATCTGTCGCTCCACGCGATACGCCGGTATGATGACCGCGATCTTCGAGCCGTCGATCATGAGCCGGGCTTCGGCAAGCTCTCCAGGCGGGCGAGGGCAAAAACGCGGCTCGAGACGGCAAATCGGCGGGCCTGGGTGGCCGGTCCGTTCCTTCTGTCGACCAGCAGGTATCTTGGGGATTCGTCGACCGCGATAGAAGACGTTAAATCAATCACGCGATTCTCCCCCAAGAAATAGCGCATCCACTCACGGGACGCAATGTTTGGCTCATCGATGACGATCGTCGCGCGACGCCCGACGGTCGAAGCGAGCGAGGCCAACGCGCGATATGCGGGGTCGTAGGCCGGCACGGAACGGATCGCTCGCCTCACGACGTACCAGGCGCTCGGGATTGCGAGGAGAAATGCGAGCAGCAGTGCGCTCCTCGCGAGCGCGCTGCGCAAACGCCCGGCACCGTTTGGAGCGCTCGGGTCCATCGCCCGACGCGCGAGACCAACGAATGCGACACTCCATACGGCTGCCGCCGCGGGAAGGAACTTGGTATATCCGTACGGGAATTTCAGGCGCAGATTCCCGAGCAGAGCCAGTCCGACCGGCAGCAGCAGCGCGACGATGACCGCCTGCTCCTGCCTCGAAAGACCCCTCCAGGCAAATAGCGCGACACCGAGGATTGCTACCGTTTCGAAGAGAACGAGCGTTCGGTGCATCGGGCGCAGCGCGGCCGGCGCGTCGTCGCGGTAGGGCTCGAGCCCCAGGATGGCCGGGGGTTCGGCAAAATAGTGGGTATCTCCGGCGATCGTCCGCCCGAGGGGTGAAGAGAGCCCACGTGCGGCTTCCAGCCCGAACCGGGCGAATCTCACGACACCAATGGGGTTCAAGGCTGCCGCCAGCAGAAAGACCAGCGCCAGACGGGCAGCCCCTCTCGTTCGAGCACGGGGCCGCACGACGGCGAGCATCGTCACCGCGGCAACAACCCATATGGGCATACCTTCGGGGTAAATGACGAACCCCGCCGCAGCGAGCGAAGCCGCGGCGAGAGTCAACCTTCGGCTCCTCACCCGCGTGAGCTTGACCACGAACGCAAGAAAGGCGAGGAAGATCGCCGTCGAGAGGAGCGTGCCCAGGTGCTGGCCATAGAGACCGGCGAGGAGCGCGGAGTTCCCGACGAGCAATCCTGGAGCCAGCCACCCCTCGGTCGAGCGTGGACCCCAGACGGCCAACGCGAGGAGCCCGGCGCCCCAAACCACCAGACATCCCGCAGCGAGCATTGCCGCGGAATGGATCTCGTAGGAGCGGACCCCGAATGCATCGGCCAGCGCGGAAAGGAGGTAGATCCCACCCGGCCGGACGTGGTGCGCCTCGATCTCGCGACGCATCGTCGCGAGATATCCGGCGACGTCCGGAGGCACGCTCCATCCGTACTGCGAAATCGAGTCGGCCACGACGCACTCCCGGCTGGCGTCGTCGATGTCGCCGAGCACGGCTCCCTCGCCGTGAAGGGCAAACGGGAGAACGCCGATGATCGCGAAGAGCGCCGAAAAACCTGCGAGGACGAGGATGCGTCGGAAACGCAGACGGACTGCAGTCCACCACCGGGAGCGGATGCTCCACGCAAGAGCGGCGAGAGAAAGCACGGTGAGCGCCAGCGCCGCCCGGGAAGGTCGAACGTGGAGCGCTCCTCCGACCTCCGCGAAGATCCCGAACAGCGCGAGGCCGAGAAAGGGCGCGCTCAGGAAGCGGAGCGCTCCCGGCATCGCGGCCGCTGGAGCGAGCCCGATGAGAATGATCCAGAGAAAGAACAGCGCGGCACGCAGCAGGATTCGCAGCGCGATCAGTCTCGCTCTTGGGCGCGGGAGCTCGAGTCCCGGTGAAACTTCGAACTTCCTCGTGCCGCACGGAATCGTCTTTCCTCGGTGCGTGACGGCGACGATGTCGACCGAGTGCGTGCCTGGCGGGACGCCGTCGAGAGATGCGGTCGCTTTCCACCCCGACCACAGGTAGTCCTGCCGGGCAAAATGCGCCAGCACGTCCGGCCGCAGACCCATCAGGCTCGCTTCACCGTGAATTGATCCATCCAGCGTGAGCTCGATTTTTCGAACCGGAGCGCCGTTTGTCTCATCGACGGCGAAACCGATCACCGCTACGTGTCCGCCTGTGACGAGCGGGCCGAACACCACGTTGATATCGCAGTAACCGGGAACGGGCTCCGCCGGTGCGCCGTCCGCGGGCGGGGAGCCACAGAGGATCGAGAGCAAAGCGCCAGCGAGAAACAGACCGCGCCGCCGGATCATCGCGTGGCTCTTTTCGCCGAAAGAGAGGCGGCCCCAGCGTCCGCGCAAGACGGCATGGGTGCGTTACGATCACCTGCGGGATGGCGAGGACGCCCGACACGGAGCTCGAACGGGTCCGCAATCTGTGGGACAAGACCGCAGAGGACCGCCTCCACAATCCGATTCAAGGCTGGCTGGATTCGCCGATCGTCCTGGAGAGCTACGTTCAGCCGAGGGTGAGCGGGGCGCCCCATGTCAACTGGCTCGTCGGCCTCGTCGAGCGGCAACGGATCCCGAAGACCGGCCGATGGCTCAGTCTGGGGTGCGGCGCGACCGACATCGAAATCTTCGCTTCGAAACAGGGACTCTTTCGCTCGCTCACGGCGCTGGATGCCTCTCCTGCCTCTCTCGAAACTGCGCGCCGGTCCGCCGAGTCGCAGGGCGTCTCGAACATCGAGTTCGGCCTTGCGGATCTCAATCGACTCGACCTCCCCCGCTCGGCGCACGACGTCGTATTGATGAACATGTCGCTGCATCACGTGAAAGAGCTTCGGGAGACTCTCTCACAAGTGCGGGGATCCCTGCGGCCGGACGGCCGGGTTCTGATCAACGAATTCATCGGTCCGCGGCAGTTCCAGTTCACCGATGTTCAGCTCGAAATCGTCGAGCAACTCTTGAGAGTTCTGCCCCCCTTCTGGCGGCAGGACATCGCCACCGGAGGAGAGAAGACCCGATACAACCGGATGCCGGTCGAGCACTGGAATGTCGCGGATCCGTCGGAGGCGATCCGATCCGACCGGATCGTGCCGGAGATCGAGAGGCAGTTTCACGTGCTCGAGCGGATCGATTACGGCGGAACGGTCCTGAACCTTCTTCTCGAACACATCATCCACAACTTCGACCCCGCGGAAACAAAAGACGTCACCGCGATCCGGCTGCTCGCCGAGTTCGAATCGATCCTGATCGCAAAGGGAGTCCTCCCGAGCGATTTCACGATGATGGTCTTGATGAGCAAGAGGCCGTTTCTCGGGGGCCTTCGCCGGAACCGCTGAATTCACGAAGTGGCGGGCACACGCTTTACCGCGCCGACGGATCGAGCTCCTTTAATCTCGCGGCGATCTTTTCCGCCGAGCGCTCCCAGGTCCAGCGCTGCGCCATCTCTCGTGCCGCAGCCATTCCCCGCTGCCGCGCTTCGTCCGGATGGTCGCAGATCTCCCGCAATAGAGCCCGCAGGTGCTCCGGATCCGGGTCTGCCCACCGAAACCCCTCGTAATAAGGGCATTTGGCAACCGCCGGGATCGTCTCGCGGACTCGGAGCGGGTAAGCGATGCCTTCGTGGACGAACTCCGTGTGGGCTCCCCAGTCGGTCGCGATCGAGGGAAGCCCGCACGCCATGGCCTCCATGAGCGGCATGTCCCAGCCCTCCCCCCGGCCGGCGGACACGTAGCAGTCGGCCGACCGGTAGAAGGACCCGAGCTGGTAGTACGGGAACTCCTGGTTGAACAGGAACGAGATCCTCCCGCCCGACTCCTTCAGCCGCAGGTTCGCGATCTCCTGCCGGACGTGCACCTGCGGATCCTTGTTGATGATCTTGCAGAGGAGCCGGACGGGTTCGTGAGCCGTGAACTCGTCGTTGAAAACCTTCAGCAGCAGCCACGGCTCCTTGCGTTCTCCCCACTCGAAGTTCGACAGGAACACGAACTCGCCATTCGGATTCGGTACCCCCCGGATCCCGGGATGGAAGTAGTTGGGATCCACGCCGAGCGGGATCCGGTGAACGGGCCGCTTCACGCCGGAGTCGACGAAGCCCCGGCGGTTGAACTCGCTCGGCACCCAGACCTCGTCCATCGCGTTGGCCTGCCGGACCCATTCGGACGGAAAGCCGTCGACCTCGAGCATGGTGAAACCGACTTTGCGGCGGGCCCGATTCCGTCGGAAGACGTCTCCCTGGCCGTAGACGACGCCGACGGAGGGCAGGGAGCCTCCGTTGCGCGAGGCGATGACGTTCATCAGGTAGTCGCCGGAGTTTTCCGACTCGATCGGAGGGAACGGAGTCCCGGGACCGTAGACGTAGCGATACCGGGTCCGCACTCCGCGGCGGTCGAGTGCTCTCAGGATCTCGCGCGTGCTCATGGCGTACCCGGTCGGAACGTTCATGATCGACTGCCACAGGAGCTCGTGCGTGTATCGGGCCTCGAGGATCTTTCCCCACTTCTTGCGAAAGACCGCCCGGCTCGCCTGGAAGATCCGCATGAACCGACCGTCGTCGCCCGTGGTCGATCCGTGCTCGTTGTGGACGAGGGTGACCGCGCCGCAGAGAAAGGTCTTGAAACCGGCGCGGCTCGCCCGAAGGCAGTAATCCGTGTCCTCGAAGTAGGATTCGAAGTCGGACGAAAGGGGCCCGATCGCGGCCAGGACCTCCCGGCGGATGTAGGCGCAGGCGAAGACGATGCCCTCGACCTCGCGGGTCCCGCTGTACTGGCCCACGTCTCTTTCGAGCGAACCGATCTGCTGTCCCCACATGGTCTCCGGGACGATGTACGTCCCCGCGTGCAGGAGGCGCCCGTCGGAAAGTGTGAGGCGGCAACCGACGATGCCGGCACCCGGCGTCTCGTGAGCGCAGGCGCGCAGCCGTTGCAGCCAGTCGCGCTGGGGGAACTCGACGTCGTTGTTCAATAGAACGATGTCGGAATCCAGGTCCGCTTCGGCGATTCCCGCGTTGTTTCCGCGCACGAAGCCGAGGTTTCCCGCGTTCCGGACGACGCGCACCCATGGATAGCCCGCGAGCGCGCGGGGAGTCTCGTCGGTCGATCCGTTGTCGACCACGATCACTTCCGTTTCGGAGAGATCGGTATCCCGAAGGGTGTCGAGGCATCGCCGGGTCAGGTCCCAGCGGTTCCAGGCGAGGACGATCAACGTCGCCTTTCTCCGGTTCATTCTTCGTCGCCGAGATCTGGCGGAGTGACCGAGCGCCACAGCTCGCGCATCGTGGTCTCGACCTCGGCCGGCGCGAGCGCGGTCGTCTCTTTCCATCCCCGCAGACCGAAACCGGCCCGCGGCCGCGGCGGCAGACCC
>WNGB01007833.1_pt1 | contig 15278 bp, 6 predicted proteins | sample 5400681 | NCBI WGS metagenome assembly WNGB01 (sample SAMN13153367, study PRJNA577476) | soil metagenome | isolation source: 115 cm soil or saprolite under grassland replicate 2 | place: USA:California | collected 2016-06-15
GCTTCGATGGTTGCGGGCATCCTACCCGCACGCTCATCAGGGATCAGGAACCGTGGGGCGGGAGCCGCTTCTGTCTGCACGGTTCACGGCCGACCTGGACCGGGGAGCCAGCCCATCGGCCCAGGTGCGCGATTCATCCACGACGGTCCGAAACGCAAGGAACCCGCGAGCGGGGTGATGCGCACCTCGGCCAGCAACGGCTCGCCGGTCAACTCCCGCCACTTCTCGCGTTGGGCCAGCGTCAACTCCTTCATGATCTTCTCATGCACGCTCGCCCAGGACGGCTGCTGCGGGCGCGGCGGCGGTCTCCCTGTCCCCTTGCCGCCTTTGCCGTAACCGTCACCGCCCTTGCCGCGCGGCCCACCCGCAAACCCAACCTCCCAGGGCGGTTGATACGCAGTTTGTAAGATATTTCGGATCTTCTCACGCTGCTTTGTGGTCAACTGCAAGGTGGCGACCAGTTCCGGATCGGCGAAGCCGTACGGGCCGCGCTGGTACATCTGCAGCAGGAGTTGCCGAAAGCGTTTCGCTTGCTCGCTGTCGAGAGTTTCGGCGATGGCACCCTCTTCCTCCCGAGCCACTTTGAGCGACCTGGCCCGACGCTCTTCCGATTCCGAGTTGCGAAACTCCCCGATCAGTTTGTGCCATTGTTCCTTGATGCGTTCGGCGACCTGCTCGACGCGCGCGCGCTGGTCTGCGGTGAGTTTCAACTCTTTTTGGATCGACGATTGCTTGAGCAACTCGAGTTGGCCGGAACTCTGCAAGGCCGTCAACTCGTCGAGCAAACGCGTCACCCGCGCCCGGCTCGCCTCCAGTTCGGCCTGAATGGACGGATCCTGGCGCCGTTCAAGGAAATCCTGGTAATAGCCGAGCGTCGCTTCGAGCATGCGGCGGCGCACGCTCTCCAGCGCGGGAGGCAAGTTCGCCAGATCCTCCTCGCCGATGTGCGAGAGCAGATCGACCGCCTGACGAGCCGCGCGGAAGTTCTCCTCGGCTCGGACACGCTGTTCGCGGGCCGATTCCGCCTGGCGCCGCTCGCGTTCATAGGCGGCGCGGGTTTCGGTGTGCTCCTGCGCGATGAACCACATGGCGACGACCAGCCCAGCGACCGCGACCAACAGCAGAGCCACCGCCGAGGCGACGAGGCCGCGGTGTCGTCGGGCCCACTTGCACGCCCGGTCGCGGAGCGTGGGCCGCCGGGCGAAAATCGGCCGGTTATCGAGGAAACGCTGCAGATCGTCTGCCAGTTCCTGCGCCGTCCCGTAGCGTTCGGCGGGGTTCTTGGCGATCGCCTTGAGGACAATCGTCTCCAACTCGACCGGAATCGAGGGATCGATTCGCCGTGGCGGCCGCGGCTCCTCGCCGCCGATCTGCGTCAGCAATTCCTGCCGGTCCTGGCCGTCGAACGCGGGCCGGAGCGTCAGCAATTCGTAGAGCGTCATGCCGAGCGAGTAAATGTCGGTGCGGTGGTCCACCACGCCGCGTTTGCCGAGTGCTTGCTCCGGGCTCATGTACCGCAGCGTGCCGAGCACTTCCCCCGTGATGGTCAGGTTGGCGTCGCTCTGGAAGAGTGCCAGGCCGAAGTCAGTCACCCACAGGTTGCCGCGCACATCGACGAGCAGGTTCGCCGGCTTGATATCTCGGTGAACGATGGCGAGTTGGTGGGCATGCTCCAGCGCCTCCGCCGCTTTCATCGCCAACCGGGCTGCCGTCCGGAAGAACTCTGCGGAGCGTCGCCGGGCGAGGATCGAGGATTGAGGATCGAGGATCGAGGATCGGCGTTCGATGACCGTGGTAGTCTTCGGGGCCTTCGATCCACGGTCCTCGATTCTCGCTCCACGCTCCTCGTCACGAGTCGCACGCATCTCCTCAATGAGAGCGGCGAGGCTGCGGCCCTCGATGAGCTGCATCGCATAGTAGTGGACGCTACGCTCGCAGCCCACCGCATACACCGGCACGATATTCGTGTGGTGTAGTTGCGCGGCGGCCTGCGCTTCCCGCTGGAAGCGTTGCAAATGCTTCGGGTCGAGGGTCGCAGCCAGGGGCAGCACCTTGAGGGCGACGCGCCGTCCGAGGGATAACTGCGTTGCCTCGTAGACGACGCCCATGCCACCCCGGCCGATCTCGCGCCCGAGCTGAAAATCGCCCAGCGGTCGCTGCTCAGCTTCGCCCGGCAGGCCCGGAGGCGTTAGGCCGTCAGGCTCGTTCGGAGCGTGCAGGGAGGGAGCCGCGGCATGCAGGAAGGCGAGACCGTCGAGGCATTCGGTCAGTGCAGCGGCAATCTCGGGATGGCGCGCGAGGAACCGTCGGCGGTCCGGCGTGCGCCCCGCTTCGAGTTCCGCCAGGTATTCCTCCATCGCCGCGATGACGCGCGGGTCGTCGGGATCGGTGGCCACAAGGGGGCCACGTTGCTCGTGCCGAATTTGGGTCATGAGTCCCCTCCCAAAGTGCGGCGCAACTGGACGAGTGCCCGGGTCCAGAGCTTCTTGACGCTGTCGAGCGTCCGGCCCATCCGCTCAGCTACCTCGGGGAATGTCAGACCCTCCATGTGGCGGAGAATCAGTACCTCCTTGTAGTCTTCAGGGAGCTGCCCGAGGGCGTTGGCCAGGAGAACCCCTTGCTCGCGGCTGGCGGCGCGTTGACTGGGCGAACTATCCGTGGCCACCAGGCCCCGGTCAAGGATTTGCGACGACTGATCGATCTCCAGGGCGAGCTGGCACTCCAGGCGGATGTCGCGCCGCTGGGTGCCGCAATAGTGCCGTACGAGCATGGCCAGGTTCGCCGCCAGGATTTGACGCAGCCAGCTGACCAGTTCGCCTTCGGTCTTGCCGCGAAACGAAGCCAGGTCGCGATGGGCCTTCAGGAATGTTTCCTGGACGAGGTCCGCCGGGTCGACCTTTCCCTGGAGGCGCCGGCCAATCTGAAGACGCGCCAACAGGGTCAGGTAATCGCGATACAACTCCAGGAGTTGCCCACGAGCGGGCCCGTCCCGATCGCGTGCCAGTTGCAACAGGTGTTCCGGGTCCGGATCGGTGCTCATGGGCAAGACATCCTACGAGGTTAGCTGCGAAGACGGAACCAAACGTGCCGCTCAATGGGTGGCGGGTGGCGGGTGGCAGGTGGCGGGAGAAGAAAGGGCCCCGCTGTTGTGGCACGGTCTCCTGACCGTGCCACTCGGCCTGACCGCAGGTCTCCCTGAACCCAGAGGAGACCTGCGGTCGGGAAGAGTGGCACGGTCAGGAGACCGTGCCACAACAGCTTGGGACAAAGAAGCCTCTTCTCCCGCCACCCGCCACCCGTTCACTGCTTGATGTCGATTTTGATCGTCGCCTCGCCCTTGAGTGTGATCGAGCCGCCCCCGTAGTCCCACATGCCGGTCACCTGCGGTTCAAGCGCTCTCAGGCTCAGTCGGCCATCCTCCAACGAGCCTTCCACACGCAACCGGAGCGTGTGCTTCCCCTGCTTGCCGTATTTGTGCAGGACGACAGCCTCTCCAGTCAGTCTCTTGCCGTCACTTTTGAGAGCGGCTTTCTCCAGACGCTCGTCCTGCTTGGGCCAAAGCAGACAACTCAGCAGGGCCTTCGCGACATCCGCCGGCACGTCGCCTTTCTTGCCAAGGGCCTTCACCTGCTCGGCGGCGAGCGCCGACGAGCCCTGGTACTTGAACGGATACTTCTGCGTGTTGAACATGGTCCCCTGCGTGTAGCCTTCCACCGTCGCGGTCACGGTCAGGGCCGCCTGGGGCGGTTGCTTCGGATCGGCCTGCGGTTCGTTTCCGGCCGCCAGGGTCGTGAGCATCCCCGCCAGACAGGTCACGCCCAGCGCCATCGCGGATAGTCGTTGCATGGGTCCTCCGTTTCGGGGCCTTCCCCTCCGAAAAATGGCAGAACAAGCGCTGTAAATATCTTTCCTGTCGTTGCGGCTCGTGTCTACAATAAATCGAAACCTGATCCCAACCGACCCCAATGTCGTGTGCCGTCTCGGCAGGAGGAAATCACGAGTTGAACCGCCACCTTGCCCCCACGCTCCCCGGCCGTCCCCTCCTCTGTGCGATGCTGCTCGTGGCCTTCCTCGCCGCCCCCGCGAGCGCCCAGGACAAGGCCAAACCGCTCCGCTGGGGCGCCGACGAGGAAGGCGGCGCACCGTACATCTTTCCCGATCCTGACCGGCCCGGCCAGAACAAGGGCTTCGAGGTCGATCTGGCCGAACTACTGGCCAAGGAGTTGAACCGGCCCATTGTGTGGAAACACGCTGAGTTCAAGGAGTTGCTCGACGGCCTGCGCCGCGGCGACTTCGACCTGGCGATGAACGGCCTGGAGGTGACGCCGGGACGGCTGAAACACTTTCGCATGAGTCGGCCTTATTACGTCTACCGCCTCCAACTGGCCCTGCGCCGCTCCGATCCCCGCTTCGGCTCGCTGCAGGAGATGATCGGCCAAAACGGTGTGACGGTCGGCACTCTCGAAGGCACGGCCGCTGCCCAGGTTCTCGAACAGCTGAAGATCCCCAGGCGTATCTACCCGGGCCAGACCGAACTGTACAAGGAATTGTTGAACAAAAACATCGATGGCGTCTACATCGACACCATCATCCACGCGCAATACCTGCCCGCCTTCCCCGACCTTCGCCTCGTCGGGCCAACCGAACGCCAGGGATACTACGGCATCGCCTTTCGCAAGGAGGACGAACAGCTGGCGACAGAGTTCGACCAGGCCCTGGACCGACTGAGCAAGAACGGCGCATTGGAGCGACTTTACCGCAAGTGGAAAATCTGGAATGACGACCAGGAGTTGCTCGAAACCTTCCGCGGCTACAAGCAGGCAGTCGCGGAAGGGCCGGAGGAGCAGCGGGCAGCTGCGGAAGAGTGGCCCATCGGCCGCTACCTGCCGCTCTTGCTCGATGGCGCCGGCGTGACGATCCTGCTCACCCTGCTGAGCATGGCGTTGGCGGTGGCGCTGGGCTTGCCGATCGCCCTGGGGCGGTTGTACGGGCCTGCCCCGGTGCGCTGGTTCGCGACGCTCTACGTTGAATTTTTCCGCGGCATCCCGGTCCTGCTGCTGCTGTACTTCCTCTACTACGGGCTGTCGGATCTGTCGGGTTATTACGGCCTGGGCGACCTGTTGAAGTTGAGTCCGCTGACGGCGGCGGTGCTTGGCTTCGGTCTGAACTATGCCGCCTACGAGGCAGAGATTTACCGGGCGGCGATCAACGGCGTCCCCCCTGGCCAGTGGGAGGCGGCTACGGTGCTGGGCATGAGGCCCACCCTGACCTTCCGCCGCATTATCTTGCCGCAGGCCCTCCGCTCCATCTTGCCGCCCATGACCAACGACTTCGTCGCCCTGTTCAAGGACACGAGCGTCGTCAGCATTATCGCGGTGACCGAGTTGAGCAAACAGTACCAGATCCTCTCGAAGACCAGTTTCAAGTACATCGAGATCGGGTTGGTGACGGCGGCCCTGTACCTGGTGATGTCCGTCCCGCTGGGCTACCTCTCGCGGCGACTCGAAAAGCGCTGGGGCAAACATGGAGTGACAGGACTATGACACAGGAACGCAATGAGCGTCTGAGCGAAAACCCCTCCCCCCAACCCCCTCCCCGAGACGGAGAGGGGGAGCAAAACAAGCAGTCTTCTCTTCTCCCCCTCTCCGTTGCGGGGAGGGGGTTGGGGGGAGGGGTGCAGGTGACGCTGCGCGGCGTCAGCAAACGCTTCGGCGAGCGAAAAGTGCTCGAACGGATCGACCTCACCGTCAACGCCGGCGAGACGGTGGCGCTGATCGGCCCCAGCGGCGGCGGCAAATCGACCCTGCTGCGCTGCCTGAATGGGTTGAATCCGTTCGACGAGGGGGAGATTCGCGTCGGTCCGCACACGCTCCACGGCGGGCCGGCCGGTCATGGCAACAGCACCGCCCTGCGCGCCATCCGCCGCTTCTTCGGCATGGTGTTTCAGGACTTCCAGCTGTTCCCGCACCTGACCGCGCTGCAAAACGTCATCGAGGCGCCCGTCCAGGTGTTGCGCCAGCGCCGCGCCGAAGCCGTCGAGCGCGGCCGGCAATTGTTGACGCGAGTGGGACTCGGCGACCATCTCGACGCCTGGCCGCAACAGCTCTCCGGCGGCCAGAAACAGCGCGTCGCGATCGCCCGTGCCCTGGCGATGGGACCGCGCGTGCTGCTCTGCGACGAGATTACCAGTGCTCTCGACCCGGAATTGAAGAACGAGGTGCTCGGCGTTCTGGAAGACCTCAAGCGCGACGGCCTGACGCTGCTGATGGTGACGCACGAGATCGGTTTTGCCCGCCGTGCCGCCGACCGCGTGGTGGTGCTGGCGGATGGCTGCGTCGTCGAGGAAGGTCCGCCGGCCCAGGTGCTCGACAAGCCCCAGGCACCGCGAACCCAGGCCTTCCTGCGGCGCGTCCTGGGGTGACTTGAACCACAGAGACACCGAGAAGACAATCACAGAGAATGAAGAACGGAGAACGGGGAACGGAGAACGGAGAACGGAGAATGAGGGGAAGCGGACCTGTTTTCTCATTCTCCGTTCTCTGTTCTCTGTTCTCCGTTCTTCATTCGCTCTTCTTCTGTGGCTCTGTGGTTCAACTCGACCCGTCCGGTGGTTCCTCGGGTTCGGGGAAGTGTGTCTCGCGGGCAAAACGCGGCAGACTGCAGTGGTGTCTCCCGACAAATTCCTTCTCCAAACGTGCCAGCGGCTTGGACCCCAGCGGCGCCTCGCGCAGGAGCAGGCCGACCTCCCGCACCATGTGCGCCGCCAAACGGGCCGAGTCGTCCATATCCTCGTACATCACCCGCAACGTGGGGAAGGGATTGAAGTAACGCAGCCGGGCGATCTCGGCGGCGAGCGTCTCGGACGCTTGCTTGAGGGAAAGACGCCCCTCGGCGAGTTCATGCCCGAGCTCCTTCAGCCGGACGGCATAGTCGTGCTGCTCCCGGAACATTTCGCTCAAGTGGCGCGAGCGGACTTCCGCCTGGGCCAGCGTCTGCTGGTCCTCGCGGTTGTTCAGGAGGAGGAGCAGACTGTAACCGACGACCACCGCGACAACAGGGCACGCCACCGCAAACAGGCCGCGGCCAAGGCGCGGCCGACGACGACCGACGAAAATGCCGACGGCCACGACCGTACCGGCGGAGGCCACCTTGTAGCCCGCCAGGCCCCACCAACCCCAATTCACCAGCACCCCAGCAGCGATGGGGTTCGCTTCGTAAAAGGAGGTGCCCTGAATCTCGATCAGATAGTAGGTCAGGCACAGGTCCAGCACACTCAGCGCCACAAAGGCCGCTGTCAACAGCCTGGTGTGGCTGAACGCAGAGCGCACGAACCGTGGACCGTGGACCGTGGAGGCGAACGGCCGGCGTGAGCCGGCTGGTACTGGCTCCCCCAGCCGGCTCACGCTGGCCGTTCGCCTCCGCGGTTCATGGTCCACGGTTTCGGTGGTCATGTCCACTTCCTGTCGGTACTCCGCTGTCGGCAGAGCGCAACCTCTTCCCGGCGGCGCCTGAGCACCTGAACAACAGGTTGCAGGGCGCGCGGGAACGGGAATGAAACCCGAAGGTCTCCAAACACCCCAATCCTGGCGTACTACGTACGCTTTCTGAGAGGGGGTCAACGATACGGCGTGGAGGGATAGGCGTTTCTGATCCGTCCGAGGCCGTCAAGGAGGTAGGCGACCCGTAAGGGTCGTTCGGGGTAGGTTGCCTCTCTTCTCTTCCGTTCCGTTTTGACGCTTGACACATCACCTTTAACGACTGTAGGTGATGGGCCAGCCTTCGTCAATTATCTATCCAACCCCTCACGCCGCGGGGAGTTTCGCTCAAACACGAAAAAAAATCCAGGGCGATCCCGGCAGGGGTGCGCAGTGGACATTCGTACCCGCGGCTGTGGGGCAGACGTTGTCTGCCGTCCGGAGAAGGCAGACAACCATGTCTGCCCCACTGTCCCGCCCCCAAACTTCACGGTCAGCAAAGAGGAACCCACCTTGTTTTCACAAAGCGCTGCTGCGGAGAGGCTCGAATTTCCGGCAACTGCCCTGTCTTTGAAACTTTCGGCCAACATTTCGGGCAGCAGTTCGTTAGAAGATTACTGACTAAGAAAGGGCTTCTGGGAAGATTGTCTGTCGCGGGCAGGCAATGTTGGCTGCCTTGGTAGACAGCGCGGGGGGGGTGGGAGGCTGCGTTTCGCCCCACTTCCTCTTCCCCAACTCGCCTCCGCACACCGGGTGACTTGACTGCACCCCCGACAGCGAAGACTCAACAAACGTACGGCAAATTCCGACGATCCGGACGCGTCGGCATGCTGCAGCCGCCGTGAGGCACGGCTCCGTACACTGCTGCCTCCAACCTACCAGCCGTTTCCGACGGACTCGTTCCAGTTCATTCCTGACTCTCCGGTTGAGGTGAGCATCCATGAGTGTGTTTTCTTTTCTGCGTCATGTCGGCAGGCGGCACAAGGAGAGCCAGCGAGCAAAGGGAGCGAAAAAGCAGCGGCGCGGGGGTGAACGGCTGCGGGTCGAAGCTCTGGAAAAGCGCGAACTGCTCAACAACGATACCCCCTTCATCAAGTCGGTGAGTCCGCCCGATGGGGGTGGGTCCAGCTCCGCCCTGCCGGCCCTTACCATTCAGTTTTCTGAGACGATGGACACGACGAGCACCACCGCCGCGTCCAGTATCACCAACCCCGCCAACTACATCCTGGTGGCGGCCGACGGCACCCTGCTAAGCATCCAAAGTGCCACCGCCAGCAGCAACCCCACCGGGAACACCAACGATACCGTTACCCTCGTCTACAACAACGGCGTAGACCTGCCCGTCAACCAATACACCCTGTTCGTCCGGGGCGACCAGATCAAGGACGTCAACGATGGCCGTACACTCTCCGACCCCGGCCAGCTGATCGTCGCCAACAGCAACCGCAACAATGTTTCCACAGCGGCCCTGACCGGGAACGGCGTCATCGGTGCGCTCAGCGACTACGCCCTGCCGTCGGTCTCGCCGCCCTCGCCCCCGACCGTAGCCACTCCGGTCGCCGTCCAGATGGCGGACCTCACCGGCGACGGCATCCCGGATCTGGTCGTGGTCAACGCCGGCACCAACCAGGTTGACATCTTCCAGGGGCGCTCCACAAGCGCGGGTGGCGGCTTCTCGCAGAGCCCTGACCTCATCCTCAGCCTCGCCGCCGGCGCCGCACCCAGGGCCGGCTCGCTCGTTGTGGCCGACCTCCACGAAAATCTCAACACCGCACCGGCCACCAACCGTTTGCTCGACATCGCCGTGGCCGACGCCGGCACCCACGACGTCACCGTCTTCCTCAACACCCGCACTGCCCCGGGCACACTCAGTTTCGGCACAGGGACGACCTATGCCGCCAGCGCCACCAGCGCCGCAGTTGCTCCGGCCGCCCTCGTCGCCGCCGACATCAACAGCGATGGGTTCCTCGACCTCGCGACCGCCAACAGCGCCGCCCCCACCGACCTCAGCTCGCCCGCCGATAGCGTCAACGACTACAGCGTCAGCGTCATGATGAACGCCGCCGCCACTGCCCCGGCAACCTTTCCGGCGGCACGCGTCAGTTCGTTCCGCGTCGGCGATGTCACCCCTTCTGGCGTGAGCGCCCCCACCGGTATCGCTGCCGGTATCCTCAGCAGTAGCGGCCGCCCTGACCTGGTCGTCTCCGGCGGCAACGGTAACCTCGGCTACTTGCAAAACAACACCACCACCGGCAACGCCACCGCTACCTTCGCCACGGTGCAACTCCTGTCCACAGGCGCCGGCGTCACGACCAGTTCCGTCACCCTCGGCAAGCTCGACGCCGGCAACACCCTCGACATCGCCGCCGTCGCCAACGTCAGCGGCGGTCAGGTCTTGATGTTCACCAACAACGGCGCCGCTTCCCCTGCCTTCACTCCCCTTGCAGCGGTTAACAACATCGGCGCCAACCCGACCGGCGTCACCCTGGCTGATGTCGATGGCAACGGCCAGAACGACATCCTCGTCGTCAACAATAACGCCAGTGGCACCGCCACCGTATTGCTCAGCACCGGCTCCGGCGCGACCGTCAGTTTCTCGACACCGATCAGTTACGCCGTCGACAGTCGGCCGCAGGGCCTGGCCGTGGCGGACACCAACGGCGATGGCCGGATCGACCTCCTCGCCACCGCGAACAATAGTTCCAGCACCGTCTCCTTCCTGGCCAGCACCGGCACCATCGTCAGCGGCAACGTCACCGATGCCAGTAACGCCAACCCGATCGTCATCACGACCACCGCGGCCAACCTGCCGCGCGTCGGCAGCCTCGTGACGATTAGCGGCGTGCTCGGCAACGGCGGCGCTAACGGCACCTTCCAGGTCAGTGCGGTGAGCGGCAACACCTTCACCCTCGCGGGCGCGACCGCAAGCGGCGGCTACACCAGCGGCGGCACCTGGGTCCAGATTCCGTCAATTGGGACCATCACCGGGGCCACCAACCCCGCCAGCCCTAACCCCATCGTGATCACCAGCAACAACACCCTGACGAATGGGAGTTTTGTCACGATTCGGGGCGTCGGCGGCAACACGAACGCCAACGGCACCTTCCAGGTCAGCTCGGTCAACGCCGCCCAATTCACCCTCGTCAACAGTACCGGCAACGGCAACTATACCGGGGGCGGCATCTGGATCTCTCCGGACGACCTCTTCCGCGTCTCGAGCGACCTCCCCATTCCTGGCTCGTCGCCGACCCCGGATGCCGTCGCCGTCGGCGACCTCAACAGCGACGGCTTGCCCGACTATGTCGTCGCCAACCGGGGCAGCAGCAGTAACGGCGGCAACACCATCACGGTCATCCTCAGCGGCGGCCTGGATACGGTGACGGGGCAACCGCTCTATCGAGCCCCGTTCACCCTCTCCCTGGCGGGCGGCGGCAGTACCCCGGTCGGCGTGGCGATCGGCGACCTGAATAACGATGGCCACCCCGACATTGTGGTCGCCGACCAGACGAGCAGTTTCGGCAACGGGAATGTCACGGTGCTGACCTATACCGGCAGCGGCACCCTCTTCAACGCCACCACCTACACCCCCTCGTCGGTCCCCGACTCTGCCATCGGCGACCTGCCCACGGGGATTGCGCTGGGGGACTTCAACGGCGACGGCTTCCTGGACCTGGCCATCTCCCACAACCGCACCGGCGGTGGGCATGGTGGGTTCAACAGTCAGGGCGTGACCATCGTGCTCAACGCGGGCGCGCCGACCGGCTCGAGCACCCCCTTCGCAGGGCAAACCGGCACCGAGGCCGCAGGGAACAACATTGCGGCGTCTGCCGTGGCCGTCGCCGATCTCGACCACGATGGACATCTTGACTTCGTGGTGGCAAAAAACAGTGCCCCTGGGCAGGTGGTCGTGTTCTACGGGAACGGCGCCGTGGGCGCTCCCCTGGCCTTTGCGAACGGCGGTACCTTCGCCACCAGCGTGACCAACCCCACGGCACTCGTTCTGGCCGACGTGAACCTCGATGGCTTCCTCGACGTCGTCGTGGCCAGCTCCTCCACGAGTGCCACCACCGGCGGCATCGCTGTGTTGCTCAACCAGGGCGGCACCACCTTCGGCACCCCGGTCGTCACCTCGGTACTACCCGGCACCGGTCTTAGCTCGCTGGCCGTCACGCAGGCCAACGAGTTCGCCCGCAGCGGCACCATCACCGACGCCAGCAATGCCAATCCCCTTGTCATCACCAGCGCCAATCACGGGTTGAGTGTCGGCCAAGTGGTCACCATCCGGGGCGTCCAGGGCAATGGCGCCGCCAACGGGGTCTTTAACATCAGTGCGGTCACCGCCAATACCTTCACCCTGGAGGGCGCCAGCGGCAGCGGTGCCTACACGGGGGGCGGCATCTGGTACATTCCCGACGTCTTCCCCGACATCATCGTGGGCGCCCTTTCCGGCGGCGGCGGTTCGACCACCAACAATGTCTTCAGGCTTCTGGGCAACGGCGACGGCACCTTCCAGGCACCAACGGGATACCTGGCCGGTGGGACCGGCAGCCCCACCCTGCCGTCGAGTTTCGTCGCCACTACCCCTGGACCGCTGGTGCATGCCACCACGTTCACCAGTGGCGGAACCATTGTCCGGACCGACTTCGTCAGCAACGGCAACTTCGAGATGCTCGACCTGTCCGGGGAACGGGGCAATCTCAACGGGTGGTACACCTATGACCTCCCCAGCGACCCCGGCAGCGAGGGCCAGTGGCGGCCGCAGACCGGCACAACCAGCCCGCTGAGTGGGGTCACCGTCCCGACCCCGCTCGGCAGCTATCAGGCCATGCTTGACGAGGCCAACGAGCAGCCCTTCAGCGGCAACAACAACCCCAACCCGGACATTTCCTACGCCGGGTCACATGCGCTGTACCAGGACATCGTCATCCCGGCAATCCCCCCAGGGACGACCACGGTCACGCTGACCTACAACCTGTACATCAACAATTTCGCCACCTCCGGCAGCGGTGGTTCCTCCATCCCCCTGTACGCCAGCCCCGGGAACCTCAACTTCAATGACCCCGCGGACAATCAACAAGTCCGCATTGACATCGTTGACCCGACCAACCCCAACCAGAACCGCAACAACCCCACCGCCAACTTCCTGGATGTGACCACAGCCTCTGGGGTGTTGCAGAACCTGTTCATCACTGCCCAGGGACAGGTGGGTTTTGATCCCACCCAGGCGACCCAGACGCTGCTGAACCAGACGGTCAACCTGACTTCCTTCGCCAACTCGGTCACGCAGACGTTCCTGCGACTGCGCATTGCCACTGTCAACAACCGCGGCAAACTCATCGTCGGTATCGACAATGTCCACATCACCGCCCAGTTCAACGACAACACGCCGCCAGCGCTCACCGGTCTGGCGATGCGGAACCCGGGCTTCACGGTGGCCTCGTCCCCCATCCCGCACACGACCGACACCACCATCGTCGGCCGGGTTAGCGACAACGGCAGCATCAACAACCTGGCCTACGTCGCCTTCGACGTTAACAACGATGGCATCTTCAACGGTCTTGAGGACTTCCGGCTCACCCGCACCGCTACCTCCTGGGATGCGCTGGGCAACTTCTCCTTCACCGTCCCCGGCCTCGCCACAGGGCTGCACACCATTGGCGTGCAGGTTGCCGACAAGGCCAACAATCTCACCACCACCACGATTACCTTCTTCCTGGAGAACAATAGTCTTACCGGCTGGACCGCCTACGGTCCCAACGGCATCGACGTCACCAACCAGTCCAACGTCGACTACGACGCCGTCTCGGGACGGGTGACGGCGGTGGTCACCGACCCCCGCGACCTCAGCGGCAACACCTACTACGTCGGTTCGGCCAACGGCGGCGTCTGGAAAACCAGCGACGGCGGCGCCAGCTGGAAGCCCACCATGGACTTCCTCACCGACGGCGCCGGCAACCCCCTGGCAGCCCCCATCGGTGCCCTGGCCATCTCCGGTCTCAGTGGTGCCATTACTGGGGCCAGTAACACCAACCCGATCGTTATCACCACCAGCGCTGCCGCCTTGCCCTCGGTCGGCAGTTTCGTACGTATCAGTGGCGTCGGTGGGAACCTGGCAGCCAACGCCACCTTCCAGGTCAGCGCCGTCAACGGCAATACCTTCACCCTCGCCGGTTCGGCAGGCAACGGCAACTACACCAACGGTGGCATCTGGTCGGAAATCCCCGCCCCGGGCACGCACGTCGTGCTGTACGCTGCGACCGGCGTGGCCGACATCGCCTTCGACTCCCGCGCCGGGGTCGGTATCTTCAAATCGATCGATGACGGGCTCACCTGGACGCTCGCGGGCGACAGTGCCATCGTGTTTGGTGGCGCCAACGCCGCCCGCATCTCCAAGATCGTGATCGATCCCAACGACTCCAACACCGTCTATGTGGCGGTGGCCTCGGGCGGCGCCTCAGGGCCTGGGGTGTACAAGTTGACCAACAACGGCACGCAGTGGGTCAACACCATGACGGCAGCCACCATGGGCTTTGCCGCCCTGGGCCTCGCCGCCAATACCCCTCTGGCCTCCGTCACCGACCTCGTCATGGACCCCTTCCAGCCCGGCCGCCTCTTTGTCGGCATGGGCAACATCGGTCTCGTGACGGCCGCTGGCAACACCCAGACCGCGGGGTTGTGGTTCTCCGCCAACGGCGGTGGCTCGTGGAGCCAGCCGGTCGGCGGTGCCCAGGCCCTGGTCAACGGCAGCTTCATCAACGTGCCCAACAGCACTTTGCCCAACGGCCGCTCAAGCAACAACATTGGCCGGGTGACAGTAGCCATCAGTCCGGCGCGCGTGGGTGACGAGGCGAGCGTCTACATCCTGATTGGCACGCCCCCCGGCAACAATACTCCCCCCAACGTCAACCTCGGAGGTTTCTTCGGTCTCTACAAGACGAGCAACAACTTCCAGAACTTCACCAAGGTGATGTTGAAACAAGACATCAGCGGGGGCGGAACCCACAATTTCGTGAACATCAACGTGTTCGGGAACGACGCCAGCTATGTCGGCGCCATGGCCGTTGATCCGACCAACGCCAACGTCGTCTACATCGGCGGCTCCAGCCTTTGGGGCAACAGTTCAACCAACCATGCGCTGATCCGCGTCGATACCGGCAACATGCGCGACGCCTCCTACGTGCAGAACGGCGCGATCCCCAACGACGGCGACGACATCTCCAAGTACAGCAGCGCCCAAAACCGGGCCTTCTTCTACGACAACGTCGGCCCTACCCCCACCCAGACGGACCCCTACACGGGCGAAGGGGTCTACTGGTACGACATCATTGAGCAAGCGAACAACCGGACCAGAAATTTCACGTATCTGCCCCCGGAGATCCATGCGCTGGCCTTTGACGCCCAGGGGCGGTTGCTCATCGGCACCGAGGGCGGTTTGTGGCGTGCCGTTACCAAGGGGTATGGCTACGACTTCACCAGCGGCGGCTCCGGTATCCTCCGGAGCGGTGGCGGCGGCGGTGGCTTCAGCGCACCGGGGACCACGATCACGTCGATCAACGGCAATCTGCAGATCAGCGACCTGACGAGTGTCGCCATCGACCCGACCTCGCGCAACGTCCTCTACACCACCCAGGCCGGCACCGGCAGCGCCAGATCCGCCGCGCCTCTGGAGTGGGTGTCGATGGGCCTGACCGGGCCCGGCAACCTGAGCATCCCCACGGCAGGGCTCGTCCGTGCTGCCGAGCCGGCTCCCGGTTCGCCCGACGGCACCCCCACCATCCTCTACCGGGTCTGGCGGTATGCCAA
>WNGB01007835.1_pt1 | contig 15275 bp, 9 predicted proteins | sample 5400681 | NCBI WGS metagenome assembly WNGB01 (sample SAMN13153367, study PRJNA577476) | soil metagenome | isolation source: 115 cm soil or saprolite under grassland replicate 2 | place: USA:California | collected 2016-06-15
CCGCGCGAGCGGCGCGCTGGCGCCGGCCGCGCCGGTCACCGTGGCCGGCGACGAGAAGGTCGGCGGGGCCTGGAGCCTGGCCCTCGAACGTTTCGGCTGCCCGGCCCGGAGCTTGACCGCGGCCGAAGTCGAGGCGGGATCGATCGCGGGTCTCGGCACGATCCTGGAGGCTCGCGCGGGCTGACCTCGCTGCGCCGGGCCGGGTGCTACAGTGGCCGCCGCATGACGAGCCCGGCCAGCACGGCCAGCGCGATCGACTTCGAGGCGGCCCTGCGCCGGCTGGGCTACGAATCGTTCCGGCCCGGCCAACGCGAGGCCGTCGAGACGTTGATGGCCGTCGGCCGCCTGCTGCTCGTGGCTCCGACTGGCGGCGGCAAGAGCCTGAGCTACCAGCTTCCGGCCGTCTCCCTCCCCGGAACGACGCTGGTCATCTCACCTCTGGTGGCCCTGATGAACGACCAGGTGCAGGCCCTCACCGCGCGCGGGGTGAGCGCGACGTTCCTGGCCTCCACTCTCGACGGTGACGAGGTCCGCCGGCGCATGGCGCGCATGGGCCGAGGCCAATACTCGCTCGTCTACGTCGCGCCCGAGCGGCTGGCCTTCCCGGGCTTTCGCGGCCTGCTGCACGACGTCGAGATCCCGCTGGTGGCGATCGACGAGGCGCACTGCATCAGCGAATGGGGCCACGACTTCCGGCCGGAGTACCTGGAGATCGGCGGGCTCCTGTCCGAGCTTCCGGCCGCGCGCGTGCTGGCCTGCACCGCGACCGCGACCCCCGTCGTCCGCGACGAGATCCTGAGCCGCCTGGGGCTGCCCGCGGACACGCCGCAGCACGTGCGCGGCTTCGCCCGCCCGAACCTTCGGCTGCGCGCGACCGAAGTCGACGATGCCCGCGGGCGCCGGGCGGAGGTGGATGCCCTGCTCGCGGAAGCCCTGGGCCGGCCGGACGGCGGCCAGGGGGTCGCCATCGTCTACGCCCCCACGCGGCGGGGCGCGGAGGAGGAAGCGGAGCGCCTGGCCCACCGCGGCTGGAAGACCGCCGTCTACCACGCCGGGCTGGGACCGGACGCGCGCGAGAAGGCCCAGCGGGCGTTCCTCGACGGCCGGGTCGAGGTGATGGTCGCGACCAATGCCTTCGGCATGGGCATCGATCGGGCCGACGTGCGCGCCGTCGTCCACCTCGGCCCCCCCGGATCGATCGAGGCCTACTACCAGGAAGTCGGCCGCGCCGGACGCGACGGAGCGCCCGCCTGGGGCCTCCTCATCGTCTCGCCGTCCGACATGCCGCGCCGGCGGCGTCTCCTGGAGAGCGACGCGCCCGGCGAGGCCGTCCTCGCCCACAAGTGGGGGCTCTTCCTGGAGCTGATGCGCTGGGCGGAGGGCGGCAGTTGCCGGCACGACGCGATCCTGCGCTACTTCGGAGACGAGGCGGAGACGCTCGACGGATGCGGGCAATGCGACGTCTGCGTCACGCTCGAGGAGGAGACGATCGGTGACGCCGTGACCCTCGTCGTGCGCAAGGCCCTGAGCGCGGTCGCTCGCGTACACCGTCGCTTCGGCCTCCAGGCCGCCGTGCGCCTCCTGCGCGGCGAGGCCGATCCCAGGCTGGAGCGCTCGGGCCTCGATCGCACGCCCACCTTCGGTTCCCTGCGCGAGCATCCGGAGCCCTGGCTGCTGCGGGTCCTGCGCCGGTGCGTCACCGCGGGGTGGGTGGACTTCACCGCGGACGAGAAGCCGGTGGTGCTGCTGACGGAAGCCGGCCGCGCGGTGATGAAGGCCGAGCAGCCGGCCCGATTGCTGCTGCCCTCGCGGACGAGCATCGCACCGGGTGGCCCAAGCCGGTCACGCGGGGGTGAGCGGGGCGGCCGCTCGTCGTCCGCCCCCGTGAGCGCCGAGATCGACGGGGCGGCCGCGACCGTGTTCGCCGCGCTGCGCGCGCATCGCCTCGCTCTTTCGCGCGCGCAGGGCGTGCCGCCGTATGTGGTGGCCAGCGATCGCACGCTCCGCGACATGGCCGTCCTCCAGCCGCGCACGCTGGGCGAGCTGATGAGCGTTCACGGCATCGGACCCGCCAAGGCCGATCGGTATGGCCGCGGGTTCCTGGACACGGTGGCGCGTGCGTTGTCGCCTTCCGCCTGACGCGGGCGACTGGTTCCAGAACCAGTCGCTTCAAGTACTACTTGAGCTCGGGCGACTTCGAGACCATTTGGACCTCCTCCAGCAGGCGGCTCGCCCGCTCGGAAGGATAGGCCGTACGACGCCGAAGCGTGACCTCTGTTCGTCCCGCGGGCTCGCGCGCGGCTTGTAAACGGCGGCCGCCGCGATTATCGTCGGCATCCCTCTGCATTCAGGAGTGTGGATGTCCAAGCCCTCCGTCGTGGTGGTGTTGGCGGTGTGGCTCGCGCTGGGGCCTGGCCTCGTCGCTGCCCAATCCAACGAACCGGACCTCGCCGCCGGCATTCGCCAGGTCGAAGACGGCGACTACTCGGCGGCGGTCATCACCCTCGACCGGGCCGCGCGCGCGGTCGAGAACCAGAAGGAACGGGCGCACGAGCTGGCCCGCGCCTACCTCTATCTCGGGATCGCCTACGTCGGCCTGGGCAGCGAGACCTCCGCCCGCGCTCGTTTCCGCGACGCGCTCGCCCAGTCGCGGGACCTGCGCCTCGACCCGGAGCAGTTCCCGCCCAAGGTCATCGAGCTCTTCGAGAAGGCACGCGAGGAGAATCGGGTCCCCGCGCCTAACGCGGCCTCGCCGGCTCCGACCTCCGCTCCCGCTTCCGGCGGGAAGAAGAAATCGAAGACGCCCCTCATCCTGATCGGCCTGGGCGGAGCGGCCGCGGCCGGGGTGGCCGTCGCCGCGGGCGGCGGGGGCGGGGGCACGGCGTCGACCAGCGCCACGGTGCCCGCCACGGCGCCCGCCGCCAACAAGACGGAGACGTTCAACGGATCCATCAGCGACGGCTGCAACAGCGACACCGTCACCTATCGCTTCGTGCCCAATGCGGCGGGGACGCTCGAGGCCACGCTGGCCTGGACCGATCGCGACCATCCGATCACGATGCTCCTGGGCGACACCGATCGGTCGGAAGCCGCTACGCTCGCACGCTCCTCCCCCTCTTCGAACACGAGCGCGCGGATGTCCGCGGCGGTGCAGAACAAGACCTACTACGTGTTCGTGGAGCAGGCCGGTGGCGGGCCCTGCGTGATGTTCACGCTCACCCTGACCTACCCGCAGTAGGCGGTCAGCGCAGGTCGGCCAGGATCTCCCGCGCCGCATTGGCGGCAGGGCCGCCCGTCACGCCGCCCCCCGGATGCGTCCCCGCTCCGCACATGTACAGGCCGGGCAGCGGTCCGCGGTAGCGGCCCCATCCGAGGAGCGGACGGGCGAGGAAGAGCTGGTCGAGCGCCATCTCGCCGTGCGCGGGATGTCCGCCCGTCAGGCCGTACGTGCGCTCGAGGTCGAGCGGGGTGATCACCTGTCGCGCCAGCACCCGGCGGGAGATCCCGGGCGCGTAGGTCTCGAGGGTGCGGAGAGTGGCCTCGCCGACCTCGTCGCCGCGCGTCTCCCAGCTGCCCTCACGCAGCGCGTAGGGCGTGAACTGCACGTAGACCGACATCACGTGCTGGCCCGCGGGAGCGAGGGTCGTGTCCCAGAGCGTCGGAATCGTCGCCTCCAGGTACGGCTTGCGGGAGATGCCGCCGTATTTCGCGTCGTCGAAGGCGCGCTCGAGGTCGTCCACGTCGTCACCGATGTGGATGCGGCCGCGGAGGAGGTCGGGGGAGACGTCGCCGCGGAAGGGCGGCAGCGAGTCCAGGGCGAGGTTCACCTTGGAGGCCATGCCCTGCTGCCGGTAGTTGCGCAGCCGGCGGACGTCGTCGGGGTCGAGCACGGCGGGATCGAGCAGCTCCAGGAAGGTGCGCTTGGGATCGGCGCCGGAGACGACGGCCCGCGCCGCGATCTCCTCGCCGCCGGCGAGGACGACGCCGGTGACGCGCCCGTCCTGGACGGCGATGCGCTCCACGGTGGCGCCCGTCCGGATCTCCGCGCCGTGCTGACGGGCGGCGGCGCTGAGGGCCCCCGCCAGCGATCCCAGCCCGCCCACGAGCTGCACGGCGCTGCCCGCCCCGTTGCCGTCGCCGGTCGCGGCCTGGAGCAGGAGGTTGGCCGTCGTCCCCGCCGACCAGGGCCCGCCGAAAAGCCCGTGGATCCCGCGCCCGCAGACCATGGCGCGCATCACGCCGGTGGAGAACCACTCGGAGGCGAAGTCCGCCACCGCCATCGGGCCCCAGCGGAGCAGGCGTTGCGCGTCCTCGCGCCCGAGCCCGCGGAAGCCCATGCCCAGGCCCAGCCAGGACAGGATCGGCCCCTTCAGGGGCTGGTCGATGTCGGGCGGCGTCAGGACGAGAAGGCGCGAGAGATAGGCCGCGATGGCGGAAAGCGAGCGGTGGAACTCGGGATAGCGATCCGCGTCCTCGGGGGAGAGCTTGCGCAGCTCGAACGCGGTCTTGCCCGCATCGCCCCAGAGGCAGATGCCGCCACCCTCGGGCCGCGGCGCGAACACGCGCGGCTCGGCCTCCACGAAGCCGAGCCCGCGATTCTTGAGATCGAGGTCCTCCACCACCGACGCACGCAGGGGCCCGAGGAGATGCGCGACGGTGGAGGCCTTGAAGCCGGGATGGAACTCCTCGGTCACGGCGGCGCCGCCCACGACGTCGCGTCGCTCCAGGACCAGGGGCTTGAGCCCGCCGCGCGCGAGCAGGGCCGCGGCCACGAGGCCGTTGTGGCCGCCCCCGATGATCACCACGTCGGCCTTCAAGCGACCTTCCCCTTCTTCCAGTCCTTGAGCAGCTCGAGGGCGGAGAGCCGGCCGGGCGCGCCCATGATGCCGCCGCCGGGATGGGTGGCGGATCCGCACAGGTAGAGGCCGCGGATCGGCGACCGATACCGTGCCCATCCGGGCACCGGCCGCAGGAAGAAGAGCTGCTCGAGAGACAGCTCGCCCTGGAAGATGTTCCCTTCCGTGAGCCCCCACTCGCGTTCGAGGTCGAGGGGCGTGAGCACCTGGCGGTGCAGGATGAGCTTCTTCAGGTTCGGAGCGTGCTGCGCGATGGTGTTCACGACGGCGTCGCCGAAGGCATCGCGCTTTTCGTCCCACGTGCCCTCGCGCAGCTTGTAGGGCGCGTACTGCACGAAGCAGGACAGGATGTGCTTGCCGGGAGGGGCGATCGACGGATCGGTGAGCGAGGGGATGACCATGTCGATATACGGGTGGGTCGAGAACTCGCCGTACTTGGCCTGGTCGTAGGCGCGCTCCATGTACTCCACGCTGGGCGAGATCGAGATCGCCCCGCGGAGGTGCGCGCCCGGCCCCGGCATCGCGGTGAACTCCGGCAGCCCGTCCAGGGCCAGGTTCACCTTGCCCGAGGAGCCCCGCAGCTTGTAGCGCCGCACCTCGGAGAGGAAGCTGCCGTCGAGCACGCCCGGCTCGACCATCTTGAGGAACGTGCGATGCGGGTCGACGCTGGACGACACGACGGGGGCGTCGATCTCCTCCCCGCCCTCGAGCACCACTCCGACCGTACGGCCGTCCTTCACCTTGATGCGCTCGATCGAGGCCTGGGTGCGGATCTCGACGCCGGCTTCCTGGGCCGCTCCCGCGATCGCCATCGAGATGGCGCCGGTGCCGCCGCGCGAGAAGCCCCAGGACCGGAAGACGCCGTCGATCTCGCCCATGTAGTGATGGAGGAGGACGTAGGCGGTGCCGGGAGAGCGCACGCCGAGGAAGGTCCCGATGATGCCGCTGGCGGACATGGTGGCCTTGAGCACGTCGGTCTCGAACCACTGGTCGAGCAGGTCGATCGCGCTCATGGTCATGAGCTGGAGGATGTTGTGCTGGGCGGTGCGGGAGAGGCGCTGGAAGCGCCGGCCCATGGCGAACAGGCGCGAGAACCCGGGTACGTCGAAGGACAGGGGATCGGGCGGCACCATGGAGAGGATGGGCTTGACGAAGCGGGCCATGTCCGCCATCGCCTTCGAGTACTCGTCGTAGGCCTCGGCGTCGAGCGGGCTGTGGCGGTAGATCTCGCGCCGCGTCCGCGCGTGATCGCTCATCCGCCAGAGGTAGTCCCCGCTGGGCATGGGGGTGAAGGTGCCGTCCAGGGGCAGGATCTCCAGGCCGTGGCGGGGCAGGTCCAGCTCGCGGATGATCTCGGGCCGCAGCAGCGACACCACGTACGAGCAGACCGAGTACTTGAACCCGGGGTATACCTCCTCCGTCACTGCGGCACCGCCCAGGACGGGGCGGCGCTCGAGGACGAGGACTTTCCGGCCCGCGCGGGCCAGGTACGCGGCGTGAGTGAGCCCGTTGTGGCCGCCACCGATGACGATGGCGTCGTAGGTCTTGGACATGGGAACGGCCATCATATCCGATGGGTTTGCGCGCCAAAGAGTCCCGCTGGGGCGAACCTGTCGCCGGCCCGATGGCCGTACGCGCGCGCCCAGCGTCCTCGCCGCCCCGTCGCTTCTACGACTTGCGGGCGGTCGATACGACGAGGCCTGCGGCACGAGGATTGAAGTGGCAAGATCGGCCCGTGGTGTGCGCGGCCCGCGCCACCCGTGGCCCAGGAGGATGAAGAAGATGATGCGATCCCTGCGCGCACTGGCCCGACTGTCGCTCCTCGTCGTGGCCGGAATGCTGGCCGTTCCCGCCCATGCGGCCCCGCCTTCCGTGAAGGCGCCGACGAAGGCGTCGGTCAAGGCCAAGGCACCGGCCGTCGAGCTCATGGACCTCAACATCGCCACCGCGGAGCAGCTGGCGACGCTGCCCGGCGTCGGCGACGTCTACTCCAAGAAGATCGTCGAGGGACGCCCCTACAAGAGGAAGGACGAGCTGGTGACGCGGAAGATCGTCCCCGCCGCCACCTACGCCAAGATCAAGGCCCTGGTCATCGCCAAGCAGGACTGACCGCGCCCTTGCCGCCGCGCGCGCCGCGTCGAGCGTCGCGCGCCGGCGGCCGCCGATAACTGGCACAATCGGGTCAGGACCACTGAGTGGAAGCCCTCCTGGCCCGGTACGGCTACCTGATCCTCTTCCCCGGCGTCGTCGTCGAAGGGGAGGCCTTCCTGCTTGCCGGCGCCTTCATGGCGCATCGCGGCGTCCTGGACCTGCCCATCGTCATCGCCCTCGCGGTCGCGGCCACCATGTCGGGCGATCAGCTCTACTATCGGGCCGCGCGCTCCCGTGGCCGCGCCTGGCTCGAGCGCCGCAAGGGCGCCCGCGCCAAGTACGCGAAGTGGATCGACCTCACCGCGCGCCGCGGCGTGTGGCTGCTGCTGGCCAGCCGCTGGACCTTCGGCTTGCGCATCGTCATCCCCGCCGCCTGCGGGGCGGTCGGCATGCGGCCGGCGGTCTTCACCGCCGTCGACTTCGTCGCCGTCCTGATCTGGGCGCTCACCCTGGGGCTGGCCGGCTACTACAGCGGCGCCGCCATCGAAAGGCACCTCAGGGACATCCAGCACGTCGGCATCTGGGTGCTGCTGGCCGTCGTGCTCTGCGTGGCCGCGGTGATCGGCGCCCGCCGCGTGCAGCGCCAGGCCCGCGTGCGCGAGCTCAACGTGAACGACCTTCACGGGATCGTGCCTTTCATCATCGGGATGATCGGCGTCTTCAACATCTTCACCGCCATGTGGCCGCGCCGCGCCGCCGCCATCGCCACCCTGGCGCGCTGGGTCCCGCTCGACGTGCCGGAGGGCAACCGCCTGGTCATGCTGTTCGCCGGCCTCGCCCTGCTGCAGGTGACGCGGAACCTCGCCCGCCGCAAGGAGCTGGCCTGGTGGGTGGCGACGGTGGCCCTCGCCTCGTCCGTCGCCTCGCAGATCGGGCCGCACTTCGAGCTCCAACGCACCATCGTCGCCATCCTGCTCCTGGCCTACCTCGTGATCTTCCGCCGGCGCTTCAGCGCGCAGAGCGACCCCGCGACCCTGCGCCGGGCCCTGGTCATGGCGCCCGCTCTCGGCCTGATCATCGTCGCCTACGGGTACCTCGGCCTGCGCACGCTCGAGCCGCACTTCGATTGGCCGCCCGGCACGACCCTCCTCTCGGAGGCGATCCGCGGCGGCATCCTCATCACGCAGCAGAAGCTGCGACCCCTCGATGCGCATGCCGCGCGCCTGCTCGGCTCGCTCCAGGTCGCGGGCTGGGTGGCGCGGCTCTACGTGCTCGTACTGCTGCTGCGGCCGGTCGTGCTCCACGACCGATTGGAGGCGCCGCCGGAGGACGTGGACCGCATCCGGAGGGCTCATTCCCGGCACCCGCTCTCCGCGTTCGCGCTGCGGCCGGACAAGCATCACCTGCTGGTCGCGGAGGGACGTGGCCTCGTCGGCTACGCGGTGCGAAACGCGGTCGCGGTCGCGTGCGGCGGCCCCCTGTGCGCGCCCGAGGACCTCGCGGCCAGCGTGCGCGATTTCGTCGAGCACTGCCGCAGACACGGGTGGAGCCCGTGTCTCTACGCCGTGCCCGGCGAGGACTTGCCCGCCTACGCGGGGGCGCGGCTCAAGGCCCTGCGCATCGGCGAGGAAGGCATCCTGGCTCCGAGCGCCGTGGCTTCGGGGAACGGACCCCCGGGCGCGGTCGACGAGCCGGGCGCGCTCGCGGTGTGGCGCTACGATCGGGGGGCGGCGGTGGACGCCGTGCTCGACGAGCAGATCGTCGAGGTCTCGGACGAGTGGCTGGCCGAGCGCGAGATCGGCGAGCTCCACTTCACGTTCGGGTCTCTCGACCTCGAGGAGCTGGGGTCGCGGCCCGCGTTCGTGTACGGCCAGTCCGGCGGCCGGATCGACGCCTTCTGCACCTGGCTCCCGTACGCGAACGGGACGGGGATGACCCTGGACCTCCTGCGCCGTCGCCGCGACGCACGCCGCGGCAGTCGGGAAGTGCTCCTGGCCCGGGCGCTCGAAGCGCTGGCGGCGTCCGGGGTGCGCGAGGTCAGCCTGGGCCTCGTCCCCGTGGCCTCCGCGGACGGGCGCGCCGACGTCGGCCCCTTCGGACTGGCCGACCGGCTGGGGTCGATCTACCGCTACGACGACCTCTTCGCGCTCAAGGACGCGTTCGCGCCCCGCTGGGAGCCGCGCCACCTCGTCTATCCGGGTGACGCGGACCTGCCGCGCATCGCCGTGGCCGTGGTGGACGCGCACACGACCTTGCACGAGCGATCGCCCATTCCCCGATTGATCGCCGCCGCCCGTGCCCTGCGCCTCCGCGCGTCCCGCCGGGACCCGAGGTGAAGGAGGGGCCGGGCTTCTTCAGGGGTTTCGCGGGTTGGATCGACGCCCTGCCCGCGGGCGTGGTCTTCGCATTGGCCCTGGGCACGGTGGCGGTGGCGGGGATGGTGGACGAGCTCGCCGGAGCCGAGGTCGACGTGACCGTCCTCTACCTGCTGCCCATCGGGTTCGCGGCCTGGTTCCTCGGCGCCGCGGGCGGGCTGGGGATCGCTCTCGCCAGCGCGATCGCCGGGTGGGCGGCCGACGTGGCCACGCGCTCGTACGGCGCGCCCCGCCTCCCGATCCAGGTCCTCAACCTCGCGGCCCAGCTCGCGCTGTTCGCGGTGGTGGCGGCGGCGGTCGCCGGCTTGCGGAAGGGGGGGAACCGGGAGGCCGCGCTCGCCCGTAGCGATGCCCTCACCGGCCTCCTGAATCGGCGCGGCTTCCTGGAGGTGGCGCGGCGGGAGATCGCGCGCAGCGCGCGCTCGGGCCGGCCCCTCACCGTCGTGCTCGTCGACGTCGACCGATTCAAGGAAGTCAACGACGTCCGCGGCCAGGACGCCGGCGATCGCCTGCTCGGCGGAATGGGGACGGCGCTTCGCTCGGCCCTGCGCGCCGTGGACGCGTCGGCGCGGTTCGATGGAGACGAGTTCGCCATCTTGCTGCCGGATGCGGAGGACGCGTCCATTGATGCCGTGCTCGACCGGCTGCGGCTCGTGCTCATGCAGGCGGCGGCGGAGCGCGGCGCGCCGGTCACGGTGAGCCTGGGTGCGGCCACCTTCCGGCAGCCGCCCGCCAGCCTCGACGAGATGCTGCGCGCGGCCGGACGGATGCTTCAGGACGCCAAGGCGAACGGGCGCAACGCGGTGCGGCACGATCTCTGCTAACCGAGTCGATCGTCAGTCTCTCTGGTCGTGCGGCACGATGACCGTGAGTGCGGCCGTGCGCGCCTGGCAAGCGCGGTCGGTGACCGTCACCTCCAGCGTGTAGGTCCGCCCGTCCTTGTCGTTGCCCGCACGTGCGGCCTCCAGGGGGATCACCTGCGCGAAGTCGACGCGCGCGAGACCTCCGCCATCGATCGGAGCCACGTCCGGCTGCACGGACCCGTATTCGTCGAGCACGCGGAAGGAGACGGTGTCGATGCCGGTGCCGGTATCCTCGGCGGCTCCGGCCAGCGTCACGTCGACCGTGCGCTGGTCGGGCGGCCAGAGCTCGCGCGGGGTGGCGCTGAGCACCACCGTGGGCGCTTCGCGGTCGATCGTCACGTCGAAGCGGCCGACTCGCCCCGCCGTGACTTGCGTCGTGCACGCCGTCGTGTAGGCGGGCTGATCGAGGGGAGTCACGGTCACGCGATAGGCGCCGGGCGCGAGGTCCACGCCGCCATAGAAGCCGCCCCCGTCGGTGGCCCCGACGACCGTCGTGCGCGTGTCGGCCGGAGGATCGGTACCGGGGTCGCGCGAGATCGTGACCGCGCCCGTGTCCACGATGGCTCCCGCCTCGTCGCGCACGAACCCCATGAGGTGGCCGGCCATGGGGCTCGACTTCCACGGCAGGTCGGGCACCAGGGCCTCGGCCGGGAAGACCGGCACCGGATTGGCGACGACGTCCTCGTAGGCCCGCGTGCCGTCGATCGACCGTCCGGTGGTGAGCGCGGACGCGAACTCGGCGAAGCTGCGCACCGGAGTCGGGCCCGGCGGGATCGAGAACGGGTTGCTCGCCACCGCGATGTTGGACGTGGCCATGGAGTAGAAGATGAGGCCGCTTGTGAAGTTCCCCGTCGACGACGGAGTGAAGGCGCGCCGCACCTGGCGCAGCGTGCCCTCGATCGCGTTGACGAACGCGCCCTGGCCCAGGATCGTGGATCGGTGGTAGGCGTGGTTCTTGGTCCACTCGCTCCACTGGTCCCATTGCGGGCGGATGCTCGCCGTATGCTCGGCCTTGTAGGCCATGGGCGCGGCGATGTCGAGGATCCCCTCCTCGGTCCAGGCCCGCCAGTCCTGGTAGACGCGCCAGTAGGCCTCAGCCGAGTTCCACGCGGCCTCGGTGGTCGGCCCGCCCCCGAACGCGATCAGGGCGGCGGAGATCTTGATCTGGGGATTGATGGCCGCCGTGCTGAGGTAGATGCGGCGCACGACGTTCGTTACCTGGTCGCGCCGCCACTGGTTCCACTGCGGATCGTTCTTGGCGGGATTGATACCGGGCGTGCGTCCGTAGTGCTGGTTGAAGCGGGCCACGCTCGTCTCGTTGTAGCCGGTGCTCGTGCCCGTGGAAGGCGTCTGGCCGGAGATGGAGATCTCGGGGTAGCGGATGCGGTCGAGGTGGAGCCCGTCCACGTCGTAGCGCTCGACGAGGTGGGTGAGGACGTCCACTGTGTAGGCCTCGGCGTCCGGGTGCCCGAAGTCGATCCAGAACTCGGAGCCGATACGCGTGCCCTGGAAGGTCACCCCCGCGGTGCCGTCGGGGATGAGGGTGCGCGTGAGCCAGTTGTCATGCCCGGTGTAGAGCGCATGCGTGGCCTGGTTGAACCCGTGCAGGTTGAAGGGATGGTCGGGCCAGGCGGGGGCGGCCAGGATCGTGGGATGGCGGTTCCAGATCGCGCCCGCGATCACGAAGGCATCCACCTCGATCCCGCTCGCGTGGGCCTCCGCGACGAGGTCGGCCAGCGGATCGAACCCGGGCGCCAGCGGCTTGGCGGGGGCGACGATCTCCGCCGGGCCCTCCAGCGAGTCCAGGTACCAGGAGTCGCCGCGGCGGCGCACCTGCGCGAAGATCGCGTTGGCGCGGGCCGCCCGCGCGTTGTTGACGACCGCCACCACGTCGCCATGGTCGCTGAGGTTGGTGTTGAAGGTATCGACCCAGAAGGCGCGGTACTGGGCGGTCGGTGGGTCCGCGGCGAAGGCCGCGAGCGCGTCGCACAGCGCGGCGGTCAGGGCGACACAAACCACCAAGCGAGCCGGGAGGCATCGGCGCATGCGCATGGGACTCCTTTGGACTGGTTGAGAGCGGAACTCTAGTCCAAGTCGCGGAAGGACATCAAGAGGATCCGCTCAGTTTTCCGGCTCGCGATCCATCCCGAAGCGCTCCATCATCCGGTACAGCGTGCGCCGGTCGATGCCGAGGACTTCCGCGGCGCGGGTGCGATTGCCCTTCAGCGTCTCCAGCACGTGCGCGAGGTAGCGCTTCTCCATCTGCTCGAGGGAGGGGAGCCCGTCGAAGAGCGGCTCCTCGAGGGTGGCCGGCGGCCGCTCCCGGAACACCGCGGGCAGGTCTTCGCGCTCGAGGCTGTCGCCGGTGGCGCCGAGGGCGAGACGCTCGAGCACGTTCTCCAGCTCCCGGACGTTGCCCGGCCACGCGTAGGACATGAGCGAGGCCAGGGCCTCGGGGGCCAGGCGGCGAAGCGGCCCGCCCCGGGTGGCCACGTCGCGCAGCACGTGGGCGGCCAGGAGCGGAATGTCCTCGCGCCGGTCACGCAGGGGCGGGACCGCGATGCGGATGACGTTGAGCCGGTAGTAGAGGTCCTGCCGGAAGGAGCCTTCGCGCACGGCCCGCTCGAGGTCGCGGTTGGTGGCCGCCACCACGCGTACGTTCACGGTCAGGACGCGGGAGGCGCCCACGGGCCGCACCTCGCCCTGCTCGAGCACGCGCAGCAGCCGCACCTGCACGCCCGCCGTGGTCTCGCCGATCTCGTCGAGGAAGATGGAGCCGCCGTCCGCCTGCTCGAAGACGCCTTTCTTGTCGCCGAGGGCGCCGGTGAAGGAGCCCCGCACGTGGCCGAAGAGCTCGGACTCCAGGAGGCCTTCGGCGAGGGCGCCACAGTTGATGGGCACGAACGGCCGCGCGGCGCGGCGGCTGTGGTGGTGGAGCGCGCGCGCGATCAGCTCCTTGCCCGTGCCCGTCTCCCCCGTGATGAGCACGGGCGCGTCGGAGCCGGCGCCGTGCGCGATCTGCTTGTAGACGGCGAGCATGCCGCGGCTGCGGCCGATGAGCCCGTCCGCGGGCACCGCTTCGACCGCCTCGTGCACCGCGGGCGCGGACGCCGGCTGCGCCCGCCGCTTGAGCGCGCGATCGACCGTCTCCTTCACCTCGACGATGTCGAAGGGCTTGCTCACGTAGTCGAAGGCGCCCGCGCGCACGGCCTCGATGGCCGTCTCCAGGGTGCCGAAGCCGCTGATGAGCAGGATCTCCAGCCGCGGGTCCGCGCGCTTGAACGCGCGCAGGAGGTCGAGGCCGGACAGCTCCGCGTTGAGGTTGATGTCGGAGACCACGAGGTCGAAGCCGCCGCGCTGGGCCAGGGCCAGCGCTTCGTCGGGGGTGTGGGCCAGCTCGATGTGGCGGTCCGCGCCGCGCAGCAGCTCGTCCATGAAGCGGCAGGTCTCGCGGTCGTCGTCGACGACGAGGATCCTAGGCACGTTGCCTGGGGCCACCATCGAGGATGGGTGGCTGTTGCTCGGCCGGCCGGACCTGGGGCAAGCGCACTTTCACTTCCGTTCCTTCGTCGTGGCGGCTGGCCACGGCGATCGTCCCTCCGTGCGCGGCCACCACGTCACGCGCGATGGTGAGGCCGAGGCCGGTGCCCTTGCCGCGCTCCTTGGTCGTGAAGAGCGGATCGAACACGCGTCCCACGTGCAGGGGATCGATGCCGGTGCCGGAATCGGCGACGGTGACCTCGACGTAGCCCCCGCTCGCTCCCGCCGTCACCAGCAGCTCGCCGCCCTCCGGCATGGCGTCGATGCTATTGGTGATGAGGTTGAGCAGGACCTGCTCGAGCTGTCCGGCATCGACGTCCAGGAGAAGGCCCGGCCCCACCACCGTGCGCAGGGCGATGCCGGCCGCGGCCAGCGAGGGCCGGGCCAGCTCGCACACCCCCTCCACCAGCTCGCCCGCCGCCACCTCGGTCTTGTTCAGCAGGGGGCGGCGCGCCTGGTCGAGCAGCCCCTGCACGATGGTCGTCACCTTGCCGATCTGCTCCTGCACCGTGCGCAGGCGGACGGCGGACGCGGAGGCGGGAGGCACGTCGGTCTGGATCATCTGCACGTAGCCGGAGATCAGGTTGAGGGGCGTCCCGATCTGGTGGGCCACGCTGGCCGCCATCTGGCCGGCCACGGCGAGCTGCTCGCTGCGCGCGAGCTCCCGCCGGGCCGCGAACAGTCGTTGCGCGCTCTCCGCGAGCTGGCGGTTGGTCTCGCGCAGCTCCTCGGTGGCGCGCCGGACCTCGCGTTGCAGGGCGGCGTTGAAGTCGCCCACGCGCTCGAGCATCGAGTTCAGGCCCTCCGCCACTGCTCCCATCTCGTCGCGGCGGCGGATGGGCGTCCGGGCCGTGAGGTCGCCGGCGGACGCGCGCCGCATCGTGCCCAGGAGGTCCTCGATCGGGGAGAGGACGAGGGGCCGGGCCAGCGCGTGCAGCATGGCCACGAGCACGAGGATGGCGAGGGGCGTGAACAGGAGGGCCGCCGTCCGCACCTGGTCGCGCACGCGCTGGACCGCCTCCATCGACACCGAGACCACCACCGCCCCGTAGGGCCGGTGATCGCGCTCGAGCGGCACCGCGACCAGGCGCGCCGGTCCCTCCAACAGGTCGGAGACGGCACGGTCGCGCGATTGGATGGCCTGGCGCGACAGCGCGCTGACCCCGGCGGGGGCCTGCCGCTCCGTGGTCGTCGCGACCATGACGGCGCCCCCGGGTTCGATCCGGGTGAGAGTCAGTCCGCGCACGGCCGGGACCATGCGCTGGAAGTCGGCCAGCAGGTCGTCGAGCTCGGCGGCGGAGGGCAGCCCTTCCCGCTCCGTGAGCTCCGCAGCCACGCCCAGGGCGGTGGCGCCCGCGGCCTCGACCGCTTCGTCTTCCACCGCGGCCACGATGATGCGCCGCTCCACGTAGGTCGCGCCGCCCACGACCAGGGCCGCGCTGAGCGCCCACATGACGAGCAGGCGTGCGCGCAGGGGCAGGCCGGTGCGGCGGGGAGCGTCGGGCCAGGAGGTCATGGGCGCGCCGGGCGCGGTGCCCGAGCGTCCTACG
>WNGB01007841.1_pt1 | contig 15268 bp, 11 predicted proteins | sample 5400681 | NCBI WGS metagenome assembly WNGB01 (sample SAMN13153367, study PRJNA577476) | soil metagenome | isolation source: 115 cm soil or saprolite under grassland replicate 2 | place: USA:California | collected 2016-06-15
TCCATCCGGGACAAACAATGGCCCATCGAGCCCCACGAACGCGTCTACTGATCGCCTACGCGGCGGCCCCTTCCGTCACGATCTTCCCGTCCCGGATTTCCAGCACCCGGTGCGCGATGTGTGCGACGCGAGCGTCGTGCGTCACGACCACGATCGTCTTCTTGAGGCTCTGATTCAGCTTCTGGAAGACGTCGAGGACCTCCTGGCCGGTCTTCGTGTCGAGTTCGCCCGTCGGCTCGTCCGCGAGGAGCAAGGGCGGGTCGTTCGCGAGGGCGACGGCGATCGCGATCCGTTGTTGCTCGCCACCGCTCAGTTCCGGCGGCCGGTGGACGGCCCGCTTCTCCATGCCGACCAGTTCGAGCAGTCCCTTCGTCCGCTTGCCGCGCGCCGACGGCCGCTTGCCGGCGAGCCGCATCGGGAGTTCGACGTTCTGCTCGGCGGTACGGCTCGGCATGAGGTTGAAGAACTGGAAGATGAAGCCGACCCGCTCGAGGCGGTACCGGACGAGCTCGGGGTCGCTCAGGTCGACGAGGTTCGAGCCGTCGACGTCGATGCGGCCGGCGGTCGGCCGGTCGATGCCGCCGAGCAGGTTCAGGAGCGTCGTCTTGCCGCACCCGGACGGCCCCCGGACCGCGACGAACTCGCCGTCGGCCACTTGCATGTCGAGGCCGCGCAGCGCGATCACCTCCGACCTCCCGGCTCGGTACACCTTGATGAGGTCCTTCGTCGCGATGTTCGGCACGTCATCCGCTCCGGAGCTTGAGGACCTGGGCGACGTTCAGGTGCGCGGTGCGCCCGGAGACGACGAGCGCCGAGAGGAGGACCGCCGCCGGTCCCAGCGTCACGAGGAGGACTGCGTCCCACGGGAACACGAACAAGTAGGGGACCGCAGGCCCCGGGCTGCCCGGGGGGCCGGCCGACAAGAACTGCGTGGCGAAGAACGCGGTGCCCAGTCCGACGCTGGCCCCGATCACGAGGCCGACGAGCATGATGACGAGCGCCTCCCCGACGAGCAGTCGGGCCGTCTGCCAGCCGCTCGATCCGCGGGCGATGATCGCGGCGAACTCGACGTCCCGCTCGAGGCTCGCGGCGTACAGGATGAGACCCACGCCGGCGGTCAGGATGACGACGATGAAGGCGATCTCCATCGCGATGAACCCGTACAACGCCCGGGAGAAGGGATTCGAGCTCTGCTCTTCGATCATCTCGTCCACCACCTCGACGTACGAGACCGCCGGCACGCTGAGGAGCCCGGCCTTCACGCTCCGCCAGTCCGCGCCAGGCCGGAAGTCCACGAGGTACCGGGACGCCCCGGGACCGAACACGGACGAAGCCAAGCCCTCGAACGGCCGCAGCGTCTCGAGGCTCGCATAGATCGCGGATTCCCGCGAGACGCCGTATCCGATGCCGGGCAGGAACCGCACGACGGCGCCGACCGTGACGTTCTCCTGGACTGTGCCCATGTACGATCCGTTCCGATCGTATGCGGTCATGTAGAGCGCGATCCGATCGCCGACTTCGACGAACGCCTGGTCGTAGTACGGTTGGGAGACCACGACCTGGCCCGGGGTCGCGAGGACGTCATGGGCGGCCTGGCCGTTCCCATCGACGAAGTACCAGAACTCCGGCTGTGCGACGGCGAAGTATGCGTCCGGGTCGAACCCGTAGACTTGGGCACAGCAGTAGCCGGGGCTCACCCCCGAGAAGCTCTCGATCCGGGCGACTCCGGAGACGCCGGGGACGGCGGTCAGGTTCGCGGTCTCGTCCCCCCCGCCGGTCGAGTACGCGGGGAACACGGCCGCGTCGGCCCCGACGCCCGCGCGGATCTCCCGCTCGCGGTGCGTCTCGTTCGTCGCGAGGACGGACAACGAGAAGACCCCGAACGCGAGGCCCAGGGCGATGATGATCGCGACGTTCGCGGAGCGCCGCGGGTTCCGGCTGAGGTTCTTGCGGATGATGTACGCGAGGTCCTTCGTCAGGAGCCGGGTGACGCGCGAGAAGACGTCGTACACCTTCCCCGTCGACCGCGTGAGCAGGCGCGTCAGCCCGACGATCAGCATGATCGGGACGAACGGGAGCAGGATGAACGGGATGAGTCCGAGGAGGTACGTCCACAGGCTCGTGACCTGGCCTCCCCCCCGCCACACGAGGACGTAATCCGAGATGCCGACGACGACGAGGATCACATCGAGCCGGGGGTTGTAGTGGATCTTCGTCTCGCCGGGCGAGTAGAAGCGGAGGGTCTCGATGATCGGGAGGCTCGACGTCCGTTTCGCGGATCGGTACGCGACAACCGTCATGAGGGAGACGCTGAGGAACCCGACGATGATCACGGTGTCGGGCGTCAGGACGAACGCCTCGTACGGAGGGGACCCGCTGAAGTCCGGGTTCACCACCCCCAGGAGGAAGCGGCTCAATGCGACGCCCGCGGCGAGCCCGAGGACCGCCGCGATGAGCCCGCCCGTCACCGCCTCGAGGATCAGGAGGCCGATCACCTGTCCCCGTCGGGCCCCGCGGGTCTTGAGGACCGCGAGCTCTCGCCGCCGTTCCGCGTGGCTCAGGTCCACGCCGACCGCGCCGAGGTACACGCCGAGCAGTACGACCGGCATCGATAGCAAGAGGTACTGAATCCGCAAGCCCGCGATCCGGTCCGCGAAGGCCTGGAGGCGGGGCAGGATGTTGTTCGAGACGTAACCCTGCGGGCCGATTCGGATTTCGAGACGGCGCTGGATCCGCTCGAGGTTCCGCCGCGTCTGCTCGACGTCGTACGGATTCACGTAGCCGGCGCGGTCGACCCAGACCTCTCCGTTCATCGAGTATCCGTAGCTTTGGTTCAGCTGCCGGTTGAGCCAGTCCACGTCGCGGATGTGGACGAACAGCACCGTGCTGAAGAACTGGTCGGGGACGGGAAGCAACGATGATTGCACGAACGGATAGGGGCCATACACTGTCTGGACGGGCTCGACGATCGCTCCGACGGTCATGTTCACTTCGTACCGGATGGTGTCGTTGACTCGATTCACCACGACGACGCGGTCGCCGACGACCACCTGAAGCGTGTTCGCGATGCCCGTCGAGAGCCCGATCTCCCCCCGCGTGAGGTTGAGCGTCCCGTTGAGCGGTGCGCCGCGCAGCATGTACGGCGGGTGCGCCGGGTCGATCCCGAGCGAGCTCGCCCCGAAGCCGAACCCCACCAACCCGTTGTCCGGGTTGTCGATTTCGTTGATGTAGAAGCTGCGGTACACCGAGGCGTCGATGACGGCCTGATCACGGGCGATGTCGGAGCGCAACTGGCTGTAGTTCACGGAGGCGTCGTTCAGGTAGAAGGTGAAGTCGCCGGGGATTCCGGCGAGGGTCGCATCGAGCGTCGCCCGCGCGGACGAGTCGATCGCGATGAACGTGCCCGCGACGAATGTGACCGCCAGGAGGACGCCGAGGATCGACGACACGGTCCGTCGGCGGTTCCGCAAGACATCCGACCAGGCGAACGGCGCGAGGCCGATGGAAGTCCCTCACCCACAAAAACCGCCTCCGGTATAAGCGCGTTGGGACGGTTAGGTTCCCACCGACTGAGTGCGCGGACCACGCCCCGCGTGGCTTGGCGGCACCGTTCGGAAGGCGCTCAATGAGTGAGCTTAATATGGCCGAGGACGCCTTCGAGGCGAGGGGTTGCATGCGAGCCATAGGGGCTTCGCTCGGGACTCGTCGTGGCGGGATCGCGGCGTTGGCGACGGTCGTCGTCATCGCCTCGTTTGCGGCGCTCGTGCTCGCGCCCTCCTCGGCGCGGGCGCAGCAGGGCGGCCCTGACGCGTGCGGATACGCGTGGACGGACAGCAATACTCCCCCGCCGCAGGTCCCGTTCAGCTGGATTGAGATCAAAGACAACGGGACGCTCATCGAGGACGCGGATTGGGTTGGCAACAGCGACAACAACAGCGATGACGGCTACCTGGGCGTACCCCTCGGCTTCTCCATGCCCTTCTACGACGCTTCATATTCCGACCTCTTCATCGGCACGAACGGCTATGCGACGTTCGGCGCGGGGTCCGTCGAGTGGAACCTGCCTCCGATTCCGGATCCGCGGGCGCCGAACAACGCGGCTTTCGGCTACGGGGAGGATCTGCGGCCGGGCATCGCGACCGGCCAGGGCGGGGTGTACTACCTCCCGCTGACATCGCCCTCTCGGCTCGTCGCGGAATGGTATCAGGTGCCCCACTACGGCGGCGCGGATCCGGTGACGTTCGAGATCATCTTCTTCGACACGGGCGAGATCTGGTTCCAGTACCTCGCGCTCAGCGGCCCCCTGACCGTCGTCGGCATCGAGAACGTCGACGGCGCGATCGCCCTCGATTACGGGACCAACGTGTCGGCCAACCTGGCGGTCCATATCGCGCGCCCGACGACCGTGCCGGGCCCGGTCGGCGTGGACTTGAAGCCGTGCGGGCAGGCCGTCCAGGCCCGTCCGGGAAGCACCGCGGACGCCCGCGTCAGCGTGACGAACACCGGCTCAGGCACCGACACGTTCGACATGACGTTCTCCTCGCCGTCCGGCTGGTCCGCGACCTTCTACGAATCGGACGGCTCGACGCCCCTGCCCGACTCCGACACCGATGGCACGCCGGACACGGGGGCCCTCGCGGCGGGCGCTTCCGTCGACGTCATCCTGCGGGCGGACGTCCCGACCGGCGCGTCGGCCTCCGAGACGGTCTCGGTCACGGGCACCTCGGCCGCGGACTCCGGCGTTTCCGACACGGTCCAGGTGCTCTTCGACATCCCGCCCGCCGCGCTGGCGCCTCCCCACTTCGACCACGGCCTGGACACGAACGCGAACGGACAGTACGACTACCTGCTGATCGACATCAACATCACGGTCAACGTCGCGGACACGTACGTGGTCCAAGCGCTGCTCCATGATGCGTCGTACGTCAACCTGTACGCCAACAACAACACCTTCGTGTCCCTGCCGGTCGGTCCCGCAACGGTCACCTTGGGCTACAACGGCCAGCAGATCAACGCCTCCGGCGTGGACGGCCCGTACCTTATCGATATCCAACTCTTTCGCCTGAGCGGATTCACGCTCCTCGACATGGCGACGAACACCACCCAGGCGTACAGCCACTTGGACTTCGAGACGCCCCCGGCCGCATGGAACCCACCGCACTGGGAACACCTCCGTGACACGGACGGCGATGGGCTGGCAAATCACCTGGTCGTGATCGCCAACTTGACCGTGTACCAGGCCGGATTGTTCCAGGTCTTCGGGGAGCTGTTCGATGCGAGCGGGACGCTGTTCACGTACGAGGTGAACGTCTCCTCCCTGCCCACGGGTCCCGCCTCGGTCGAGCTCGACTTCACCGGCTACTGGATCAACGGCTCCAACATGGACGGGCCGTACAACGTGCTGATGTTCCTCTCTTCGTTCAGCCCCGGCCTGAATCTCGGGACCAGCACTCTCACGACCGCCCCGTACCGGCACACGCAGTTCGAGGAGCCCCCGCGGATTGACGCGCCGTTCGCGGTGACGGCGCCGAGGATCGACGGCGCGATCACCGGGCTGGAGTGGGCCGGCGCGAGCCGCGTGGACCTGTCCGGGATCCTAGGCAACAGCCTGAACGGGTTCATGTACGTCGAGAGCGACTATTCCTACGTCTACGTCGCGTACGACGTGGTCGGCGACACGACCGCGGATACGTACGACACCGCGAGCATCGGGTTCGACACCGGCAACGACGGGATCGCGTCCGACGGCCACGAGGACGCGTTGTGCCAGGGGTGCTTCGTCAACGGGTCGTTCCAGAGCCACTGGGTCTACCGGAGCGCCTACTTCGGTTGGGTGCTCGAGGACGCCCCGTACGACCCGAGCCTGCCGAACCACACGGGCCTCGCGAGCGCCGAAGGCTTCGGCCCGAGTTCGAACTCGGGCACGAACCACCGGATCTACGAGTTCTCAATCCCGCTCGCGCTGCTCGACGCCCAAGCGGGCGACACGATCGGCTTCTACGGCGGCAGCGCGGTGACCGGGACGGGCGTCTGGGACTACTCGACGTTCCGGTCGAGCTCGTGGCCCGATGTCCGTTACCTGCCGATCTATGCCCTCGGGGATCTCGGGCTGGCGCCGGATACGACGCCGCCCACGGTCACGATCACCTCCCCGACGTCGGGCACGCTCTTCACGGTGAACAGCGTCACCGTCACGTGGTCCGGCTCCGACGTCGGCACGGGCGTGGACCACTACACGATCCAGGTGGACGCCGACACGCCGATCACGTTGCCGGCGAGCGCGTCGTCGCACACCCTGACCAGCCTCGCGGACGGCACGCGCACGATCAACGTGACGGCGTGGGACGGCGGCGGCAATTCCGCATCCGCGTCGATCGAAGTGATCGTCGACACGACCGGGCCAAGCGTGAGCATCACGGCGCCGGGGGCGGGGGCGTTCTTAGCGAGCGCGTCCGTCCAAGTGACGTGGACCGCGTCCGATGCGGCGACGGCGCTGGACCACTTCGACATCCGCATCGATGGCGGCTCGACGAACACGTTGCCCGGAAGCGCGACGGACTACACGTTCAGCGGCCTCGCCGACGGTTCTCACGCGGTCGAGCTGACGGCCTTCGACGGCGCGGGCCATTCGACGGTCGTCACGCGGAGTTTCACGGTCGACACGGTCGCCCCATCGTTTACGCTGACCGCGCCGGCAACGGGATTCGTGGGCACTCGGGACGTCGTCGTGACGTGGGCCGCCTCCGACGCGACATCGGGCATCGACCATGTCGACGTGTCCCTCGACGGCACGATCGTGCCCGTGCCCGGCGGGGTTACGACGCACACCCTAACGGGCGTGGCGGACGGACCGCACACGATCCTCGTGACCGTCTACGACGGAGCCGGCAACTCCGCCTCCGCATCGGTCGCCGTCACGGTTGACGCGACCGGCCCGACCGTCTCCATCTCCGGACCCGGATCCGGCGCCGTCGTGACGTCGTCCTCGACGACGGTGCAGTGGTCCGCCGCCGACACGACGTCCGGCGTCGATCACATCGAGCTCCGCATCGACGGGGGCAGCCCGCAGACCCTCTCCGCGTCGACGACATCCCAGTCGTTGACCGGCCTCTCGGACGGCTCGCACACCGTGACGATCACGGTCGTCGACCGGGCCGGCAACACGGCGACGGCGTCTGTCACGTTCCGCGTGGACACCGGCTTCTTCAGCCCGTCCGGGCCGTACGGATACGCCGGGATCGGCGCGGTCCTCTTCGCGCTCATCGCGGTCGTCGTCCTCGCGCTCCTCTTCCTTCGGAGGCGTCGCGGGGCGATGCCGCCACCGGGTGAGATCTGATCGCCGGTCGACGTCCGCATCGGAGAGGCCGCCGGACGACGGTGCCAACTAGATACGCCCGGCGGTCGTGCCGCGTCGCATGAAATACCGCTTCTACTATGCGGGCATCCGAGTGAGGAATCTGCGGCGGTCCCTGGCCTTCTACTCGAAGGCGCTGGGCATGAAGGTCGTGAATCGGGGGACGATGGCGCACGGCGGCAAGTACGTGCAGCTCGTCGGGGCGGGGTCTCGGCAGAAACTCGAATTGAACTGGTATCCGCCGGGAAGCCGGTTCCACTCGCCGTACCGGAAAGGCGAGGAGATGGACCACCTCGCGTTCGTCGTCGACGACGCGACGCAGGCGTATCGGGAGCTGATTCGGAAAGGCGCGACGCCTGCGGTGCCTCCGGAGAAATCGGAGGGGACGGAGGTCTACGTGAAGGACCCCGACGGGATCTGGATCGAGCTCCTCGACTGAACGACCTCGGCGGCCAGCCCTCGTTCGCAAACCCGATGTGTGTCTTCCGAGCTTCCGCGGACGCGCGGAAGCGTCCGGCCTCACGGGAGGATCTTGGCGGCCGCGTCTTCGAGGATGTCCGCACCCGTCTCGGCCTGTTCCCGGGTCGTGACGAGAGGCGGCAGGAGGCGCAGGACGTTCCCGAAGTGTCCGGCCTTCCATACGAGCAGGCCGCGGCGGTAGCACTCGAGCTGGAGCGCCCGGACGCCGTCCTTCCACGGTTCCTTCGTGCGCGGATCCTTGACGAGTTCGACGCCGAGCATGAGGCCTCGACCGCGCACGTCGCCCATCCACTCGTGGTCCTCCGCGATTTCGTTCAATCGGCCTTTCAGAAACGCGCCGATTTCCTTGACGTGCTCCAGGAGGTTCTCCTTCCGGAGGAACCGCAACGCCGCCAGTCCGGCGGCCATTGCGACGAGGCTGCCCCGGAACGTGCCGACGTGCGCCCCGGGTTCCCATGCGTCGAGTTCCGGGCGCACCAGGAGCGCGGAGAGCGGCAGGCCTCCCCCGAGTGATTTCGCGATCGGCATCAGATCGGGCGTGACCCCGGCGGATTCGCACGCGTACATCTCCCCCGTGCGGCCGAGGCCGGCCTGGACCTCGTCCACGATCAGGGGGATGTCATGCTCCTCCGTGATCCGGCGGACCTCCCGGAGGAACTCGTCGGGCGCTTCGATCACTCCTCCCTCTCCCTGAACCGGTTCCAAGATCACGGCCGCGGGCTCTGGGATTCCGCTGTACGGGTCGGTGAGGATCCGTTCGAGATGGCGGGCTGGCTCCATGCAGCAGCCGTCCCCACCCTCGGCCGCCTTGCCGAACGGGCAGCGGTAGCAGTACGGGTAGGGGGCGAAATGCGTTTCGGGGGCGAGGGGCGGAAGGCCCGATTTCGACTTCGTCTGCGATCCGACCGCCAGAGCGCCGGCGGTCTGGCCGTGGTACGATCCTTCGAAGGCGATGACGGCGTACCGGTTCCGGTGGTGGCGGGCGAGCTTCAGTGCGGATTCCACCGCATCGGCTCCCGATGGACTGCCGAAGAGCACACGGGCCCGATCCCGCAGGCCGCCCGGGGCGGTCTCGACGAGCGCGCGGATCAGCTCGAGCCGCGTTTCGTGGGGGAAGTCGAGCGAGTGTGCGAGGCGCCGTAGCTGGGCTTCCGCCGCCTCGAGGATCTCCGGATTCGAATGCCCGAAATTCAGGACGCTGATCCCCGCGTAGAAGTCGAGGAACAGGTTTCCGTCCACGTCTCGAACGGTGCTGCCTCTCCCTTCATCGAGCGCAAGCGGCAATGTCCTCGGATACAGGACCGCCGCGCTTTCGGTTTTCTCCTGCAGGCCGAGGAGCGCGAGGGCTTTCGGACCCGGAGGTTCCACGACGATCCTCGGCGCGCCGGGGAAGTGGAGGTCCGCGAAGCGGTTCATGGCTCTCCCGCGGAGGTCGAGATGGACGCCGCCGCCTTCGCTCGGACCGGCAATCGGACGGGTTCCTCCTTTGCTTTCTCCGGCGTGGCCTTCGCGACGCGGCCGACCATCGTCAGGTAGATCGTCGCGACGGCGATGAGGGTGAGGGACACGATGACCGTCAGGGAGGAGAGGGCGAAGACTTCCGGAGTGATTTGCACCGTGATCTTGTTCCAGACGTAGGTCGGGATCGTTGGCCCGATCCCCTGCAGGTAGTACGTGCGGCTGAACTCGTTGAAGGAAAGCACGAAGGAGAAGATTGCGGCGCTGGTGATCCCGGGCTTGATGATCGGGTATTCGATGTCCTTGAACGCCCGCCAGTCGTTCGCCCCGAGGTCCAGCGCCGCCAAGACCGTCTCTCGCTTCACGACCGACATGCTCGTCAGGATGACGAGGAACGCGAACGGCAGCGCCCACAGGACGTGCCCGACGAGCTCCGTCCAGATGCTCCGCTGGAGCCCGAGGAACTGCGTGAGGAGGATGCTCAGGCTGAAGCCTTGGATGAGGCCCGGGAGGAAGATCGGGAGGATCATGATCGCGATGACGATCGTCTTGAATCGCGTCTTGCGGTATCCGAGTGCCGCCTGCAACGCGAGCAACGTGGTGACCACTGTGGTCATGAGGGCGAGGACGATCGACTTGAACAGGGCGTCCATCAGGCCGCGCGTCTGGAGCATCACGTCGTACCAGTGGAGCGAAAATCCGGTCGGCACGCGCATGATGCCCGACGGCTCGAAGGAGGCCGCGACGAGCAGGAGCGGGGGCATCAGGATGTAGAGGATGAAGAAACCGACGAAGATCTCCCAGAGGCGGATCCCATGCTTCTCGAGGAAGACCTCCACCTTTCCTCGCCGGACCGTCTGCACCGTCCCGTCCGCGCTCATATCTCACCGATTTTCTTGAGTCCGAAGATCTTCTCCCACCCGACGATCAATCCGACCGCCATCAGCAGGATCACCGATGCCATCACCGCGGCGAGCGGATACTGCGCCCCGCTCACCGCCTCGTCGATGAGGTTTGCGACGAGCTTTCCGCTCCCGTCGGTGGGGCCTCCGAGGAGCTTCGGGACGACGCTGTCACCGAGCACGCCGACGAAGACGAAGATGCTCCCGATCAACATGCCCGGCAGGGTCAACGGGATGATGACGCGGAAGAGCGTGTCTCGCGGCTTCCCGCCGAGGTCCGCGCTCGCCGCGAGCACGTTCTGGTCGATGCGGCTCATCGCCAACCAGATCGGGAAGACCATGAACGGGAGGTAGGTCGACAACAGACCGATGTGCACCGCGAATTCGGAGAACAGGAGCCACTTGATCGGCGCGCTCGTGATCCCGAGCCCCCCCAGGATGAGGTTGATGAGCCCTTCCGTTTGGAGGACGACGCGCCAGCTGAGGCTCCGGAGAAGGTAGCTCGTGAGGAACGGGACCGCAAAGAGGAGGAGCAGCGGGAGGGTGTACCGGCTGCCCCGCATCTTGATCCCGACGAAGTATGCGATCGCGAAACCAAGGACGAGCGCGATGAGCGTCTGCGTCACCGCGATTCGGAGGGTCTTCAGGAAGATGTCGAAGCGCCATGGCGAATAGCCGATTCCGAGGAAGTCCGCGTAGGCGCTCGTCGAGAAACTGGGGACGAGTCGGTTGTTCTGCACGGACCAGAAGCTCCAGGCGAAGATGGAGCCGAGCGGGATGAACACGAAGGAGAACACGAAGAGGAGCGGAGGGAGGATCTGCAGGTGGAAGAGGAGGCGGGGGTGGTCGGTGAAGTACTCCGCCAAGTAGTCGAACGGCCCGGAGGGCCCTCGCGCGTCCATCCCGATTCTCCGCCCGGGCGGGATCCGGCTACGCGGTGATCTCGCTCCAGGTGTTCTGGTAGTCCTGGATGTTCGGAGGGGCCTGGTTTCCGTAGACGCTGACCCCGTCGGAGAATTTCTGTTTCACCAGGTCGTGTCGGGACTGGATGAAGGCCGAGTCGTAGGGGCCGCCGTCCGCGTTCGGGTTTTGTTGCGCGTACGCGATCGCGTCGGGCGTCGCGGTCAGGTATCCACGGATCGTGGTGATGCGCGCGCCGTACCAGCCCCCGAGGCTCCACTCCATGAGGTGCAAGGACCGGTCCTTCGTTGCGTCCCGTCCGCGTGGCGTCAGGTAGAGCGGGATGTTCCAAAGGTAGTACCCTTCCTTCGGCGCCATGTAGAACGCATTGACCCCTTGGGCTTTCAGCGCAAACACGACAGGCTCCCAGGTGTCCATCGCGATCACTTCCTTGGTCGCGAGCAGGCTCACCGCGGTGTTCCAACCTTCCCAGAAGGTCCTGAACTGGCCCGCCGACTTCTGTTGGAGCATGAACGTCTTGATCGTGTTCAGGTCGGCGTTCGACAGGGTCTCTAGGTCACTGATCGTGGCGATGTTGTTCCGTTGCAGATAGTCGGCGACCTTGTAGATCGCGCACGCCCACGACGCCTCCATCGAGGTCTTGCCGGCGAACTGCTCATCGAAGAGGAGTCCGTACGAATCCCCTCCGGCACCTGGCACCGTCGTGCCGGGTCCCCATATTTCGTCCAGGAGCATCGCGACGGAGTCGCCGTTCTGGACAATCGGGACGCCGACAATCTGCCCGGTCGAGGCGACCGTGATCGTCGGATTGTTCGTCCGCAGCTCGGGATAGATGCGACTCCAGCCCGGGAGGACCGTCTCGGGGTCGAAGTCCACGATCGATCCGTCGTCGAACAGCGGGTCGTCAAGCGTGCCGGCGTTTGAGATCACGTCGTACTGGTTCCGGCCGTCCGCGCGCATCTTGTTCAGCACGGGCACCGGGTCCCACGGCGCCTCCGTGAAGACCACGTCGCCGCCCGCATCGCCGAGGCCGTACCACCGTTCCGGATTCCCGGTACCGATCCCCCACCACTGCAGGGGCGCCGGCTTCGAGGGGGTGGACAGATACTGGAACGCCCCATACCCGGCGAGACCCGCCACGGCCGCTGCCCCGGCCCCCACGCCCACGTACTTGACGAATGAGCGTCGGGACATCTTCCGACCTTCAGACACAGGCGCTGTGCTCTCAGGCTTCTCCTCCATTGCCCCCACCTCTTGCCAGAGCTGCTCGCAAATCATGCCGACGATATATAAGCGTTACGAGCCACCGCAATCGGTTCAAATCTCCGGGAGTTTCGTCCATCCCACGACGACGAACGTGCCGAACAATCGAAAGTTATTCAACGGAGGACCGCGAGGACTTGTCCGGCTTGGACGACATCGCTCTCCTTCACGTGGACTTCGGCGACGGTCCCCCCATCCGGTGCCACGACTTCCATTTCCATCTTCATCGCCTCCATGACGAACAGCGCGTCCCCCGGCTTCACGCGGTCACCCGGCACCACTTTCACCTTGATGATCATCCCGGGGATGTCCGCCGTGACCTCCATGCCCGTCGTGCCCCTCCCCGGACTCCTACAGGAGCTCTCGGATGTTCGTCCGCTCGATGCCTTCGCGTTGCATCGTGGCGTCGAGGAGCTTCAGGATCTCCGGCGTGTTCGGCGCGTCCCCATGGATGCAGACGCTCTTCACCGTCTGCCGGATCGTCTCCCCCGTGACCGTCGTGACCTTGCCTTCCTTCACCAAGCGGACGAACCGTCGCGCGACCTCCTCGGGGTTCCATGCTTTCTTCGCCCGCTCGAGCGCGAGCGACCCGTTCGGGAGGTACTCCAGCTCCACGAAGCCCTCCGGCACGACGGGGAGGCCGCGTTTCTCGGCGATCTTGTAGGTGATCGAGTTCGGCATCGCGTATAGGAGGAGCTCCGGATCGTACTCTTGGATTCCCTCGACGATCCCTTCGGACAACTCCTCGTCGTTCACCGCAACGGTGTACATCGCCCCGTGCGGTTTGACGTGCTGCATCTTCATCCCGTTCGACTTGAGGAACGCCGCGAGGGCGCCGACCTGGTAAGTCAGGTCGTCCTTCAGCTCGTCCTTCGTCACGTGGATGTAGCGCCGTCCGAAGCCTTCGCGGTCCGGGAAGCCGGTGTGGGCCCCCACGCCGACACCGTGTTTCTTCGCGAGCTGGACGGTCTTGCGCATCACGTGCGGGTCGCTCGCGTGGAATCCACATGCGATGTTCGCCGATGTCACGAACGGCATGACCTCCTCGTCCCTTCCGAGCTTCCAGATTCCGTAGCTCTCTCCCATGTCGCAGTTCAGGTCCACCCTCACGACCACTCGCTCATCTCCCCCGTTCAATCGATGACTCCGTCATGAGATTCTCCCGCTCCGCCCAGGCGTCGTATCCTCCCTCGATCGTCACGCGTCGGAACCGGGTGACGTCGCCCGTCTTGCTCTGGCCCACGCGATCGAGGTCCGCCGTGACGACCGTCCCGATCGTCGCGAAGCCGCCCCCGCTCACCGCGTCGTTTGGGAGCAGGATCGGCTCGACACCGGGCCCCGTCGTGTGCACACTCCCCACCGGATATCCAGAGTCCACGACGTTCGTCGGGTCGGAGCCGGCCCCGAACGGCGGCGTGCGCGTCACGCACTCGAGCTGCGGGCCGAGATAGCGGTACCCGACGCGGTCGATCTTGCTCGAGACCTGCCAGTCGGTCGTCAAGAAGGTGTCGATCCCGGCTTCCGTGTACACGTACGACTCGATCCCGATCACGATGCGGAGCTCCCACCGGTTCGAGTATCGCGGGATTCGGTCCGGTTTCACCTTGCTCCCGACGAGGTCCGCGGCAGCCGCCCTCGGGGTCCCGACCCGCAGCACATCGCCCTTCTTCAGCGGCCGGCCCTCGTGCCCGCCGATCTCGCCGCGCGCGTACGTCGCCTTGCTGCCGAGGACCTTCGGCACGTCGATGCCTCCGGCGACGGCGAGGTACGCGCGGCATCCGGACACGATCTTGCCGAACGTCAGGAGGTCGCCTTTCTTCGCCGCGAATGCTTCCCACAAGGGCGCGGGATTGCCGTTCACCTTCGCGGAGAGGTCGGCGCCCGTGATCGCGACGACGTGATCCTCCGCGAACCGGATCTGCGGGCCGAGCATCGTGACTTCGATCCCCGCCTCGTTCTTGTCGTTCCCGACGAGGAGGTTCCCGAGGCCCAGGGCCGTGCCGTCCTGAGCCCCGGAAGGCGGGATGCCTTGCGAGTAATACCCAGGCCTCCCGTAGAGGTCCTGGACGGTCGCCTCGATCCCGTGCTGCACGACCTCGAGCATTCAACTCCCTTCGAGCAACGCCTTCGTGTACGCGCGCGGATCCCGAAGGTAGGCTTCGGGTCCGACCGTTACCTTCCGGATCCCGAAGCGGTAGCTGCCGTCCTCCACGCCCGCCCAGATTGCGTCGTACTCGTCGCGAGATACGGACCGCCACTTCAGGATGTCCCCCGGCTTCAGCAGGACCGGATTCTCCATGAAGTCCGGGTGCCGCTGCCTCGCATCATAGATCGGATTCGTCGTGCGGCCGAGGAGCTGGTATCCGCCGGGGTTCCGGACGGAGTAGATGGCGAGGAACGCCCCGCCGAGTCCGACCGAGCGGTCCGGAGTCCACGTGCGCGGGCGGTTGTATTTCGGGGCCTGGATCGCCTCCTCATTGCTCACGCCGAGCGGGTAGAGCCACGGGAGCCCTGGCGTGAAGCCGACCATGACGGTCCAGTATGGCGTCGCGCAGAGGGCCTGGATGAACGATTCGCGGTCCTTGTATCCGTTCGCCTCGGCGACGAAGTCGATGTTCGGGACCCGGCCCGTGTTGTGGTGAGACTTGAACGCCTCCGCGCATTCGGTCGTCCACGGGTCCGCGAAGAGGATCGGGAAATCGATGACCCGCGTCGGGATCTCCGTCAACTGAGTCATGGACTTCTCGATCTCTTTGAGCCGTCCGATCAGAGAGTCGGCGTGGATCCTTGTGCGGTCGTACTCGACCAGCATCGAGCAGATGGACGGGATGACCTCGACGACGCCCGGGATGGCCGCTTGCTTGATCGCTTCGGCCATGGAGAGCGTCTT
>WNGB01028896.1_pt1 | contig 15268 bp, 13 predicted proteins | sample 5400681 | NCBI WGS metagenome assembly WNGB01 (sample SAMN13153367, study PRJNA577476) | soil metagenome | isolation source: 115 cm soil or saprolite under grassland replicate 2 | place: USA:California | collected 2016-06-15
TGCCAGCAGACGCTTGACGCCGCTGCACAAGATCGCTTTGCCCGGTTCGCGAGCTTCATCACCGGGGCGATGAACGCGAAAGCGAGCGCGGCAGAGGCAGCTCGCGATGCTGCCCTCCTCACCATACGCCCAGACGTTCTTCCGATCAGTGACCTATCTAAGGAGGCGCGCGATTACCTGGCAGCCGGAGCCCAAGAGTTGAACGATCAGAGCGCGGCGTATCGAAGCGCGCTCCTGAGACGTCGGACCGCCGTACTCACGGACAATGATGCATCGGGCGCTCTGCCGGCAAATCCCGACGCTGGCTTGCGCGCGGAGATTACGTCACTTACCGCGACCGCGAAGGAAGCCCGCGCGTTGGCGAGTGCCAGCACCACAAGTGCGGAAGCCTTTCGCAAGGAACACGCTGAACTCTTCGGTAGGAAAATCCTTCATGACCATCAGGCCGAACTGAAGCGCCGGATCGACATCCATCACAAGATTGCGAAGATAAACAGCGCCATAAAGGCGTGCGCCACCAAGGATATCTCAGATCAAGGCAGCAAGCTTCTCAAAACGCACGTCACCAAAGCGCTTGCGTCCGCACTCGCCGATGAGCAGAAGGCCCTCGGTATCATGTCGATCCCGCTCAGCCTCAGCGACCGCACGCCCAAAGGGGTCATCCAACACCGGCTCAGGCTGAACGGCGCTACGCTCGCCGCTGACACATCTGCCGTTCTGAGTGAAGGCGAGCACCGCGCCGTCGCGCTCGCCGCGTTCATGTCTGAACTGAAGATGTACCCAGGCAAGGATGGGATCATTGTTGACGATCCAGTCTCGTCGCTTGACCATCTTCGCCGCGCCAAAGTCGCAGAGCGGCTCGTCGCCGAAGCGAAGGATCGGCAGGTAATCGTCTTCACGCACGACCTCGTGTTTCTTTCTGAAGTTCGCTTTTACGCGGCCAAGGACCAGACGCCGCTTCGCGTGCTTGGCATTCGGCGCGGCGCATACGGGTTCGGCTCCCTCGATCCGGACGGCGAGCCGTGGCTGACGAAGCATCTTCCCGGCCGCCGGCAGTGGCTGACCGAACAACTGGGTCGGTTGAAAAAGTTGCACGCGGCAGCGAGCGAAGATTACGAAGTACAGCTCCGATTTTTCTACGACAGGCTCCGCGAAAGCTGGGAGAAGTTCATCGAAGAGAAGCTGTTCGCCCAGGTAATCGCCCGGTTCCAGCCGCAGGTGCAGACGTTGCGCTTGAAGGAGGCCTTCGTTGATGACGATATCGTCATTCGAGTCCATTTCGGGATGACAGCGGTTTCATCCTACACGGGGCATGATCGGCCGGCTGGCAAAGGTGGCGCGTTGGCCGACCCCGCCGAATGTGAGAAGGATTTGAAGGCATTCACTGACTGCCTTGATCAGACCGACGTAAAAGCCAAAATCGCTGCAAAGGAACGAGAGGCAAAGCTAAAGCCGCCAAAGGCATAGGGCGGCGGATGCGGCGCCGAACCGCAAGAGTAAAGGATCGAGCATGACCTCCGAAGGCTTACCGAACGACGCCATGGGTGGATCGGCAGATGCTCGCGACGCATTTAATTATGACGGGCGCTTGCTCGAACAAATAAACCGCCTCCAGGATAGGATTCAAAAATTCGCCTTGCAAAATTATGCAGCGGCTGGCGCTGTATTTCTGGCCTATTTCACCGAGAAAATACCGATCGTTCCGGCTGCTGCAGCTATCATCGTGCTGGGCCTGAATTTTACCATAGCAATAGGCTTCAATGTCCTCAATTTGAGGAAGCTGTGGAAGATGCATCGAATCACGTTGGATCGTTGGTTTCAAGCGAGACGTGAACTGCGAGAGGCACTCGGCAAGGATAACGAAATTGAAAAACTTCTGACTACTCAATCAATGTCCTTCTGGCACTTCCTGCCTGTTATCATCGCCAATTTACTACCCGCAATCGCGATACTAATTTGGTGGAAATATTTCGTGTAGAGATCCACCATCAGAGGCAACCGTTTGGCTGTGCGCGAATGGATTTTTGCCTCCCCACCCCAAACCAAACCCGGTGATGGTCGATTGACTGACCGCAGCGGGGCGGCCGAACCCGTGCAATGATGCCGACTCCACTGTTGTTCACGACGGCACATCGTACCAGCATGAAACTGACCACACCGGAGAATGACATGCCATTGAAGCCCATGTGTTATTACATACGCGGTCGTGATCTGCGCGATCTGGAGTCTGCGATGGCAGCGGCCGGGATGTCGATCGGCCGCAGCATGTCGGCCGGATTCGCAGGCGCATTAGCTAGTGGCAATCTCGCGCGCGACGTTCGTCTTGCCGTACTCAAAAGTGCCCATCGCGGCGTTCTTGATGATCCGAGGTAGCGCCGCCTTACCCTCCCGAATCGAGCTAAAATCGTCGCATGACCGCTGTACTGCCCATCGGCTACCTGACGATCCTGGAAGCTGCTGAGCTGCTGTTACCGGCGATGTACGCGGGCGTGCCGGACCTTCCTGTCGTGAGTCAGCTCCGGAAAGTGGGCCTTGACGTTAGGGACGGACAGGCCAGGGACCGAGCTATTGCAGAAATCTGGAAGGCGGTCGATGCAGGCACGTTGCGAGTCCAGGCAATCGGCGGACGACCTCGTCGGATAGTTACGCTCAGTCCTGAGCTGACAAAGAGTATTCCCACTTTACGCAGTCCCCGCGGCAGAGGGTTCACCTCGTTGCGCCAGTCAAATCCGGCCTACCACCAGCTGGCTTCTTGGTTCGGTCCGTTGCTTCATACGGCCGCTTTGGCGTTCCGGGAAACGGAGGTTCAGAAGCTGGCGCGCAGACTGATGCGAGCACGGCGCATTGCTCAAAAGCCAGACGGCCAACAAAGCCGACGCGGTCGACCCGCCCTGATATCGATCGTTCAACTTGTGATCAGTGATCTAGTCGCTCGGCGAAAGTGGAATCCCACAATGGGAATGAAGGCGTTGACCAGAGAGGTCAACCGCGCTGGAAAGCAACGTGTAAGTCCAGACACCGTGATACGAGCAATCGATCAGCTGCATGATCAAACGAAGGACCGGCGTTTTGAGCGCGTTCGCCACAGGCGAAGACCGCGCCGTACAATCTCGCGCTAGCAATGGTCCAAACGGTGATTTAAGTTGGGCCGCACAGTTCAGCCGTGTCTCGACTCAGTAGTAGATTACTGTGCTGCTAATCGGAAGAACGTCTCCCGAGCGGGCGGCCAAGCTGGGCCAAAAGTGAATGCAGCCGAATTCAACCACCTCCGGCACCAAAATAGTTTCGGGGCTCGTGCGCCACTGATTCGCCGACGATCAAGGGTCTCGGTCGTCCTGCCGGCGCGACTTCCGCCACGACCGCAGCTCTGCAAGAGCGCTGTAAACGCCGCGATTGTGCGGCCTGCGCCGCTGCGCTCACCGCACCCTGCTGCGCCTTGGCTTCTGGGTCTCGTCCTGCGGTGACGATCCGCTCCCGCAAGTGCTACCCTTTTCTTCGATATTGGCATTGTCCGCGGCCATTGGTTGTGGAAAATATCCCCCGCCGAAGCCCGCGTGCATTGGGGCATCCGATGGAAGGTAGCGCAGGTCTCGCCGTCACGGTGGCGGGACTGATGTTGTTGACTGTCTGTTGGTTAATTGGGAGGTGGCGAAAACGCCGAAGGCGTAAGCCGGGCCCCCAGGAGCAGCCGGCCGCCAAGCGGTACGGGCGAGACGTCTGACAAGGCCTTTTCGCAAGCCGCACCGGCAAAAGCTGCGGGCGACGCCCAATGGATTGCGCCCCGGCAAAGCGTCACCATTGGCGGCATCAAGATCGAACGCGGCCTGTTCTACCTTGGCCGGTCGCTTCCGACCCATGCCGGTTATGGGACCGAAAACGCCCTGGTGAATCCCGCCCTCCCCATAGGCCGGCATCCCGGAAACGTGTCGGGGCAGGGAGTTCCGTATTATCCGAGTTACGCCACGCTCGATCCTGGCAGCCGCCGGGCGTACGTGGAATGGCTCGCAAGCGCCCGCGACAATCCACAAGCCTATATCGGCTACGTATTCCTCTATTTCTACGGTTTGGAGCGTCGTCTTTTTGTGGATCACGCCGCTGGCGACTATGGGATCATCGTCGCCGAGGTGCAGCGCCTTCTGGAGGTCTACGGCGGCAACCGATCCTTTCAGATGTATGCATCAGCACTTCTCGACGCCGCGGCGGCGGTGGCCAATGACTGGCCGATGGCTCCGTCGATTGATCCCGCCTCGAAGCCGCCCGAAATTCCGCTCCGCCTGCGTGGCGCGATTGGCGCCATGCTTAAGCGGGGCGAAGCCGTCCCTGCTGATTGGGCGCTCGCCTGGTATGCCGCGTCTCCCGATTACAGCTTCCGCACGCCCGCCGCCCGCTGCTGGCAGGAATTCATATCGCTGTATCACCAGCGTTTCAGCGCCAAATTCCCGCGCGGACTTTCGTTTCACGCGCCGCGTCGTCACCTCTCAATGCGCTATCGCGCCGCCAGCGGCACGTTCACTGCGACGCTCCGGGGCGACTTCGAAACCGTGCCGGATATTGTTTCGCTAACCGCGCTCCTTGCGGAGGTCGATCGCGTTGTCACCGACTGTACCGAGGCGCTCGATCCCTATAGCCGCCTGATCGGCCGTAATCCGTCCGCGCGCGGGACGCTTGCCGCTGAACTCAGCCTGCCGAAGGAGTTGTTGCAGCGCCCGCAGCCGGGCGGTCCGCTCGCCGCCGCGCGCGCGCGTCTCGAGGCGCTGGTGCCAAAGGCGTCGGCCATGGTGTCGCTCGGCGACCTGATGAGCGTGCTTCAAGTCGACGCCAAATCCGACGAGAAGAATTCCAAATCAGAAACCGTGGCCGCTGCCGCCGCCCTTGAGAATCTTGGCTTTGCGATGGAACCCGACCCGCGCCATGGCGGACCTGTCCCGTCGCGCGAAGCCGAAGTAATGGTCTTCCGTCACCACGGACACGCCACCGATCCCGGAAAACCATCGCCGGAATTCTTCTCGGCGCGCTCGCACGTGGAAATCGCCGTTTTGGTGGCCGCGGCGGACGGTGACCTGGACGCAGATGAAGCGCGCATGGTGATGAGCCAAATCAGAGCCATACCCGGGCTGTCTGAATTTCAGCGCGCCCGCCTGATTGGCTACCTCGGTTACCTCGTGCGCAATCCGCCAGATGTTCGTGCCGTTGGCCGGTTTAAGGACCGCAGCCTCGCCGAACGAAGGAAACTGGCCGATATCGCGGTCACCTCCGCGGCGGCGGATGGCCACCTTGATGTCACCGAAATCAAGATTCTCGAAAAGACCTACAAGACCCTTGGCCTTTCTAAAGACGATCTGTACCGCAATCTCCATCAGTTGGGCGCTCAAGACGATGAGCCCCCGACGGTCGCGCGGGGCAGCCCCGCGCGCGGCGTACCGATCCCACCCCAGAAATCACCATCGCCGGCGCGCGCTGGCATAACGCTCGACAAGAGGCGGGTCGCAAAGATTCAGGCTGAGACCAGCGCCGTGAAATCGATCTTGGACCAAGTCTTCAACGAGGGCGTAGCGTTGAACGAGCAGGAGTCTATCCCACCCGCGCCAGCACCAATTGCGGAATCCAAGGAAACATTCAGCGGGCTGGATGACCGGCACGCGTCGCTTCTCCATGAGATCGTGTCGCTGGATGCCATCGATAACGCGGCGTTCTCGGAACTAGCCCGCAAGCACGGTCTATTCGCGGCCGGCGCGATCGAGGCCATCAACGAATGGTCCTTCCAGCGCTTCGAGGAAGCGCTTCTGGATGACGGCGAGCCCATCGAAATCGCCCGCCATCTCATCCGCATGACCAACCAAAACTCCGTCAGCGAGACCGCTTCATGACAGCACAAATGCAGCCGATCCGGCCGCGCGAACGCGACACCATCCTTCAATCGCTTGCCGCTGGCGTCGTTCCACGCACGGGACTGCGGCATATCCAGGTTGGCCGCGCGAATGAGGTTGCAGCTTTCGTGCGCGACATCGACCGGATTGCGGATGGTGGAGCGGCCATCCGCTTTGTCATTGGCGAGTATGGCGCCGGCAAGACGTTTTTCCTGAACCTGGTCCGCATCATTGCGCTCGAAAAGCGGCTCGTGACCATGCATGCCGATCTCGGACCGGACCGCCGATTGCATGCCACGGGTGGGCAGGCGCGCGGCCTCTACGCCGAAGCAGCACGCAACATGGCAACCCGAAGCAAGGCTGACGGGGGCGCCTTCCCGAGCGTCGTCGAGGTGTTCGTCACGAAGGCCAAAGACGATGCGCAAAAGACGGGCCGCTCTCCCGCGGACGAGATCCGCACCAAGCTCGCCGATCTAAAGGAGCTCGTCGGCGGGTATGATTTCGCGGAAGTCCTCGCCGTCTACTGGCAGGCGTCCGAAAGCGGCGATGACGCGCGCAAGGATGCCGCCATTCGCTGGCTGCGCGGCGAATTCACGACCAAGACGGATGTAAGGGCCGCTCTCGGAATCCGCACGCTTGTCGATGATGCATCGATTTACGACCATTGGAAACTTGTCGGCCGGTTTGTCCGGCTCGCGGGATACGCTGGTCTACTTGTGGTGCTGGACGAACTTGTCAATCTCTACAAACTACAGAATGCGAAAGGGCGCGAGTCGAACTACGAGCAAATCCTTCGCATCCTCAACGATGTGCTACAGGGCCAGGTCGAGGGCCTCGGCTTCATTCTTGGAGGAACGCCGGAGTTCCTGCTCGATTCGCGGCGGGGCCTCTACAGCTACCCGGCGCTCCAATCCCGACTTGCGGAAAACAGTTTCGCCCGAAACGGACTCCTGGACACCTCGGGACCGGTCATTCATCTACAAAGCCTGACACCGGAGGATCTCTACGTTCTGTTGGGAAACGTTCGTCACGTGTTCGCTGGCGGTGTTGCCGCCAAGCACCTCGTTCCGGACGAGGCACTGGAACAGTTCATGACCCATTGTGAGAAAAAGATCGGGGAGGCGTATTTCCGCACGCCGCGCACGACCATCAAGCAGTTTGTCGACCTACTGAATGTCGTTGAGCAAAATCCCGGTACGGACTGGCGCGCTCTCATCGGCGCATTGGAGCCCGAGCGCGACGGTCCCCAGGGTCCTGCAGAGATCGTCGATCAGGAAGACGATGGAGAACTCGCCACATTCAGAATCTGAGCCGCCCGCCGCTGTCTTCGACCGTCTTCATCCGGAAATCCGCCGCTGGATTTACCAGAAGGGCTGGTCGGAGCTTCGCGACGTGCAGGCGCAGGCCATCAACGCTATCCTTGGCCACGAGGATGACGTTGTGATTTCCTCCGCGACCGCGTCCGGCAAGACCGAAGCCGCATTCTTTCCCATCCTGACGCAAACGATTGATGATCACGCGGACGGTTTCCGTGTGATGTATGTTGGCCCGCTCAAGGCACTGATCAACGATCAGTTCCTGCGGCTGGACGACTTATGCCTCTCCCTGAAAATGCCCGTGGCCAAATGGCATGGCGATGTGTCCGTATCGATCAAGCAACGTGCCCGGGAAAAGCCTGCCGGCATTCTCCTGATCACGCCGGAATCGCTCGAAGCGCTTTTCGTACGCCGCCCCGAAAGCCTTGTGCGGATGTTTTCCCGGCTGTCTTTTGTGGTAATCGATGAGCTGCACTCTTTTCTCTCCACCGAGCGCGGCGTCCACCTCGCATCTCTCCTCAAAAGGCTGGACCGGTGTCTCGGCCGCAGCCCGCGGCGCATAGGCCTGTCCGCCACCATCGGTGATCTAACTCTCGCAGCAGCCTGGTTACGGCCCTCCAGCCCAGCCTCGGTCCACATCATCAACGTGACGGGCGATCAGGCTGATCTCAAACTCCAGATACGCGGCATCGAAATGCCGCCACGCCGCGTCACCGCCCCGAAGGCTAACAAGAGTGTTGCGGGACAGCCCGCAGAGCCTCCCGAGAGCGTCGCGCTGCAGCAGATCGCGAGTCACCTTTATGGCGTCATGCGGGCCAAAGGAAATCACCTCGTCTTCGCTGCGCGGCGCAGGGACGTGGAAACGCTGGCGGATACGTTAAGGACCAGCTGCGAAGCGCAGGCCGTGCCGAACGAGTTCTTTCCTCATCACGGTAACCTGTCGCGGGAATTCCGCGAAACTCTCGAAACAAGACTCAAGGACGGTTTATTGCCGACCACCGCGATTGCGACCGCGACTCTTGAACTTGGCGTCGATATCGGGGCGGTCGAAAGCGTCGCGCAAATCGGCGCGCCCCGATCGACATCGGCTTTGCGCCAGCGCCTGGGCAGATCCGGCCGCCGTCCGGGCCGGCCGGCTATTCTCAGGATGTATGCGATCGAGCCCGAACTGGATGAAGACTCGTCTTTGATTGACCGGCTTCGGATGGAGACCGTTCTGGGGATTGCAACGGTCACCCTTCTGCTGGAACGCTGGATCGAGCCGCCAAGCCCGCTGAAGCAACATCTCTCAACACTCCTACATCAGGTGTTGGCTTTGATCGTTCAGAAGGGTGGCATCAGCCCGCACGACGCCCATGAACAGCTCTCTGGTCCCGGACCGTTTGCCTCCTTCAAGGCCTTGCTGCGCGGAATGCGCGCAACCCAGCCGCCGATGCTGGAGCAGGCCGAGGATGGGACGCTTATGCTCGGTCAACTCGGCGAGCACTTGACCGATACCTATGAATTCTTCGCGGTGTTCAAGAGTCCCGAAGAGTATCGCATCGTGTGTAACGGCCGTACCCTCGGCACGATCAGTCTTGAGAATGCTTTTGGACCGGAAGACTACGTCATCTTTTCGGGTCGGCGGTGGAAGGTAATCGAGGTCGATGACCGAAGCCGTACGGTCTTGGTCGAGGCAGCTCCTGCCGGACGCGTGCCGCGTTTCGATGGAACGGAAGCGGGTGCGCTTCACGATGTCATTGTGGCGAGGATGCGCGACGTGCTTGGCGGTGCGGAGGTGCCCGAATTTCTGGACAGGGCCGCCGCTGCTCATCTTGAAGAAGGTCGCAAGACGTTCAGGGATATCGGGCTCGCGCTACGCCCCGTCGTCATGGATGATGACACGCTATATCTTTTTCCCTGGCGTGGAACGTCAACGCTCGATGCTTTGCGCCTTGCGCTTCGCAGGTTCAGACTGCCTGTGACGCCTGCGCCGGTTTGCCTGATGGTCCCGGCAAGAGAATACGCCTTGCTTCGGCAGGCGCTGCAATCGCTGTCGGATGAGACCGAACTGGACGGGGCACTGCTGGCGCAGTTTGACGACAATCTTGAGCGCGCGAAATACGACAGCTTCGTCCCGCGTGATCTGCTTCGTCGAGCGGCGGCGATTGACCGGCTGAGCGCGCCCGCCGTGCCAGTGGTCTGCCGCGAACTTTCGGTGGCTCTCGGTCAGCTTGGCGCTTGACAGCGTCGGCCACCCTCAGGTGCTTAATTGCACCACCACGCCGGAAAACTTTCCCTCCACTCGCTTTAATGGCCGTTTTCTTTTCTTCTTTTCCAAGCGGACGGCGGGACCAATGTCGTAGCGGTCGCCACATCCAGCCCTCCTTGCCGTAGGGCCAGGCACGCCGCTCATGCCGAGCCGGCCCACGTAAGATCCCCGAGCCGGATTCGAACCAGCGACCCCGCCGCTTAGCAGCCCGGGAGTGGCGCCATTCACACCGCCTGCAACCTTTTGAATTTGGCGTAAGAAGAAGCTCTTTTTGCGGAATCCTCTCCGGCATCGTGCATCCACCCTGATGACACGAAAGGAGGTGGGCCATGAGCGCCCCCGCAAAGAACCTCGAGATCGATCCCCTGCTGCACCCGGCCCAGGTCGCCAAACTGCTGGGTGTCTCCTCGTCCTGGTTGGCCAAGTCCCGGCTGAACGGCACCGGCCCGCGGTTCATCAAGATCGGGCGCGCAGTGCGGTACGCGATGTCCGCCGTGCGTGAGTACATCCTGAGCCGTCAGCGCAACTCCACAAGCGAGCGGTGATCGTCATGATGATCACCGCGACGAAGAACGCGAGGGTGAGCAAGGTTGCCCTCGCGTCTTCGCGTTAGGCGCGGGAATAATCGTCTATCGCAATACATCAGTATACATCAATCGGAATTAAGTAGAACAAAGATTATGAACAAATATAGAAGTATATGCGGGCAATATTACGTTGACGTTTTCCGAAATTGACCTATGATATACTTGGGTCAAACAACCATTCAGACTGACGGTTCCGAGTGACTAGCCCAAGATCGAACAGGAAACCGGCTTGCGGGGGTCCCAATGACCAGCAAAGGCAGAAACGAGCCCTTCAGCCCAGCCGAGCGGATGCGCGTTTATCGCACGCGACGCCAGAATGGGCTGCGCTGTGTGCGTATCTTGTTACACGAGACGGAAGTCGATTCGCTTATTCATAAGGGGTTCTTGAAGCGTGAGCGCCGTCACGATCCAAAGGCCGTGAAGGATGCGATTGGTGGTTTCATCTGCTGCGCACTAGGCCCTGGGGACTGAGGCAGCTTTCGGGCTACCCACCACTGGTGTGCTCGGGTCATCGATCCTGTTACGTGTGTAACGCGACCTTTGAGCGCCTTGGTCAACCCGGCCGGCTACGGCGCCGTGACCATCGACAAGTCGATCACCATCAACGGCCGCGACTGGGCCAGCATCCTGGTCACCAGCGGCTTCGGCATCACGATCACCGCCGGCGCCAGCGACGTCATCAACCTGCGGGGGCTGATCCTCGACGGGGCCGGCACGGGGAATCAGGGAATCCATTTCAACACCGGCGGGATGCTGAGCATCCAGAACAAACCCTATCTTTTTGTGCGATTTCTGGGCCTTTTGGCGTTCTCATGAGCGCCAGCCGGCCTGACCTGTTACGGGTGTCCGCACCGAATTATTGGCAAGCAGGGTGTTCGACACTTCGAGATTGGTGGAGGAGGGAGCGCGGAAGTCGATTCCGGCGTCCGTGAACCTGCGGATCACGCTGCGGCGACGGCAATCTCGAGCATCACGCGGCAGCGCGAATGTGCTACGGTTGACCGATCTGCCGAGCCGAGAGGATCGAGCATGAGGCGGCGGGAGTTCATGGCGATGATCGGCGGTGCAGCGGCAGCACCTTTGCTAGGCCGCTCGCGGTGCGCGCGTTTGCTGCGTGGCTGACATGACAGACGGCCGACCACCTGCTCTCGCTGATAGCTTCGAAACGGGAGACGACATGCGTTGGAAGACTTGTGGAGTAATAGCATTCGTGGCGCTTCTTGCCGCGGCGCCGGCCTTCGGCGCGAGCAAGAAGGACATGGACGACTGGGAGGCGATGGCGCGGTCGTAGTTCCCCTTGGCGCTCCAGGCGGAGCCGCGTTTCCCTGTAGGCAGCAGCGTATTTCGGGTTGAAGCCCTCGGCCACTCGCCGCACATCCACGAATGGGAGAGTCGAGTCATCCCCGTTATTAGCCGCGCCTCTTTCGTGACGCTTTTGGGTGAAGGCGCACACCTGGCGCGGCGCCATTCGTAAACTCGATCCCTTCTTTCTCGAAAGCCGCCTCAATAGCCGCCAAGGTCCCGGCTCTCACGTCCATGAGCGGACCGTTCATCTTTTCGAGACGTTTTATAGTTTCCACCGAAACGCTGGCCGCTTTCGCTAATTCAGATTGGTCCCAACGCAATAGGGCGCGGGCTGCTCTAAGCTGTTCTGCAGTCACAATTTACCCTTCCAGTGTAAATTAATGCACTCTAGGTGTTGACGTCCTGAAGGCCATCAATTACACTTCAGGGGTAAAAGTAGACTATCTCCAATCCGGCTGCAAGCTACGGAGCAAGCGGCCTGGAGATGAGAACTGATCAGCAATGCAAGCTGCGATTAGAGGACAAAGTGTCCTCTACCCTGGAGTCGGAGCACGGCAGCTCCATGTCCATTAAACCGGCGTCCCAACATCGTATGGAGTAGACCGTGGCCCCGCGTGCATACTGGAAAGGCTACCTGAAGCTATCGCTCGTCTCGTGTCCGATCGCCCTCTTTCCGGCGACTTCCGAGCGCGAAAAGATCAGCTTCCACCAGCTCAACAAAAAGACCGGCAACCGCATCAAGTACCGGAAGGTCGATGCAGACACCGGCGACGAAGTGGATTCAGCCGAGATCATCAAGGGCTACGAGGTCGGCAAGGGTGAGTACCTTGAGCTGGACCCCGAGGAGTTGGAGGCGATTGCTATCGAGAGCAAGCGGGTCATTGAGATCGATGAATTCGTCCCGAAGAAAGAGATCGACGAGCTGTATCTGAATAGCCCCTACTACATCGTGCCGGATGGCGAAGTCGGCCAACAGGCATTCGCGGTCATTCGCGAGGCGATCAACAAGAAAGGAATGGTGGCGATCGGCAAGGTCGTCTTCACATCACGCGAGCACATCATTGCACTCGAGGCACGCGGCAAGGGGATGATGGGCGTGACCTTGCGCTACCCCTACGAAGTGCGAGATGAAGAGGAATATTTCGACGATATTTCCGATGAGAAGCTTCCAAAGGACATGCTCGAGCTGGCGGCGCATATCGTCGAAACCAAAAAGGCGCATTTTGAACCCGAGTGCTTCGAGGATCGCTACGAAGACGCGCTGAAGGATCTGCTGAAGAAGAAGCGGCACGGCGAGAAAATCGAAGCGCCGCGGGAACGTGCGCCGGCAAAAGTCATCAATCTCATGGATGCGCTGCGGCGGAGCGTGGAGACGGAGCGACCCGCCGTTTCCGCCGAGCGGGAACGCCTCCGCGAACGGCCGACGCCAACAGCACAAGGACGGAGGTCCCGACGGCGCCTACCACCCCGAGCATGACCCACCGCCTCCGGCACGAGCAGCAGCACGCCGAGCGCCGCGACGGTGAGCGTGCGGATGGTCAGGGTCGGACGATCGACCATCAGGGCGACGCCGGGCGCACTGGAACCAGCACCTGCCGAACAAGAGCCTCCGTACACGCCGGGTGAGCATCGGTCACGCTCTGTGGTGCTGTTACGTGTAACGACCTCTGAACGCCCTGGTCATCTCTTGCATAGAGCCGATCGTGGAAACCCAGTCGAGACCTGCTTCAACAGGCCCGCGAGCTAAACCGACGGCGCGAACTTCGCGTGCTCGGGCGGCTTCCACGGCCGACCAGGGCCGCTCTATCTGCGACGGGCAAAACATCGAAGGAGACCGTCGAGTCCAAAGCTGACGCCGCCGACCGAGCGCTCTTGGAATTACTCAGCACTCTGCCGAAGATACCAGGGCGGCGGACCTATGTGCTCGAACACATTGATGGTGAGTGGGTGTTTCGCCGTCACGAGATCGAACTCGTGTTCGACGATGCAATGGAGGAAGCGTTCGGACGGAAATTGGGCTAATCCTTTGAGACTTTCGGTCGAACTGGGCGGACCTGTTTGCGCCTGTCCAACTGCTCGGCGCTGTCTGCGAGCTGGAGCCAGGCGCGGACCATCTCCTCATAAGCGACCTTGGCTGACGGGTCGCGGGATCGCTGGGCGCGCCTTGCACAGTCGGCCGCCTGCTCGCGATACCACTGCGCCCGGACTGCCATGTCGGTTTGCCGACATATCAAGCGCATCCCAGGGCTTCTGTTCCGTCCTGGGGCGGGTCTGGCTCAGGCGGAGATCGCTCGAACCCTCGATGCACTTTATATTATGTCACGCTCAACTTGGTGCTGATCGGTCTGCTGTTGGAGAGCTTCGCGTGCTTTGATGATTAATGCGCCATGAGTACCGGTAATACTGCGTTGCTCAGGATGTAGCGGGTGGTGCCGCCGAAGATCATCTGCCGCAATCGACTCTGCGTGTAGGCACCCTTGATCAGGAGGTCACAGCCCAATGCGTTCGCGTGGGCCAGAATCGCCTCACCCGTGAGGCGGCCATCGAGACCGACGGTCAACGGTTTTGCCGGCACCCCGTTCAATTGCAGATAGCGGCACAGTTGCTGACCTGTTGGTCCGGGTACCGCTGCTCCGCCTTCGACCGTCAGTACGATGACGCGGCTAGCTCGCTTAAGAATGGGCATCGCAAAAGCGGTGACGCGCGCTTGCTCGGTGCTGCAATTCCATGCAATCAAGACATTCGTGCCCATTTGAGGCCGCGGCGATGGCGGTGCGATCAAGACAGGACGCGTCGCCGGCCTAGCCGTTAGGACACCGCCGGTGAGTGTCGGTCGGCATGGCCTCGGCCGAGCCGATGACTTGCTCGGACAGATGATCTGCCGTGCCTCTCAAACCACTTTGGACCAGGGCCGCGCATGTAGTGAAGTTCCGGTCGATAGCGGCGGCCCAATAAGACGCTTACGATTTTTCGGCAAGCGGCTAAGACGCACATCCCCGTTCTCCCCGACCCGCTACACCCAGGACAATCTCTGAAGGACATTGGGCAATCTGAAGGAGGTTGTCGGGCGGTATTGTGGTAAGAGGCGGGCGGAAGCCGTAAGTCGTCGCGTTCCGCCGCTTCACACAAACTGCCGATCGTCAGCCGTGCAGGGCATAACAGCGGGCATTGCGGGGATAGTGCGGGATTGCAGCAAACGACTGAGAGGCGCGGCTAACCCAATGCGCTGCAGTGATTGGCCGTCTTACGCTGGGCTAAACGACTGATAGCATTGCACTCTTGGCCAGGGCTCCGCCGTTCCCCGGATTGATCACGGCAGTGATGAGCGGCGCGATCGAGGGTTCAATAGGACACCCGATACCTCGCTCGATGGGTACCTCCCTCCAGGGTGCGGAGCGGTGGGCAAAGGCCAGGCGGTTGCCCACTAACTGCACGCTAGGACTCAAGTCGCGCCGACGGCGTGGTGGCGCTTGCTCCGCTTGCACGCCGCCACAAGAATTTGAACTTGACCAAGCGGTCGCGCAGCTCATTAACACCGCAGCGTTCAAGCGCGCCGGCGTGTGCCCCTATCAAGTTGTTACGAGTTACCTGGTTGCCGGGCGGCCAAGCGGCCGCCGCGCCGCCGAGCAGCGTGATGAACTCGCGCCGTTTCATGACTGGCCTCCCGAGCTGACGAGTCTAGGGCGGCGGCATGCCCGATGAAACTGGGTCGTGCCCATCCTCTTCAAGCATGATAGCACACGTCAGTACGATCTTAATCGCTGACCGCGGCCTGGGCTGACCAAGTCGGCAAACACGATCGACCCAAGCAAGCGAAGGCCGCGCACGGTCCTCCTGTGGCTTGACCAAGGCGCACGGCTGCCGTTAAGCGGACACCCATGACAACCCGCGATCTCATCACGGACAAGTTGACCAGGGCTTTCGCGCCGCAAAGCCTCGACG
>WNGB01007843.1_pt1 | contig 15267 bp, 20 predicted proteins | sample 5400681 | NCBI WGS metagenome assembly WNGB01 (sample SAMN13153367, study PRJNA577476) | soil metagenome | isolation source: 115 cm soil or saprolite under grassland replicate 2 | place: USA:California | collected 2016-06-15
TCATTTTCTCCGTCGGAGCACTTCGGGCAGCCTTCGGCGCTACGGCCTCGGCGAGCTCCACATTCGCCGCGTACTCGGACTGCGGGCAGTAAGCGATGGCGTCCTCGCCCGATTCGGCGAGGACGTGAAATTCCCGTGACTCAGTACCGCCGATTGCACCGGGGTCGCCGGCAACGGCGCGGAATTTCAACCCCAAGCGGACGAAGATCCGCGTATATGTGTCGTACATGTTCCGGTATTCGCGCTGCAGGTCGGTGTAATCGGCATGAAACGAGTAGCCGTCCTTCATGGTGAACTCGCGCCCGCGCATGACGCCGAAGCGCGGCCGGATCTCGTCGCGGAACTTGGTCTGGATCTGGTAAAGGTGCACGGGCAACTGCCGATAGCTGCGTATCTCGCGGCGCACGATATCGGTGACCACTTCCTCGTGCGTGGGCCCGATGCAGAAATCGCGTTCATGACGGTCTTTGAAACGCAGCAGCTCCGGCCCGTACTTCCGCCAGCGCCCCGACTCCTGCCACAGCTCCGCTGGTTGGACCGCCGGCATGAAGAGTTCGATTGCTCCGGCGCGATTCATTTCCTCCCGCACGATGGCCTCGACCTTGCGAACTACCCGCAGCCCGAGCGGCATCCAGGTGTAAATCCCGCCGGCGAGTCTCCGGATCAGGCCCGCGCGGACCATCAACTTGTGGCTGACGAGCTCCGCATCGGCAGGGGCTTCCTTGAGCGTTGCAAGAAAGTATCGCGAGGTGCGCATAGCGGGGGAACGTGCCAGGACGCGACATTCTACTTGAACTCGCACGCCTCACAGCCACGGGCGCCTTCGCCTTCAAATCGCCGGCGATTTGTGAAAGAATGGGCATGGACAGACTTTTTGCTGGATTGCGTATGCTCGATCGAGACGGCTATCGGCCGAACGTCGGCATCATCCTGTGCAACGGGCGCAACGAGGTCTTCTGGGGCAAGCGCATCAAGGAACACTCCTGGCAGTTCCCGCAGGGCGGGATCAAGCTTGGGGAAACGCCGGTGCAGGCGATGTACCGCGAACTGCAGGAAGAAGTGGGCCTGCTGCCCAGCCACGTGAAGATCCTGGGGAGGACGCGCAACTGGCTGCGCTACGAGGTGCCCGTGCAGTGGCTCAAACGGGATTGGCGTGGCAATTACCGGGGGCAGAAGCAGATCTGGTTCCTGCTGCGGCTGGTAGGGCGCGAGTGCGATGTGCGCCTGAGGGCTTCGGAGCACCCCGAATTCGATGCCTGGCGCTGGAACGCCTATTGGGTACCCCTTGATTCGGTAATCGATTTCAAGCGGGAGGTCTACCAACACGCGCTCTCCGAGCTTGCCCGCTATCTGTTTCGGGGCCAGGGCCGCAAGCCTCTTCCAGCGGAAATCGCATCGCGCTGACTGCCTGCCGTTGCGGGCATTGACTCGTGCTTGACAGCAGGGCGTCGCAAATATTACCCTTAGTCTATTCATTAGAGTAAGTCTAATTCGTCTCAACCAGGAGGCATCATGCAGCTCAAAGGCTCCAAGACCCACGGTAATCTCAAAGCGGCATTTGCAGGGGAATCACAAGCAAACCGCCGCTATCTTTACTTTGCCGCGAAAGCCGACGTTGAAGGACAAAACGACGTCGCAGCGGTGTTCCGGTCTACCGCCGAGGGCGAGACCGGCCACGCCCACGGCCATCTCGAATACCTGGAGCAGTGCGGCGATCCGGCGACCGATCTTCCGTTCGGCGGCACGCGCTTGAACCTGAAGGCCGCGATTGCCGGCGAAACGCACGAATACACCGACATGTATCCCGGCATGGCGAAGGCCGCGCGCCAGGAGGGCTTCTCCGAGATCGGCGATTGGTTCGAGACACTGGCCAAGGCGGAACGCTCGCACGCCAACCGCTTTCAGAAAGCGCTCGACGCGCTCGCCGACTAGACGGTTGATCCGGACGGAGGCGCGGGATCGACACCGCAAATGACCGTACGCGAGGGAAGTCTCGAAGCGCCAACGCGCCATCCGATCGCATGGCGCGCGCCGGAATTTTACGAGGAGTCGCGGCTTCTCGGCGAAATGGAGCGGGTGTTCGGCATCTGCCACGGCTGCCGGCGCTGCGTCAACCTGTGCACGGCGTTTCCGACGCTTTTCGACCTCGTGGACGCGAGCGCAACACTGGAAGTCGATGGCGTCGAGAAGTCGCAGTTCTGGAAGGTCGTGGACCAGTGCTACCTCTGCGACATGTGCTACATGACGAAATGCCCGTATGTGCCGCCGCATCCCTGGAACGTGGATTTCCCGCACCTGATGCTGCGGGCCAAGGCGGTCAAGTTCAGGAAAGGGGAGGTGAGACTGCGAGACCGGCTGCTTTCCTCCACCGACGCCATCGGCAAGCTCGCCGCCATCCCCGTCGTGGCGCAGGTCGTGAACGCGGTCAACCGGAATTCCGCCGCGCGCTCGCTCATGGAAAAGGCGATCGGCGTCCACCCCGAGCGCAAGCTGCCGCCCTACAGCCCTGGCACGTTTCGCGGACAGGCCGCCGCGAGCCGAAGCCACGAGGCCCGCGACGGTGAGCGCACGCCGGGAAAAGTTGCGGTATTTTCGACCTGTTACGTGAACTACAACGAGCCGGGTATCGGCCACGATCTGCTCGCGGTTCTCGATCATAACGAGATTCCCTACCTGGTCGTGCAGAAAGAAGCCTGCTGCGGCATGCCCAAGCTCGAGCTCGGCGATCTCAAGGGGGTCGAGCGACTGAAGGCGGTGAACGCTCCGCGACTGGCCGGGCTCGCGCGCGACGGCTACGCGATTCTTACCGCCGTGCCGTCATGCACGCTGATGTTCAAGAGCGAGCTGCCGCTGCTGTTTCCCGACGATGCCGAAGTCAAGGCGGTAAGCGAGGCGATGTTCGACCCGTTCGAGTACTTCGTCCTGCGCAAGCGTGACGGGCTGCTCAAGACCGATTTCAAGACCGCGCTCGGAAAGGTGTCCTACCACGTCCCGTGCCATTCGCGCGTGCAGAACATGGGACAGAAGACCCGCGAAACGCTGCAGCTCGTACCGGGGACGACGCTCAACACGGTGGAGCGTTGCTCCGGCCACGACGGAACCTGGGGCGTCAAATCCGAGTACTACGAAAACTCGATGAAAATCGGCCGTCCGGTGTTTCGCCAGATGGCCGGCAACGAGCCCGATTACATCAGTTCCGATTGCCCGATCGCCGCTCGCCACATAGAGCAGGGCATGGGCGAGACCCGGGCAAGAAAGGCGCATCCCTTGTCGCTGCTGCGCATTGCCTACGGAATTTGAGCCCACCCCGGATAACGATGACAGCCATGCCCCGCATCGACCGTGTAAGCCTGATGACGCTTGAAGCCTATGCCCGCGAGCGTCCGCAATTCCGGGCGAAGGTTATGGCCCACAAGAAGAACCGCACCATTCAGCTCGGCGACCATATCACGCTCATCTTCGAAGACGAGCTCACCATCCGGTACCAGGTGCAGGAGATGTTGCGCGTCGAGCGGATCTTCGAGGAAGAAGGCATCCATGAGGAACTTGCGGCCTACAATCCGCTCGTTCCGGACGGCCGCAATCTCAAGGCGACCATGATGATCGAGTACCCGGATCCGGACGAACGCAGCAGGCGGCTCGCGGATCTGATCGGCATCGAGGACAAGGTGTGGCTCCGGGTCGCGGGCCACGAGCGGGTCCGGGCGATTGCCGACGAAGATCTCGATCGGGCGAACGAGCAGAAAACCTCAGCGGTGCATTTTCTGCGCTTCGAGCTCGATGAGGCGATGGCCCAGGCACTCAAAAAAGGTGCGGGACTCGCTATCGGGGTCGATCATCCCCGCTATTCCGCGACGCTGGAGGTAGCTTCTGGGGTGAGGGATGCGCTGGCGAAAGATCTCGCGTGAGGCATATCCTGCTAGAGCAGAACCAGGTTGTCTCGGTGGATCAATTCCGGCCCGTCGATGTAGCCGAGCAGGGCCTCGATCTCGTTTGACGCCCGCCCGGCAATGCGCCGGGATTCCTGCGCGCTGTAGTTGACCAGTCCGCGCGCGATCTCGGCGCCCTCCGGCGAGAGGCAAGCGACCACTGCGCCGCGCTCGAATTCGCCCGCCACGCTCTTGACCCCGACCGGCAGGAGGCTCTTGCCTCCGGATCGCAAGGCCTTGGCCGCTCCCGCGTCGAGGCCGAGCCGTCCGGCAACCTGGAGGTGATCGGCGAGCCACTGCTTGCGCGCTGCAAGCGGTGTGGTTCGGGCGGAGAGCAAAGTGCCGATGGCTTCTCCGGCCGCGAGCCTGACCAGGACATCAGGTTCGTTTCCCGAGGCAATCACCGTTTGCGCCCCCGAGCGGGCGGCGCGCTTGGCTGCGAGCACTTTGGTGAGCATGCCGCCCCTGGCGATCGTAGACCCGGTACCGCCCGCCAGCTCTTCCAGCCGGGGCTCACCGGCCTGTGCGCTTCGGATCAAGGTCGCTTGAGGATTGCGCTGCGGATCATCGGTATAGAGCCCGTTCTGGTCGGTCAGGATGACCAGGCAGTCGGCTTCCAGCAGATTCGTCACCAGCGCGGCAAGCGTGTCGTTGTCGCCGAACCGGATTTCGTCCGTGACGACGGTGTCGTTTTCGTTGATCACGGGAATGATCCCGAGTCCGAGCAGCGTCAGCAGCGTGGAGCGCGCGTTCAGATAGCGCTGCCGGTCGGCAAGATCGGCGTGCGTGAGGAGCACCTGCGCCGTATGCAGGCCGTGCTGCCGGAAGCACGACTCGTATACCTGCACGAGTCCCATCTGCCCGACTGCGGCGGCGGCCTGCAGCTCGTGCATGGCGTGCGGGCGCCGCGTCCAGCCCAGGCGCTGCATGCCTTCGGCGATGGCACCGCTCGAAACCAGGACGAACTCCTTGCCGGCCTGGCGAAGCTTCGCGACTTGTCCCGCCCAGCGCGCGATGGCGGACGCATCCAGCCCTGCGCCCCGGTTGGTGACGAGGGCGCTGCCGACTTTGACGACAAAACGCTTCGCTTCTTTCATGCCGTCTTTCCGGATTCCAGAAATTTCATCACTGCGAAGCTGAGCTCGCGGCAACCCTCGCCGGTGAGCGCCGATATGCAGAACCTCGGGCCGCGCCAGCGCAGCCTGCGCACAAGGCTGGCGGCTGCGGGCTCGCGCTCCTCGGCGGGGAGCATATCCATTTTGTTCAGCACCAGCCAGCGGGGCTTGCGGTGCAGCGCGGGATCGAATTTCTTCAGCTCCGCGGCAATGGATCGCGCATCGCGAGCCGGGTCGGTACCCGGATCAAGGGGTGCCGCATCGACGATGTGCAGAAGCAGCCGCGTACGCGCGAGGTGCCTGAGAAACTGGTGCCCCAGCCCCGCCCCCTCGGCTGCCCCTTCGATGAGCCCCGGTATGTCGGCGATCACGAAGCTGCGATCGACTCCGACACGAACCACCCCGAGATGCGGATGCAAGGTGGTGAACGGGTAGTCGGCGACCTTGGGGCGGGCCGCGGAGACGGCGCGAATGAAGGTGGATTTTCCGGCATTGGGCAGTCCGAGCAAGCCGACATCGGCGAGCACCTTCAGCTCGAGATTGAGCGCGCGATGCTCGCCGGGCTCGCCGGGAGTCGCTTTTCGGGGCGTGCGGTTGGTGCTCGATTTGAAATTGACATTGCCGAAGCCCCCTTTGCCTCCCCGCGCGAGCAATGCGACCTGTTCATGCTCGGCGAGGTCGGCGACCGTTTCTCCGGTCTCCACGTTCGTGATCACGGTGCCGGTGGGCACGCGCAGTACGACATCATCGGCCCCTTTCCCGTTGCACTGGGCACCGCGCCCGCGCTCGCCGTCCCGCGCGCGGTGAATGCGCGCGAAGCGATATTCGACAAGGGTATTGATGTTTCGGTCGCCGACCGCGTAGACGCTGCCGCCGCTGCCGCCGTCCCCGCCGTCAGGCCCGCCGCGCGGTACGTTCTTTTCGCGCCGGAAGCTCACGATGCCGTCGCCGCCCTTGCCGGCGTGGACCTCGATGCGCGCTTCGTCTATGAATTTCATGAAGGAACAAAAAAGCCCTACCGCGTGGGATAGGGCTTTCGGGAAAGCTGCTTGCTTCTAAGCCGGAACCACGCTGACTGTTTGCTTGTTGTCCGGACCCCTGAAACTGAATTGGATCTTACCGTTCACTTTGGCAAAAAGGGTGTGGTCCTTCCCGACCCCGACATTGTCCCCGGGGTGTACACGGGTACCGCGCTGGCGAACGATGATGCTGCCCGCGGCTACGAGCTGTCCGCCAAAGCGCTTGACGCCGAGACGCTTTGCTTGCGAGTCGCGGCCGTTGCGGGAACTGCCGCCTGCTTTCTTATGTGCCATGGCTTGCCTTTCTCCTGGAGGGTCGGCTGTCCTATGCCTGCGCAATACCGGTGACCTCGATTTCGGTGTAGGCCTGACGGTGGCCCCGGAGCCTTTTCGAGTTCTTGCGTCGGCGCAGCTTGAAAATCATCACTTTCTCGCCGAGGCCGTGAGCGATGATCTTCGCTTTCACCGAGGCGCCTTTCACCACAGGGGTTCCGACATTGAGCGCCTGACCCTCACCGACAAGGAGGACCTCGTCGAACACGAGTTCACTGCCCACGGCGGCCGCGAGCTTCTCGATCCTCAGCCTCTCTCCGGCGGAAACACGATACTGTTTACCGCCGGTTCTGACGACCGCGTACATGCTGATCTCCGAATCGCTCTGGAAAAAACACGAAATTATACATACCTTTAGCGGGTGTGGTCAAAGAAAATATGCTATCCTCCCGACGCGCCGTCAAGTCGATTCTGCAGTGCGATAATTCCCCTTTGCAGCCCGAACTTCTTCGCAATCTCATCGCCGCAGACATGCTCGCGGTGGATGCCATGATCCGGCGCCGGCTCGAGTCCGACGTGGTGCTCGTGCGCCAGATCGCGGAGTACATCATCGCTGGAGGCGGCAAGCGGCTGCGCCCGGCGCTCGTTTTCCTTGCCGCCGGTGCGACCGGCTATCGCGGCGAGCACCACGTGGAACTCGCAGCCGTCGTGGAGTTCATACATACGGCCACGCTCCTGCATGACGACGTCGTCGACGAATCCGAACTGCGGCGCGGCCGCAAGACCGCCAATGCCGAGTTCGGCAACGCCGCGAGCGTGCTCGTGGGGGACTTTCTGTACTCACGCGCTTTTCAAATCATGGTAGCCGTGCGAAGCATGCGGGTCATGGAGGTGCTGGCGAATGCCACCAATGCCATCGCGGAGGGTGAGGTGCTGCAACTCCTGAATGCCCATAATTCCGCGATAAGCGAGGCGGCCTACCTCGAGGTTATCCGGCGCAAAACTGCGAAGCTCTTCGAAGCGGCGGCTCAGCTGGGCGCGATCCTGGGCGAGGCGAGCGCGGACCTCGAGCGCGGCCTCGCGCGCTACGGCATGCACCTCGGGACGGCCTTTCAGCTGATCGACGATGTGCTGGACTATTCGGGAGACGCAGCACACACCGGAAAGAACCTGGGCGACGACCTGAAGGAGGGCAAACCGACGCTGCCGCTGATCCACGTGATGCAGCGCGGATCGCCCGCACAGGCGGCACTCGTGCGCTCGGCGATAGAGCGCGGTGGCCGGGAAGAATTCAAGGCGGTCTTGGACGCGATTCGCCTGACTGGCGCGCTCGACTACGCGCGCAGCAAGGCCAAGGAAGAGGCGCGTGCGGCGAGCGAAGCCATCGCAGGCCTGCCGAATTCAAGTTACCGTGAATCTTTGCTAGAATTGTCGGCCTTCGCGGTCGAGCGCGATTACTAGAAGTTCCCGGAGCGCTCCTTCCTGCGCATTGGCTCCTGTCCGATTCGGGGTGTAGCTCAGCCTGGTAGAGTACTGCGTTCGGGACGCAGGAGTCGCTGGTTCGAATCCAGTCACCCCGACCACTCTTGCATCAAGCTTACGTCGAGCGTTCGTCTTGGTCCTGTTGTCTACGGCCTTGTTTCCTTAGTTTAGGGTTTTCCTGCTGCTCAGCAAGGGATAGGCTGCGGGTTAGGCGAAGACCACAGTAACCTTGCCTCCGGCTTTACGTCGAGGCGTGTCCTTAACCACAATCTCTACGTCTCGGCCTAGGCTTGTCAGGCAGTCAATTAGTTTTCGTTCTGAGATTCCACGGAATTGACCTCGGAAGAGGGCAGAGACCTTAGGTTGAGTGAGACCAAGGACCTTGGCGGTCTGAACCTGAGTCAGTCCTTTGCTACGGACGATTTCCGATATTTTCCGGACGAGTCTAGCCTTGATCAGCATTTCCTCGGCGTCTGGATAGCCGAGGTCTGCATAGACGTTGCCACTGCCTTCGTGAATCTCTACGCCTTCAATCACTTTGGGTTTACGTTTGCTCATCTTCCAGCTCCTTGGCGCGCTTGGTCGCCGCTTTCAATCTTGCCTTGATCAAATCCAGGTCCGGCTTCGGTGTTGCGATACCGGACTTGGATTTCTTCTGAAACACATGCAGCACGAATACCCGCACCGCAAAACGAACCGTGTACACCGCGCGGTAGGTGTTGCCGCTCCAGTCTTCGACAACCTCCAGCACGCCGGCGGACCCGAAACCTTGCAGCGGCTTTGCCTGGGCGTGTTTCCCGCCAGTCTGAGCGAGGTACAGCGCGTAGCCGAACACGTTCACTACCTCGTCCGGCAGCGCCATGAGGTCCTTCTTCGAGCCTCCGATCCATTCCAACGGTCTCAGGCGACTGGATTGACCCTCAGTCATCGGTGAATTATACCTAAATAGGCATATTGATGTCAGACAACGTGTTTGTCCTTATAAAACAGCGTTTAGGCGACAGACGGAACTCTGAGTTCATACTAATTAGCGATATAACGACTCCGAGTGGTCAATACTTAGCATTTAAGCGACTATATATGCTATAACATAGTGTATAGACGACAAACTAGCGACCAACCGTGGCAAACCTAGCTGTTACCCGACAAGACGAGGTTTTCATCACCCGAGGCAACGAATCGGGGGCGGAAGCGCGGGCGATCCAGCGGCGCGCCAAGGAGGGCGAGCTGACCCGCATCGCAGAAGGCGTCTACCTCCGCGAGAAGAATGCCAAAGCGCAGAAGGCAGTCGTACGCCGCAACTGGTTTCGCATACTCGGGGCCCTCGCCCCCGGAGCGGTCGTGTCCTACCGCAGCGCTTACGCCGGCGGAATGACGCCGGATGGCGTGGTGTACCTGAGCCATCCCACCAACTTCAACCGAAAAATTTCCTTACCCGGGATGCAGGCGGTTCTGGTCAAAGGCCCTGGCTCTCTGCCTGGCGACATGCCGCTAGGGGATGGCAAGCTCTACTTCGCTTCGCGTTCCCGCCAGCTCCTGGAGAACCTGTCTCCCGAACGCGGGACACGCGGCAAGTCAGCAGGAGCGAAGGCCGTCGAAGAGTTGCTCGTCAAGATACTGCACGCGAACGGAGAAGCGGAGCTCAATCGCGTCCGCGACGAAACGAGAGCCCTCGCGAAACCCCTGGGTCTCAGCGAGCAATTCGGGAAGCTCGACAAGCTTATCGGCGCGCTGCTCGCGACCCACGCCAACGGCGTCCTCAAAACGAAGGAGGGCAAGCTCGTCGCGAAAGGCACGCCCGTTGATTCGGGGAGGATGGCGCGCTTCGAGACGCTCGCCGCGAAGCTCAGGACAGCAGTGCTCGCGCGCCGCCCCGCGGTGGCGGTGAACGAACCGGCGCGTTCCTCCTTTGCGTTCCTCGAAGCCTACTTCTCCAACTACGTAGAAGGCACCGAATTCGCGATCGAGGAGGCGCGCGACATCGCGCTCCTAGGGCGCATCGTCGAGCAGCGCCCGAAGGACTCCCACGATATCCTCGGAGTGTTTCGCCTGGCGCTGCATTCTCCCGGTCGCGATACGGCTCCCCCTTTCGGCGCGGACTTTCCGGTCGAGCTCTCAAGACGCCACGGGCAAATGCTGGAGAAGCGGCCGGAGATTAATCCCGGTCAGTTCAAGCTCGAGCCGAACCGGGCGGGCGAAACCTGGTTCGTCGATCCTTCCATGGTGCGCGGCACGCTCATTGAGGGCTCGATGCTCGCGCGAAGCATTCCCGAAGGGCTTGCCCGCGCCATTTATTACTCGTTCCTCGTCACGGAGGTGCACCCCTTCAACGACGGAAACGGACGGATCGCGAGGCTCGTGATGAACGCCGAGCTTTCACGCGTGGGCGAGGCGCGCATCATCATCCCGACCCTCTTTCATGAGGAGTACGTGGACTGCCAGCGCCAGTTGTCGCGCCAGGACACTCCGGGCGGCTTCATTCATGCCCTTTCGCTTGCCCAGCAATGGACAGTCGCTTTCGATTACGCGGACGTAAATGCGCTCATCGAGTCCGTCAGGCGCACCAACGCGCTTGAGCGCTCGCGTGCGCAGTTCCGTCTCACCATGCCCGACGGGTCGCCGCTTGCGCGCGAGCAGGCAGCGTAGTCGCGCAGGTTTAACCTCGATTAAATAATTACAACCTGTTAAACGTGCCTATGCGCGGGCGCCCGGCAACTCGACGTTCGTGTCGAGAAGACGGGGTCGCGATGACCACCGCGGCGATGATGCAGTCAATTCACCTCATGAAGATACGGTCGGAAATCCACGGACACGCGAACGTCTCGAAGATCGAGCGCCGGGAAGACATGCGGCTCAGTACGCTTGTTACTATGTAGGTGCAATGGGCGGCGATATAGAAATTATCGCTCACTTCCCTAACCGCGGCAGGGGAAAAAAGAAGACCATCAAGCTGAAACCGTTCGTTGAGGACACCGCTGACGGGGCCTAGGGTGCTACCTTCGCTTATACCGGTATAGCGATTCTCCAGGCATCGCGTCCGGTTAGCGCGGCTACATGAACTTGCGTCGCTTGAACACAACCACATCAGCAGCGTCTAGGTCAAACCACTCACCATTCTTATGCTTCAGCTCAAAACGTTTGTGCCAGTACGCTTCAATACCGACTGGATCGTCAGTTCTAATGACGTGGACCGTCTTGGTCTTCTCAGGAAGCTGAAGCGCAACTTCGCGCTCTCGGCGCCCGGTGGCATTGCTTCTGCCGATCTTGTAGAAGCGCCCGGATTTCATAAGATAGACAAAGCCGATCTCTCCTTCGGCCGACGCCGATTCAGGATCTGCCGCGCGAGAACGGGGCTGATACGCGGTGCACAGAGCAATGACGTCGTCGAAGCCCTCGCGGGCTCGGCAGTAATCGAAGACTTTTGCGACCAGCTCGGCCTTCGAACCTAGGCGAGCGAAAGTCTTGTCGCTTGGAAAGGTTGGGTCGGTGCGTGTCTCCATGCGTAGATCTGCCGTCGCAGGGAGGCTGCCGAGCTTTCGCACAACCGCGATATAGCGGTCAATCAGTTCGGCGTCTTCGTATGCAGATGTGAGCTGATTTGGGGAGAAACCGGCTTCACGTAAGGCCTCGCTCCAACGCGGCCAGTACCTCCCCAGCCAGTCCGCTTCACGGATTCCGGTTTCGCTAAAGAACTTGCGCCAGCCAAGTGGCCGACCGCCGTTTTCCTCAGCGGTGCGGCGGATTTCTTTGAGTATATGCTGCTTGTTCACGGCACTATCGACGCTCAACGTTCTCATTCAGCCGCGTCCACTTGCGGGCATCGGCTGCGATGAGGGGGTCAGCTTGCATATCGTCATACGATCCCGTTTACCAGTTGCTGAATCGCTACTGCCTTCCATACGAAGCCCAAATCGGACTCTGCATTTATCCGTCCACTATAGATTCCTAGGAATCGCGTCATTACGCCCGCGCCAACCATAACACCTTGCTCCGTAGCCACCGCTCCACCTGTTCGATGAGCGACGACTGCGGAGCCGGACTGACCCTGCCTGCTTCGGCAGTCAATCAGAAAGACCGGAAGGGCCCCGTAATCGATGTCATGGTCGGTTGCAACGAACCCGGTTGCCCAAACCGCAAGACAACCACCCGCAGTAATCCCAAACGGGAACCCAACCACGCTCACTACTTCAGCCGGTGCCACCAAGATAGCGGGGTCTCCTACCCCAAGCGTGTACGGATAGAGCTGTATATCACCAATCTGCGTAAGAGGAAGCGCGACGAAATCTGCCCGTGCACCCAACCCAGGATGTTCAATCCATAGCGCTTGCCTGTTGTTGTACAGGGGCTCAGTTCTGGACACCCACTGCCCTAGAAGGTTTGCTCGGTTGTGCATGATCACAACCTCGTTCGGCACACCGCCTGTCGGTGATAGAGGCTGTCCCGTTTCCTGATTCCGCCCAGTTACGTTGTGCCGGTTCGTAATCAGTACCGGTCCTCGCGGAGCATTTGCGACAAAACCGGTTCCCGTGCTCAGAGCCTGACCGTTGAAACGCATTTGGAGCAATAGCGATTTTACGGAAGGTTCCGCGATTGCTATTTGCGGTTGTGGTGGCTGCGGCGGCGGCTGGGCGGCCATTCTTTGTGCAGGCTAGCGTTCCACTTCACCAACGCGCGCCGCTTTTGCGCGCGTCCGCGTGGGAGCGGGGGGTAGTTGTCTCATTTGACGACGGGACGGAGCTCGCCCGCACGCAAGCGCTCAAGGTGCGCAACACGGCCCTTGAAGTCCTCGGAGGATAAGAGGCCCTCGCGATACAGCGTTCGTAGATGGTCCTCGGCAGTTTCAGCGCTTTTGCGGTTGTTGCACTGACGACACGACGCGACAACATTGCGGTACGAGTTATCGCCGTTCGGTCGGGAAACCACGTGTTCGATCACATGGTTTTCGCTGTTCAATTCCGCGAAGCAGTAGAAGCATTTTTGGCCTTCGCGCTCGAGGATCAATTTTCGGTTTTCCGCAACAGTGAAGAAATCCATTTGCTCAAGGAAAAGAGTCGGCTCAAGGGCGGCGACCGGAATAACACCGGGGATATCCTGCGGTGGTATCAGGCGCAGACGTGTTCCGGTGCGCTCGCTGCTCAGGATTTTGATATACCCCTTCGATTCGAGGCTTTTCAGCTTCTCGTAGACGGTCCTTTCTGAGGGCGGTGTGCCGGCGGTACCGACGCCAAACGCCATCTTCTTCCGCGCAGACTTAAACCCGATGGTCGCCTCAGACTGACCTACTGCAATCGTGTGGCGGACGATGTAAAGGTAAACGGCTTGCTCGTACACGTCGAGCCTTGGTGCCAAGTGGTCCTCGAACTGTATGAACAGTGCGCGAAAATCGGTCATTGTTTGAGACAACTAACGCATGATGTTGTGCGTTCTTTCCCCTCGAAGAAGGTATATTAAGGCAACACGGTTGTCATCTGCCCGCGGATTTAAGGGGTAGAACCTGCCTGCAGGTGCAGGAGTCTTACTAGAGGGTGTCGCATTGGGTAGCGAAGCTCTGGGAAGTGCAGCGGGTCTTGAAGGAACCCGCGACTTACAGATCAGCAAGCAGGCGATTGACGACACGCTTACTCCCCCATTAACCTGTAAGCTGTGACGTTAAGTCCAAAGCGATACAAACGGGCTCCGATCGCCGAGGCGGTGATCGAAATTCGTGCTCAAGCACCCAATCCCCTCGATTCCACGGCGCTTAAAGGCTTAGCTGACTCGCTTAAGAAGGATTTCCCCAAGCAGGCGCCAATGCAGTTCTTGCAGGTGGCTTTGGCCGCTCCTCAGCAACCGGGAGAGTCCGTTAGCCAGACGGTCTCCCAAGCAGAAATCGGTTTGCGCCTGACCAAATCCGATGACTCCCGCGTATTACAGATTCGCCAGGACGGCTTGGCATACAGCCACATGGCCCCATATACAGATTGGGCAACCTTCCGGGCTGAAGCTGAGCCGTTATGGGTACAGTATCGAGCTATTTGCCCCGATGCCAAGTTAACGCGCTGTGCGCTGCGATACATAAATCGCATCGATATCCCTGGGCCGAAGATTGAGGTATACGACTATTTCGCGCTCTATCCAAAAGTCCCGGAGCAGCTTACGCACCAGGATGTCATCAGCATGGCGCTGAATGTACAGATACCACAGCACGATCTCGAATGCGTTGCGGTGATCAATCAGGCGCTCGTCGAACCCGTGAAGCCCGGCTACTTGTCGTTTATTCTAGACATTGACATTTTTCGGCTCGGCATAGAGTCATGGCAAGATACGGACGCCTGGGAATTTCTGGACAAACTTCGATCTCGGAAGAATGAAATTTTCGAAGGTTGTATAACTGATCGTACACGGGAGTTGATCGACCAATGAGCGCGATTGACCAACATCTTTGGTTGCCATATCTGAGATATACGGTGAGAGGTCGGCCGACCGCAAAAATGTCTACTCCGGCCATACCTATTGCGGCGGAATTAAGCAGACCCGCAAAAGCCCCCCAACTCTTTGCGTCGCATACGCAGATCGACCGTCTCGCTTCCCTACCGAATAACTGGGACAACCATGGTAGTGTCAAGCCCAATGAGCTTGCAGTCGAACGGGCGCGCCAATTTCTCGAAGACGCCTATCAGGCCACTAGTAGCACAGTTGGCTGGCAAAGTCCCTACCTCAGCGCAAGTGAAGATGGTGAGATCGTTTTCGAATGGTGGAACGGCGTACGCAAGCTGACGGTTTACGTGGGACCGGAGACCTCGACATTCTTGAAGAGTTGGGGCCCGCATGTCGTCAATGACATGGTGGATGGCGTACTGACTCAAACCTGGGACACCTCGCTTTGGGCGTGGCTTTTTGAATGAGGGGCGCAGCGGGTCAGGTCGCTGACGTAGAACAGCTATACCGTCGCGTTAGCGAATCCATCGGGACGCAGATCTGTTATCAGATCGAGGGCGACCGCGTCGTCTTTCTTCACGCAGCCTTCAACGATCCCGCAAAGTGCCCTTCTGTCGATCGTGCCGAGCTGGCACAGCTTGATCCGCATCGCACCCGAATAACTTCAAATGACGGCATTGTAACTTTGAGTGCTCAGGCAGTACGACAACGCATCGGACCCATTCCCAAATTCAATGAGAGTGGAAAACGAGTCAAAGAGGATTATGGTGTCGATGTGAAGTCGGATCCTCTCTTTGGGAATTGCGCCCATGCGCTCGTAGAAATTACCCCGCCAAACGCTAGTGGCGGAGCGTTTAGGAAACTCAAGGAAGGCCTTGCTCGCCTTGCAACTGAAGCTGGGTGGACCGTCAAACCGAAATCGCCCTTACCGCAACGAGACAACTTCCTTTTGGGGGACGCCGCTCGGTGTCTAATCCATCGCCTTCAAGGGCGCCTGTAGTCTCCCAGAGAGAGGCCACGGTCCACTACATT
>WNGB01037219.1_pt1 | contig 15267 bp, 12 predicted proteins | sample 5400681 | NCBI WGS metagenome assembly WNGB01 (sample SAMN13153367, study PRJNA577476) | soil metagenome | isolation source: 115 cm soil or saprolite under grassland replicate 2 | place: USA:California | collected 2016-06-15
AACGAGAGCGAGAACGCCGTCGCGCTCGTGAACATCCCGGCGAGCAGGTAGGCATAGGAGAGCGACGTGACGTTGCCCTCCCCGGTCCCGGCCGCGAAGCGCAGCGCGACCAGATAGAGCCCCTGCGTCGCCAGCGGAACGGCCGCGCCGTAGAGCAGCTGCCACAGCCGGTGGCCGACGCGCAGCGGCACATTGCGATGCCGACGCACACGGCTGCCGCGCAGCAGCAGCACCACGGCGGGCAACGCAACCGCGACCGCGCCGTTCAGCGTCAAGCCCCACGCCAAGGACACGAGGCCGTGCGAGTCCGCGGCGAGGATGAAGAACACGAGCCCGGCGATGCCCCCGAGCGCGAAGCCGAGGGCGGCCGGCTGGTAGCTGTCACGCGCGGCGAGCGCGCTTGCCGCCAGCGCGGCGAGGAGCTGCAGGAAGGCGGCGGGAATCAACCACGGCAGCGCATCGGCGGCGATCACCGCGGAGACATGGGGCAGCCGCCCGGTGACGAGCTCCCCGAAGAAGCCGGCGAAGGCCGCCGTCAGCACGGTCGCAGGCACGGCGACGGCGAGGAAGGCAATGCAGTAGGCGCGGAACTCCGCGCCGAGCCGGCCCTCCGCCTCGGCCCGGGTCAGGTCCGGGACGACGACCATCCGGAAGGCCTGCGCACCCAGGACGAGCACGAGGTAGACGCCATACGCGGCCATGAAGCCGTCCGTCTTCAGGTTCCGGCCGAACTTGTGCGCGAGGTACGCGCCCGCGAGCGCGGCCGCGAGGCTCAGCGTCACATAGGAAAGTCCGGTCAGGGCTCCGCTTCGAACCGCGCTCCGGCCGCGCGCCGGGCTACCCTTGACCTGCTCGTCGGCGGGCACCGCTGCATGAAATCAGACCGACACGACCCCACCTGGACGGACGAGGCGCTCGCAGACCTGCGGCGCGAGTTCGGCGAGTACTTCGGCGGTCGCACCTGTCTCGTCACGGGGGCAGACGGGTTCATGGGGTCGCACCTGACGGAGGCGCTCGTCCACCTCGGCGCGAACGTGCAGGCGTTCGTTCGCGCGACGTCGAGCGGGGCTCTGAACAACATCGGGCATCTCCGCGAGCACGTGCAGGTGCACTTCGCGGACCTCACCGACAAGACCTCGGTCGACTACCTCGTCAAGGACCTCCTGGAGGCGCCGGACAAGCCGTACATCTTCCACCTGGGCGCGCAGGCGCACGTCGGCGAGTCCTGGCACCGGCCGTACGAGACGATGATGGCGAACACAGTGGGCACGCTCAACCTGCTGCAGTCGGTCGTCGACCACAGGCTCGAGCTGGAGAAGTTCGACACGGCCGGGACGTCGGAGGAGTACGGCAACGTGCGCGAGGCGGTCGCCCACCACCACGACTTCGACGAGGAAGGCGGCCTGATCCTGCACGAGCGGTCGCCGATCAACCCGAAGTCCGTGTACGCGACCTCGAAGGTCGCAGCCGACTTCCTGACGATGAACTACCACGACGCCTTCGGCCTGCCGGGCGTCGTGACGCGGATGTTCAACAACTACGGGCCTCGCCAGAACCCGCGGTACATCACGGGCACGATCATCACGCAGGCGCTCACGCGCGAGACGATCGAGCTGGGCCAGCTCGACCCGATGCGCGACTTCTGCTTCTGCACCGACGGCGTGCGCGGCCACCTGATGGTCGCGGCCCGCGGCATCCCGGGCGACCTCTACGTCTACGGCCAGGGCAAGAACATCTCGATGCGTGAGTGGGCGGAGCTGATCCTCCGCATCGGCCGCGAGCAGGGCTACTGGGAGGCGCGCGAGCTTGCGTCCACGCCCGAGCGCTACCGGCCGGGCGCCAGCGAGGTCATGGCACTGCGCGTCGGATACGAGAAGCTGAACCGCGAGACCGGCTGGGAGCCGCGCGTGTCCTGGGAAGAGGGCATTGCGAAGACGGTCGCCTGGTACGCCGAGAACCGGGACCGCTGGATCGGCCGCGTCGACTGGCTGACGCCGACGCGCGAGCCGGTATGAAGACCGTCGTCACGGGCGGCGGCGGCTTTCTCGGGTCGCACCTCGTCGAACGCCTGCAGAACGACGGCCACGATGTCTTCGTCGCGCGCCGGGCCGACTACGACCTGACACGTGAACAGGACGCCGCACGGCTGTTCGCCGAGGCGCGCCCCGAGGTCGTCTTCCACCTGGCCGCCGAGGTCGGCGGGATCGGCGCGAACCGCGCCAACCCCGGGCGCTACTGGTACGCCAACCTACTCATGGGCGCGCACGTGCTCGAGCAGGCGCGACAGGCGAACATCGACAAGCTCGTGCTGGCCGGGACGGTCTGCGCGTATCCGAAGTTCGCCCCGATCCCGTTCCGCGAGGACGACCTCTGGAACGGCTATCCCGAGGAGACGAACGCGCCCTACGGCGTGGCCAAGAAGTCGATTCTCGTCGGCGCGCAGGCGTATCGCGAGCAGTACGGGCTCAACTCGATCTTCCTGCTCCCCGCGAACCTCTACGGGCCGCGCGACAACTTCCACGAGACGAACGCCCACGTGATCGCCGACCTGATTCGCAAGATGACGGCGGGCGACTACGAGGTCGTGCTCTGGGGCGACGGCTCTCCCACGCGGGAGTTCCTCTACGTCGAGGACTGCGTCGACGGTCTCGTGCTCGCGGCGGAGCGCTACGACGGCCCCGAGCCGGTGAACCTCGGCGCCGGGAAGGAGATCTCGATCCGAGAGCTCGCGGAGCTCGTCGCGGACGTCGTCGGCTTCCAGGGCAAGATCGTCTGGGACACGTCGATGCCGAACGGCCAGCCGCGCCGGAGCGTCGACGCCACCTGCGCGCGCGAGCTGTTCGGCTTCGAGGCACGCACGCCGCTCCGCGACGGCCTCGAGCGCACGGTGGGCTGGTACCGCGAGCATGCGGACGCGGTCGCCTCCGCTCAGGCGTGACGTCGCAGACCGCCGCTGCGCCGGCCCGGCTCGATGCTGCGCTCCTGCACATGCGCCGCTGGTGGCGCGTCGCGTCGGAGGTGCGCCCGGCCTACGTGCTGGGCCCGCTCCTCGGCATCCAGTGGCTCGCGGTGCTCGCGCTCGCGCTCACCGTCCGGCACAACGGCTGGCTCTACTACGCGGGAGGCGACCAGCTCTGGCATTACACCGGCGCGTACCTGGTCGCGCACGGCCACCTGCCGCCGTCGTTCGTCGGCTACGGCTGGTCGATCCTCCTGCTCCCCGTCGCCGCGATCGCCGGGCCGAACCTCGTCTCGGCCCTGCCGGCGCTGGTGATCTTCAACACGCTCGTCCTGCTGCCGGTCGCGCTGCTCTGCGTCTACGGGATCGCAGCGCGGATCGCGGGCCGGATCTTCGGCTACGTCGCCGCGACGTTTTGGATCGTCATCCCCTATCTCGGAATCGTCTTCGTCGAGACGGGCTACCACCAGAAGTACACCGAGCTGACGCTGCCACAGCTCGTCGGCTTGACGTCGGTTCCGGACTTCCCCGCGACGGTGGCGCTGATCGTGTCGGCGTACCTGTGCCTGCGTGCGCTCGATTCGCCCGGCTGGCAACTCGGTGCGCTCGCCGGACTCGCGGCCGCGTACTCGATCGCGATCAAGCCGTCGAACGCGATTTTCCTCGTGGCGCCGGTGTTCCTCCTGCTCGTCGAGCGGTGGCGCGCGCTGCTCTCGTTCGCGTTAGGTCTCGCCGGCCCACTGCTGACACTGGCGGTCTGGAAGTACCGCGGCCTCGGAGAGCTCGCAGCCGCACCCGCGGAGCCGGTTCGCCTCGCAAGCGGACCGGGGGATCTCCTACGCCGCATCCACCGCCCGAGTCTGAACAGCTGGGAGCACCTGCATCAGGTGCTGCTCGGCTTCCGGGAGCATTTCTGGATCGCACGCGTGATCGAGTGGACGCCGGTAGCCGGGCTCGTCGCCCTGCTCGCCCGCTCCCGCCGCGGCTTCCTGCTCGTCGGCCTGTGGTTCGTCGTCTACCTGCTCGCCAAAGGGACTTACATCGACGCCTCGATCGACGACGCCAGCTTCTTCCGGATCCTGATGCCGGCGTTTCCTGCTTACGTCCTGCTGGCAGGCTCCGTATTGCTGCTGATTCCCGGCGCGCGCGCGCGCCCTGCTCCGGTTCCTCCGGCACCCGCCGGGCGTCGCCTCACCGTCGCAGTCGCGGCCGTATTCGCAGTGTTCGCGGTCCTGCCCCTCGGTGTGATCGCGGCCGTGCCCAGGCTGCACGACGGCGGGATGGACGCACTCCACGTCGGCCAGACACTCATCCCCGTCTCACGCTCTGTCAGCCTACGCGCAACTTTGGCCGGCGACACGATTCGTCTCGTGTGGAACGACGGCGAACCACGGACCGCATCCGCCTTCTACCACGTGCTGCGCACGCACAGCGCCGGGGACGTTTTTTGCGCCGGCCGCATCAACGGTTCGTCGGACAACTGCACGCTCTATACCGATTCCGTGACGACGACACGCGGCAGAACTTTCGCCGACCGTCCTGGAAGTGGCACGTGGACCTACCGCATCGGCGTCGCCGCAAACTGGATCGACGACCCGACGCTCGGCGACATCTACGTCGTGTCCAAGCCGGTGACGCTCACCCTTCCCTGAGCTGCTGCTCGAGCAGCGCGAGCCGCTGCGCGAGGATCGTGTTCTGGTCGGACAGACGCGAGATCACGGTCGAGTAGTGCAGCAGCACAACGAGGATGAAGAGGGCGCCGACGGCGCCGAGGATCGCGGGGGGGTACGTCTCGACCCCGAACCAGCCGGCGATCGTGTTCAGACCGTCGCGCCACAGCGACAGCGCCAGCAGCACGACGCCGGTCAGCAGCCACAGCAGCGCGTAGCGCTCGCGCGACTGCGGCGGCGATCGAGACGGGGAGCGGTGTCATCAGTGTTCCTCCTCGAGCGGGCTGGCGTAACGGCGGAAGAGTCCGACGAAGATCGCAAGCAGGACCTTCGTCATGTAGTAGACGGAACGGAGTGCGGTGATCGACGAGGCGCCGCCGCTGCGCTCGCGCATCGCGACGGGCACCTCCCGCAAGCGCAGCTTGTGCTTGACGCACATGATCGTCGCCTCGACCTCGGGATAGTCGTGCGGATAGTCGGCGGCGAACAGCGCAATGCCCTTGCGGTTGACGGCGCGGAAGCCAGAGGTCGTGTCGGTCACCTTCTGGCGCACGACCGCCGAGACGATGCGGGCGAAGATCCGGATCCCGACCCGGCGCGCGAACGACGAGCGATAGGCGCTCTCCCCGGTGAAGCGCGAGCCGACGCAGAGGTCGGCCTCGCCCGCAAGCACGGGGGCGAGGATCGCCGGCAGCTGCTGGGGATCGTGCTGCCCGTCGCCGTCGATCTGCACGGCGAGGTCGTAGCCGTGCTCGAACGCGAAGCGATAGCCGGTCTGCACGGCGCCGCCGATCCCCAGGTTGAACGGCAACCGCAGCACATGTGCGCCGCGATCCGCGGCAACGCCCGCCGTGCGGTCGGTCGAACCGTCGTCCACCACGACGATGTCGAAGCCGTGATCGAACGCCCGGATCTCGTCGATCACGCGCCCGACCGTCTCCTCTTCGTTCAGCGCCGGGACGATGGCGATGCGCTTGAGCTCGCCGAGCTGGTCAGCCACGGGCGCCCACCGGCGCACCGAGACCGACGAGCTCGAGGATCTGGCGCGCGCGATGCGCGTACGTGTGCTCGTCGAGGACTCGCTCGCGCGCGCGCCGGCCCATCGCCTCGGCCGCGGCCGGGTCGGCGAGCAGCTCGCGGTAGGTGGCGAGCGCCTCGTTGGCCGACGACACGACCCGTACCTCCGAGCCGACGTCGAACCAGCGCTCCATCCCGTCGTGCGGGTTCGAGACGATCGCGGCACCCGACGCCGCGAGCTCGAAGGGCCGGCAGGTCGACGACGCGAACACGGTCGCATGTGAGCGCCGCGTGATGTTCAGGTTGATGCGTGCGCGCGAGATCGCCTGCGAGAAGACGTTGAAGGGCACGTCGCCGATCAGGCGCGCATTCCCGACGTCCCCGCGAAAGTCCTTCCCGCCGAGCGCAAAGTCGATCTCCCCGTTCGCAGCGCGGCTCGGCTCGCCGATCAGCGCCTGCATCCACTCGCGGCGGAACTTGTCGCCGTACCCGTAGAAGAAGACGTCGTATTCCTTCTCCACGGGCGCGGGTTGGAAGAGCTCCGGATCGGCCGCCCAGAAGACGGTCTCGGCACGGCGCGCGCCGAGCTCGCGCAGGCGGTCGAGCCCGCCCTCGGAGTTCGAGAGCACGAGGTCGTACTCGGACGGATCGGCGCCGTGGTAGTAGTTGAAGCCGGTGTCCATGCCGCCGAACTCCGGCAGGCTCATCGGGACGTCGCCGTCGTAGAAGACGACCGGAACGCCGTAGCGCTCGCGCAGCCGGGTCGGAATGCCGCGCAGGTGCGCCATCGGGACGGTGAAGACGATCACGGCCACGACGTCGTGCTCGCGCTCGAGGATCCGCTCGATGTGCCGCTGCCAGCGCGGCGTCACGTAGCGCCAGATCGCCTCGCGCGTCAGCTTGTCGCCCACGGTGTCCTCCGGCTGGTGCTCGGCGCGACGGAGCAGCGTGTCGCCCTTCAGCCGCGCAGCGAATCCCCGCGCGCCCGCGAACAGCTCCGCCTCGCGGTAGAGCGGGTTCGCCGCCGTCCGCCACCACGGCGACTCGATCGCGCGGCCGCGGTAGGGCGTGACGATGAGGTCGACGCCCACCTCGTAGAGGCCCTTCCAGATCTGCCACCACGCCGGCGTGCAGCCGTAGCGGAAGTCGAGGTCGGTCGCGGAGGCGACGGCGAGGATCTTGGGCGCCGCTGGCATCGCCTCAGTATGGCTACCGCGCCAGACTCTCCAGCTTCCGGGCGAACCCGAGCACGTGGTCGGCGCCGTTGATGCGGATGCGACTGAGGGTGTAGATGTCTTGCGGCCGCGCGAGCCCGTGGCTGGTGGTGGTGGCGCCGAGATAGCCCGCGCGCTGTACCGCATCGACGACATGTGGGTCGTAGCGGCCCGACGGGTAGCAGAAGAAGTCGACCGGCACGTGGAACATGTGTTGGAGCTCGACACGTGACCCGTCCACCTCGTGCCAGAGCTGCGCGTCGTCCACGTGCGTCAGGTCGGGGTGCGTGATCGTGTGCGCGTCGAGCTCCCAGCCGGCTGCGAGCAGCTCGTGCACGCGCCACGCGGGCAGCGTGTACGGCGACTTCAGCGCGTTCACCTCCAGGTTCAGGACACCCGCCCAGTGAAGCTTGTGCAGAATTGGCATCGCGTGCGTCTCCTGGCCGAGGTAGCCGTCGTCGAACGACAGGACGATCGGGTGCTCCGGCAACGGCGTCCCGTTCAGCCAGTAGTCGTACACCTGGTGCAGCGTCACGGCGTGGTAACCGTGCGCGGCGAGCCAGTGCATCTGCGCGGTGAAATCAGCAGGGCGCACGAACAGATCAGGGAAGGCGACGCCTGCCGGTGGCGCGGCAATGACGTGGTACATCAGGATCGGCACTGGCTTGTCGTGACGCGGAGTCGCCGCGTGGCCCGCGGTTGTAAAGAGAAATGCAAGGAGTGCGAGAAGCGCCGCAGCCTCCGCTACCGTGAGGCGGGGTCGTATGGGTCGCAAGCTTCTCTTCGCCGTCCTCGTTGGCTTGATCCTCGTACCGCCGGCGTCAGCGCGGCCGACGCAGCTCATGCCGGGGGTGACCTACGAGCGCATTCTGCGCTGGACGTCGGCGGGACCGACGGCGATGTACGTCGTCACCGCGCCGAAACCGCAGGGCCTGTACCGCCTGACGCCGCTGCTCTCGAACGGCACGATCATCGGCCGCGAGACCGTCTCGTCGATGGAACGCAACGCGTCCGCGCAGATGACGACGGTCGGCATCAACGGCGATTTCTTCAGCTGGAACGGCGGCTGGCCGAGCGGGTTGCTCATGCGCGGCGGCGTGGTCGAGCATCAATCCGCGCTCGGACGTGCAGCGGTCGGGATCGACACGAGCGCGCTTCTGCACGCGGATCGCGTGGCGTGGTTCGGGCGCTGGCGCGGTCCCGATGGAATCTCGCACCCGATCGAGCAGCTGAACGAGCCGCCGCGCAAGAACGCCGCAGCGCTGTTCACGCCCGTGTGGGGCGGGATGACGCCGAAAGTGACGGGCACGGTCGTCGTGCTCGAGCCCTTCCCGCCGACGGCGCCGCGACAGGATCTCGTCGGAACGGTGACGTCGGTGTTCCTCGACGGCAGCAGCGTCGCCATTCCGGCGGACGGCGCCGTCCTGGTCGCGCGCGGCACCACGGCCCTCCTGCTACGGGACCTGCCACTGTCGAGCCAGCTGACGGTGCGGATCCCGTTGCCGACCGAGTGGTCGTCGGTGACCGATGCCGTCAGCTCCGGACCGACGCTCGTCAAGAACGGCCGCCCGATCTTCAACGCCGGCGAGGCGCTGACGCCTGCGCAGCTGCGCGGCCGCAATCCCCGCACCGCCATCGGGCAGCGCGCGGACGGCAGCATCGTGATGGTCGCCGTCGACGGCCGCCGCCGCGGCTGGAGCATCGGGATCACGAACTGGGAGCTCGCGCTGACGCTCGTGCGCTACGGGGTCGTCACAGGCTTCGCGCTCGACTCCGGCGGCTCGACCACGGTTGCGTTCGAGGGCCGCGTGCTCAACCGGCCGTCCGATCCTCAGGGCGAGCGGCCGGTGGGCGAGGCGCTTGTGATCGGCTACACCGGTGTCTATGCGCCGGCGGTCGCGCCGACACTGTCCCCGAACGAGGACGGCGTCGGCGACGTCGAGGTCCTCTCGTACAAGCTCGTGCGCCCGTCGACGGTCAGCGCGAAAGTGATCGCGCCGGACGGGAGCGTGCGCGAGCTCGACGCGGGAGCGAAGGCGCCCGGCCGTTACAAACTCTCCTGGGACGGGCTCGGCGCGGCGGAAGGCCGCTACCACTGGAACGTGTCTGCGACGGACGACACCGGGCAGGTCTCCACCGACGACCACGCCTTCGCGCTCGACAACACGCTCGGCTTCCTGCGCGTCGGGCGGAACGCACGACAGATTGCGTTCACGCTGACGCGCGACGCGAGCATCCGCGTGACGGTGGAGACGCGCTCCGGCGGCATCCTGCGGACGGTCGCGAAAGGCCTCCGCCCCGCCGGTCAGGTAACGGTGCGCTGGAACGGCCGCGACGGCAAGGGAAAGCGCGTGCGGCGCGGGACCTACGTCGTGCACGTCGCCGCGGCGAGCCCGCTCGGGCTCAGCCAACTGTCCGCCCGCTCCACACTGCGGTAAGGACATGTCCCAGGGACTGTCCCTGAGACATGTCAGTACGCGCGCCGGGCAACGCTCGAATCACGACCGGACCGAAGCCGGAGCGTAAGCCGGCGCGAAGCGCGGCTTACGCGGAGGCGAATTGATGCGACGCGAGCACGCGCAGCATGCTCGCGCCGCACAGAAGAGAACCGCCGCCCACCGACCAGGAGCGCGCGGGCTCTGCCCGCGCGCGTTCCCCGCGAAGCGGCGTACCTCAGTACGCTCCTCGCCGTGCCAGCACGGCGGGGAGCGTCTTCGCCAGGATCGAGATGTCGAGCCAGATCGACCAGTTCTCGATGTAGTAGAAGTCGAGCCGCACGAGGTCGTCGAAGCTGAGGTCGATGCGGCCGGACACCTGCCAGAGCCCGGTCATCCCGGGCAGCACGAGGTAGCGCTTGCGATGCCACGGCAACAGCTGCTCGTAGTCGCGGATCGGCAACGGCCGCGGCCCGACGAGCGACATCTCCCCCCACAGGACGTTCAGCACCTGCGGCAGCTCGTCGAGCGAGAAGCGGCGGAGAACGCGCCCGATCCTCGTGACGCGCGGGTCGTCCTTGATCTTGAACAGCGGTCCCGACGCCTCGTTCGCGGTCTCGAGCTCCGCCTGGCGCTCGGCGGCGTCCTCGTACATCGTCCGGAACTTCATCATGCCGAACTCCCGCTCGCCGAGGCCGATGCGCTGGTCCCTGTAGAAGACCGGCCCGGGCGAGCTGAGCTTGATCGTGCAGGCGATCGCCGCCCAGAGCGGCGAGCCCACGACGATCACGAATCCCGAGACGACGATGTCGAAGCTTCGTTTCACCGCCCATTCCCAGCCGGCGAGCGCCGGAGGCCTCACCTCGAACAACGGCGCGCCCACGCCCGGGATGTACTCGGCGCGCTGCAGCAGCAGCTCGGTCGTGCGCGGCGCGATCTTCACCTTCACCGCGAACCGGTGCGCTTCTTCGACGAGCTCGAACAGCTCGCCCTCGTCGAACCCGGTGTCGGCTCCGGTCGGAGCCGAGCGTTCGCAGGAGCCTGCCGAGGTGCTCGCCCTCGCCGACCAGGATCGCACGGCGGCGGACGCCCGCGAGTTGCAGGACGTCACGCGTCAGCACGTCGTAGCTCGAGCGCAAGAGGCCGATGAAGAGCGCGGTCAGCACGAGCGCGGTCGGCGTCAGTCCATAGGTCGTGAAGTGGTAGCCGGTGCCGAGCCCGAAGGCCATCGTGATCACCGCGACGAGGATCAGCGACAGCACGATCTGTCCGAGGCCGGCGCGCGACTCGCGCCGGCGATAGAGGCCGCCGACCCAGAACACGAGCACCGTGATCACCGTCAGGAACGGCAGCCACTCCGTCTCGGTGTCCCAGAGGATTCCCCAGAGCGGCGGCCACTGACCGAGGTAGAGCTCGCGGAAGATCAGCGCGACGTAGATCCCGAATACGAGCCCTGCGAGATCGAGGATCACGAGCGCCGCGACGCTGACCAGGCGGCGCGAGACGGCAACGAAGGTTGCGCGCGAGAAGCCGTACGGCCTGGCGGAGCGGATGTCCTCGACCGGCGCCGCCGGCGACTCAGTGGGACGCACGGCAGGCTTCGTGCTCACTCGCGCAAGTGTACTTTGGGCGTTTCGTGAGCCTGGATCAGCTCAGCGCGCGCTATGCCGAGCACAACCGCAGCGAACGCGGCGCCGGCTTCGTCTTCGCGCGGCCGGAGCGCGAGGCGCTCTTCCGGGGCTACGTCGGCGGCCCGGGACGCCGCGTGCTCGACCTTGGCTGCCGCGACGGCGCGCTGACGCAGGCCTACGCCAGGGGGAACGAGGTCGTCGGCGTGGACGCCGACCGTGAGGCGCTGGCGGAAGCGGAGAAACTCGGAATCGAGGCGCACTGGGCCGACCTCGACCAGCCGCTGCAGTTTCCCGAGGCAAGCTTCGACGTCGTCATCGCCGGCGAGCTGCTGGAGCACCTGCGCGATCCGCGGCACGTCGTCGCCGAGATCCGCCGCGTGCTGCGGCCGGGCGGCACGTTCGTCGGCTCCGTCCCGAATGCATACCGGCTGAAAGGACGGTTGCTGTTCCTGTTCGGTCGGCCGCCGGAGAACGACCCGACGCACCTGCAGATGTTCTCCGGCGCGGATGTGCGCGCGCTACTCGCCGGCTTCGAGGACGCGCACGTGCACTTCGTCGCCGGACGGCTCGTCCCGCTTCATCCCAGGTTGTTCGCGAACGACATCGTCTTCGCCGGCCGCAAGCCCCGCTGAAGCTCGCGCAGGTCGGTCGCCGTCCGCTTCAGCCCGAGAAACGTGAGCCCGACGCGCAGCGCGACCGTGCGGCGGCGGTCGAGCAGATCCGTGTCGTGGAAGTACGCGTGCACGATCTGGCGGCGGAAGGGCCCGAGCAGGCCGCGCGCGAGCATGCCGATCGAATGGGTCGACGGCAGCTCGAGCAGTCGCTGCCCGGACCCGAGCTCGAGCCACGCCGGCTCCTGCAGCTCGAGGTGCGGCGCGCCCGGCTCCAGGTACGACGGACGGAACGCGGTCGCGGTGCAGTCCGTGTAGCCGAGCGCCGCCACGGCGCGCGCAACGTCCGCGTCTAAGTACCAGCCCCCGCCGCAGAAGAACTCGACGTTCAGTCCCGCGGCGCGCAACCACTCACCCTGCTCGCGGACGACCGCCGCCGGGTCGCCGCCGGTCGGGCGCGCGTGATCGGGGGCCGTCCAGTGCGTGTGCAGGCCGAGCGGCGCCAGCGCCTGCGCCTCGCGCGCACGTTCGAGCCAGAGCTCTTCGTCCTCGCCCGCCGCCGGCGGGCGCATCAGCGCGGCAATGGCGAAGCGGCCGGGACGCCGCCGTTGCAGCCGGGAGAAGCGCCGCCAAACCTCGTCGTCCAGTGGACGCTCCACATGACACGAGACGACGGCATACCGTCCGTGCAGTATTGAGCCCGTGTGCGGCATCGCCGGACTCTATTCGCCCACGGGCACGCCGAATCCCGAGCTCGTGGACGCAATGCGCGCCGCGATCGTGCACCGCGGCCCCGACGACGGCTCCACGGACGTCTTCGGGCACTGCGTGCTCGGGCACCAGCGCCTGAAGGTGATCGACCTCGACACCGGCTATCAGCCGGTCACGAACGAAACCGGGGACGTCGTCGCCGTCTTCAACGGCGAGGCGTACAACTTCCCGGCCCTGCGCGCCGAACTGAGCGGCCACGAGGTACGCGGTACCGGCGACACGCCCGTCCTGCCGCACCTGTACGAGGAGAGCGGGCCGCGTTTCGTCGAGCGACTACACGGGATGTTCGCGCTCGCGCTGTGGGATACGTCCCGCGAGCGGCTCGTGCTCGCGCGTGACCGGCTCGGCAAGAAGCCGCTGCTCTGGACGCGGCTGCCGGACGGGACGTTTGCGTTCGCGTCCGAGCTGAAGGCGCTGCTGCGGTTGCCCGCGTTGTCACGCGAGGTGGACCTCGAGACGATCGACGCCTACCTCGCGCTGCAGTACGTCCCCGGTGACGGAACGGGGCTGCGCGGGATCCGCAAGGTGCCGCCCGGCCACATCCTCGTCGTCGAGGGAGAGCACGAGCGTCTGGAGCGCTACTGGGAGCCGGGGCCGGCGGAGGCGAGCTCCAGCGACGAAGAGTGGCTCGAACGGGTGCGCTCGACCGTCGGCGAAGCGGTGCGCAAGCGGCTCGTCGCCGACGTGCCGCTCGGCGCCCTGCTCTCCGGGGGGATCGACTCGAGCGTCGTCGTCACGCTCATGGCGCAAGCCTCGACCGAGCCCGTCCGGACGTTCACGGTGGGGTTCGCCGACGATCGCTACGACGAGCGCGCCTACGCACGCGCCGTGGCGGAGCGTTACGGAACAGTCCACGAGGAGCTTGCGATCGTCGAGGACGTCGCCGCGACCCTCCCGCGACTCGCGGCGGCGTACGACGAGCCGCTGGGCGACGAGGCGGCCTTCCCGACGTTCCTCATCGCCGAGCAGGCACGCCGCCACGTAACGGTTGCGCTTGCCGGCGACGGGGGCGACGAAGCGTTTGCGGGGTACGAGCGCTACATCGCGCACGGGCTTGCCGGGCGAGTGCCCGCCGTCGCGGCGCGCGCCGGCGCCGCCGCCCTGCGCCTCGTGCCCACGGCGCGGCGCGAGCCGCGTTCGACGCTGCACCGCGCCGCGCGCTTCCTCGACGTCGCCGGCCTGCCGCCGGGAGAACGTTACGGCCGGCTGATGGAAGTGTTTCCGGTCGAGCTGCGGCGCGAGCTCTGGGTCGATCCGCGACATGCGGATCCCGTCCGGCTCGAGCCGCAGCGCGACGGCATCGCGGGCCTGCAGCTGCTCGACGTCGCCACCTATCTCCCCGGCGACCTGTTGCTGAAGGCCGACATCGCCTCGATGGCGCACTCGCTCGAGCTCCGCTCGCCGTTCCTCGACCACGAGGTGCTGTCGCTCGGCCTCGCGCTGCCGGACCGGCTGAAGACGCACGGGCGCGAGGGGAAGGTCGCCCTGCGACGCGCGTTCGCCGGCGATCTTCCACCCGACGTCGCGAAGCGTGGCAAGACCGGGTTCGGCGTCCCGCTCGGGCGCTGGTTCCGCGACGACTTGCACGAGCTCGCACGCGACGTCCTTTCGACCGACCGCGGCTGGTTCCGCCCGGACACTGTCAGGCGACTGCTCGACGAGCACGAGTCGGGACACGCCGACCACGGACACCGGCTCTGGTGCCTGCTGATGCTCGAGCTCTGGGTGCGCGAGCACGTCGAGGCGCCGGTCCTCGTAGCAGCGTGAGGAAGGCTCACCTCTGGATGATCGCCCTCGCGGCGGTCGTTCCCCGGCTCGTGGTCCTGCTGCACGAACGGACCGACATCCTGACGTCCTTCACGGACAAGAGCGACGACTTCGCGCTGTCCTTCGTCCATCACGGGACATTCGGGCTCGTGCCGGGCGACCCGTCCGCGTACACACAGCCGCTGTACGGCTTCTTCCTCGTTCCCGTGTACTGGCTCTTCGGCCGCGAGTGGTGGTCGGTCGGCTTCGCGCAGATCCTCGTGGCGACCGCGACGGCCTTCCTGGTGTACCTGATCGGCGCGCGCGTGCTCTCTCGTGCCGCCGGGACGTTCGCCGCGGTGGTCGCGACGCTGAATCCGTACCTCGTGTGGCACGACGTGCACCTCAACCGCGAGATCCTGGATCAGCTGCTCGCGGCCGCGCTCGTGCTCTGCGTGCTGGTGGCCGCCGACCGGCGCTCGCTTCCCTGGGCGGTCGCGGCAGGCGTGTACGGCGGACTGGCGATCCTCGGCAACGTCCGCCTGCTCGCGCTCCCGGTCGTCGTCGCGCTGTACCTCCTGATCCGCAACGGCTGGAGCTGGGCACCCGTGGCCGTCCTCGCAGCCGCGGCCCTCACCGTCGCGCCGTGGGTGGTGCGCAACCGCGTCGAGGTCGGCTGCCTCGCGCTGACTACCGACGGCCGCGCGCTGTGGAAGGCGAACAACCTGCAAACGTACGACCTGCTCTCCCACGGCAAGTGGATCGACGACGTGCAGGACCCGCCCGGCCATCCCTTCCCGAACCCGGAGGAGGCGCGCGTCATCTACCAGCGCGGGGGCGGAAAGTCCGACATCGACGAGTGCGCGAACCAGTCGTACTACCAGCACAAGGCGTGGGTGTTCGTGCGCGACCACCCGGGCGCGAAGGCAAAGCTCGCCGGCCTCGCCTTGCGGATGGAGTGGGATCCGCGCACGACTGCGTCCGCTACCGACTCCGGCCACGGGGCGTTGCGGACGTGGGCCCAACCGGTGTACACGTCACTGCTCTACGCGCTCGGGCTGCTCGGCCTCCTGTACGCCCCACGGAGGTTCGCGGCGCTGGCGCTGGCGGTGCTCGCCTACCAGACGCTCGCGGCCGTCGTCTTCGTCGGCGCGACGCGGTACCGGATCCCGACCGACTTCTTGATCGCCCTGCTCGCCGCCGCGGTCTTCCA
>WNGB01007844.1_pt1 | contig 15266 bp, 11 predicted proteins | sample 5400681 | NCBI WGS metagenome assembly WNGB01 (sample SAMN13153367, study PRJNA577476) | soil metagenome | isolation source: 115 cm soil or saprolite under grassland replicate 2 | place: USA:California | collected 2016-06-15
GGCCGAGGCAGCCGTGCAGTCCACGCCGATCAGGAGGTTGTCCCCTCCCGCGCGGCTGGGAGTGGGCTGGATCCGCCACCGGCTGCCGTCCCACCGCTCCGCCAAAGTCCGCCGGATGCCCGACCTGCCGACCGAAAACCCGGCCGCGGTGCAGGCCGAGGAGGCCGTGCAGTCCACGCCGATCAGGAGGTTGTCCCCTCCCGCGCGGCTGGGAGTGGGCTGGATCCGCCACCGGCTGCCGTTCCACCGCTCCGCCAGGGTCTGGAAAGTGCCCGAGCTGTTGAGGTAGGCCCCGGCGGCGGTGCAGGCCGAGGCCGACGGGCACGCCACGGTGTTCAGGACGACGAACTGCGCCCCGGCGGGGTTGGGGGTGGGCTGGATGCGCCACCGGGTGCCGTCCCACCGCTCCGCCAGCGTCCTCCCGGCGTTCGACCTCCCGGCCGCGGTGCACGACGAGGGCGACGTGCAGGCCACGCTGGCCAGGACGCCGCCGCCCTGCGGGGGGTTGGGGGTGGGCTGGATCCGCCACCGGGTGCCGTTCCACCGCTCCGCCAGCGTCCCGGCGTTCGAGCCCCCGACCGCGGTGCACGCCGACGGCGACGTGCAGGACACGCTGTTCAGGCTGCCGCCGCCCTGCTTGGGGTTGGGGGTGGGCTGGATGCGCCACCGGGTGCCGTCCCACCGCTCCGCTAGGGGCTGGAACGCACCCGCCCGGGTGATGCTGGCGCCCACCGCCGTGCACGCCGACGGCGCGGTGCAGGAGACGCCGGACAGGGAGCTGACCGCCACTCCCCGGGGGTTAGGCGTCGGCTGGATGCGCCACGTGCTGCCATTCCACCGCTCGGCCAGGGTCACTCCCACCCCCGAGGCCTTGACATACGTGCCGACGGCCGTGCACGAGGTGGCGCCGGTGCAGGACTCCCAGAACAGCTGGCCCGTCGGCACCCGGGGGTTTGGGCTCGGCGTGATCGACCAGCCCGCTCCCGAAGCACCCGCCGGCGTGGCGAGAGTGCCAACCAGAAGCACCGCGGCCACCAGCAAGATGGACCTCTTCATCGCCAACCCCTTCCCCCGCCCGCAGGCGCTTGACGCTGGCAACGCAACCCATACACCGTGAGCTTGTCCCGCGTCAATCAGTTGGCAAAATTCGGCTGATTTCAAAGTTGGGTTCGGCCGGGCCGACGATGCCGCGGTGGACGTCGATGGGCTAGAGCCAGGACAGCACCTGGTGGGACCGCACGTGTGAGCTCGTGCCAGTAGTCCTCGGCACGGGCGTCGAACTCGCCGATATCGTGGATGCGTTCGAGGTGAACCCGTTCGTGTCGTGATCGGGCATGCCGACAAAAGCCACCCGCACCGGATACGGCGCGATCCCGGCAGGACGCATGCCTCCCCACTGATGCAAATCAGGGATCTGCCAGCCAGGTGGCATCAGATCCAACTGTGATAACTCAAACCCGATGCGCCCAGATCATCCATTCGGGCGTGGAACTGCTGGCTAGGTCGACGCCCGCGACCGGCGCGCATATCGGCGGATCTGCAGGGTCTGCGCCCGCGACCGCCTTGGACGGATATCCGCGCATAGCGGCGGCACTGCATGCGTTCTCGCTGACCTTCTCCATCACTCAGCGTGATGGTGTCTAGCAACAGAGCCCGCTGCCGGCGCCGCTTGTCGGCGTTCACCCAGTTGCCCAGCGTGCCTTCGTTGATGCCCAGGTCCCGGGCCACCTGCGCGATCGGCTTGCTGGTCTCCCGGACCAGCCGGACCGCGCCCTCCCGGAAATCATGACCGAACTTCCTGCGTGTCTCTCACATCGCCATCTCACTTTAAGGCGATGTGCCCACGCTATGAGGGGAAGCCCAGTCAGTCCGGTAGCCAGGCACTCGGACACCTCTTCGGCCAGTGGACGCAACGGCCTCATCCCCGCTTATTCCTAGTTGTCCTATTTAGGGGCACACTGGCTGAGGTGAGGATCGTGGTCACCGAGGTGACCGGGCAAGGCAGCATCCGCCGTGGGGTGCTGGACACCGCCGACTGCAGCGACGCCGACCGCTGCGGCGACCTCATTCAGCGGGCTGCGCTGAACGTCCCGCCGCCGTACCGGCCGGCGGAGGGCAGGCCCGTCTACGAGATCTGGGCCGGTGACGAGGTGATCTGGGTCGCTCGGCGCGACTTGGCAGGGCCGTTGCTGGAACTGGTCATGACCACGCTGGCGGGTGAGCACCCCAGCGCCGCCCAGGGGGCTGCCGGCGCGTCGGCCCGCGATTGCCCCGCCGGACGCCACGAGCAACAGCTTCCGGAGGCGTAACCGGCCCGAGGGCAGCAGCCGGGAGAACCGGATGTGCCTGAGCAGCCGGGAGCACTGGATGTGCCTGGGCAAGGTGTGCAAGCGGGAGGCGGCTCATAAGGGCCCGCCCGCCGCCGGGGAAGGTCTCCCGGTTCTGGCCTGCCGTGGCTGCAGGCACGCGTGGCCGGGTCGAGTGGGGGACGGGGAACGTCCCGGCTGCTGCGCAGGCACCACTGATGGGAGCGCAGATGGGAGCGCGTTCTGCTCAGAAGTGCTCTGCGCCGCTTCGGCGCGCTCGCCTGTGCGCCGCCTGATCTGCGCAGACGGACGTCCACGGAGGACGTGACATCAGCCGCCACCGGCCTCGCGCCAGGCACACGCCGTGCCGGTCACCTGGACGCCGCCCGAAGCGATGAGGACCAGTGGGCCAAAGCTCAAGGCCGTGAAGTCACAGGTTTGGGTGGCGGCGGGGCATGCCTGATTCCGGTGCTCGCCGCTTGTCCATCTTTGAGCCACGCCGCGGCGAGACCCGGCAGGCAAGCATCTCGATATCAAGCCAGACCACATGGTCGGCAGGCGGTTCGTCATCCAGCCCATTGGACCTCGGGAAACGCTACGGCAAAGCCGCAACACCTGGCAGGAGTCTCTATTAGGCGGGCTGGTGCGCTATCAAGACCGGGTCTTCACCACGTGCTGGCCACATCATGGCCCGTTTCTATTTATGTACTAATGGCACAATTGTCTCACTGATCTCATTAGTTCCCGTGGCGATGCTGGTAGTTCCCGGCACGAGGCGAAGCCCCTTTGAAAATCTCCCGGGGGCAGATTCGGGCCGCCGATGCCAGCGCGCCCGGTACCGCTCGCCCGGACCCGGCACAATGTCTCCCACGGCCACCTTGTTCTCCTTCGGCTCTGATCAGGCATTCCGCAGGATCACGAGGTAGCCGCCTCGGTTCACGCCAGCACACCCAACCCGGACGAACCGGGTCACAGCCCTGCAGCTGTCCCATACACCACGCCCGTTGGCGCCAGCCGACACTGCGCAAAACAGTTCCGCAGGCACCAGGAGCATCAGCCCGTGCGGCAATCGCATTTGCGAGGTGTCCTCTCCAGCTGGCCGCGGTAAGCTTCGCGAGCTCTCATCGTCCCAGTTCAGGGGACGCCTTTCGCGTCGGCACGCTCGCAACAACCCCATTCGGGCCGGGGATTTGGGGCTAGGGGCGCTGTCGCATAGTCAGCTGGCCGCTGGTTATATGGCTTGGCGGCCTCGAGGCCGGGTGTCCGGTAATGGCCTGGCTGACCTGCACGTTGCTTAAAGGCGTGCCGGGAGGGTAGGTCACCTGGGGCAGGCTTCCAACCCCCTTTGCCTGCGCAGGAAGTGATTGCGATGAACGGCATGCTGCGGATTCCCCGCAGCCGCGGCGCGCTCAGCGGCGTGCTGCTGATCCTCCTGGGCGCCTGGGGCGGGCTGATTCCCTTCATCGGCCCGTACTTCCATTACGCCTACACGCCCAGCAGCGCCTGGTCCTACACCTCCGGCCGGCTCTGGCTGGAGATCTTGCCGGCCGCCGGCGCGGTGGCCGGCGGCCTGATCCTGCTCGCTAGCTCCTCCCGGCCGGCCGCGCTGTTCGGTGCCTGGCTTGCGGCGATCAGCGGCGCGTGGTTCGCGCTCGGCTCCCTGATCGGGCCGATCTGGCGCGGCCACGAGCTCAGCGCGGGCACGCCGGTGGGCGGGGCCATCACCCGCTCGCTGGAGCAGATCGGCTTTTTCACCGGCCTCGGCCTGGCGGTGGCGTTTGTGGCCGCGGTGGCGCTGGGCCGGCTGACGGTGATCGCCGTCAGGGACACCCGGGTGGCCGCGCGCGGCACCGGCGGCGAGCCGGTGACTGCCGCGCAGGCCCTGGGTAACAGGTTCGCCCGCCGGCGCGCACCTGCCGGCCGCCCGGGCGACGAAGCCCAGCCCGAGCCCGTCGGCTCCGCCGCCGCTCACCGGTAACCCACGACGGGTGACCGCCGCTGTCAAGTCGGCGGACACCGGCCGGCCCGGTGCGTGCCGCGAGGCCGCTGTCACGTGGTAGGCGCCCAGGCCAGGGGCGGCCCGCCAGCGCCAGCCCCAGCACCGCGGCCGGCCCACCGAGTGCCGCGCGTGGTCCTGGCCGGCCGGGCCGGGCGGAGCAGATCCGCCGCCGTGATCGGCTGCGGCGCGCGGTGGGCCGCGTCGTACCCGGCGATCAGCGGCCCGGGATCGGCCCCGGCCACTCGGGCGATGACGCGATGTGCCCCCGGGCGTAGAAGTCGCCACCGCACGCGCTGTAGCCTCACGCTCAACGGCGCAGTGATTTTTTTCCTGATGCCGGTCCGCTGGCTGACCTGGGTCACGGTCAGACCGGCCCGGCGGCGCGCTTGCGCCAGGTCTTCGCCGATGCTCACGGCGCGCCTCACTGCTGTCGCGCGTCGCGCGCTGCACCGGGCGCCGGTGCAGGTCGTCATGACCCCATCATCGCCCTATCCGCCCTAGACACAGCCGCCGCGCTCGCGGTTGCCAGGCCGGCTGCACCGGCCGGATGCTGCTTCTGGCATAGACAATCAGGGTTATCGGGCGGCTCCGGCGATGAACGCAGCGACGATGTAGGTGGCGTGCCGGTCCAGGCTGGTGCGTGCCGCTCTGGCGCATGGTGGTGCGCGGGCCGGCGTGGGAGGCGGCTTCCTGCACGTCGCGCAGCGGCACTCCGGCGTCGAGCGCTGCGGTGATGAACGCGTGCCTTAGCGTGTGCGGGCTGACGGACTTGCTGATCCCGGCGCGGCGGGTTGCGCGGCGGACGATCCGGGCGGCACCGTGACGGTCCAGCCGCCGTCCGTCGGCGGCGCGGAAGAGCGGGCCTTCGGTGCGCTCGCCGATGACCAGGTCGATCGCCCGGGCGGTGCGCGGGGCGAGCGGGATGGTGACGACCTTGCCGCCCTTGCGGGTCACGGTCAGCGTCCGGTGCCCGCGTTCGAGGCCCAGGTGCCCGATGTCCGCGCCGGTTGCCTCGGACACCCGCAGCCCGTTCAGCGCCAGCAGGGAGATGAGGGCATGCTCGGTGGGCGGGCCGAGCCCTGCGGCGACGAGGATCGCCCCGAGCTCGTTACGGTCCAACGCGGTGGCACGGGACTCCTGGTCCAGCCTCGGGCGGCGCACGTGCGCCGCAGGCGAGTGGTCGAGGAGTTCTTCTTCGACGGCGTATTTGCAGAACCCGGCGATGGTGCACAGCCGCCGGGTCACGGTGGCGCGGGCACGGCCCCGGGCTTCCAGTTCACCGGCGAAGGTCTCGATGCCGGCGCGGCGGACGGAGAACAACGGGAAGGACCGGGTTCGGCACCATGCGGTGAACTGCCGCAGGTCCAGGGTGTACGCCTCCCTCGTGAGACCGCGGTATCCGGCCAGGAAACCGGCGAGCGCGAGCCGCTCAGCGTCGGTGAACGCCGGCTGGATGGTGACGAGGGCAGCGGACGGAGTCGTGGTGGTCATAGGGCACCTCCGGAACGGCTGAGACCCGGAAGGCCGGGCCAGCCGCCGGTCCCAGCAGGTGAACGAGGAACCCAACGTAAAGCCGCGCCCCAACCACCACGCCGGTCACCCTGCGTAAGAAACGGCAGGTAAGGAACTCCATCGGGAAGCGCTCCATACCGCCGATTCCGTGCTACTTGTCGCCGAGGGGTTCCGTGTGGCCGGGCGGCGCAGAACGACTGGATCTGGGCATCGCCAGTATGGAGCGCGGTCTTGCTGACGATGCGGCGAGGTTCGGCTCGGCCGTCGGTTCCGTTGACTGGCTGAAGCACGCGTTACTCCACCCGGCCTTGCCTGCTGGCGGTGGTTGGGCTGGCGAGCCTGGTCGGAGCTGGAAGAATCACGGCGCGGCCGCCGAAGTGCCTGGATGACGACCGGGCAACGGGAGTGCGGCATGACATGCTGCGTTCTGGCTATGGGCCGCCGATGCCTTCCGAGCAGGGGCGCGTGCGACAATCCGGTTGTGCGGTGTCCCGTCGTTGTCGGCCGGGATGGGGAGCTGGCCGCGCTGGCGGAGGTCTTCGGCCAGGCGGCGAGCGGGCCCGGGGCCTGCGTTGTTGTCACCGGCGAGGCGGGTGTGGGCAAGACCCGGCTGGTCACCGAGGCGGCCGGGCAGGCACGCGAACGGGGGCAGGCCGTGCTGGCCGGGCGTTCGACGCCAACGGATCGGGTCTCGCCGCTGCGGCCGCTTGGCGAGGCGCTGCTGGAGGGGCTGCGCGACCGCCGCCCCCCGGATGACCCGGTCCTCGCGCCATATCTTCCCGCGCTGGGGACGCTGGTGCCGCACTGGGCGGCCGACCCGGCATTTCCGGCGGTGCCGCCGGCGCCGGTGGTGCTCGCCGAGGCGATGTTGCGGGTTCTGCGCTGGCTGTCCCCCGGACGCGGCGCCATCCTTGTGCTGGAGGACATGCACTGGGCGGACCGCGAAACGCTGACCGTGCTGGAGTACCTGGCCGACCATGTCACCGCGTTCCCGGTGGCAGTTGTGCTCACCGCGCGCTCCGATGAGCCGGGGACGCCCGGGCTCGGCTCCGCGCTGACCCGCGACCCCCTGTACCTGCATCTCGCGCCGCTGGCCGACAGCCAGGTCGCCGCAATGGCCGCCGCCTGCCTTGGCGTGGACGCCGCCCCGGAGGCGATCCTGGCGGGCCTGCGCCGGAACGCCGCTGGCCTGCCGCTGCTGGTGGAAGACCTAGTCGGCGTCGCGGGACACCCGGGGCCGTTGCGCTACGCCGAGATCATTTCCAGTCGGCTGGCCGGCCTGGACGCTGCGGCCCGCGGCGTGGTGGAAGCAGCAGCCGTCCTCGGGACCGAGGCAGACCCTGGCCTGCTCGGCCAGGTCAGCGGCCTTGCGCCACCGGCCGTGGCTGACGCGATGAGCGCGGCGCGGGTGGGCGGGCTGCTCACGCCGGTGAATGGGCGCCTGGCCTTCCGGCACGCCCTGGTTCGTGAGCTGGTGCTGGCGCAGCTGGACCATCGTCGCAGGACCGAGCTGTGCCGTCGTGCGGCCGAGACGCTCGAAGCCGCAGGCCCGGGCGCCATCTCCGAGCGGCTGGGTGAACTGTGGATCCAGGGCGGGGAGCCGCGGCGAGCGGTGGCGGCCCTGCGCCGGGCCGGCCGGGCGGCCCGGGCCGCGGGTGCGACCGCGGCCGCCGAGGCGCTGGTGGGGCGGGCGCTGGCGGTGGCGCCACCCGACCTGGCCGGCGCTGCGCGGCTTGAGCTGCTTGAGCTGCTGGCGGTGGCGGGGCGGATCGACGAGCTGTCCACGGTCGGCGCACAGGCGCTGGATGACCTGGCGCACGATCCGGACCTCACCGCGGCAGTGCACCTGCTGCTGGCCCGGGCCGCGGTGGGTGCCGGCGTCCCGGCGGATGCCGGGCAGCACCTCGACGCCGTCAGCGGGCTCAGCGTCCTTAGCCCGCGCCGCATCGCCCAGCTGCGCATCGTGCGCGCCGCGGCATTGATAGCCGGTGGCAGCGCGGAACGACTCGCCCTGTCCGGCCGGCTGGCCGAGCAGGCGGTCACGGCCGCGGAGGAAGCCGGCGACCCGGAGCTGAGCTGTGAGGCGCTGGAGCTGCTGGCCATGTCGCTGCGTCCCCACGACCTGACTACCGCGGCGCACGTGCTGCGCCGGGAGCTGGCGGTGGCGGAGCGGGCCGGGCTGGTGCTGTGGCGGCTGCGAGCGCTGAACGAGCTGGGCAACGTGGAGGTGATGCGCGACGCGCGGGGTGACCGGCTGTGGCGGGCCCACGAGCTGGCGGTCCGGGTTGGCGCGCTGGACACTGCGGCGAGCAGCCTGATCAACCTCGCCGGGCTGTACATCGGGACCGGCGCCATCACCGAGGCGATCGCGGCCGCGGGGCAGGCGCGGCAGCTGGCCGCGGCGCTGGGAGCGACCCAGGCCGTCGCGGCGGCGACCGCACTCGAGGCCTCCGCGCACGGGTTCGCCGGGCGCCGCGCCGACATGGAGCACGGGCTGCGCCGGGCGGTCGAGCTGGCCCCCGGCGACGCCGACATCGCGGAGTGGGCGACCGGCGGGGCGCGCGGCCTGGTGGGGCTGCTGTTCGAGGAACGCGCCGAGGCGCTGGCCGCGTTCGCCCGCGCCCGCGCGCTCGGCGCCCCGATCCGCGCGCTCGACCCCTGGTACCCGGCGCTGCTCGTCCGCGCCGTCCAGGGCGATGCGGCCGTATCGGAGGTCGAAGCCGAGCTGGCGCGGGCCACGGCCGGCGCGCGCTTCCCGGCCACCTGGCTCGGCTACGCCCACGCCGTTACCCTGGCCGCCGCCGGCGATGCCGCCGCCGCGGAAGCCGCGTTCGGCAAGGCCGAGCGCGCCGCCAGCCGGTACCCGCTGTTCCGGGCGATCGCGCTGCGGCTGGCCGCCGAGGCCGCGCTGGAACACCCCTTCGGGGATCCGGTGACCTGGCTGCGCGAGGCCGAAGCCGCGTTCGTGTCCCGCCGGCTGCCCCGGATCGCCAGCGCCTGCCGCGGCCTGCTCGCCCGGGCCGGGGCCCCGGCCACCCGGCGGCGCGGCCGCGACGACGCCGCGCTCGCGCCGGACCTGCTTCGCCTCGGCGTTACGGCCCGGGAGGCCGAAGTCCTCGAGCTGATCGGCGAGCATTTGTCCAACAAGGACATCGCTGCCCGGCTATACCTGTCGCCGCGGACCGTGGAGAAACACGTCGCCAGCCTGATGCTCAAGACGGGTAGCGCCGACCGGGCGGCGCTCGGCCGGCTGGCCCGCCAGCGCTGACCCCACCGGCATCAGGATGGGGGCACAGCACCCATGTGCCGCGCCCGCCGAGCCGGCACCCTGGCAGGGACAGATACACCGAGACCAGGGGAGGGCTCATGACACACACGATGCGCGGGTCCATCGACGGCCTGCGCGCGGCAATGTGCGGGCCGGTGATCGGCCCCGCGGACCCGGAATTCGACGAGGCCCGCCGGGTATGGAACGCCGACATTGACCGGCGCCCAGCGATGATCGCCAGGTGCGCATCACCCGCCGACGTGGCCGCGGCGGTCACCTTCGCCGCCGGACATGACCTGGAGATCACGGTGCGCGGCGGCGCCCACAGCATGTCCGGCGCCTCTGTCATGGATGAGGGCCTGATGATCGACCTCAGCCAGCTCAACCGGGTCAGCGTCGACCCGCAGGCGAAACGGGCGCGGGCCGGCGGGGGCGCGCTGCTGGCCGGCCTGGACGCCGCCACGCAAGCGCACGGCCTGGCCGTGCCCGCCGGCACTGTCAGTCACACCGGGATCGGCGGGCTCACCCTGGGCGGCGGCATGGGATGGCTGACCCGCCAGGCCGGGCTGAGCATCGACAACCTCGCCTCGGCCCAGGTGGTCACCGCCGACGGGCGGATCCAGCGGGCCGCCGCCGACGAGAACCCGGATCTGTTCTGGGCGATCCGCGGTGGCGGCGGCAACTTCGGCGTCGTCACCGAGTTCGAGTTCCGCCTGCACCGGGTGTGGGGCCGATCGTGCAGCTCGGCCTGCTGTTCTGGGGACTGGAGCAGGGACCCGACGTGCTCCGGCTGGCCCGCGAGGTCATCGCGGCGCTGCCGCGCGAGCTGAACATCATCATCGCCGGCCTGAACGCCCCGCCGGCCCCGTTCGTGCCCGAACAGCACCACCACCAGCCCGGCTATGCCCTGGCCGTCGCCGGATTCGGATCCGCCAGGCAGCACGAGCAGGTCCTGGCCCGCATCCGCCAGGCGCTGCCGCCGCTGTGGGAGTTCGTCACCCCCATGCCTTACGTGGCCGTGCAGCAGCTGCTCGATGAGGTGGGCGCGTGGGGCTTCCACGCCTACGACAAGGGGACCTACCTTGCGGACCTGTCCGACCAGGCGATCGAGGTGGCCGCGGAGCACCTGCCGCGGAAGAACTCGCCGCTGTCGGTCCTGGAGTTCTACCGCCTGGACGAGGCGTACTCCGAGGCCGGCGAGGACGACACGGCCTTCAGCGGCGGGCGCTCACCGCGGTACGCGGTGTTCATCATCGCGGTCTGCCCCACGCCCCAGCTGCTGGCCGCCGACCGCGCGTGGGCCCGTTCCTTCTGGGAGGCGCTGCGCCCGCACTCCCTCGGCGCCGGCAGTTACGTCAACGCGATGACCGAGTTCGACGACGACCGCGTGCGGGCTTCCTACGGCCCCGTCAAGTACCAGCGGCTAGCCAAGATCAAGGCGAAGTACGACCCCCAGAACCTGTTCCACCACAACGCCAACATTCAGCCCGCCTGAGCTGACCACGGGCCGGCAACAGGAGTGACATTCCATGCTCGAAGAGCACCCGATCACCCCCGTGCTTGCTGGCCATCGACCTCGCCGCAGCCAGGGAGTTCTAACCACGGCAAGCTGGGGCTGCAGATCATAAGAGAGGACGAAAATGCCATCGTGTTCCGGGTGCGGCAGCGGCACCCACCTGAACGTGACCAACAGCACCGTCGGGACCGCCGACCAGCATACCCAGGCGGCATGGCAGGTCACCGACATCCGCGCCGAGATGGCCGAACTCCGCACCCACGGCATCAAGGTCGAAGACTTCGACACCCGGGGCCAACGACCGAAGTCCTGGCGGACGAGCCGAGCTGGACTCGCAAAGCTGCTCGCGCGACGGTCGACATCGCCCTCGGGGAGCGAGAGTGTGAAAGGGGCGCTACTCAAGAACGGGAGGTGGCGCTGGTGTTGGAGTCGGCTAGCACGCATGCCATGATCGCTGTCAAGGATCTTGGCCGGGCCAAGGAGTTCTATAGCGACATGCTCGGGCTCACGGCCAGCGACGAACGGCACGGGGCTGGTATCCGGTATGAAACCCAGGGCGGTTCGTGGTTCTTGGTCTACCGATCTGAGTTTGCCGGGACGGCGAAGAGCACGTGCATGAGGTTCGAGGTGGAGGACGTCGAGTCCGCTGTCAGACAGCTTCGGGATCGCGGGATCGTGTTCGAGGAGTACGACCTCCCGGGAGTGAAGACGGTCGATGGGATCGCCGAGCACGAAAGCGGCGCGCGGGGCGCGTGGTTCAAGGATCCCGACGGGAATGTCCTCCAGATCGGGCAGTCCGGCAAGTGATGCGGGTTCTTGCCTCGGTCATGGCAGAAGACAGGCCGGCACCCGTGGCGGCTTTCTGACCGGGCCATGCCGCGTGGGGTCACGGCTTAATCGACAGCAGCTCCCGGAGTTTCGCGTTGAGCCCGGACGTCTCGTCCAGCCGGCCCATCACGGCCTCGGCCAGCTCGTGGTCATCGACCTCTACGGTGTCCGATCCGTCGGTGACGAGCGTGCGCGCGCCGGTGGCCTGGATCGTCAGGTGAGGTTTGGCCTCCGCAAGCGCGAACCGGGAGTAGCGGGCCCGCCACGTTGCCCGCTTCCCATGCTCGCCGCCGGCCGCGGGCACGCCGATGTCGTCGGCGTGGGTGGCGAGCTCGGCGGCCACGTGGAACGCCTGCCAGCGGCAGGGATAATCGCCGACAGAGGTGTCCACCACGCCATCTCCTCGCTCACGGAACCGGCGGCGGTTGTCCGCGCTGGCAGCACGCCAGCGGGCGAGCACCTCGCCCGGGGACAGGGCAGCGTAGCCGGCGACGCCCAGCGCGTTCACCGAGGCCAAGTCGGTACCGCCGCGCCCGGCGAAGCGCGCGAAAAACGCCGCGACCGTTCCATCCAGGCAGGCCCGGTGATAATCCTCGCCATGGGTGAGGTGCCCCAGCACGTCCCGCACCGTCCACCCAGCGCACCGCGACGCCCGGTTCCAGCCGGATGCGCCGAGGCCGGAGAAGAAGGCATCCAGGCGCTCCGCCTCCCCATCGAGCAGGGCGAAGGGATCGAGCCCGGCCAGCTCACGGTCGTCAGCCATCGCCGCCTCCCCGCCGCCAGGGACAGCACCTGGTGACCACCATCCAGCCTGACCGACAATACAAAGCACACAGGCAAGACGTTCACCCACGACCGCGCCCGGCCGGACAAGCCAGCCCGCGCCGCGAAGACCGCACCATGCAACCTCGTCCCGTCCTGAGGCGCTGCATCCAGCGTTCAGCCGCCTAACGATCTCAGCCGCGGAAACCAAAACTAGGGCGGGGCGTCAGCGAACCGACGCGCACTCATCGGCATTATGCCGGTGATCGAAGATCACCGCGCCCTTCGGGCTCACATAATGCCTGTTCTGTGCCTTCGCCACGGACCGCCAAGTGACCGTCGAAGCCGCCCCTAACGGCGGTTCCGGTGTACGCCTATGCCGGTGGCCCGTCACGGAGCGCAACTACTCCGGTCACGAGCCTCCGGGGCTGGCCGGATACCGCCCTGCCGGATCCGGGTGGACACGAGCGGGGGAGCCGGGTGGCCGAAGGCGCGCAGATCAACGGATACGAACCAGCCCGGGCAGTGATCGGGCTCTACTGTCTGCCGGATACATACCTCGTGCCGGCGGTGCGGGGTGCCTCCGATCCGGGAACGCCGCCGGCAGTAACGCCGCGGCCGGCGGGGCCGTGGGCGTAGCTGAAGGACCCGTATGCCGCGGCCGGGGCGGCTTGGGCCTGTCGGCGCCGGCCTGGGCGGTCAGCCGGAGATCTGGCCGTTCAGGCCGAGGCGCAGCGTGATCGGGTGGCCGATGCCGGGCGGCAGCGGGTTCTTGCCGTCGACGGTCAGCGTGATGCCGCCGGGGTTACCCAGCCGCATGGCCACGGCATGCCCGAAGGACCAGGCCCTCGACGTGCCGCCGGCGACGTAGGACTGGAACAGGTAGCCGCCGGCTGGAGTGGTGAACTCGACCCAGCAGTCCTCGATGGCCACAAGGCGGATGGTCACCGTGTGCGCGTACGGCCCGGAGGCCGGGGTGGCCGCGGGGGACGGGCGCGGCGTGGCGCGGCCGGTGTGGCGGTGAATCGCCGGGCCGGTCCTGGCCGCGGGCAGGGCAGCAGGCGGATGGCGGGGTACTGGAGATGACCTGGTAGGCGCCGAAGCCGACGGCGGCCGCCAGCGCCAGCCCCAGCGCGGCGGCCCAGTTCACCCGGCGCCGCCCGCGCAGCCTGACCGGCGTGACCGGCCGGAGCAGGTCCGCGGCCGTGACCGGGTCCGGGGTGCGCTGCGTGGCGTCGTACTCAGCGATCAATGGCCCGGGATCGGCCCCCACGGCCGCGGCGATGGCGCGGATGTGCCCGCGGGCGTAGAAATCACCGCCGCACCCGCCGTAGTCGCCGCGCTCGATGCCGGCGATGATCGATTCCCTGATCCGGGTTCGCTGGCTGACCTGGGTAACGGTCAGGCCGGCCCGGCGGCGCGCGTCCGCCAGGGCCTCGCCGATGCTCACGCCGCGCCTCCACTGCGCCATGGCACTGCGTGCCGCACCGGGCACGGGTGCAGCGGGTACTGACTACATCATCGCCCTATCCGCGGGCAGCCGAGCCGCCGCGCCCCTGCTGCCGGGCAGGCGCCGCCGGCCGGTGGCTGCGCGATCAGCCACCACGGCGCGGAGGGTCCCGCGTAACATGCCAGCCGGCCAGCATCGCGCTCGCCTGCGCGCGGGCCGGCGCAGCCGAGGCAGGCAGGACTCTGATGCCGCGTTCGCGGGCAACGCGACCGCGGGCGAGGTGTGCCTGCCCGGTAGCCGCGTCATCCTCCTCGCCGACGGGCTCGGCCAGGGCGCCCAGCTCACCGCGCAGCGCAGCCGCGCGCAACGACAGCGCTTGTTCTGGATCTGCTTTCGGCCGGGAAATGAACACGGCGATGACCTCCCCGTCAGAAGGCACGCCATGGGTAGCACCCCAGTCCCGGTCAGCCAGCTCGGGGCGGCCTGGCTCATCGAGCCCAGCAGCCGCCCGCGCGTCAGGCGATCCAAGCATGCGCCTGCCGCCGACGGCCAGTCACGGAGCGCGACCGCGCCGCCCGCAGCGCTCTGCGCCACGGCGCCGACGATGAAGCGAGCCCATGCTCCGGGCGCGACCGAAGAGCGACGCCGTGCGAGCGCCGCCGAGCTGAGCGAGGCCGCCCACGACACCGATCAACGCTTGCCCGGCAGGCTGCAAAGGAACGCCCGTCGCCGTACACATCGTCCCGATCTGGGCGCCACCCGCACTCCAGCACCGAGTAGCAGTTTGCGATCAGGCGGATATTGTCCGGCTAGTGGCGGCTACGCCGATTCGGAGACTTCGCTCCGAATCGGTGGCCCTTCGGGCAGTCCGGCTGAGGTGGGTGGTCCGGCTGACGCAACCGGTCGGCTGAGGTGAGCGGTCCGGCTGACGTGAGGGGCAGCTGATCCGTAGCGTCGCGGGGTGACCGATGACTTCTCCGAGCGGTACGGGGATCTGCTGACCGGCAGCTACGACTGCGTGGACCGGATCGTGCTGAAGGCCTACTTCCCGCTCGGGTGCAGGGCGAGCGGGTTCCGGTGCTGGTGGCGGCGGCTGCACGACGGCAGCGATGACCAGCTGGACGACGCGCACCTGATGCGGATGGCCGGGCGGTTCGCCCGCCGGGTCAAGGCGTGGGGCGCGGCCAATGGGGTTCCGGTGATCTACTGCAAGGCCGGGCAGCGCAAGCACCGGATCGCCGAGGAGTACCTCGCCACGCATGAGGTGGGGACGGGGGTGTTCCTGGTCCTGGCGGCGAAGGCGCCGGCGCCGGTGTGGAAGGTGAAGCGGTCACCGGCCGGGGTCATCACGAGCCTGGAAAAGCGTGCCGAGTATGTGAACCACTATTCCTTCCACATCATGGACCCGGACTGGGGGCACGTGACGATCAAGATGTCCGGGCATCCGCCGTTCGGCGCGCAGATCATGCTCAACGGCCACGAGTATGTGGCCTGCCAGGCGCGCAAGGCGGGAATACCCTTCGCCAAGGACGGCAACTGCTTCACCGCGGTCGCCGACCCGGCGGGCCTGGCCCGGTGCGCAGATGCCTTGTCGCAACATGCGGCTATAGGGCGGCTGAGCCAGG
>WNGB01008534.1_pt1 | contig 15266 bp, 18 predicted proteins | sample 5400681 | NCBI WGS metagenome assembly WNGB01 (sample SAMN13153367, study PRJNA577476) | soil metagenome | isolation source: 115 cm soil or saprolite under grassland replicate 2 | place: USA:California | collected 2016-06-15
ACCTCGTGCGCGAACGACTCGTACTGCTCGTTCCGTCCTGCGAACGCGTTCGCGGCGTCGATCGCGATCTTTCCCTCGAGCCCGCTCACCTTGCCGAGCGCGTCCGAGATCGCACCGGACGGGACCGCGACGAAGACGACGTCTGCGTCTGACGCGTCGCCGCCCTCGGAGCCGAGCGTCGTCACGGTGTGGCCGGACTGCTCCCAGAGGCGGGCGAGGCCGCCTCCGATGTTGCCTCTGCCGATCGTGGTGATGTTCATATGTTGTAGAACACCTCCCCGCGCGTCAGGATTCCCGCGTGGACGATCTCGAAGCTCGCCGCCGGACGTACGCACTCTTCGTCGAGCTGGGACGGGCGCCGCGGCCGGACGAGGTCGGAGACGCGGACGAGGTGCGCGGCGCCTGGCGTCGTCTGCACGACGCGCACGCGCTCGTGCTCAACCCCGCGACGGACGAGTTGCGGATGGCGAATCCGTTCTCCGCGGTGCCGACGGCGTACCGCGTCGAAGCGGACGGACGGTGGTGGTACGCGAACTGCGCGTGGGACGCATTCGGCGTCTGCGCGGCCCTGCACTTCGACGGCCGGATCGAGACGTCGTGCCCCGATTGCGGCGAGCCGATCGAGGTGGAGGTGCGCGGCGCGCGTCCCGACGACGACACGCTTCTCTTCCACTGCCTCGTACCGGCCGCGCACTGGTGGGACGACATCGTCTTCACCTGAAGCACGATGAATCTCTTCCGGTCGGAAGAGCACGTCGAGCGCTGGCTCGGCGGCCGTCCCGCCGGCGCCACGATTACGGTCGCGAAGCTGTCGGAGCTCGCGCACGCGTGGTGGGACGACCGGCTCGCGCCCGACTGGGTGCCGCACACGCGCGAGCAGAACACCGCGATCCTCGAGCGGCTCGGCCTGACGGGCGAGTTCTGGCGGCTGCCCTGACGGTACGCTTGGCGCCGCAGTGGCAACCGAATTCCCCACCGTGCTCGAGCTCGTCGGCCGGACGCCGATCGTCCGGCTACAGACGGTCGGCCGCGAGACGGGCGCGACGCTGCTCGCCAAGCTCGAGTACCTGAATCCCGGCGGCTCGGTCAAGGACCGGATCGGGCTCGCGATGCTCGAGGCGGCCGAGCAGGACGGACGATTGAAGGCGGGTGGAACGATCGTGGAGCCGACCTCGGGCAACACCGGCGTAGGGCTCGCGATCGCCGCGGCGTCGAAGGGTTACCACTGCATCTTCGTGATGCCGGACAAGATGTCGCAGGAGAAGATCTCGATGCTGCGCGCGTACGGCGCAGACGTCGTGATCACGCCGACCGCGGTCGAGCACGACTCGCCGGAGTCGTACTACTCCGTCTCGTCGCGTCTCGCGGAGGAGATCCCGGGCGGCTTCAAGCCCGACCAGTACTCGAACATGGCGAATCCCCAGGCGCACTACGACGTGACCGGCCCGGAGATCCTCGAGCAGACGGGGGGCAAGATCGACGCGATCGTCATCTCCGTCGGTACCGGCGGCACGATCTCGGGCGTCGGACGCTATTTCAAGGAGCACGCGCCGCACGTGCTGATCGTCGGTGCCGATCCCGAGGGCTCGGTCTACACCGCGCGCGGCGACGACGACGTGCACCCGTACCTCGTCGAGGGGATCGGCAAGGACACGTGGCCCGAGACGATGGACCCGGACGTCGTCGATCGCTGGATCCGCGTCTCCGACCGCGACTCGTTCCTGACGGCGCGGCAGCTCGCCCGCGAGGAGGGACTGCTCGTCGGCGGCTCGGGCGGCACGACCGTCTGGGCGGCGCTCGAGCTCGCGCGCGAGCTCGGCCCCGGCAAGACGATCCTCACGATGCTTCCCGACAGCGGCCGCTCGTATCTCTCGAAGTTCTTCGACGACAACTGGATGCTCGAGCACGGCTTCGTCGAGCGGCGCGCCCCGCTGCCGACGGTCGAGCGGCTGCTCGCCTCGAAGGGCGCCGAGGAGACGGAGGTGCCGGCGCTCGTGACGATCACGTCGCACCAGAAGGTCGGCGAGGCGATCGACCTGATGCAGCGCTACTCGATCTCGCAGCTGCCGGTCGTGCGTGACGGCGAGTCGGAGTCGCTCGCCGACTTCATCGGCTCGCTGCAGGACCGCGACCTCCTCGACCGCGTCTTCAAGAACGCCGACGCGCTGCACGAAGACGTCGCAAGCGCGATGCAGCCGCCGCTCTCCGCCGTCGAGGTGACGCAGACGCTCGACGAGGTCTTCGCGACGCTCACGGGTCGCACGAACGCCGTCGTCGTCGCGCGCGAGGGACGCCCGGTCGGCGTCATCACGCGCAGCGACCTGCTCGAGTACCTCGCGCACAACAGGTCGTGAGCGGGGGCCGGCGCGCCGGCCCCCGCCCGCTGGTTCAGCAGCTGAAGACGGAGCTCGAGCCGCCCTCGATCGTCCCGTACGGCCAGCCGGTGACCCCGGCGGCCGAGTCGAACTGGTACGTGCTGTGCACGAGGTCGGTCTGCCGCGCGACGGGGCGGCAGGCGCCATTGAGGCCAACGAGCCCTGAGATGAGCTGGACATGACCCGGCGCCGACAGATCGGCCCCGCCCGGCTGCATCGTGAACACGCCGCCGTAGCCGGCCATAGTGATCCCGTTCGTCCCCAGGTTGAGCAACGTGCCGTTCGGCCCCGAGAGCTTGGCGGCGTTGATCGACGAGTCGAGCACGAGCGAGCCCCAGCTCGGGGTCTCGAGGAACGCTCCGCCGCCCGCGAAAGCGAGCTGCTCTCCCGACGTTCCGGTCAGGAACGTCGCCGCGTTCGTCAGCAACAGACGCGCCCGGCCGAACTGGTCGAAGAAGTACATGCCGCCCAGGCTCTGCCGCAGCGCGAGCTCCCCGACGGGACTGTGGAGGACGATCCCGTCGTCCTTGACCTGCAGCCAGTACTGGCCGTTCGGGCTCTCGACACGTCCGTTTACGAGCCCCTGGCCGGCTGGGCCCTGCGGACCGGCAGGACCGGTCGCACCCTGCGGGCCGGCCGGGCCTTGCGGCCCAGGCTGACCGTCGGCTCCCGCAGGCCCGGGCGGGCCCGCAGGGCCGGCCGGGCCGGCGGGACCGGCCGGGCCGACGACGTTCCACGCGATGGCTGCTTCCGGCGTGCGGCAGTCCGCCGCCGAGTCGACGACGCGAAGGTTGCCGTTCGTCGTGTTGCGACATGCGTGGATGACGCTCGTGTCGACCGACGTGATCGCCGTCGTGGCATAGGCGACTCCCGCAGCGGCGGCGACAACAGCGCCCGCGACGAATGTGACGCGTGAAAAGCGCCTGAAAAACGTGTTCATGCTGCCTCCCTCTCCCCCGACGATGGACATTCGGATCAAAGCACTGTCGTCGGCCCGCGTCTACGATGGCCGCCGTGCCGACGAACGAGCTCGAGACGCTGCTGCGACATGCGTTTCCCGAGGCGACGGAGGTGCGCGCCACCGATCGCACGGGCGGCGGCGACCACTTCCTGATCGAGGTCGCGTCGCCGCGCTTCGACGGCCTCTCGCTCGTCGAGCAGCACCGGCTCGTGAACGAGGCGCTCGCAGCCCCGTTCGCGTCAGGCAGGATTCACGAGATGCGAATCAAGACGAGGGGGTCGAAAGAATGAGCGACGAGCTGCGCGCGAGGATCAAGAGCGTGATCGAGAACGAGCCGGTCGCGCTGTTCATGAAGGGGACGCCGACGTTCGTCATGTGCGGCAACTCCGAGCGCGCGCTCCAGGCGCTGCGGAGCGCGGGCGCCCCGGTGACGGCGATCGACATCCTCCCGGATCCCCAGATCCGGCAGGAGCTCTCAGCGCTGTCCGGTTGGCCGACGATCCCGCAGGTCTTCGTGAAGGGCGAGCTGATCGGCGGCGCGGACATCGTCCAGGAGCTCGAAGGGACGGGCGAGCTCGAGCGCAAGCTCGCCGAGGCGCTCGGCGACGACTACCGTGGCGCGGCCGAGGAGCGCGTCGTCTCGGTCCTCGTCTCGGCCTGAGAGCTACGCGGCGTCGGCCGAGTCGGAGTCGGGCTGTTCCTCGTAGAGCTCGATCGAGACGACGGCGAAGCCGCGCCAGCCCTGCCCGAAGCTGTAACGCTCGCCGAGCGTGCGCTCGATCAGCTGCTCCAGATGCGTATCGCCGAGGTAGATCCCCCCGCGGTAGGAGCGAACCTGCGCCTCGCCCGTGTATCTGATCTCGGCGATGGGATCGCTCATGCACGCAACGGTAGCGTGTCCGCGTGAGCGAGCCGGTGGTGGACGTGGAGCAGGCACGGCGAATCGCGGTGCGCGCGCAGCTCCTCGACGGCTCCGCGGTGTCGATCCTCGACACGGTGCGACACCTCGGCTTCCTCCAGATGGACCCGATCTCGACGGTCGCGACCCCGCAGCAGCTCGTGCTCTTCAGCCGGCTCGGGCCCCACGACCCCGCCGAGCTCGACCGGCTGCTGTGGAAGGAGCGAAAGCTCTTCGAGTGGAACGCGTTCATCTGGCCGATCGAGGACCTGCCGCTCGTCCGCGCGCGAATGACGAAGCGGCGGCGCCTCGGCAACTCGGCGCGGGACCGCTGGATCAGGGACTTCCTGAAGGAGAACGCCCGCTTCCGCCGTTACCTGCTGCGCGAGCTCGAGCGGAACGGACCGCTGCTCTCGCGGCAGCTCGAGCACGAGCTCATGGCACCCGGAGAGGCGCATCGCTGGTGGGGCACGCGCCAGGTGCGCCTGATGCTCGAGATCCTGCAGGCGCGCGGCGAGGTCGCCGTCGCGGGGCGGTCCGGCAAGCAGCGGCTCTGGGACCTCGGCGAGCGCGTCTTCCCGCCGACGGAGACGCCGCCGTGGCGGGAAGCCGAACGCGAGATCGAGGAGAAGCGGCGTCGCTCGCTCGGCGTCTGGAAGGTGCGCGGCCGCTGGCACGTCCATCCCGACGTTCCCGACGACCCGGTGCCGAAGCGCGTCACCTTCCTCTCGCCGTTCGACCGGCTGATCCACGACCGCGACCGCGCGGAGTTCCTGTGGAACTTCCGCTACCGGCTCGAGATGTACGTCCCGCAGCCGAAGCGCGAGTACGGCTACTACGTGCTCCCGATTCTCAGCGGCGACAGGGTCGTCGGTCGCACCGAGCCCGTGTTCGACCGGAAGACGCGCGAGCTCCGCGTCAACGGCGTCTGGTGGGAGGACGGCGTGCGGCCCGTTTCGCTGACGCAGGAGCTGAAGCGCCTCGCGCGGTTCCTCGGCGGCTCGCTGGCGCGCTAGCGCGCGCGACGAGCTCGGCGTACAGCTCGGCGATCTCGTCGGTCGGGACGTCGAGCGACGGCGCGCCGATCCCGAGCTCCGCGCGCTGCACGTCCGGCTGCGGTGTCGGGAAGAACCAGCCGGCGATCAGCGTGCGCCGCTCCTCGGCGATGTCGAGCAGCGCATCGCGTACCCGCTCGAGCTCGCCGCGGACGAAGACGTGCAGCATCGCGACCTGCGGCGGATTCGGGACGACGTCCACGCCGTCCACCCGCGCGAGCGCGGCGCCGATCTCCTTCGTCTTGCGCACGAAGGACGGCATGCGCGGCAGCACCTCGTCGAGCCCGCGCTCGGCCGAGAGCGCGATCGCCTCGAAGCTCGACAGGCGTCCACCGTGGCGCACGCGCCACACGCGCGCCTCGGCGATCACGTCCTCGGGCCCCGCGAGCACGCAGCCGCCGAGCCCGCTGAGATCCTTGTAGAGCGAGACGTAGACGGTGTCGAACAGTGCGGCGACGTCCCGCAGGGGACGGCGGTAGAACGGCGAGCACTGCCACAACCGCGCGCCGTCCAGGTGCAGCGCGACGTCGTTTTCGCGCGCCCACTTGACCTGCGCAGCGAGGTCGCGCCACGCAGGCAACTGCCCGCCGAGGTTGCGCTGCGGCAGCTCGAGCAGCAACGCACCGATGGGCTCCGCGATCGCGTCGAGGTCGGCGCGAGCGATCAGCCGATCGTGCTCGCCGACGATTCGCGCCTGCAGCCCGTGCAGGTGCGCGTAGCCGCGCTCCTCGTGGACGTCGAGGTGGCATTGCGGATGGAAGGCGACGGTCCAGGAGCCGTTGCGCTCGCACCAGATTCGCAGCGCGATCTGCTGCGCCATCGTGCCGCTGGGGAAGACGGCCGCCGACTCCTTGCCGAGCAGCTCCGCGACGCGCGCCTCCAGGCGCTTGACGCTCTCGCCGCCGCCGTAGACGTCCCCGCGCGGTCCGGCGCGCTCGGCAAGCGCACGGAAGGTCTCGGCGGGATCGGGTTGCGCCGCCCAGGCAGGGACGAAGCGCGTGCAGCGCGCGACGATCGCCTCACGGTCACGTTGCTTCATGCCGCGAGCCTACAATCGTGACGTGGACTTCGAGACGCGCGCGATCCACGAGGGCCAGGAGCCGGATCCGGCGACCGGAGCGCTCACGACGCCGATCTACGCGACGTCGACCTACGTGCAGGAGGAGGTCGGCAAGCACAAGGGCTACGACTACTCGCGCGTCGCGAACCCGACGCGCACTGCGTTGCAGGCGTGCCTCGCGTCGCTCGAGGGCGCGGAGCACGGGATCGCGTTCTCGTCCGGGCTCGGCGCGACGACCACGCTCATGCATCTCGTCAATCCCGGCGAGCGCGTCGTGCTGATCGCGGACGTGTACGGCGGCGTCTACCGGATGACGTCGCAGGTCTACGAGCCGAAGGGCTACCTCTTCGACTACGTCCCCGCGCCCGAGTTCGCGAATCTCGCCGGGCACCTCGACGAGCGCACGCGGCTCGTGTGGATCGAGACACCGTCGAATCCGATGCTCAACGTCGTCGACATCCGTGCGGCGGCCGACGCCACGCATGCCGCCGGCGCGATCCTCGTCGTCGACAACACGTTCGCCTCGCCCTATCTCCAGAACCCGCTCTCGCTCGGAGCCGACGCCGTCGTGCACTCGACGACGAAGTACCTCGGCGGCCACTCCGACGTCGTCGGCGGTTTCGTGGCGACGAACGACCCGACGATCGCGGAGCGCCTCTACTTCCTGCAGAAGTCGCTCGGCGCGGTGCCGGGCCCGTTCGACGCGTGGCTCGTGCTGCGCGGCGTGAAGACGCTCGCCGTGCGGATGAAGCAGCACTGCGAGAATGCGCGCGCGGTCGCAGCGTTCCTCGGCGAGCACGACGCCGTCGAGAAGGTGCTCTACCCGGGTCTGGCGACGCACCCCGGTCACGAGATCGCGCGGAGGCAGATGCGCGACTTCGGCGGCATGGTCTCGTTTCTCGCCGCGTCGGAGGAGGACGCGCTGAAGCTCGTCGCGCGGACGAAGCTCTGGAAGCTCGCCGAATCGCTCGGCGGCGTCGAGTCGCTGATCGAGGTGCCGGCGCGGATGACGCATGCGTCGACGGCGGACGCGCCGTTCGCGGCGCCGAAGAACCTCGTGCGCCTGTCGGTCGGCATCGAGTCCGCGGACGACCTCGTCGCGGATCTCGAGCACGCGCTCACGCGCTCGGCCGCGCACGCCTGAGGCGAGCGTGCGGCTCGGCGCCGTCGTCTTCCTCGCAGGCGCGGCGACGCTCTCGACCGAGATCGCTGCCTCGCGGCTGCTCGCGCCGTTCTTCGGCAGCTCGACGATCGTCTGGGCGAACGTGATCGGGCTCACGCTCGTCTATCTCTCCGTCGGCTACTGGTTCGGCGGCCGCCTCGCCGACCGCAGGCCGAGCGGCGCGCTGCTCGGCAGGATCGTGCTCGTCGCCGCACTTGCGCTCGCCGTCGTCCCCTTCGTCTCGCGGCCGTTCCTCGACGCGACCGTCCGCGAGCTCGACACGGTCTCGGTCGGTGCGGTCGTCGGCTCGTTCCTCGGCGCGCTCGCGCTCTTCGCCGTCCCGGTGACGCTCCTCGGCACGGTCAGCCCGTTCGCGATCCGGCTCGCGCTGCCGACGGTCGAGCGGGCCGGCACCGTCGCCGGCCGGCTCTACGCGCTCTCGACGATCGGCAGCATCGTGGGGACGTTCGCGTCCGCGCTCGTTGCGATCCCGATCGTGGGGACGCAGCGGACGCTGCTCGGCACCGCCGTGCTGCTCGCGTTCGCCGCCGCGCTCCTGCTCGGAGCGCGCTGGCAGCTCGCGCCGGTCGCGCTCGCCGCGTTGCTGGCCGTCTCGCCCGGCGGGATCAAGCGCGCTTCGGGAACGCTGTACGAGGGCGAGTCGCAGTACCAGTACGTCGCCGTCCGGGAGTCGGCCGACGGCTCACGCCAGCTCCAGCTGAACGAGGGCGTGATCGCCAACTCGGTCTGGTTTCCGAACAGCGTCCTCACAGGCGGCGAGTGGGACATGTTCCTCGTCGTGCCGCCGCTCCGCGCACGGCCGCTGCACGACGTGCTCGTGCTCGGCAACGCAGGCGGAACGACGGCGCGGGCGCTCGCCGCGCTCTACCCCGGCGTCGCGATCGACGGTGTCGAGCTGGACGGGACGGTGACGGAAGCCGCGCGCCGCTACCTGGGCCTCGGCTCGATTCCGGGACTTCATGTCGTTACGGCGGACGCGCGAGCCTATCTGCGCAGCACCGACGAGCGCTACGACCTGATCGCGATCGACGCGTACCGCCAGCCGTACATCCCGTTCCAGGTGACGACACGCGAGTTCTTCTCCCTCGTACGCGGACATCTCACGCCCGGCGGCGCGGTGGCGCTGAACGTCTCGCGCGTGCCGGGCGACCGGCGGCTCTTGCGCTCGCTCGCGGCGACGGTTCGCTCCGAGTTCGGACAGGCGTGGACGTGGGACGCGCTCCGCTTCAACTCCTTGCTCTTCGCACTCGATCGGCCGGTGACGCGCGTCGAGCTCGTGCGTCGCGTCGGCCGCGTGCCCCCGCCACTCGGTCCGCTCGTGCCACTCTTTCGCGCGCATGTCGCCGCGGCAGGCTTCCACGGCCGGGTACTGACGGACGACCGCGCGCCGGTCGAATGGCTCTCCGACCGCGCAATCCTCACGTACATCGCGCACGGCGGACGGTTCGACGAGCACTACCTGCCGACTGCGCCCTAGGCGGGTTGGTACAAAGCGAGCGTGATCGAGCCGATCGACCTGCATTTCAACGGCGCGGAACGCGTCATCGGCGTGTACGTCGTCGAGACGCCGGACGGCCCGGCGCTGTTCGACTGCGGACCGGCAACGACGTTCGAGCGGCTGAAGCAGGCCGTCGACCTGAGCGAGATCCGGCATCTGCTGCTCTCTCACATCCACCTCGACCATGCAGGCGCGGCGGGACACGTCGTCGCCGAGTACCCGCACATCCGGGTCCACGTCTCCGAGATCGGCGCGCCGCACGTCATAGATCCAAGCCGGCTGGTCGCGTCGGCGCGGCGGCTCTACGGCGACACGCTCGACGACCTCTACGGCGAGCCCGTCGCCGTGCCGCAGGAGAACGTCGAGACGATTTGGGACACTGCGGCGGGACTGAAGACCTTCCCCGCGCCCGGCCATGCGTCGCACCACGTCTGTTACGTCACCGACGACGGAACGCTGCTTGCGGGCGACGCGACCGGCGTCCGCATCGTTCCCGGCAAGCACGTGCTGCCGCACGCACCTCCGCCGGACATCGATCTCGAGGCGTGGGAGCGCACGTTCGACGAGATCCTCGTGCACCAGCCCGCGCGGCTCGCGCTGATCCACTTCGGCGTCGTCGACGGGACCGAGGAGGTCGCGGAGCACATCGCCCGCACGCGCGACTATCTCGGCGTCTGGTCGCACCGCGTGTGCCACGGGATGACGAAGGACGAGTTCGTCGCCGCGGCGCGGCGCGACCTCGGGGAAAGCGAGGGCGAGCGCGCAGCGGAGTACTATCGGGCGGCTCCGATCGAGCAGTCCTATCTCGGCCTCGAGCGCTACTGGCGGAAGAAAGGAGAGATCGATGCCCAAGCTACCGCTCCCGCCTGAGGCCGATCAGCTCCTGCGCCGGCCGAATCCCGCAGTGATCGCGACGGTGCGCCCCGACGGATCGCCGCACACCGCCGCCACCTGGTACGACTGGGACGGCTCGCGCGTGCTCGTGAACATGGACGCGGCGCGCCTGCGCCTGCAGAACATGCGTGCGAATCCGCACGTCTCGCTGACGGTGCTCGCGAGCGAAAGCTGGTACCGCCAGGTGACGGTGTACGGCCGTGTCGTCGAGCTGCGCAACGACGACGAGCTCGCCGACATCGACAAGCTGTCCCTCCGCTACACGCGCGAGCTGTTCAAGAACCGCAACGCGAAGCGCGTGTCCGCATACATCGAGCTCGACGGCTGGTACGGCTGGGAGGGCTCGACGCACTGGCCGCCGCGCGGCTGAACACGCTCGCGCCGCTGCGTGAGCGGCAGTTCCGCTTGTTGTTCCTCGGGCGCGTCGTCTCGTTCCTCGGCAGCGGCATGGCGCCGATCGCGCTCGCGTTCGCCGTCCTCGAGCTGACGGGTTCGAAGGCCGACCTGGGGCTGGTGCTCGCGGCGCGGTCCCTCCCCAACGTCCTCTTTCTCCTGGTCGGCGGCATCTGGGCCGACCGCCTGCCGCGCCACCAGGTGATGGTCGTCTCCAGCCTGCTCAGCGGTGCAAGCCAGGGCGGCGTCGCCGTGCTTCTGCTCACGCATCACGCGCGCATCTGGGAGATCGCGGCGCTCGCGGGGATGAACGGTCGTCACGGGGTCGTTCAACGTGCTCGGGCCGGACGTGGCACAACGCCACCTCGGCGGCGCGGGGCCGTGGGGCGTGATCCTCGCCGCGCAAAACGTCGGGCTCGTCGCCGGTGGACTGCTCGCGCTGCGGTTCCGCCCGAGGCGCATGCTGCTCGTCGCGACGATCGCGATCTTCTTCGGCATTCCCGAGCTTGTCGCGCTCGGCATCCCGCTGCCCGTGCTCGCCATCGCCGGCTTCGCGCTCCTGACCGGCGTCGGCATCGAGACGTTCGGCGTGCTCTGGGACACGACCATGCAGCAGGAGATCCCGACGGACAAGCTGTCCCGCGTCTATTCGTACGACGCGCTCGGCTCGTTCGTGCTGATTCCGATCGGCCAAGCGGCCTCCGGGCCCGTCGCCGACGCTGTCGGTACGCGGGCGACGCTCTTCGGCGGCGGCGCTCGTCGTCGTGGCGACACTGCCGGTACTCGGCGTCCGCGACGTGCGCAGGCTTGAACGGCGGCTCGCGTGAGGCCTCTTGGTGTCAGACACAAAAGCAGGAATTGCCACGGCTTCGTCACGAAACTCAGCAACCCGCTCCGTTACCTGCAAGATCAGCCGTTTTCGACCGTGTCCGGCCGCCGCTTGGTGTCAGACACCACGCCGCGGGATGTCACATGTTTGTGCCAGAAGTCAGGCGCGCTGGATCGATCCGGCCGAGCGCCGGCTCGCTTCAGACACGCGCGCGCTCGATCGCCGCGCGGTACGCGCGGATGTAGTCGCCGACCATGCGCAACGGCGAGAAGCGTTCCTCGACGTAGCGCCGGCACTCGCGTGGATCGATGCGGTCCGCCTCGTCGAGCGCCGCGGTCATGATCCGATAGTCCTCGACGATGATGCCGGAGCGGCCGTGCTCGATCACCTCCGGCACCGCGCCCTGGTTCGTCGCGATCACCGGCGTGCCGCACGCCATCGACTCGATCATCACGAGCCCGAACGGCTCTTCCCACTCGATCGGGAAGAGCGTTGCCCGCGCGTGCTGCAGCAGCTCGACCTTTTTGCCGTGCGAGACCTCCCCGAGCCACTCGATCGAGTCACCGAGGTGCGGCTCGACGAACTCTTCGAAGTACTGCTGCTCCTTCGGCTCGCGCATCTTGCCGGCGAGCTTCAGCGGCAGACCGGACTCCATCGCGACGGCGACCGCGCGGTGCGCGCCCTTGTCGGGGCTCATCCGTCCGAGGAACAAGAGGTAGTCACCCTTCAGCGGACGGAACGGATACACGGAGAGGTCGAGCGCGTTCGGGCAGTTCGCGATCCAGTTGAAGTTGGGCCGCGGCTTGCGCTGATTCATCGACAGCGAGATGAACGATGTCCGCGGCGAGACCCGCGTCACCTGGTCGTACAGCTCGCCCGGCTCGCCGTCAAGCGGACCGTGCACGGTGTGCACGACCGGCGTGTCGATCGAGGCCGCGAGCGCGGCGGCAAACGGTCCGGAGTGGTCGTTGATCACGTCGAAGTCGTCGGCGCGCTCGTAGCAGTGCAGCACGTGCCTGAGCTCCCAGAACGAGCGGCCGATCCATTCGCTCGGCGCGACCGGATGGATCGCCGCGAGCTCGGCCCTCGTGTGCGAATCGCCGGACGCGAAGAGCGTGACCTCGTGTCCGGCCTCGACGAGCGCGTCGGCGAGCAACGACACGACCCACTCGATGCCGCCGTAACCGGTCGGCGGCACCGGGAACCAGCAGGGCGCGAGCACGGCGATCTTCATTGCGTCTCCACGGTAACCCGGCCGTCCTCGAGGCGCACGTCCCACGTCGTGTCGAAGGCGCGCACGCCGGACAGGCGGATCCCGCGCGTCCAGTGCGGCAGGTCGAGCGGCGCGAGCGTCTCGAGCACGTGCCGCCGCCGGTCGGGCTGCAGGCCCAGCAACACCTGCAGGAGCAGCACCGGCGTTCCCGCCGCCCACGCCTGCGGCCGCGCCGCGGTCGGGTACGCGATCGGGAACGGCGTGTCGGATCGGCGCAGCCCGGCGAACACCTCCGGCAGTTGCCAGTCGAAATGGCGCGCGGAGGCCAGGATCCGCTGCACGATCCGCTGCGCCTCGGGCCAGCGCGCGTACTGCGCGAGACCCAACGCGATGATCGAGTTGTCGTGCGGCCAGACGGTGCCGTTGTGGTACGAGAGCGGGCTGTACGCGGCGTCGTCCGCCGACATCGTGCGCACCCCCCACCCGGTCCACAGCCCCTCGCCCATCAGCTGGTCGACGACCGCGTCGACGCGGTCGGACGGGACGATCCGCGACCAGAGCAGGTGACCCATGTTCGAGCAGACCGAGTCGACGGGCCGCTTCTCGCGGTCGAGCGCGAGCGCGTAGAAGCCGCCGCGCTCCTCGACCCAGAACGCGTCGTTGAATCGCTGCCGGAGCTCCGCCGCCTCGCGCTCGAGGCGGTCGGCAAGCTCGCGGTCGCGCCACACCTCTCGTGCGATCTCTGCGATCCTGCGCTTCGCGTCGTAGACGTAGCCTTGCACCTCGCACGGCGCGACCGGCGGCTCGGCGACGCGGCCGTCGTGGAAGCGCTGCGAGTCGAACGAGTCCTTCCACGACTGCACGTCGAGGCCGCGCGGCGAGCGCTTGTGGAACTCGACGAAGCCGTCGCCGTCGAGATCGCCGTACTTGTCGATCCACTCGAGCGCGCGCAGCGCCGGCTGCTTGAACTCGTTTGCGAGCGAGATGTCGTCGGTCCACCGCCACGTCTCTGACAGGAGCACGAGGAAGAGCGGCGTCGCGTCGACGCTGCCGTAGTAACGCGCGAACCACGTCTTCGCCGCCTTGCCGTGCCGGACCTCGTGCACGATCTTGCCCGGCTCGGCGTCGATCGACGCGTCGTCCTCCCTCGCCTGCAGCGACGAGAGCACGTCGAGCGCGCTGCGCGCGAGCTCCGAGCCGAAGAGAAGCGTCTGCAGGCACGTGATGATCGTGTCGCGGCCGAAGACCGTCATGAACCACGGCATGCCGGCCGCCGGGAGCTTCCCGAACTCGCGCGCCGTCGCGCCTCGCATTCGCAGCGCCGCGAGGTCGCTGACCGAATGGTTGAACGCCTCCTGCAGCTCGGTCCACTCGGCGCGAAGTTGCGGAACGCGCAACTGCCAGGCGGCGAGCGAGTCGCGCACGCGGCCGCGCTCTTCGCCGAAGCGGCGCTCGATCGCGCGCGGCACGAACTCCTCGCCGTCGGAGACCGGAATGATGTCGACGCGCAGCTCCCAGCTTCCGCGCGGGGCGAGCTCGACGGGGAACGCGACGGACGAACCGTTCACAGTGCCGAACTTCGAGAGGAGGACGTGCGTGCGGAGCCCGTCCTCCGGATCTTCGAAGACGAACTGGTTGTGGTCGGCGTCGTAGCGGCACGGCGCCGGCTCGGGGAGCGGATACGCGTGCATCGGATCGCCGAGCGCGAAGTCGTGCGTCTTCACGGAGAGGATATCCGCGAAGTCCGACTCGAACTCGAGCGCGAGCTCGAACTGCACGTCTTCCATCGAGTGGTTGTCGAGCCTGATGACGTCCTGCATGCCCTCGCCGACGAAGCGCTCGCGCGTGATCGAGAAACGGTCTTGCCGAAGGCCGCCCGCGAGCGGATTGCGAGCGTAGAACGCGGCGGAGAAGTACTCGACCTTCCCCGAGGAGAGCGGCAGCGGCGTCGCGCCGTTGATCGTCAGGCGCAGCTTCGAGAGGAAGCGCGTGTCGTCGGCGAAGAGGCCGCTCGTCAGCTCGCCGACGTCGCCGAGCTCGTCACAGATGCAGAACGTCGATCCTTCGAGGATCGTCAGCACGACGGCGTACTGCCTACTCCCTGACGATGCGTGCGCCCGACGCTTGTGCGAGCGCCATCACGACGATCTCGTCGACGTTGACGTTCTGAGGCCGCGTCCGCCGCCTTCTCCTCGTCACCGTGGAATCGGACCGTCGAGAAGTCCGTTTCGACGAGGCCCGGTGCGATCGTCGTCACGCGGACGGGTTGCCCGAGCAGGTCTTCGCGCAGGCCGCGCGAGAACGCGTGCACCGCGGCCTTCGAGAGGCAGTACAGCGTGCCCTTCTCGTACGGCCAGATCGCGGCGACGCTCCCGAGGTTGACGATGTGGCCGCCGTGCAGAAGGTGCGGGAGGACCAGCCGGGTCATGCGGATCAGTCCGTTGACGTTCGTCTCGAGCACCGCGCGCTCGTCCTCTTCCTTCGAGTCGACGAAGGCGTCGCGGCCGATCGCGAGCCCCGCGTTGTTGACGAGGATGTCCACGCGGCCGAGCTCGTCGACAGCGCGCTCGACGAACGCCTCGCAGCTCGCGGGATCGGTCACGTCGAGCGCGTGCGCGATGTCCGCGTCGATCTCGTCCACCCGGCGCGCGCCGCCCATCACCTTCGCGCCTGCGTCGCGAAGCGCCCGAACCGTCGCGGCGCCGATGCCGCTCGATGCGCCGGTGACGATCGCCGTCCTCCCGTCCAGGTCCACCACGCGACTCTAACGGCGGCGTATCTCGAGCAGTCGCGGTCGTCCGTGGTCGACCTGCAGCGTCGTGTGGTCGAGGCCGAAGCGCGCGTGGAGCATCTGCTCGAGCTCGCGCCGGATCGCGTGGCAGTCCGCGTCGGGTTCGACGAGCACGT